>OJOQ01000027.1_pt1 | contig 57982 bp, 39 predicted proteins | sample 1598241 | NCBI WGS metagenome assembly OJOQ01 (sample SAMN03922466, study PRJEB24848) | human gut metagenome | isolation source: stool sample | host: Homo sapiens | place: Germany | collected 2010-11
CAAGAGCAATTAACCTACGCTCATTTCCAATAAATTACACTCTTTTCGTAACTTCTCTTATGCAAAGATACAAAGTTTTTCCTGCTTTGGTTGGCAAGAGGGCAATTTTTGTTTTTCCGTATAAATAATACGGCGCGGGTGGGAGGCAGGCGCATTGATGTTGTATAAAGAAAGTCGAAACAAACAGCCTGCGGTTTGATGGCCCTTTGGGGTAAAAATGCAGGCGGGCCCGACGCCCCGGCAAGGCGGCCCCGGCCGGCCGCCCACATCCGCGTCAGGCCCAGCCTGCATGGTGTCCAAGCCCCCTGCATATTGATTTGGGTGGGGGCTGGTCGACGTTATGCCCGGTTTTGCTTGTTGTTGTCAACGCAGTGGCAGCGCCAACGCCGGCATCCAGAATATCCGTGAGCAGTCAGTCGGCAAGTGGTATTGTGCCATTGTCACCCATGTGATTTTCAAACTGCCATTGCGGGCAGCAGCTCCATCCGTGCATGCTGTATGGATTTAAGTAGGTGTTCAAAATTAATTGCCATCAAATTGTGCGCTATTTCGTAGATGCATGCCAAAGTCCGAAGAGAGAGCGTAGCGGGCTACGCGACCGATGAGACTTTGGTATGCGGCCCGAAAGAGCACACAAGATGGTGGCAAAGAGATAGAGGACACCTGCAAGGTCTATTGTATCGGTTAATTTTGAACAGCTACTTATCTTTTCAAGACTTTCACGCCGTTTACAATGTACAGGCCTTTCGGAAGGCAGTCAGCCGAATTGCCTGAAGATACTTTGCGCCCATTAATGGCATAAACACCCTTGTCATTTGCCGGCATTGCCGCAGATGTGCCTTTGATGCCATCAGTTTGGTCGATGTCTATAACCATGGTTGTCACCGAGTTCTTTCTGATTCGGAACTGCCCGCCGAGCCTCTGTGGGGCGTAACTTGTGTTTTTGTTCAGTGTGAGAGTGCCCTTTTGCGTGCTTAGCTCGTAGGTCTCATAGCACTTTACCGAATGGGCGTCGCTGATGCCGACAACGTTTGGCACTATGCGCCTGACGCTGCCCATGTTTACGAACACCATCACTATGCGGTTGCCGTCGGGTGACAGGTAAGCCGACCCCATGAGGCCATTGAGGTCGGTGTCGTCGATGGCCATGTCAATGCGCTTGAAGCCTGGGCGGATGAAGCGGCTGTAGTTGCCGAGAACCCAAAGGTTCATGTCGGCAGTTATGCGACCGCCCTCTGCCAGGTCGCCATAGCTCTCGTTGCCGTTGTCGCCTTTTGCATTGAGGCGCAGCAGGTAAAAGCGGTTTTTCTGGCTCCATCTCTCCTGGGCCATCGCCGTCCAATAGCTCCACGACGCCATGTTCCCGTATACAAGGTCGCAATGTATGAGCTTCGCCATATACAAGGCTATGTCCATGTGTCCCGCGGCATCGTAGCTTGCGGGGAAGCCGGCATCAGCCGACGGCGCCTTGTCAAGCATCGACCACTCTGTCTGGTATACATCAAGTCCATACTTGGCAGCTTTTTCGGCGACAGATGTGCGTATGTTCTTCAGGTCGGCATTGTTTCCAAAAGTCCAGTAACTGTGGCCTGCAATGGCCTTGCCGAGATGGGGCAGGTTGCCGATGTAGGTGTTTGTGTTGGCAGGGTTGAAGAACGCTTCCACCTGGTTGTTTGCGCGTTGCTCCGTGCCCTCCTTTATGAGCGCGTTCCATTGGCAGGCCTCAGGTATGAGTATTTTCTGCTGAAGGCCATAACCTTCCAGGGCGGCATCTATATGGCGCACCAGCCTGGCAATGCACTCATTTGTCCATGGCGACCCTTCCTGGCCGTCGGTCCAGTTGTATTGAGGCTCGTTGACGGGTGAAATGAAAGAGATGTTGTAGCCCTCGTCGACGAAGTGCTTTGTGGTGGTGGCGAGGAATTTGGCAAAGTCAGCGTAGCATTCGTCTTTCAGGTTGCTCCCTCTTACGCCTGCGCCGGCATGCGCAAGCCCGTTTTTCGTGAAGTAAACGGGGGCAGAGTTGGTGAACAGGACGAAGTGGTCGACGCCATACTTGCGTGCCTGCGCCATGAAATACTGCTGTCCTTCGGCCTTCGTCCAGTCGTATGTGCCGTCGGCATTGAGGAAACAGTGGCCGCGGCGGGTCTTGTCGGGTATGTCGCTTCCGTCGCCTTGCTCTGCAGAACCGGCGCCAAGGTTTACGCGCCAGGCCGAGAGGCCAATGCCTTCAGGGTTGCCGCCGGCATCCATCTGCTGGGAGAAGAGCCACCGTGCGGCATTTTCCTTCTGTCTGTCAGGGAAATGCTTGCCCACGAAATCAGCCGTCCAGCAGTCGCTCGCGCCGAAATCCCTGATGGTCTGGTACGTGGTCTGGGGGTTGACGGTAACGTTGGTCTGTGCCGCGGCAGCCGGCGGCAAGGCCATGAGCATGAGGGTAAAGATGAATTTCATATCAAATCAATCCAAGTGCCATGGTGAATGGAATGGCAACGAGTTGCCAACCAATTCACCATGGCATCATTATCAGTATGTTTTGTTATTTCCAACCCGGGTTTTGGGTGATGGTTCCGTTGGACATGGTTATCTCATAGAGAGGTATGGGGAATAGCAAGTCTCTGCTCTTGTCGAAGCTGATGCCCTTGTCGCTCGCCTCCTTCTGGTTGTCCCATTCGTAAGAGTCGCGTGTGGCAGGGTCGGTATTCCATTTTACGAAACTTCCGTTCGGTCCCATAATCTTGGCGATGAGCGGTTCGCCACCCTCTTTCCACCGGCGCAAGTCATCGAGGCGATGGCCCTCGAGGGCAAGCTCCAGACGGCGTTCCTTGCGGATGTCTTGGCGCAGGTCGTTGCCCGAGGTGGTCACACCGGGCAGTTTTACGCGGTTGCGAACCTCGTTCAGATACTTGCGGGCGGTGGCGTCGTCGCCGGTCTCGTTGCAGGCCTCGGCGTAAAGCAACAGTACGTCGGCATAGCGGAGGATGCGCTGCCCGAGCGGTATGCGGCCTTTCTCGAATTTCTCGGGCCGCTTGGCGTAAGGTATGAATATCTTTCGGCTTATGCGGGCCGACTTGTGCGACTTGGGAGGTATGCAGTAGGTGCCGTCGCCGTTCTTGTTTCCCTGTGCTTCCACGAGCTCAGCGAAGTTGTCTTCGCCCGCAATCTCGGTGGCACCGTTCTTGATGATGGTCCATTTCAGGCGTATGTCGTCGCCGGCCTCCTTGAAGGCAGCTTCAAGATTTTCCGTGGGAAGCCCCCATGCCCAGCCGTCTTGGTCGCTGACATCGCGAGGGCCGCTTATTATTGAGCGGAAACTGCCAAGCGCATAGGTCTCGTCGTAGATGGCTTGAACCTCGAAAATGGACTCTTTGTTATTGTTGTGGTCAACGTCCCAGATGTCGCCGAAGTTCTCCATGAGCTGATATTCGCCGGAGTCGATGACCTGCTTCAGGCATGTTTTAGCCTCTGCATATTTGCCCTGGTACATGTAGGCTTTGCCAAGCATGCCGAGAGCGGCGCCTTTGGTGGCATGGCCCGTCTCGCTTGCAGCCTGTTTGCTGCGATTGGGCAGCACCGCGGCAGCGTCCTTGAAGTCTTGCTCCACGAGCGCCCATACATCCTCCTCGCTGGCCCGTGTGATGCCGCTGATCTCTTCAGGCATTACGAAGCCTTTGACAATGGGCACCCCGCCGAAGTTCTTTACGAGTTCGAAATAGAAGTAACCGCGAAGGAACTTGGCCTCGGCTATGAGCAAGTTCTTCTTGTTCTCGTCGGCTATGTTGGCTTGAGGTATGCGCTCTATGGCGATGTTGCATTTCAAGATACCCTTGTATCGGTATTGCCAGAAATTGGCAATGGTGCCGTTTTCCTGGCCGGTGCCCTGATAGTGGGCCAGCGAGATATATCCGCTTTGATCCTGGGTGGTGTTGCCCATCCAGTAGTCGTCGGTGCACATGTCGCACAGATTCCAGAAGTTGTCAATCTGCCACCAGTCGTCGAAGGTGATGGCTTGGTAGCAGCCGGTGAGGAATTTGTCGGCTTCAGCCTCGTTCTGGAAGTATGTGTCCAGGTTTTCCTGGCCTCTGACATCCTCTGTCAGGAAGTCTTCGCATGAGGTAGTCGTGAGCAAAGAAGCTACGGCCAATGCAAGAATATATGTCTTTTTCATCTTATTCAATTGTATATGTTTAGAACTTTAGGTCGATTCCGAACAGGAATGTGCGTGGGTTGGGATATCCTGCGTTGTCAATACCCTTCTCGATGACGCTGCTTGAGTATGCTGCGCGCTCAGGGTCCAAGCCGCTGTAGCCGGTTATGGTGAACAGGTTCTGTGCAGAGAGGAATAGTCTGAGGTTGACGTCTCCGAGCATTTTCTTCGGGAATGTGTAGCCCACCTGCAGCATCTTGCAGCGGAAATAGGAACCGTCTTCCACATAGAAGCTCGACACACGGCTGTAGTTCTGGTTGAGGTCGCTATATGTCAGGCGTGGAATGTCTGTGCTTGTGCCTTCGCCGTTCCATGCCTTTTGAAGGGTTCCGGCATACACGTTCTCGCCATTCTGGCCGCTGTAGCGTGCCTTGGTGGTGTTGAAGATGTCGTTGCCGAATGTGCCGTAGAAGTTGGCGGAGACGTCCCAGTTCTTGTAGTTCAGTCCGAAGTTGAATCCGAGCATGAGGTCTGGATATGGATTGCCTATGTATTTCTTGTCGTCAGCGCTTAGCTTGCCGTCGTGGTTGAGGTCAAGGAAGCGGATGTCGCCGGGCTTTGCGTTTGGCTGTATGATTCTTCCGTGCTCGTCGGTGTGGGCGTATACCTCTGTCCAGTTCTGGAAGATGCCGTCGGCAACATACCCGTAGAAGCGGCTTATCTCGCCGCCATCCTCGTTGCGGATAATCTGGTCGCCGTTGAAGCCGCCTGTGTATATGGGGCCGTCGCCGGATAGTTTGACGGCTTTGTTCTTGACTGATGATAGGTTGACGCCTACGTTGTAGTCCAATTCGCTGACCTTGTCTTGCCAGTTGATGCTAAGTTCCCAGCCTGTAGCTTTCATCTCTCCGATGTTCATCGTTACTTCGCTGTTCCAGTTGGGATACCCCAAGGCATATATGTTTTGCTTGTTGTAGAGCATGTCGTGGCTCTTCTTGATGAAGTAGTCGGCTGTTATGGCCAGGCGGTTTCTGAGGAAAGCCATGTCGATGCCTATGTCGTAGTCCTCGACAGTCTCCCATTTCAGCTTGTTGTTTCCAACGCTGCTGGCCGTGGTGCCTATGGCGCGGTTGCCGCCAAAGACGTAATCGGCGGTGCCCATGAGGGTCAGGGTGGAAGAGTTGCTGATGTTCTGGTTGCCGACGCGGCCCCAGCCGACGCGCAGCTTGAGGTTGTCGACGACGCTCTGGTCTTTCATGAACTCCTCGCCCGTGACGCGCCATGCAGCAGAAACAGAGGGGAAGGTGGCCCACTTGTTGCCTTTGGTGAACTTGGAAGAACCGTCTGCGCGCATCGTGGCGGTCAGGTAGTAGCGGCCGTCGTAGTTGTACATGATGCGGCCAAGATAAGACACGAGTGTGTTGAAAGATGTATTGCCATAGGCTTTCTGGGCCGTCGTACCTGCGCTGACCTCGCGCAATGTCTCTATGTCGCTTGGAACGCCTTCGCGCGAGGCACTTACGGTATAGTCGGCGAAGCGCTCAGAGGTGAAGCCTGCCATTACGTTGAGGTTGTGTTTCTTTGCAATGGTGGTGATATAGTTCAGGGTGTTGGTCCAGTTCCAGTCGACCCACTGCTCCGAAGAGCGGCTTATCTGGCTTGCTTCGGTTTTTTCGAGAGCGTCAATCTTGAACAGAGGAGTATAGTTGTCAGACAATTGGAAGCGGGCATTTGCACCAAATTGAGTGCGGAAGGTGAGCCCGCTGATTGGTGTAACCTGCAGGAATGAAGTCATCAGCATGCCATATTGGCGGGAGTGGCCAACAGGACGGTTGACAGAAGCGACAGGGTTCCATGTCTGGTTGTTGTAGCTTCGCTGGTAGCGGTCATAGACGTTGTCTGTCCACTCGCTCTCCGGGCGGAACACGGGAGTAGTCGGGTCCATGGTCATACAGGAGTTTAGCTGGTTGGGAGTGTCGTCCCAAGACTCTGTGCGGGGAGCGAGGTCGATGCCGAACTTCACATATTTGCTGAAGGTATACTCTGTATTCAAGCGTATGTTAATCTTGTCCCAGTAGCCAACCTTATACTGCGAGTTGTTGCGGAAGTATCCGGCGCTAAGGCTGTAGACGAGTTTGTCGTTGCCGCCGGAAACGCCTAACTGGTAGTTTTGAACGAGAGCGGTGCTGTTTACCACCTCTTTCCACCAGTCGGTTCCCTCTGCGTCGGTATAGCCTTCCTTGGGGCTGTTCCATACCGGGGCCTTGCCTTCGTTGGCATACCGTGCCTTGAACACCTGCTCGTACTCTCCTGCGCCGGCCATCTCGGGCTTGCTGAGGGTTTGGAAACCAACGCTCGAATTGAAGTTGAAGCGAGTCTTGCCCGCGCTGCCTTTCTTTGTGGTGATGAGGATGACGCCATTGCTGCCTCGTGTACCGTATATCGCAGCGGCAGAGGCATCTTTCAAGACCTCCATTGACTCGATGTCGTTGTTGTTTAGGAAGTTGATGCTTGTGCCAACAGGCATGCCGTCGACAACATATAGCGGGTCGCTGCCGTTGACGGTCGTTACCCCCCGGATGAGCACCTTGGGCTGGTAACCCGGTCCGCCGGCAGATACGATCTGCACGCCGTTTACCTTTCCCTGTAGTGCATCCATGGCATTGCCGGTTGTTACCTCGGTAATCTGCGCGCCCTTCACTGTGGATATGCTACTTGTGAGGTCGCTTTTCTTTACCGTGCCATAACCGATGACAACCACCTCGTTGAGGTCGCTGCCTTTGTCTTCGAGTGTTACGTTAATCGTTGTCTGCCCGTCGACAGCCACTTCTTTCGTTGCAAAGCCAATCATCGAGAAGACGAGAGTGGCATTCTTGGCTGCATTGATTGTGTAGTTGCCGTCGTAGTCGGTGATGGCGCCTGTTTGTCCGCCTTTCACCTTTACCGTTACTCCGATTAGACTTTCTTTGTCTGATGCCGATGTTACTTTGCCCGTGACCTTCACGTTCTGCGCACTTAGTGCCAGAGAGAAGACGGACACCATGATGAATAAAATATATCTCTTCATAAGATTCTTGTCTTTTTTGCTCCTGTTCCGCAAGCCTTGCGTTGCTCCGTTGCCTGTTGTCCGGTTGACCACAATGAATAATAATGTGTAGTCTGTTCGGTATGCTTGGCCCATTGCAGCCTGCGCAGTCAGTGTTGTTGTTTTATTTAACCAGAGTTATTCGTGAGCGAAGCAGGCTGTAGTCGAACTCAAAGCGGTAGGTTCCGTCAGCAGGAACTGTTACTGCCTTCATGTTGTCGCCGCCGTTCAGCACATTCTTTTCGTTGCCGTTGCTGCCGTCGAAGCGCCAGAACGGTTCCGGCCACCAGCCCCAGCAATGTGTCTGTGAGATGGTGAAGCTCACTTCGGTGCCTTTCTTTAGTTCCATCTCGCGGTAAATCAGGTATGGGTTGGCCTTGTCTTGGGCCAGTATGAATGCTCCGTTGTTCTGGTTTGTTGTCCAGCTCGGCGTGTTTGGCAGTCCGCTACCGGCAAGGCATATCTGTGCCGGCTGTCCGCCACTGCCGTCGCCGAAGTCAATGGTGGCAGTGCCGTCGAGGGTCATAGCCTTCGTAGTCGGTGTGTATTCGCTCACACTGTATTCGCCCTTCATCGTGTTGAGGCTGATGGCATAGTACGTATTGGCCTTTGGCAATACGATGGCCTGCCCGTCGCCATAGCTTGAGGCGAGGTGTCCCGGGCTCTTTGGGTCTTCGCTGAAGCATATTGGCTCGAAGTCGGTGGTCTGAGGGATGAAGCGAATGCCTGTGTTGGCTTTCTTGTTGTAATAGCGAGCGGTGTACATGAACTTGCCGGTGTGTTCGATTGCCATGGGCACGCCATAGAGGTCGCTGGTCAGTTCCTTGGCTTCGGTAACGTCAGCAAGGTACATCTTGTCGAAGTCTGGCAGTTCGCTCACCTTGATTGTGCTCGTGGTGGTGGTCTTGTTGCCTGTCTTGTCGTAGACGGTCATGGTGAGTTGGAACTCATCCTCCTCGGCCGGGAACTCGTAGGCTTTCTCGAATGTGTCTTCCTTTGTTCCGTTCAGCAGTATAGAGTCTTTCTCGACGATGCGAGGGATGCTTACCACCACGCTCTGCAGAGCCTTGTTGTCGGCCATTGCTGCGTTTAGTTTCAACTTAGTCGCCTCCTGTACAAGGACAGTGATTTCGCCGGCCGGGGCTTGTGTGAATACCGGGTTGCTGCTGTCGCCGTCGGCTTTTACATTCAGTATCTCGGTGGTCTTGTTGCCCACCACGTCTTCTGCGGTAATCTCGAGAGCAAACGATTTGCCCTCTTCCCATGTGTCGGCGGCTTTGAAACTGTAGTCGAGATTGTAGTTGTGAACCAGCGAATCGCCATAGATGTCAAGCAAGTCGATGGTTTTAACCAGTTGCATCTCAACATTACTCAGTCTGATGCTCTTGATGCCATCGGCATCTTTCACATTTCCCTTGATGCTGAAGGTCTTGCCTTGTTCCACGTGTATGGTCTTGGCGGCAATGTTTATGGTAGGGTTCTGATTGTCTACAGGGTCGAAATCAGAATCGCTGCATTACTGGAAACCTGCTCCAGCCAATGCGAGAAGAATCCAGATGGGCACTTCCCTCAATCTTTAGCTTTGTACATAATTGTTTTGTTAGCATGATTGGTTAATGTTGTTATTATCGGTTTTGGTTATTGTCTGCAGTTGTTTTGCCTTGCCTCTAACGCTTGCCCGCTGATGGTCGAGGCGTCGGCCTTGGCAGTTTGTTGCTTGTTGACGCCGATGTCCGTCGGGCCAACGATGTCGCCGGCCTGTAGCGTGGCCTGAGCGGTTGTGGCCTGGGCATGGGTTTCTGTCGGCCACAGCGTGCGCCTCGGCTGTCGGCCTGCGTTGGCGTCAGTCGGTCGCGGCGCGTTCGGCGTGATACGACGATCGCACCAGCGGGCCGCTCTCCACGTGCTCAAAGCCCTTGGCCAGGGCCGTCTTGCGGTAGTCGGCAAACTTGTCGGGGTGAATGTATGCCGCCACGGGCAGGTGGCGGGCCGTTGGTTGCAGGTATTGGCCTATGGTCAGGCGGCGGCAACCGGTTGAAAGAATGTCGTCCATGGTTTGTTCCACCTCTTCGTCGGTCTCGCCCAGCCCCACCATGAACCCCGTCTTGGCGCTTATTCCGCGGGCCGCGATGGCGCGCAGCACGTCGAGGCTCCTGTCATAGCTGGCCACGCTGCGCACCGACGGTGTGAGCCTGCGCACGGTCTCCAGGTTGTGCCCCGCCACATACGGCCTTGTGTCGAGCACCATTCCCAGCAGGTCGGCGCGCCCCATGAAGTCGGGCAGCAGCACCTCGATGCGTGTCTCGGGGTTGAGCCGCCCTATGGCCTTTATCGTCTCCACCCAGTGTGCGGCCCCATAGTCGGGCAGGTCGTCGCGGTCTACCGACGTAATGACGGCATAGCGCAACCCGAGAGCCTTGACCGTGGCGGCCACATGGCCGGGCTCCATGGGGTCGAGTGGCTTCGGGCGACCCGACAGGGTGTTGCAGAAGCGGCAGTTGCGCGTGCACACGTCGCCGCCAATCATGATTGTGGCCGTGCGTGCCGCCCAGCATTCGTGGCGGTTGGGGCAAAGTCCGCTGGTGCAGATGGTGTTGAGCTTGTGCCGCTCTATTATGCCGGCCGTCTCGCCCGTGCTTCCCTTGGCGCGCAGGTCTATCTTCAGCCAGTCGGGTTTCATCACGTGGGCAGGCCGCCCGAAGAGCAGGCGGAGCAGCCTGTCGGCCGTAAGACCCCTGACAACGGCCCCCACATCGGTGCCGGCCAGGGCCTCGGCCACGCCCTCGCGGGTGAACGGGCGGCGCAGCATCGGGGCTATCAGTTGGTTGTCGATGTCGCCCGACATGAAAAAGTCGCCCACGAAGTTGATGTCTGCTATGGCGTTGTTCTTCACTTCTATGTAAGCCTCGATGGTGCCCACGTCGGCAAAGCGCATCTTCCTCACCACCGCGTGGCGCGGATTCTTGCCGTAGACGAACTCCGGCGAGGCCAGCCTCCGCTCAATCTCGGATATGCGGCCCATGTCGTCGGCCGACAGCACCCTCACGCTGTCGCCGCAGAAGTGGCGGCGGGCGTGGGCGATGAACTCGTCGATGGTGAGCCGCGTGTGGTCGCCCACGTTTGTCACGCGCTGCCTCACCGAGGCCACACCCTTGCTCTGCAGCTTCTCCTTCGGCACGTTGAGGGCCTGCGACAGGTGGTCGAGGGTGGTGTCGAACAGCAGCGAGTTGTGCAAAACGCTGCGCCGGCCAATGCGGTAGTAGGCGCTGCCGGCCACCTTGCGCCCGCCAACGAGTATGTCGTTGCGCCCCGACCGTTCGGCGTCTACGCCCACAGAGCGCAGCATGGCAGCCACTGTTTCCATGTACCGCGGAAAGGCCGCTTCAACGTTGCCGGCGTCGGATATGTAAGAAAACTGCATGCAGCCCATGTCGGCATAGATGCATCCGCCGCCGCTCTTGCGCCTGAAGATGTGTATGCCGTTGGTTCGGCAGTAGTCCGTGTTCACCTCGCTCTCCACGAGCTGGTTGCGACCGAGCATCACCGTGGGTTCCACGCGCCAGATGAAGAAATAGTCGTCGTCGGTATAGGTGTTGGCCACATACTCCTCGACCGCAAAATAGAATGGGAGCAGCCGAGGCCGGTCGGCCTGGGGTAGCATCAAGTATTTCATTGTTTGCTCTGTGCAAGTGATTTTAGGTTTTGTCGTTTGTCGGGCAAACTTACAAAAAAGAGTTTAAATGCCCAAAATTTTCATTTGCTATGCTCGCATCCGTAAGAATAATTGTCGCGCCAAGACCAATCGGGGCATGGCTGCCGTGGCTGTTGGTGGCTCATTGCGTAGCGCCGTCTCCGTAGGGTTGGAGCCTGTCGCCATCCGTGTGGCGCCGTCCATGCGCCACGTTGGTGTGTGGCTTCCGTGCCCACGGACGTGCCGTATGCCGTGCTTGACGCATCGGTGGCTGCCGTGCCCGCCTGCCGTGGCATGACCTCCTGCGGGTCGGGCTGGCTCTGTAGCCATGAATCATGGTGGGGGCACAAGGGTGACTGCGTGTGCCGGTTGTGCCAAACGGCGCATAAAATAGTTAGGATGTCTGTATCGTGCGGTGTCGGGTAGGGCTTGTGGATATTTATTTAGTTTAAAATTTGCCGGGAATATATATTTTCATACCTTTGTAAAGGCTTACCGTCAGCAGGCAATCAGTGGGCAAGCTCACATTGCGGCTGTTTGCATCGGCATGACATTATATAAATTATGTTCGGAAACACGTGCCAAAGGTTGCACCCTTTTCGTTTGAATCATCATAGCGGATTAAACATTTTGAAAGAATGAAGATATGCCTCACCATAATGTGTTGCCTGGCCCTGTCGTGCACCGTGTGCCTTGCGGGTCAGGACGAGCAGCGGTTGTACGGCCGGCTTGACATGCTGATAGCCCGTCAGGCCGACATAGAGGCCGAAAAGATGAGGCACATCGAGGGCATGGTGCAGATACTGAAAGACGCCACGCTGACCGACGCAGAGCGATATGCCGTCAACGACAGGCTGTACAACGAGTATTCCACGCTGAAGTACGACTCTGCTTTCAGCTATCTCAGGCAGAACATCGCCCTTGCCGAAAAGATGGGCGACCGGTGGCGCGCCACCCGCAGCAGGCTGTCGATGGCCCACATCCTGGCCGTGGCAGGGCTCTTCGGCGAGGCCGAGAAGGCTCTGGCGGCCATTGACACAAGCCGCCTTGAGGGCGATGTGCTGGTTGGTTATTACAAGCAGCTCAACGAACTCAACCTCTTCAAGTCTGAATTTGCCAGCGGGACTCCGTTCAACGACGGCTACCATAAGAACATGCAGGACTACCGGCGGCTGCTTATTGCCAATGCCGACAGGGGTTCGTACGACTATGTTTCGGTGCTTGCCGATTACCGGGCTTACCAGGGCAACATCGACTCCGCCATACAGATGCTGCTCGAGTACCTGCCGGCACTGAAGCCCGGCGACCGCCGTTACAGCATTCAGACCAGCCAACTGGCGTTCTTCTACGGGTGCAAGGGCGACATGCGACGCAAGAAGCAATACCTGCTGCTGAGCGCCATCTCCGACCAGGCGGGGTGCATACGCGAGGAGAACTCGCTGCGCGAACTGGCGTCGATGCTCTTTGACGAAGGCGACTATGAGCGCGCTTACAAATACCTCAATGTGTCGATAAACAACGCCAACAGCTATGGCACGAGGCTGCGCAACACACAGGCATCGATGTTGATGCCGAAAATACTGGCAGGCTATAACGTGATGAAAGAGACACAGCACAGGCGCATGCAGACGCTCATGGTCTGCATATCGGTCATTGCGGTCATGCTGGTGGTGGCGCTCTTTGCCGTTTACATGCTGCTGAAGCGTTACCGGAGGTCGAACCAGACCGTGGCCTACGTCAACGGCCGTCTGGAGGAGGCCGTCGGCGAGCTCAGGCGGAGCAACGCCATGATGAAAGAGGGCAACAGGATTAAGGAAGAATACATAGGCAGGTTTATGGAACTGGCCTCGGTGCTGATAGACAAGGCCGAGTCGTACCGCAAGCTGGCCAACAGATATGCCAAGGAGCACGACATGAAGTCGCTCTATGCGCTCATCAAGAGCAGCGCGGCTTTCAATGAGAGCACGTCGCTGTTCTACGGCAATTTCGACTCGGCTTTCCTGCGCATCTACCCCAATTTCGTCGACAAGGTGAACGAGTTGCTCTCCGACGAATGCAAGATTACCCCAAAGGGCGAACGGCTGACCACCGAGCTGCGCATACTGGCGCTGATAAGGCTGGGCATAACCGACAACCACAAGATAGCCGGCATACTGCGCTCGAGCATCACCACTGTCTACACTTACCGCTCGAAGCTCAAGGCCCGCTCCGTGGTCAAGGACGACTTTGAGCGCTGTGTGGCCTCAATCGACTCGTGGCAGGAGGCAGACGCAGCCTCTGTCACTGCCGTTGAGGCTCCCGGCTGAGGCTGTTAGCGGTATGGGGCGGATGCAGGCCCTGTGCCCCTTCCGGCAGATGCGCCACGGCCCCGTGTGCAATATGGCCCGTTCGGGATTCCGATACGGGCCGTTTTGCATTGCAATATCGGCCGTTCTGCATTGCGATATCGGCCGTTTGGCAGGGCCCTTTGCCGGGGGCGGCGGCAAGGGGCGGCGCTCGCGGCCCGTGGGCCGGCCTTTGTGGCATTTTCCCGAGGTTGTTCGATGTGCCGCCTGATGGCAGTTTTGCGTTTGTGCCATGCTTAAAAAGCGGTTCCACCCTTTGTCCGGCACACTGTATGCCGCTTTGGCTTGCAGTTGCTCGCCGTCCCTTCGGCATTGGCGTATGTCAATCGCCAATGTCATTTGTGGTGATTGTTCCGCCTGCTTACGGCCTGTTTGGGCTGAAAGGTGCATATACCTTGTGCCGGTGGTTGATAATGTTTAGATTTCAAAGAGGTGTTTTCGAATGAATGGGCTGATAATCAACATATTGCAATTTTATTGGTTTAGATTTTCGTTAGGCGGTCTTTTACGTGGTAATATAAACTCATATCTTTGTAGAAAATAAGCTGCGCTCGGCAACAGGTGAGTAAGCTCACATTGCCCTCGCTTGCATTATCTTTGTCGAAAATAATGATATTGACGCAATGAGCAGATTGGTATTCTTAATCATGATGGTTGCCGTATTGTCCGCAAGGGCAGCTGCGGCCACGAAGATATGTTCGCCCGACGGGCGGATAGTGTTGTCGGTTGCCGTAAGCAAGGGCAAGGTGTTCTACGAGTTGGCGCGCGATGGGGCGGCGGTGATGAAACCGTCGGCGCTCGGCTTTGTGCTGGCCGACGGCAGGCTCGACAGCGGTTTTGCGGTGGCGGGCACCGACACGGCAAGCCACGACGACACCTGGAGGCAGGTGTGGGGCGAAGATGAGTATGTGCGCAACCACTACAATGAGCTCACTCTGCACCTCGTGCAGAAGCACGGCAAGCGGAGGCGGCTCGACATTGTGTTCAGGGCGTTCGACGACGGCATAGGATTCCGCTATGTGATACCCGCCCAGCCCACCGTGGGGCGCATTGCCGTGATGGACGAGGTCACCCAGTTTTCGCTGGCCCACGATGCCTATGCGTGGTCGATACCCACCAACCGTACGCAGTATTTCGAGGGTATATACACCCGGCAGCGCGTTTCAGACCTCGATACCGTGTGCACGCCGCTCACCATCGAGTATGAACCGGGCCTGTATATGGCCATTCACGAGGCGGCCCTCGAAGACTATGCGGGCATCAACCTGGCTTCGCGCGGTACTACTCTCGTCACTGCCCTCACGCCGTGGAGCGACGGCACCAAGGTGTATGCGTCGCAATCGATGAAAAGCCCGTGGCGCATCATAATGATGGCCGACACGCCCGGAGGGCTGATAACGTCGCGCATGATGCTCAACCTCAACGAGCCATGCCGCATTACCGACACTTCGTGGATCGAGCCGGGCAAGTATGTGGGCATCTGGTGGAGCATCCACAAGAAGAAGAACACATGGGAGATGGGGCCGAAACACGGGGCTACCACCGCCAACGTGAAGCGATACATCGACTTTGCGGCACGCCACGGCTTCTGCGGGGTGCTGGCCGAAGGCTGGAACTACGGCTGGGGCCAGGGCGAACAGCTCAGTTTTCTGAAGGCATACCCCGACTTCGACATTGCCGGGGTGGCCGACTATGCCCTCGGCAAGGGCCTGCGCTTCATTGCACACATGGAGTCGTGGGGCAACGCACGGCTCATTGAAGAGCAGATGGACTCGGCTTTTGCTTGGTACGCAAGCATGGGCATCCGTGTGGTAAAGACCGGATACGTGGGCCGTCTGATGGACGGCAGGGAGCTGTCGGCATCGCAATACGGCATACGGCACTACCGCAAGGTGGTCGAGGCGGCCGCCAGGCACCATATAATGATAGACAACCATGAGCCGGCAATGCCCACCGGCTTGCAGCTCACATACCCGAACCTGATGACGCAGGAGGGTGTGAGGGGGCAGGAGTACAACGCCTGGGACACTCGCGGAGGCAATCCGCCTGAGCATACGGCCACGCTGCCGTTTACGCGGTGCCTTGCCGGCCCGGTAGACTTCACCCCGGCCATATTCAATTTCAGCGAAGTGGTGGAGGGCACTCACCCGCACTCCACGCTGGCCAAGCAGCTGGCAGAGTTTGTCGTGCTCTACAGTCCGCTGCAGATGGCGGCCGACGAGATTGCCAACTATGAGTTTCACCCGGCCCTTTCGTTCATCGAGAGTTGCCCGACCACATGGAGCAAGACCGTTGTTCCCAACGGGGTGATAGGCAGTTATGTCACCATCGCCCGCAAGGAGCGCGGTGGCGACACCTGGTTTGTGGGCAGTCTCACCGGCTCCGATAGCAGGGAAATAAGCCTTAAGCTCGATTTCCTCGACCGGGATGCCGTGTATGAGGCTTTCGTCTACGAAGACGGCGAGGGCGCCGACTACCAGGCAAACCCTTACTCCATGGGCTTCAGGCAGGTGGAAGTGACGGCAGACTCTGTCTTGAGCCTAAGGCTTGCGCGCGGAGGGGGTGCTGCCATACGCATAGTAAAGGTGAGATGACCGTGGCGCGGCAGCCCCGGCATCTTGCCTGCGCGGTGGCTTTTGCTGTGGGCGGCGGCATTGTTGCCTGTCCGTGTCGCTCGCGCTGGAGTGTACACGGCCGTTTGGCGATGGCATCATGAGGCCTTTCGGCCCATGGCAATGGCTTTTTTGAGAAGCCGGTTTATGTCTGTGAGTGCTCGAGAAATATCCTTTTTTTCATATTTTGCATGCCTACGGTGTTATGATGGCGTTCTTTTCACTTTTTTTATTGCACGACATCCGACTATTATTAGTATCTTAGTCGCCGGTAACATGTTCAATATTGATATGAAGAATAGCATCGTTTTATTGTTGGGTGTGGCGCTGTCATTAGTCTCATGCGGCACTTATACAGGCCAGGGGGCAGCCACTGGAGCCACGTTTGGCTCTATACTCGGCTCTGCCATAGGCGGTATCACCGGAGGGCCGCGGGGCAGCGACATTGGCACCGTTGTAGGCATGGCAGGCGGAGCGGCGGTCGGTGCAGCTGTGGGGGCGTCGGCCGACAAGGCGAAGCAAGACGAATACCGCAGGTATATGGAGTACCGCGATTCGCGGTACGGCCGCAGCGGCAACTATGGCGAGGGCTACGGGAGCGGCCGTAGTGCCTATGTGCCGCCGCAGCAGGGCAGCGATGAGAGCGGATTTGACCCTACCCACAGCGGCGACGACCGCATTGTGTTTGATGACGGAGGTGCACAGGTGCCACCGTATGGCGGTGGCGGCGACAGCAGGGTGGGCGTGGCAGGACGCCAGGTGGCCCCCTCGGTGTCGGTAGACGAGTTGCGCAGCAGCATGCCGGGCTACAAGCTGGCTGTCAACAAAGACGTGGAAGTGCGCAATATCACTTTTGTTGATGCCAGCGGCGACGGCGCCCTAAGCCGCCGCGAAGACGGCAAGGTGTCGTTCGAGATAATGAATTGCTCGGGCATTACGCTCTACGATGTCAACCCAACGGTGGTCGAGGTGACCGGAAACAAGCATGTACACGTGTCGCCACCGCTAAGGGTAGAGAGCATCGCCCCCGGTCGTGGCGTGCGGTATACGGCAACTGTCTATGCCGACTCGCGCGTAAAGGATGGCGAAGCGGTGGTAAGGGTGGCCGTGGTGCAGGGCAACAAGGAGATAACATCGCAGGTTAGGGAGTTCCGTGTGCCTCTGAGGCGGCGCTGACGGGCGCCCGCCTTGCTGTCTGCCATTGCCGCGTGCCTACGGCCTTTGCCCGTTGCCGGAAGGTGCCGGCGGCAAAGCCGTTGCCGGCCATAGCTGTCTTTGGCTGCTTAAAGGTGTGGTGCTGCAATGCGTCTGTGCCTTGTCTCTGTGGCCGGCCCATGCTGTCGGCAAGTGGTTATGCCGTAGGCCGGCTTTCATTTTTGCTTGCCCGACGCCTGTTGCTTGGTGACTTTGGAGGTTGGCCTGTGCTTTTCCTTGCTGTCGTTTCGCTTGGCCTGATGCCTGTTTTGCTGCCCGGCGCTGGTTCGGCGGTTCACTTCCTTCATCTCTTGCCATGTAGGGCGCAGCATCTCGGCCACGTTGCTGCTTTCAAAATCGAATTCTATTACGTGCTTTTCTTCGCTCGGTTTGAACGGCACGACTATCTTGTCGGCCCTCACCACCTCGACCATGGCCACTCCCTGGGCCAGCATTCCAAGCTCTTTTGCCGCCTTCCACGACAAGTCGATGATGCGTCCGCGTGCGAACGGGCCCCTGTCGGTAACCTTGACAATGACCGACTTGCCGTTGGCGGGGTTGGTAACCTTGAGCTTCGTGCCAAAAGGATAGGTGCGGTGGGCGCATGTCAGGCTGTCGTGGTGAACCCTTTCGCCGCTGCTTGTGCGCGCCCCGGTGGCTCGTTTGGAATAATAAGTGGCTTTGCCCCGTTGCACGTACTGGGCGTGCAATGAGGCAAAGCCTGTTAAAAGTGTTGTTAGTGCTATACCTATTAACCTGTATCTCACGTTGAAAATTTTGTCTTAAACTATGCCTTGGGCCATCATGGCGTTGGCAACCTTCATGAAACCGGCAATGTTGGCACCCTTTACGTAGTCAACATATCCGTCGGCTTCGCGGCCGTACTTCACGCACTGGTCGTGTATGTTGTGCATGATGTAGTGCAGCTTGTCGTCCACTTCGGCCTCGCTCCAGTTCAGGCGCATGGCGTTCTGTGTCATTTCAAGGCCCGATGTGGCCACGCCGCCGGCATTGACAGCCTTGCCCGGGGCGAAGAGTTGCTTGGCGGCAACGAATTTCTCTGCAGCTTCGGCCGTGCATCCCATGTTAGACACCTCGGCAATGCAGATAGGCTTGTTGGCCAGCAGCAGGTCGGCGTCTGCCCCGTTGAGCTCGTTCTGTGTGGCGCATGGCAGCGCGATGTCGCACTTCACCTCCCACGGCTTGCGTCCGGCGCGGAACTCCGAGCCCGGGAACTCGTCGGCGTAGGGCTGGCAAACGTCGTTGCCGCTTGCGCGAAGCTCAAGCATGTATGCAATCTTCTCGTCGTCGAGGCCGGCCGGGTCGTAGATGTAGCCGTCGGGTCCGGATATCGTTATCACCTTGGCACCAAGCTCTGTGGCCTTCTTGGCTGCTCCCCAAGCCACGTTGCCGAATCCGCTTATGGCAACGGTCTTGCCTTTTATGTCGTAGCCGTGGGTCTGGAGCATCTGGTTTACGAAGTAGAGCGCTCCGTAGCCTGTTGCCTCCGGGCGTATGCGCGAGCCGCCCCATTCGAGGCCCTTGCCCGTCAATACACCGTTCCAGTGGTGCGTCAGTTTCTTGTACATGCCGAACAGGTAGCCTATTTCGCGTGCTCCCACTCCGATGTCTCCTGCGGGTATGTCTTCCTCCGGGCCAATCACTCTGTATAGCTCTGTCATGAACGACTGGCAGAAGCGCATTACCTCGTTGTCAGAACGGCCGCGGATGGAGAAGTCTGAGCCACCCTTGCCACCGCCCATGGGCAGTGTGGTGAGCGCGTTCTTGAACGTCTGCTCGAATCCGAGGAACTTCAGTATCGAGAGGTTCACCGACGGGTGGAACCTTAGTCCGCCCTTATACGGACCTATGGCGCTATTGAACTGAACGCGATAGCCGAGGTTTACGTGCACCTCGCCGCGGTCGTCGACCCATGGCACACGGAACGTCACGATGCGCTCCGGCTCCACTATGCGCTCAATTATCTTGGCTTTCTCGAATTCAGGATGCTGATTGTAAACGTCCTTTACCGAGATTAGCACCTCTCTTACTGCCTGTAAGTACTCCAGCTCGCCCGGATGCTTCTGCTCCAGCGACTGCATTATTTTCTCCACCTCCATAGTAATCCGATATTTAAAGGGTTCAACTATTACTGTGTCATTGTGTCATTACAACGTCACAAAAATAAGAAAAAGCCCTTGAAACACCAAACGAAAACCGGAAAATTTTGCTGTCGATGCTTTCTTTTTGTTAATTTTCTGCTTCCGTTTGGCTCTTGTCTTCGCTGTCTGCGAACACAGTCGCCATTCGGCCTCGCGCGGCTTGCCGGTGTGTTGCGTCTTTTGTGTCTGTCGTGAGCATTTGTAATGGCTGTTGACAGCCTTGCCGTTGCTGTTGGGCGCTGTCGGTTCGCTTCGGATGTTTGCATGCCGCCAGGTGTTCCGGCGGCTGCTGGGTCACAGTCGGGGCGGCTGGTTCACCCTGCCGGTTGCGGCGTGCCGTCCGGCCGTATCGTTGCCTCAGCCATTCGGTGGCAGCCGGGCAGTTCCACCGTTGAGGCCCATGTTTTGTTCCACATTAATATAATGTAAGGCAAATCCACCCGTTGCCTTGCCTCAATCCGGCCCGCCTCCCGGCCATGGTGCATCCCGATTGGCCTTGTTTGGTTGACATGTAATGAATCACTTGTGCCTTCGTTTGGCAGATATTGCACCAATGTCACCTTAAATCCCCCTCTGTCCGGTTTTCTGCCCCTTCGTTTGTTTCAATGCCGTAGGCTTCACGTGGGGGGGTCAGTCCTGCCTAATAGTCACCTCGTTGCCACCTGTGCGCCGATTGAGGCAGGCATGGCAGAGGCCTGTGACAATGCTTGGATGTATTCAGTCAAAGCCTATGGGTTGAGCCAAGGCATAGTCGTTGCTGATGGTATCGAGTGCCGCGGCCTGTCGCCGGGGGCCTGTCGCAGCGGCGGCCGAACGGTGGGCATTTTGGTGCGAAGGCGGAGCCGGGCGGCCAAACGTGCCATATTGCATTGTCAAACGGCCCATATCGCAACGCCATACGGCCCCTTTTGCAGTATAAAACGGCCCGTTTTGCAAGTGGCTGTGGCACAGCGCATTGTACGGGACGGCCAAGACGGCGGCACAGTACGGCAAAACATGGTGGCATAGAGCATCGTGCCGCAGTGGCCCGGGGGCAGCCGCAGTATGCCGCTGCGGGCAACGCCACTTGGCCGGAAAACAAAAGCGGATGCGGAAAGGCTCCGCATCCGCTTTCGCTTACGGCCCGTGCTGGCTTTTGCCTCAGGCCGTTCGGCCCCGATGGCTTTCTGCGTTCAGATTTTGTCGAGGGCCTGGCGTATGTCGTCGAGAATGTCTTCCACGTCTTCGATGCCCACCGACAGGCGTATCAGGTCGGGCGCGATGCCGGCCTCCCTCAGCTGTTCGTCGGACAGCTGGCGGTGGGTGTGGCTTGCCGGGTGGAGCACGCAGGTGCGCGCATCGGCCACGTGGGTCACGATGTTAATCATCTTCAGCGAGTCCATGAACTTGATTGCGGTGTCGCGTTTGCCCTTCAGTCCGAAGGCAATCACGCCGCAGCTGCCGTCGGGCAGGTATTTCTCGGCCAGCTCGTGATACTCGTTGCCCTTGAGCCCGGGGTAGTTTACCCATGCCACGCGCGGGTCGCCGTCGAGGAACTCGGCCACCGTCTGCGCGTTGGCGCAGTGCTGCCTCATGCGCAGGTGCAGCGTCTGCAGCCCGATGTTGAGCAGGAACGAGTTCATCGGCGCCGGTATGGAGCCGAGGTCGCGCATGAGCTGTGCCACGAGCTTGGTGGTATAGGCCATCTTTCCGAAGGCTTCGGCGTAGACAAGTCCGTGGTACGACTCGTCGGGGCGGCACAGCCCCGGGTTGCGGTCGGCGTGGGCCATCCAGTCGAAGCGTCCGCTGTCTACCACACATCCGCCCACCTGCGTGGCGTGGCCGTCCATATACTTGGTCGTTGAGTGTGTAACGATGTCGGCACCCCACTCAAACGGTCGGCAGTTGACGGGCGTGGCGAAGGTGTTGTCGACTATGAGCGGCACGCCGTTGCTGTGGGCCAGGCGTGCAAACCGCTCAATGTCGAGCACCTTGCAGCCCGGATTGGAGATGGTTTCGCCAAACATCACCTTGGTGTTCGGGCGGAAAGCCTTCTGTATCTCGTCGTCGCCGGCTTCGGGATTGACGAAGGTGCACTCTATGCCGAGCTTCTTGAGCGTCACGCCGAACAGGTTGAACGTTCCGCCGTAAATCTCGTTGGAGGCCACGATGTGGTCGCCGGCCTCGCAGATGTTGAACACCGCGTAGAAGTTGGCGGCCTGGCCCGACGACGTCAGCACAGCTCCCACTCCCCCTTCGAGGGCGGCAATCTTGGCCGCCACGGCATCGTTGGTGGGATTTTGCAGCCGTGTGTAGAAGTAGCCTTCCTTCTTCAGGTCGAAGAGCATGGCCATCTCGTCGCTGTCGTCGTACTTGAATGTGGTGCTTTGGATGATGGGCGGCTCCACGGGCTCGCCGTTCTTTGGGCTCCATCCTGCGCGCACGCAGAGTGAAGCCGGTCGTAGTTTCTTTTCCATTTCGTGTTGATTGTGATGATGGCCGCGCCCCGTTGGCGCGGCTCGTTGTTTCTTTTTGTTTGCCGTAAGGCGGTGGAGGATGGTAGATGAGGGTTGGCCGAGGCGGCCGCAATGCCTTGTGGCCCTCACTTTCCGGCGCCCCAGCGCTCCAGCCGCTCGTATTCTTCCTTTGTCAGGCGCATGAACGAGCCGTGCTGCGGGGCCTCTACCCCCTTGATGTCTTGCGGCGAGTGGAAGTTGCGCAAGTACTTGTCGGCCCGGCATATACGGTATCTCTTGGGCTTCGACGAGTATTCTATGTAGCCGATGAGCCACGTTGAGTCGCCCGCCAGTTGGAAGGCCGACACGCCCTCACACTTCTTCTTGCCCTCGAAGTCTACGTAATCGTCGTCCACCGGCTCGCTCCACGGGCCTGTTAGCTTGGGGGCGGTGGCCGTAAACAGGCCCGGCGTGCCTCCCTCTTTCTTTATCATCATGTGGTAAAGGCCGTCGCTTTCAAGGTAATTGATGTCGGCGTCGATGGTGGCGTAGCCCCAGTCGAAGAGCAGTCGCGGCTTTGTCAGTGTGGTAAACGACTCGTCGGCATACGAGTAATACATCCTGTCGTACTTCTCTTCGGCCTGGTTCCACATCGAGAAGTATATGAAGTATCCGCCGCGGCGTCCGTCCGGCCACGTGTATGTGGGGTCCCAGAATATCTGCGGGGCCCATACGCGGTTGACGGTTGAGTAGTCGCGGTATGGGTCGGGGCTGTCTTTGTCGGAGAATATGGCCGCCCCCTTGCGGAAGTCGAACGTCGTCGACTTCCAGTTTATCATGTCGTCGCTCGTGAGCAGGTTGATTCCGTAGTTGTTCCACACCTTGCTCTTGCCCACGCACATGTCGGTTGTCACCATGAGATAGCCCGACAGGTCGTGCTTGCGGCAGATGTAGGCATCCCGTGTGCCCCCTTCGATGGCGGCAAGTGCCTTTGGGTCGAACACAGGTCCGCCTCCGCGCAGGTCGTGGTAGTTCAGTCCGTCGCGGCTGATGGCGTAGGCAGTCCATTCACCCCGTCCGCTCATGTGGCAGAACAGGTAGCCGTAGTCGCCCTTCTGCGGGTTTTGCGCCGTGGCGTTGGTGGCGGCAGCCATTGCCATCATGGCCGCCATTAACGCTTTGAGAGTCTTTTTCATAATCCTTTACGTTGTTGGTCTATTTCTTTAGAGTGCTTCCCGCCTTCGCCCTTATCACCGTAAACGAGTAGGGTTCCAGGCTTATGGCCTGCTCTTTGCTTATCGTTCCCGTGGTCTTCGACGGCTTGGATCGGGTGTCCGACGGCTCCCCGGCCATGCGCTCCACCTCGGCTGGCGTGCCGTCGGCCACCATGTCGCCGAGGTTCAGCCTGCATTCCACGCCCACGGGCAGCGCGTTGACGAGCTTGATGATTACGTCGCCAGTCTCCTTGTCGCGCACCACCGACTGCCCGAAGCGCAGGTTGACGTCTTCGCGGTCGTTGTCTGAGGCCACCGTGGCGGGTATATAGTCGTCGCCCGCGTTCTGTCCGTACATGCGCTGCACGTAATAATCAGTGGTGAGCCTCACCGAAGTGTTGTCAAAGTACATCATGTCGGGAGTCCACTGCGTGTTGCCCCGTCGCGCCATGAGCGGTGCAAAGCTGCTCAGGCTCACCACGTCGGCGTTGCGCTCCAGGTCGGTCAGGTAGAGCGCCACGCTCAAGGCGGTCTCCATGTTGTTAGGCCTGCCGGGGGCGTGGGCGGCATATTCGCCCAAGTAAACCTTCGGCCCGCGGCGGTCGTAGGCGTCGTAGAAGTCGCGGTTGTGTATGAACCACCCCGGCTGGCAGTAGTAGTGCTCGTCGACGATGGGCACGTCGAGTTCCTTGGCAAATTGCCATCCGTACTCATAATCGGAGCCCTCGTAGAACGGCCCCACCGTTCCGATGACCTTGATGTCGGGGTATTTCGCCTTGACGGCGTCGTAGATGAGCTTGAACCTCTCCTTGAACACCTCGGAGATGAGGTCTTCGTTGCCTATGCCGACATACTTCAGGTTGAACGGCTTGGGGTGTCCGGCCTCGGCGCGCACGCGTCCCCACTTGGTGGTCTTGTCGCCGTTGGCCCACTCGATGAGGTCGAGCACGTCCTGTATGTATTTGTCCATCTCCTTGCCCAGGGGTATTCCGCCCTGCTGCCCGTCGCCTCCCCACGACGAGTTTTGGCACGGCACTCCTGCGGCGAGCACCGGCAGCGGCTCGGCCCCCATGTCTTCGCAGAACTGGAAGTACTCATAGAAGCCCAGGCCCACCGACTGGTGGTAGCGCCAAATGTTGGCCATGCCCTTGCGGCTCTCCAGCGGTCCGACGGTGTTTTTCCACCTGTAGATGTTCTGTATGCCGTTGCCGTGGGCCACGCATCCGCCTGGGAAGCGCACAAAACGCGGCTTGAGGTTGGCTATGGCCTCCGCCAGGTCGCGCCTGAGGCCGTTGCGCCGCCCTTTGTAAGTGTCTTTTGGAAACAGCGACACCATGTCGAACGCATATCGGCCGGCAGCTTCCGGCATTATGGCCAGCTCGGCGTCGGCCGCTGTTTCGGTGGCCTTTATCTTGGCGTCGAGCTTGCGCCACCCGTCGCGGGGCAGCGTTACTGTTGCCGAGCCAATCTCGCGTCCGTCCTTGGTGCGCAGCGCCACGCGCACCCGCCGCCCGTTGCCCTCGACCATGCGGCCGAAGAGCGATAGCAGGTAGGTGTCGCCCTGCTTCACGGCAATGCCGTCGAAGCCAGTGTTGGCCATGGCGTCACCGGGCTTGCTGACGTCGAGCACGGCATAGTGTGCGTTGTTGGCGTGTATTGGATTGGCGGTGTCAAAGCTTAGCGCGGCCCCGCCGTAGGTGCGCCATGCGTAAGCCGGCCCCCAGCCCTCGTGCCTGGGGTGGTCGGCGTCGGAGTATTCAAACCCCCGGTTCTGCACCAGTTCGGCGTAGAGCCCGCCGTCGGCAGCATAGTTTATGTCTTCGAAGAACACCCCGAACAAGTCGGGGCTGATGGCCTTTTGGTCTTGTGGGCGGGGCGTAACCGTCACCGTCACCTTGCCGAGGCCTGCAAACCGCGCCTTGTCGTCCTTCATCAGCTCGTTGTTGCGCGCCGTGCGGTATTGCCTCCGCTCGTATTCGGCTATTACGTTCTCCACCACCTGCTTCTCCACGCGGTGCACCCTGCCGGTGGCCCGGGTGCCGTCGTTGAATGCCACGGTGTCGCGCGGCACGTTGCGGTTGGGCCCCATCATGACGCGGGCCGACATATAGTCTTGCGGTTTCCACTGTAGCAGGTCGCGGCTCTCGGTCAGCGCCATCACGCTGCCGTCTTTCTTGACCAGCCACGAGCACACCCACATGCCGCCTTTCTGCCTTTCGAGCACAGGGTCGAACATGCGCTTGCCACTGCCCCATGCGCCGTAGTCGCTCTTCACGAAGTCGTAGCCGCCACCTATCTTGTGCCACATCTTCCCGTCGGCACTCCAGGCCAGGCGCAGCCCTCCGTTGCCGTTGATGTTGTCTGAGGCATAAGAAAACAGGTAGAGTGAGTCGTTGGTGCTTTCCGAGGCCCTTGCCCCGATGGCACTTGAGGCCATGAGCATGGCGCAAATCAAGGCTTTTTTCATTGTCCTTATTATGGTTTTTGTTGGTAATTAAGTTTGTTTCATGGCTTGCCGGCCGGTGCGCGGCCGTTTGCCCGGTGCTGCATTGCCGCCACGGCGGGGCCCAATGCCCCGGCAACAGTATTGTTGCCGATTGCCGGATGCTGCTATTTGAGTACAAAGGTAGCTGTTTTCTCGCTACCGGGCGGCTTGCCATCCGCTTTCTTAATTATATTTAACCCAAATCGATTGTTGCGCCGCCGCATGCCTGTTTCCACATTAATGCCATGCCTCACAAGCGCTTAAGCCCCCTTGCAGCCCTCTTGCTTCCGCCCGGCCACGGCTTGGATGGCGTCGCCTTTGGCCACGGCGGCATGCAAGGGGCACGGCAATGTCACAGAATAGTCATGTGGATTGGAATGGCGTCTGGGTGCCGGCGGTTTGCAGGCCTATGCCCGCCGGAGCAGGGCATGGGGCGTAGTCCGTGGCTGCCAAGGCGGTAATAAAAGCCGACAAACGTGGCCCGCGGGCGAGCCCGCGGCCGTATGGCTGCGCGAAACGGGCCGTATGGCGGTGCAAAACGGGCCGTCCGGCACCGTGGAACGTGCTGTTTTGTGCAGCCGAGTGGCCCGTTTGGCAAACGGCTGTGGCCCAGGCTGTTGCGGCAGGCCTGCGCCAGGGTAACGTAGTCTTACAAATCTGGCGCCGCCGGTGGGGCGTTGCCACCCAGGATTTCAGTAGCGCCTGCTGGGCAGTGGCATTTGCCTGGGGTAACATATATTGCAGTTTTGTTTCATTTTTGGCCATTTTTCAGAATCTTTTCAGATTCATCCCGTATCTTTGCCTGCGTGAACAGACAATTAGAAAACAAACAAACAGAAAAGGAGAATAGATTATGAAGAAATGGAAATGGATTGGAATGGCAATGGCCTGTGCAGTGGGTATGGTGGCGTTCACGTCGTGCGACGACGACGACAACGATGATTACGCCCGCGTGCCCGACGCCGTTACGGCGGCCTTCTCTCACCAGTATGGCAACCCGGGCTATGTGGAGTGGGATTCAGAGCGTGGCGGTTACTATGTGGCCGAGTTCCGCAAGGACGGCCGCGACCACGAGGCATGGTACACACATGCCGGATTGTGGGCCATGACCGAGGTTGACTATGGCCGCAGCCTGGCCGACCTGCCTCAGGCGGTGCAGTCGGGATATGCCGCCACGGCCTATGCGCTCGATGCTTGGACGGTTGACGACATCGACGAGATACAGCGCCCCGACTACGAGACGGTGTACAAGATAGAGGTTGAGAAGCGCGGGCAGGCCGACCACGACCTATACTTCGACCTCGGCGGCACGCTCTACCGCGACGTTGAAGGCTCGGGCTCAGGCAGCGGCAACGGCGGGATGATACAGCAGGGCATGCCGGCCGAGGTCAAGGCATACGTCGACTCAGCGTTTGCCGGGGCGGCCGTGGTTGACTTCGACATCGAGGACAACGGCATGATAGAGGTCGACCTGCGCCACGGCGGCAAGAGCGTCGAGGTGTTGTTCACCGCCGCTTACGAGTGGGTGATGACCAAGACCGACTGCAGCCGCGACGTGCCGGCAGTGGTGGCCGACGCCGTTCGGCAGGCCTTGCCGGGGGCGCGCATCGACGACTGCGACTATGTGCAGACCGCTACAGAGAGCTATTATCTCGTGGACACCGACAACCCCGACCGCGACCTCAGGGTGACGCCCGACGGACAGGTGACCCAGGCGTGGTGAGGGCGGCCCCTCCGATGGATGGATGAAGCTGGGGGCACGGCGCAGGGCATGCGCTGTGCCCTTTGCCATTTTATGCAGCGGCATGCTGCCAAAACTGTACCCGTGTTCTTGCGTATGTCGGATTTTATGGCTACATTTGCAATGTGTAATGCCCGACGCCGCCATGCCGCCGGACAATGTTGGCCGCGGAGGGCCGTGAAATACTGAAAACCGTGATTCTATGAGAGCAAACATACCACCCGAGTGGAACAAGTTCTACTTGAAAGACGTGTCGTTCGTCAACCTTATGACGCGCCGCATATTCAACGTGCTTATCGTGGCCAATCCCTACGACGCCTTCATGCTTGAGGACGACGGGCGCGTTGACGAGAAGATTTTCGACGAGTACATGGACCTGGGGCTGCGCTATCCGCCCACGTTCACGCAGGTGACAACGACAGAAGAGGCCGACAAGGTGCTAAAGACCACCGACATTGACCTTGTGATATGCATGCCGGGCAATGCCGACAACGATGCCTTCGATGTGGCCCGGGCCGTGAAGGAGGCCTCGCCGTCGACGCCGTGCGTGGTGCTCACGCCTTTCTCGCACGGCATCACGAAGCGGATGGAGAACGAAGACCTGTCGATGTTCGACTACGTGTTCTGCTGGCTGGGCAACACCAACCTCATCCTCTCCATCATAAAGCTCATCGAAGACAAGATGAACATAGAGCACGACATGGCCGAAGCCGGCGTGCAGATGATTCTGCTTGTGGAAGACGGCATACGGTTTTACTCCTCCATACTGCCCAATCTATACAACTACATACTGCTGCAGGCCAAGCGCTTCTCTACCGAGGCGCTCAACCCGCATGCCGCGGCGCAGCGGAAGAGGGGGCGGCCAAAGGTGTTGCTGGCGCGCACTTACGAGGAGGCCATGGAGCTGTACGACCGGTATGGCGACAATGCGCTGGGCATAATAAGCGACGCGCGCTTCCCGAAAGATGGCGCGAAAGACCCAGAGGCCGGGCTCAAGCTGCTGCGCGAGATAAGGAAACGCGACGAGTATGTGCCGCTGATACTGCAGAGCGCCGAGTCGGACAACCGTTTCAAGGCCGAGGCCGAGGGCTTCCGCTTCGTAGACAAGAACTCGAAGAAGATGGACATCGACCTGCGACGCCTCATGGAGGAGCACATGGGCTTCGGCGACTTTGTGTTCCACGACCCGAAAACGGGCAAGGAGATTCTGCGCATACACAGCCTCAAGGAGTTGCAGGACAATATCTTTACCATACCAAACGACTCGATGCTCTACCACGTGAGCCGCAACCACATGAGCCGATGGCTGTCGGCCAGGGCCATCTTCCCCGTGTCGGCATTCCTGAAACACGTCACATGGCACAAGCTGCAGGACGTCGACGCGCACCGACAGATTATATTCGACGCCATTGTGCAGTACAGGCGGATGAAGAACATCGGCGTGGTGGCTGTCTTCGACCGGGGGAAGTTCGACGCCTACGGCCACTTCGCGCGCATCGGCGACGGCTCGCTCGGCGGCAAGGGGCGCGGACTGGCTTTCCTTGACAACATCATCAAGCGCCACCCCGAGCTCAACCAGTATACCGGGGCGGCCGTTTGCATACCGAAGACACTGGTGCTCTGCACCGACGTCTTCGACGATTTCATGGACAAGAACAACCTTTACCAGGTGGCACTGAGCGATGCCAGCGACGAGGAAATACTGTCGCACTTCCTCAGGGCGCAACTGCCAGACTCGCTCATTGCCGACTTCTTCACGTTTTTCGATGCCGTCAAGGCACCTATAGCCATCAGGTCGTCGTCGCTTCTGGAAGACAGTCACTACCAACCCTTTGCCGGAATATACTCGACATACATGATTCCGTATCTTGACGACAAGTATGAGATGCTGCGCATGCTGGCCTCTGCCATCAAGGGGGTGTACGCATCGGTATACTACCGCGACTCGAAGGCTTACATGACTGCCACGAGCAACATCATAGACCAGGAGAAAATGGCCGTCATACTGCAGGAGGTGGTGGGCAGGCGATATGGCGACAGGTTCTACCCGAGCTTCAGCGGTGTGCTGAGGTCGCTCAATTACTACCCCATAGGCGAGGAAAAGGCAGAGGAGGGGATAGTAAACCTGGCCCTCGGATTGGGCAAGTATATAGTTGACGGGGGCCAGACGCTGCGCGTTTGCCCCTATCACCCGAGCCAGGTGCTGCAGACCAGCGAGATGGAAATGGCCCTGCGGGAAACCCAGACGCGCTTCTACGCGCTCGACATGACCGACATCGGGGGCGGGTTCAAGGTGGACGACGGTTTCAACATTCTCAACCTGAGGGTAAAGGAGGCCGACAAGGATGGCTCGCTGCAGTACATCGCCTCGACGTTCGACCCTTACGACCAGGTCATACGCGACGGCATCTACGAGGGAGGGCGCAAGGTCATCACCTTCTGCGGGGTGCTGCAGCACGGCGTCTTCCCGTTGCCGGAACTGTTGCAGATGGTTCAGAAGCTTGGAACGGAGGAGATGAGGCGCCCCGTTGAGATTGAGTTTGCGTGCAACCTCGGCCCCGACAAGACCGGCGAACTGAACCTGTTGCAAATCAGGCCCATTGTCGACAGCAAGCAGATGCTTGACGAAGACGTGGCCTCGATACCCGACTCGCGCTGCCTGCTGCGCTCGCACAACTCGTTGGGACACGGCATCAGCGAAGACGTGACCGACGTTGTGTATGTCAAGACGGGCGACGACTTCACTGCATCCAACAATCCGGCCATCGCATGCGAGATTGAGCGGCTCAACAGGAAGTTCCTGGCCGAGGGCCGCAATTATGTGCTTGTGGGCCCGGGACGATGGGGATCGAGCGACCCGTGGCTTGGCATCCCGGTCAAATGGCCGCACATCAGCGCCGCAAGGGTCATCGTCGAGGCTGGCTTGAAGAACTATCGCGTCGACCCGAGTCAGGGCACTCACTTCTTCCAGAACCTCACGTCGTTTGGCGTGGGCTACTTCACCATCAACACATACCGTGGCGACGGGCTGCTCAGGGCCGACGTGCTCGATGCCATGCCGGCTGTGGATGAGACGGCTTATGTGCGCCATGTGCGTTTCGAACGGCCGCTGAAGATAATGATGGACGGCAAGAAGCAGGAGGGAGTGGTGCTCTTCGGCTGATTGGCCTTGGCCTTGATGGCAATGTCAGTGAACACCCGATAAACATAGGGGAGCTTTTGGGGAGTTAAGGAGTTAGGAAGTAAAGGAGTTAAGACAATAGTTTTTGGGTTTATTTTGGAGGCGGGAGGCAGGAGACAGGAGTACAGACAATAGCTTTGGAAACATGGAATCTCTGGGATCATTGGTAAAGTGTTGCAGGAAGACAGTCAAATACTATTGTCTTAACTCCTTTACTCCTCAACTCCTTTACTCCTAAATATACACTAAAACTATTGTCTTAACTACTTTACTCCCTAACTCCTTTACTCCAAAATATACACTAAACTATTGTCTTAACTCCTTTACTTCCTAACTCCTTAACTCCTAATAAGCCTCTTGGATTTATCTGGTGAGCCATGCTCGCGGCCGGGGGTGTGCATGCCGTGGGCCGCGGTATGTGCAGCCGCATGGGGCATGTGGGCCTGCAGCGTCAGGCCCGATGGTAAAAGCAACGTGGGAGACAGTGCATCAAACACTGTCTCCCACGTTGCCTTTGAGCGCTATTATATAAGTATGTCAGTTGTATTTCAGTATCTGGCCAGGCATGAGCCTTGTGCTCTTGCTGATGTGGTTGAGGCGGCAAAGCTCGTTGACGGTAGTGTTGCGCTTGCGCGCTATGTGGCCCAGAGTCTCGCCGCGGCGCACCTTGTGGTAGCGAATGGTGCGCTCCACCTTTGCCGCCGGCGCCGTGGTTGCCAGTTCCTCGTCTTCGCTGTCGTCGTTGTCAACTTCCTGCGCGCCCACCCCGCGTAGCTTGTTGGCAGCCAGTCCTTCGCTCTGGTAGCTGTCGCGGCGGAACATGTAGAAGTCGCTTACGACGTCTTGGTTGACGAAATCAAACATGAGGGTGGGGTTGAGGGCCACCCCGCAGAGCCTTGTCTCGAAGTGAAGGTGCGACCCCGTGCTTCTGCCGGTGTTGCCGCCGAGGCCAATCGGGTCGCCTGCGCGCACCTCCTGGTCTTCTTCCACGAGCTGCTTCGACATGTGCCCGTAGATGGTCTCAAGCCCGTTGTAATGGCGTATTACCACGTATTTGCCGTAGCCGCGGGCTTCGTATTTCACTATTCTCACCTTTCCGCTGAATGCAGCCCTAATGGTGTCGCCTATATACACCTTGATGTCGAGCCCCTTGTGCTGCCTTCCCCATCTTGCGCCGAAGTTGGATGTAAGCACGCGGCTCGTCGTTGGCATGCAGAAGTGGCGCAGGTCGATGCGGAACGAGTCGGGCAGCTCGGTGGCGCGGTGGGCATATTTGTTGTCCCAGTCGGCGTAGAGGTCGGCTGCGGGCGATTCAAGTTGCTCGTTCTGGATAAGCCTGTGCAGCGCAACAGAGTCCACTGCTTTCATCCTTCTGTCTATCGGTGCCTGTCGTGCCAGCAGGTCTTGTCCTGCAATTGGAAGTGCGCTCACTGACATCAAGGCTAATATAACGGCTGTCTTTAACTTTCTAATCATTATAATCGTTATTGGTTCGAGTGAGAATAACGTCCATTGTGCAAAGGAATGACATAATAATTATAACCCAATTATAGCCATGTCATATTCCTCGTTTTTGCTTGAACGTTGCAAAGGTAACAAATATTTCATGAAAACCGAGCGCGGTTAACACAATTTGTTGGTTATTTAACACTTGCGGCTCTGCTGATAGTCAGGATGTTAACGAAACGTAATACGAGGCGCCTGCTTCCGAAGCGTGTTCCGGCACGCTGACGGCCGGTATGCTATTGCGTGCCGTATCCGTGCACGTGTTTTTGTTTATGCGCCCCGTCCTGAGGCCATCATTGTCGTTGTCGTAGCCCGACGTTGCGGCGGCACGGCCGTAACGGCGCTGTCATACGGCCCGTTTTGCATTCCCGAATGGCCTGTTTCACACCACGAAACGGGCTGTTTGGGAATGCAAAACGAGCTGTATGCCTAACTGGTTGTGGCACAGGTGATTGGCGGGCTGTTCGTTGGTGGCGCCAGGTACGGCTGTTGGCGGCATGCCTTATGGCGTGGCACGTCGCTGCATGCGGTGTCTATGGGTCTGTGATGGCGGTGGGGCCAGGTGGAAAATCATGGGCGTTGTGGGCAATAAATATGGCGCCGGGTTTGTGGAAATGTCGGATTTGTTGTAACTTTGCACCGCAATGGCATTGCCGCCACACCTCGCTTGCAATGACGGGCGCCCCGACGGCCATGCCTCAAGACAGTATATCAATAATTAAAATAGCCATTACAGATGAAACCACTGAAAGCAATCATTGCACTGGCGGCGCTGTTCGCTGCCGGCGCGGCACCTGCCATGGGGGCAGATGTGCCTGAGGAGAAAGACATGGGAGCATATCTCATGGTTTACCACAAGGACGACACGCACAGCCTGCACATGGCCATCAGCTACGACGGGCACACGTTTACGGCAGTCAACAACAACGAGCCTGTGATTGCCGGCGACACCATCGCCATGCAGCGGGGCATACGCGACCCGCACATCTTCCGCGGGCCGGACGGGGCTTTCTACCTCGCCATGACCGACTTGCACATTTACGCCAAGCAAGCCGGCTTCCGCCAGACCGAATGGGAGCGCGACGGGAATAAGTTCGGGTGGGGAAACAACCTCGGACTGGTGCTCATGAAGTCGAAAGACCTTATCAACTGGACGCGCGCAAACATACGCGTAGACCGGCTCGACCCATCGCTCGCCGACATAGGATGCGCCTGGGCGCCCGAGACTTGCTACGACCCGGTGAAGAAAAAGCTCATGGTGCACTTCACCATGCGCCACGGCAAGGAGAAGACCAAGCTTTATTACTTCTACATCAACGACGACTTCAACAAGCCCGAGGGAAAGCCCGAGGTGCTGTTCACTTACCCGAAGGAGGGCAAGGAGGCCATCGACGGCAACATGGTCTACAAGGATGGCACATTCCATCTGTTCTTTTGCTCGCACGACGGCAAGACCGGCGTGAAGCAGGCCACGTCGAAGAGCATCACCGGCCCGTGGACGTTTGACGACCGCCTGTGCGACCCGGAGAAGATTGGGTGTGAGGCTCCGAGTGTCTATAAGCTGATAGGGCAGGACAAATGGATTCTGATGTACGACGTTTATCGTGCCAACCCGATGAACTTCGGCTTCTCGGAGACCACCGACCTCGAGACGTTCAAGCCCCTGGGCCGCTTCGACGAGGGCGTGATGAAGCGCACCAACTTCGACGGCCAGAAGCATGGGGCGGTGACGTGGCTCACAAAGAAAGAGGCCAAGAGGCTCGAGGAGTACTGGAAGAAAAACCAGCGCGACTTCCCGGGAAAGATTAAGCTCTGACCCGCATGGCCATGCCCGGCGGGCATGACGGCGGCAGCGGCCCGGCGGCACCTCAGTGGGTGGCGCCGGGCCGCGTCTGCATAGTGGCCCGGCCGGCGGCCCTGTCGGCTGCGGCGCCCTCGAAACTGTCGATGATGGCAACCAGCTCGGGTGTGAGCCTGCGGCGGCATTCCTGTTCCATCCAGTCGGGCACGGGCCACCGCGCTGCGGCCATCGATGCGGCTATGGCTGCCTGTGTGTCGGCGTCGCCGCCCAGCGAGATGGCCAGCCGCACGGCCTGCTCAACACTGTCGGCATCGAGGAAGGCCGTGATAGCCTCGGGCACGGAGCCCCGGCACGACACATCCCACGCGTAGCCCGGCCTTATCTCGCCGATGGTGCGGCTCAGGTCGTAGCCGAAACAGTTTTCCACGTAAGTCCGTATCTCGCCGTTGCCTGCCCCGTGGCGCGCCATGAACACCGCCGCGGCCACGGCCCGGGCCGCCCCTACGGCCTCGGGATGGTTGTGAGACACCTCTGCTGACACCGTGGCCAGCCGCAGTGCCTCGTCGAGGGTGGTGGCATAAAGCCCAGCCGGGCTCACGCGCATGGCCGCGCCGTTGCCCCAGCTGCCGTAGGGCTTGGGTTTGTCGGTGGCCAACCAGCGGGCGAAGGCCGGCCCATAGCCTGCGTCGGGATACTTGCGGCCCAGTTTCTGCATGGCTTCAACGAGCGAGGCCGCGCTCTTGTCGCGGCTGTCTTTCAGCCACCGGGCCACGGCGAGCGTCATCACCGAGTCGTCGGTGAAGCGGCTCGTGGCCATGAACAGCGTTATCTTGCTTGGGTCGCTGAACTTCAGCAGGCACGACTCGTAGTACGAGCCTGCCACGTCTCCAACTATTGCTCCTAACATATCTCTGTATCGTTTTTGTCTGTCGGGCTTACTGCCTTCGCTTGTAGGGCCTTTTGCCGATATGTTTTCATTTCGAGTCCAATTATAATCAAAAAGCCGGAATAAGCGGCGTTTTTAATTTGTTTTAACCAAAATTCGCCTTCCCCGTGCCCGTATGCCGGTGGATTCGGCGCCGGTTGCTTGTGTGGCGGATTGCCTCGCGAAGCGCATATTTGGTAGAAAAACATTACAAAGCAGACTGCGCTTGAAGGTCGGCTGGCGGCAACCGTGCCGCCTATGCTGCAGTGGCAGATGGCAGTATGGGCCGTTTTGCGGTGCATAACGGCCTGTTTTGGGCTTCAATACGGCCCGTTTTGCAGGCCCAAACGGGCTGTATTGCAATCCGCTGTCAGACAGGCTGTTGCGCCATGCGCTGCCCGGGTCGTGGTGGTGGCGCCAAGGCGGCGTGGGCGTGAGGTTGCTGCCGTAGGTGTGAATAGGCGGGCCTTTCCGCCGTTACAAACCGTGTGAAAGAGTTTTTTTCAGGCCATGGCAGTGCTGTTTGTAGCAAAAAATAGCTATCTTTGTCCGGTCGGCCACTGTTGAGGCGCGCGTTGCGTAGCGCAGTGTGCATGGCTATCGAACGAAATAACCACCATATACACAGCATTGACTTATGAGAATGAACAGGATTTTGATGGCCGCAGCCATGGCGTTGATGGTCGGAGGCACCGCCGGGGCTACTACCGACCGCTACCGTGAGGCACTTAAGCAGGTGTTGTTTGCCGACAGTGCCAGCATGGCCATCAGGAAGTCGCAGATGAAAATGTTTGTTGCCGGGGCGTTGTCGCGCAGCCGGCACGGTGTGAGCAGCGAAGAAGCGTTGCGCCTTGAGAAAAGCCTCGACAGGTATATCGCCACGCAATATGGCGACGACATGGTTGACATGGCCTTGCCATGCTTCCGCGAGAATGTGTCTGAACAGCAACTGGTAGGGCTGGCCGGGCTCTTGGCGCGCCCCGACATAAGGCAGGCCAACGCCCACATCTCTTCGCTTTACGCAGACATAGTAAAGGACATAATGCCCACAATGTCGTCGGCTTTCGGCGCACTGAAGGATGGGCGCCAACCCACGCTGCCATCGGTGGCCGAGTGTACCGAGGCATACAAGGAGAAGTTTGAGGCATATTGGCAGGCCAGCGGTACGGAGCAGCTTATGACTTCGGCCGTCGACAATGTGCTGGCTAAGGTTGGCGTGGGCGTCGACGAAGACAATGTGAAGACCGTGTTGGGCTTTGTTACCGGCATGACCAAGGCCTTGATGCTCAACAGGTTTGTGGGCAGTGTCAGCGAGTCGGAGCTCGACTGCGTAATACTGCTGATGCGCTCGGACAGTTACCGGGCCCAGCTCAACGCTGCAGCCTGCATGGCTTCAGACCCCATGAAGCTGATAAAGGACATGGAAAAGGCGTTTGTAGACTGGGCTAAGGCCAACGGCGAGAGCTTTGACTTGCATTGACGGCCCGGGGCAGCGGCTGTTGGCGGCATGGGCCGGCCTTGGTGTGGCTGCGCCTGTGGGCCCGTGGTGTTGCGTTGACTTGTGGCTCATCCGTTGATGGGGCGGCATGGCGGCCGCCGGGGGCGGTGGGTCGGTTATGCAGTTGCGGTGTGCCCGCGCCGGCGTTGCGCTTCATGGCGGGTGTTCTCCATTCCCGTTTGTCGTGCAGCCGGGGGGGCGCCGCCCGGCCGTCGGCCCATCCCCACAATAATATATATATGTGTAGGTGTGGTAAATTCCGCATTGAGGGGCACCCTTGGCCCCTGTCCGGTTGCCGCGGACGGGTGCTTGGGTGGTCGTTGCCCGGCCTTTTGCCGCTACTGTAGGGCCTCTGGCAGCCAGACCTGGCATAAAAACAGTGCGCCGGTAGCCACAAGGGCTCCGGCGCACTGTTGGTTTTCCGGTTTGGCGGGTGGTGGTCCTCTGCCGCCGCCCAGCGCCTTTATTCAGGCTGCTCGGCATCGAGCTTGTCGATGGCCCCGGTGGCGGGGTTGAGCGTCAGGTGGGTGGTGTATCGCTTGTTGAACAGCTCTCCGCTCAGCAGTTCGGTGTAGCCATACTGCGCGGCGCTCGTCTCGAAGCTGTCGAGCAGGGTCGCCCCCTTGTATATATTGACGGTAATCTTTCCCGGAATGTTGACGTATATGCCGTCTTCCTTTTCTTTCTTCTTCTTTCCGCCCTCGGTCTCGGTTGCTGCCGCCGGCAGGCTCTGCTCGTCGGTGACGCTGATGTAGTATGGCTCACCCGACAAGTCGTCGTTGTCAACGAGCCCCAGCTTCTGCGAAAGGCGGAAGAGCACCTGCTTCTGCATGCCCGGTTGCGGGCACACCGTGAGCACATACTCAGTTGTGTCCTTGGTTGTCGTGCCGGTGAAGAGCTGTGTCAGCGCCTTGTCCTGCCTGTCGAGGTTGGCCAGCATTATGCGCAGCTGCTCCCCGTCTTTGGGCATGTAGTCGGCCTCTCCGCGGTTAAGGTAGTTCTTGCTGTCGCGTATGTCGTAGATGTCTTGTGCGGTCAGCTCGGCCATCTTGGCCGTGCTTCCTGCGGCGAGCACTTCTTCGCTGAGATACTGCCTCGGGTTTACCGGTGCCGGTTTGGGCGCCGGGGCAAACGGGACAGGCGCCTCTGGCTTGCGGGCCGTAGCGTTGACGGCCAGCAACGTGCCGTCGTCGGCCAGCGAAATGTTGCATGCCGATGTCTTGGCGTTGAACTTCACGGCGTAGCCCTTTGCCTTGTCGGCCTCGCCATAGGTGCCCATGGTCATGCCAATGAGCTTGTGTGTTGTCGAAGCCTCGGCCTCTACATCGTTCAGGCGCAGGTATCGCTGGGCATACCGGCAGAAGTCTCCCGGCGTGTAAGTGGTCTTTTCCACCCTGACAACGAAGCGCAACACGGTCTTTGGGAGGAAGTATACAGCGCCCTCAGGGGTCACCCCCGGCCTGTAGTTGCTTGTCTCGGTCTGGGCGAACGCTCCGCTGCAAACGGCGAGCAGCCCTGCTATGAATAACTTTCTCATGATGCTGATGGTTACTTTTTGAGTGTATTATGGTCAGTCTTCAAGCCGCATGAACGCCTGCGGCAGGTAGTTGATGATGTCGCCGGCCGTGAGGCTCTCCTTGCCCAGGCTGCGTGCGGCCAGGTCGCCGGCCAGTCCGTGCAGGTACATTCCCACCGTGCAGGCGTCGGCCTGCTTGTAGCCGCGTGCCAGCAGGGCCGTGATTATGCCTGTGAGCACGTCGCCGCTGCCGGCCGTGGCCATGCCGGCGTTGCCCGTGGGGTTGAAGGCCACGTGCCCGTCGGGCTTGCATAGCGCAGAGTAGTGGCCTTTGACTATGATGTATGCTCCCAGTCTCTCGGCCATGTCGCACGCCCTCGACAGCCTTTCGTAGCTGTCGGCGCAGTGCCCGTTGATGCGGTCGAACTCCTTGGGGTGGGGTGTCAGTATTATGCCCTTGGGCAACTGTTGCAGCCATGCGCGGTGGTTGGCCAGTATGTTTAGCGCGTCGGCGTCGGCCACGATGGGGCATTGGGTGCGCCGCAGCTGCGCTATGAGCGCAATGGCTGTGGTCTCGCTCTGCCCCAGGCCGGGGCCTATGCCCAGCGCGGTGTAGTCTTCGGCGTCGACAGGCTCCGAGAACACCGTCTCTTCCTGGTCGAGCTGCACCACGGCTTCGGGCACAGATATCTGCAGCACGAGGCTGTTGCACTTTGGCGAGTGCACCGTCACTTTGCCCACGCCGGCCCTCAGGCAAGCCCGTGCTGCCAGCACGGCGGCGCCGCCCATGCCGTAGCTGCCTGCCACAAGCAGGGCGTTGCCCATGCTCCCCTTGTGGGCGAAGTCGCTGCGCTTCTTCAGCAGGGGGCGCACTTCGTTCTCGTCTACTATGTGGTAGCGGGCGTCTGTCTTTGCCATGCCTTCCTCGCTGATGCGTATGTCGAGCACTTTCAGCCTGCCGATGTAGTGCTGGTTCTCTGCGAAAAGGAACGACAGCTTGGGCTGTTGGAGCGTCAGCGTCAGGTCGGCATGTATGGTGTTGGCCCTCACGTTGTAGGTGTTGTCCTCGGCCATCAGCCCCGACGGCACGTCGATGCTCACCACGCTGGCCGGGGAAGCGTTGATATACTTTACCAGCGAGGCGAAACCGCCCGCCAGCGGCTTGTTGAGCCCGGAGCCAAACAGCCCGTCGACCACCAGGGTGCCGGCGTCGAGGTGGGGCGGGTCGAACTCTTGCTTCACTTCAATGAACTGCTGTATTTTCTTGACGGAAACGAGCCTGTCCTTGTTTGCGGCGCAATCGGCCGACAGATGCCCGGTGATGTTGAATAAAAATGCAGACACACCGTAGCCTTGCTCGGCCAGAAGCCTGGCCACGGCAAGGGCGTCGCCGCCATTGTTCCCAGGGCCTGCGAATACCACAACAGGCGTCGCCGTGCTCCATTCTTCGGCTATCGAGCGCGCAATTGCCTTTGCCGCGCGCTCCATGAGGTCGATGGAATCTATCGGCTCGTGCTCTATTGTGTATTTGTCAAGCTCATGTATCTGAGCACTAGTGAAAATCTTCATACGTGCAAAAATACAAAATTAATGCTAACCGCTGCGTAGTCTTTGGCAGAATTTTAGTAATTTTGCCTCAAAATTTCTAAAAACGAAGCATGAGTGTAGTCAAAATCCAAGACAAACTGTTTGAGACTTCAATATCTGAGGCCGAGATTAAGCAGCGCGTTAAAGCCGTTGCAGAACAGATAAACCGCGACATGGCGGGCAAGAACCCGCTGTTGCTGGCAGTGCTCAACGGCGCTTTTATTTTCGCTGCCGACCTGATGAGAGAGATAACCATACCCTGCGAGATATCGTTTGTGAAGCTTGCGTCTTACCAGGGCGTCACTTCGAGCGGCACGGTGAAAGAGGTTATCGGCATCAACGAGAACTTGTCGGGGCGCACGGTAATCATTGTCGAGGACATAGTTGAGAGCGGACTCACCATGAAGAGGATGATAGAGAGCATCGGCACGCGCAACCCCGCGTCTGTGCATATATGCACCCTGCTGCTAAAGCCCGACAGGCTGAAGGTGCCATTGACCATAGACTACGTGGCATTCAGGATTCCCAACGACTTCATCCTGGGCTACGGGCTGGACTATGACCAGCAGGGCAGGCAGCTGAAAGACATATATACGCTGAAGAACGACTGACGGCGTGGGTGCCCTTCGGCTTGTTCCGGCATGCGGCGCGCGCCCATCGGGGCTGTGGCTGCGGAGAGACAATAGTTAGACAGTATACGTTTCATACAAACAATAGACAAAACAAGACTTACGATGAAGAATATTGTGATATTCGGAGCGCCGGGATCCGGCAAGGGAACACAGAGCGACTTGCTCATAAAGAAGTATGGTTTCGGTCACATCTCAACCGGCGATGTGCTGCGCAATGAGATAAAGAACGGCACCGAGCTGGGCAAGACAGCCAAGGGTTACATTGACAACGGCCAGCTGATACCCGACGAACTGATGGTGAGCATACTGGCAAGCGTTTACGACGGCTTCGGCGCCGACCACGCGGGAGTCATCTTCGACGGGTTCCCACGCACCATCGCGCAGGCCGAGGCGCTCAAGGCCATGCTTGCGGAGCGCGGCCATGCCGTGGCGGCTATGATTGAGCTCGACGTGCCCGAGGCAGAGCTCATGAAGCGGCTCATAAAGAGAGGCCAGGAGAGCGGGCGCTCGGACGACAACGAGGAGACCATAAAGAAGCGCCTCGACGTTTACCACAACCAGACGTCGCCGCTGATAGACTGGTATGAGAAAGAAGGAATACACAACCACATCGATGGCCTCGGTGAGCTTGACAGGATTTTCAAGGACATCTGCGAGGTCGTTGACAACATAAACTGATGTAGATGGCAGCATCCAACTTTGTAGACTACGTGAAGATATACTGCCGCTCCGGCAAGGGCGGCAGGGGCTCGATGCACCTGCGCCGGGCCAAGTACCAGCCCAACGGAGGGCCTGACGGAGGTGACGGAGGGCGTGGCGGCAATGTATACCTGCGCGGCAACCATAACTATTGGACGCTGCTTCACCTGCGCTATGACCGCCATATACGCGCCGGGCACGGCGGCAATGGCGGGCGAGACAAATGCCATGGCACTGACGGCAAGGATGTTTACATCGACGTGCCGTGCGGTACCGTGGCCTACAACGCCGAGACCGGCAAGTACATCTGCGACGTTGCGCGCGACGGGCAGGTGGTAATGCTGCTCAAGGGCGGCCGCGGAGGGTTGGGCAATTACCAGTTCCGCACCGCCACCAACCAGGCTCCGCGCTTTGCCCAGCCCGGCGAGCCCATGCAGGAGATGACCGTCATACTCGAGCTCAAGCTGTTGGCCGACGTGGGCTTGGTCGGTTTCCCCAATGCCGGCAAGTCAACCCTGCTGTCGGCGCTGTCGAGCGCGCGCCCCAAAATAGCCAACTACCCGTTTACCACGCTCGAACCGTCGTTGGGAATAGTGGAGTATCGCGACCGCCAGTCGTTTGTCATGGCCGACATTCCGGGCATCATCGAGGGAGCGAGCGAAGGGCGCGGCCTCGGGTTGCGCTTCTTGCGCCACATAGAGCGCAACTCGCTGCTGCTCTTCATGGTGCCGGGCGACACCGACGACATAAAGCGCGAGTATGAGATACTGCTCAACGAACTGCGCAATTTCAACCCGGAGATGCTCGACAAGCACCGTGTGCTGGCCGTGACCAAGGCCGACCTGCTCGACGCGGAGCTCATAGAGATGTTGCGCGAGACCGTTCCCGACGACATACCCGTGGTGTTCATCTCGGCAGTGGCGCACATGGGGCTCGACGACCTCAAGGACGTGCTGTGGCGGGAGCTCAACAGCGAGAGCAACAAGCTGAAGGAAATAACGGCCGAAGAGACCCTTGTGCACCGCGACAAGGACATGAGCGCCTTCATTGCCGAGCTGGCGGCCGAGGGCGAAGACGACGACGAGGGCTTCGGGGATGACGACGGCGACGACGACGTTGAAGACATTGAGGACTACGACGACTTCGAGTATGAATACGAAGACGACGGCAACCCCTGAGCCCACATTGCGCCGCTACAGCCTCGGCGAAGGCGTGGTTGCCTTCAGCACCACGCGCCACGGCGGCTACAGCCATGGCAACCACGGTTCGTTCAACGTGAACGAGTATTGCGGCGACGACCCTTTGGCCGTGGCAAACAACCGCGGCCTGCTGTGCCGCGAGCTCGGCATCGGCGAAGAACGGCTGGTAATGCCGCACCAGACCCACGGGGTGGAAGTGAGGCAGATAGCCGGCGAGTTCATGGCCCTGCCGCCGTCTACGCGGAAAATGCTGCTCGAGGGTGTCGATGCCGTGATGACCGACGTTGAGCGCGTTTGCGTCGGTGTGTCAACGGCCGACTGCATGCCCATCCTCCTTTACGACCCGTGCCACCGCGCCTGCTGCGCCGTGCATGCCGGATGGCGCGGCACGGTGGCCCACATAGCCGCGCGTGCCGTGGCAGCCATGGCGGCTGCATACCACACCGAGCCGTCGGCGCTGCGGGCTTGCATAGGCCCGGGCATCTCGCTCGAGCATTTCGAGGTGGGCGACGAGGTGTACGGGCTGTTTGCCGACGCCGGTTTCGACATGGACAAGGTGGCCCGCCGCCACGGCAAGTGGCACATAGACCTGTGGGAATGCAACCGCATCGAATTGTGCTTTGCCGGGTTGCAGCCCGCGTCGGTCAGCGTCGAGGGCCCCTGCACCTACTCTCATGCCGATGAATATTTCTCCGCGCGCCGCCTTGGAACGGCGTCGGGCAGGATATTCACCGGGATAATGATAGACAAAAGCCAATGAACCAATAACATGGAATAGCAATGAAGATGAAGCACCTGCTTGTTTCGGCGGTGGCCCTCGTGACGCTTACCTCGGCCACCAAAGACGGGTTTACGCCGCTCGAGCAGCAGCAGATAAGCATTTCTACACCGGGCCTGTTTGCCCGTTCGGACGCCTTCACCGTCGATTTTGCCGCGGCGCGTCCGTCAGACTACAGCTTCCCCTTGCCCGTTGGCAAGGCCAGGCTGACCGATGACAACACCCTTGAGATATCAACTAAGCGCGGCGACGCCGTAAAGGCTATGTTCGGCGGCACGGTACGCCTGTCAAGGCACTACCCAAAGCACGGCAATGTGATTGTGGTGCGTCATGACAATGGACTTGAGACGGTCTATGGTCACAACGCACAGAACCTCGTGAAGGTGGGCCAGAGGGTGAAGGCCGGGCAGACCATAGCCATCGTAGGCGCTCGCGGCGACCATGGCTTTTGCTCGTTTGCCATAATGGTGAATGGCGGGCGCATCAACCCGGCCACCATCTTGAGCGTAGAGAGCCACAGGCTGCTGCGCCAGACCATCATGTGCCGGAAGGACGGAGAGCGCGTAAGCCTTACGGTGACCCACCCGGACAGCGAGCAGAAGGCGCTTGCGGAGCGCAAGGCCGTCGAGTGCAAGGTGGAGTCGTACACAGCAAACCCATTCGCCGGCGGCAACCGCTTTACCGTCAACCTGGCCACGCTGAACCCCGGAGAGTGGTGCTACCCCCTTCCCGGTGCAAAGGTGATAAGCCGATACGGCCGCAGGGGAGGCAGGATGCACAGCGGGGTCGACCTGAAGACGACGCCCCACGACAAGATTCTGGCCGCCTTCGACGGCGTGGTCACCATGTCGCAGCGCTATTATGCCTATGGAAACTATATCAAGATACGCCATGCCAACGGCATTGAGACTTGCTACAGCCACAATTCCAAGAACCTGGTCAAGAAGGGCGACGTGGTCAAGGCAGGGCAGGTGATAGCCCTGACCGGTCGCACCGGGCGTGCCACCACCGAGCACCTGCACTTCGAGTGCCGCATCAACGGCCGCACGTTCGACCCTGGCAAGATATTCGACCACTCAAACCAGGCCATCAAGATGGAGCAGCTCACGTTTACAAAGAGTGGCAGCAGCATTTCCATAAAGTCGGAACGCAACTACATGGCCAAGGGCAAGTGACGGCAACCCCATGCCTCTGCCATGCCGGGAGGCGCCGTGGCTCACGTTGTGATGTAGCTTTTTTCAGTCCGTATGGCCGCGGGGCGCAACCGGCTGCAGCCCAGCGCGTTGCAAGTTTGCTACGGACATGTTTGCCAAAAGGGCCGTCTTGCATTGCAAGACGGCCCTTTTGGCGTCGTGAAACAGCCCGTATCGCAGGCCCGTACGGCCCATTCGGCCGCGGCCCCTGCTCGGTGTCAACATTCAGTCATGGCGGTGCGGCCGCCATGCCGCGGCCCGGTGCCGTGGGTGAATGGCCTTTCCCGCGGTCATGTCAGGCGCAGCGTCTGGTCGCAGTAGTCCATTACGGCGGGCCGGTGGGTGATGAATATCACCGTCTTGTCGCGGTTGCAGAGAATGTTTTCGAGCAGTTGCTTCTCGGTGGCGGGGTCGAGTGCGCTCGTGGCCTCGTCGAATAGCATTACGCTCCGCCCCCTGAGCAGGGCCCTGGCTATGGCTATCCGCTGCGCCTGGCCTTCGCTCAGGCCCCCTCCTCCCTCCGCAACCTTGGTGTCGAGCCCGTCGGGCAGCTCCTCGACGAAGTCGGCGCAAGCCGTGTGCAGGGCCTCGAGCATGTCTTGTTCCGATGCGGCGGGGGAGGCCAGCCGCAGGTTTGTGCGCACCGTTCCGCTCAGCAGGGTGTTGCCCTGGGGCACATACACAAAGTTGCACCTGTCGGCCGGCGACACTTCGCGGCTCTCGTCGGCATTGTATATGGCGATGCTGCCCGCCGTAGGCCGTATTAGAGCGAGTATCAGTCGTATTAGGGTGGTCTTGCCGGCGCCCGTCTCGCCGAGTATTGCGGTGCATGTGCCGGGTCGGAAGTCGAACGACAGCCCGTCAATCACGTTGTCCTTGCCGTCGTCGTAGGCATAGCTCACCCCTTCCAGCCTCACCCCGCATGGGGCGCCCATGGGCTTGCCGCCCGAGTGTTCCTCCTGTGGCATCTCCTCGAGCTCCATCAGCCGTTCGGCCGCGGTGAACACTGCGACGAACGCCGGGGCCAGCCTTGTGAGGTCGCGCGCCGGCGACTGTATCCTGTAGACCAGTTGCAGGAATGCCGTCATGCCCCCAAACGTCAGCGTGCCTTGCTGCAACCGCAGCGCGCTCCATAGGAAAGCCACGAGGTAACCCAGCGAGAACCCCGAGTTGAGCAGCAGGTTCGACATCACCGAGAAGGCCGTGCGGCGTCGCACGTGGCGTCGCAGCACGCTTTGGGTTGAGTCGAGCCGGCTCACGATGTGGCTGTCGCACTCGAGCGTCTTTATCAGCATGCGGTTCTGCACTGTCTCCTGCAGCAGGCTTTGCACGCGGCTGTCGCTGCGCCTTACCCTCCTGGTGAGCTTGCGCATCCGCGTGATGTATATCCTGCTTGCAAGCATGAACACGGGCAGCATGGCCACGGTGATTATGGCCAGCACGGCGTCCATGCGCAGCAGGTAGGCAAAGGCGCCGGTGAACATGGCCGCCACCGACAGGGCCCCAGGCAGCGTCTCGGTGACAAACGTGACGACAGTGGCCACGTCTTGCTCAAGTCTGTTGATCACGTCGCCGCTGTGATAGCGCTCCCGGCCGCGCCATTCGGAGCGCAGCAGCCTGTCGAGCATTTGCTGCTGCATGTGGTTCTGCGCCTTTATCCCGAGAATGTTCTTTATCCATACGCGCGCTATGCCGAGCCCGAACTCGCATGCCGTGAACAAGGCCATTAGCCCCACGGCCCAGTAGAGCGAGCCTTGTTGCGCGCCGGCGGCAATGTCGATGGCGCGCTGCACGGCCCACACGGCAGCCAGGCTCACGGCCACCGAGGCCAGGCCTACGGCGGCATTGAGCGCGGCCTGCAGCCTGTTGCCCCTCAGGGCCCGCCACAGCCAGCCGGATAGCTGGCCCACGCTGTAAGGCGACTTCTGCAGCCTCAGTATTTCTTTTATCTTTTTCATCCCTTTCGATTGGTGCTTTGTGGGCCCTTGCGGGCATTGGCGGCGGGTGCTCCCGGCCGCCCGTTCATTCGCGTCCGTCGGCACCCCACATCATCTTCTCGCGCAGTGTGTCGAAGTAACTGGCGCCCGGGCGCTTGACAATCCTCACCTTGTAGGGTGCCTTGCGCAGCGTTATGCTGACGCTCTCGGCGCATTTCTCCGACCGTCCGTCGATGGCTATCAGGAAGTTATGGCTCCTGCTCTCCACGCAAAGCCTCACCACCGAGTTGTCGGATATCACTATTGGGCGCGTGTTCAGGCTGTGGGGAGCCACGGCGGTGATGGCAAACACGGGCGTGCCCGGCACTATTATGGGCCCGCCGTTGCTCAGCGAGTAGGCGGTGGAGCCGGTGGGGGTGCTCACTATGAGGCCGTCGGCCTGGTAGGTGGTTAGGCACTCGCCGTTGATTTCGGCGCGGATTGATATCATCGAGGCGTCGTCGCGCTTGAGTATGGCCACGTCGTTGAGCGCGCACGAAGGCCCGGCGGGCTCCCATCCGTCGGCCTCGACCGTCAGGGCGCCCCTGTCTTCAATGGTAAACTCACCCGTGTGCAGCGCCTTTATGCAGGCTTCGATGTCGCAAGGGGTTACGTCGGCAAGGAAGCCCAGCCTGCCCATGTTGACCCCAACGATGGGTATCTGCTTCGCCCCGACGCGCGCCGCGGCTTTCAGGAACGTGCCGTCGCCGCCCATGGATATCACGAAGTCGGCGTCGAAATCGCCATCGTCGAACACCCGTGCCACCCCCTGGGCGCTGCAGCCGCTGCGCTGTATGAAGTCGTAGAAGGCCGAATCCATCGACACCTCGGCCCCGTTTTGCGACAGGCAGGTAAGCAATCGGGTTATGGATGCCGACTTCTTGGGCTGGAACACATTGCCGAAGATGGCGAACTTAAGTCTGTGTGATGTCATGCAAAATCGTCTTTTTATATATCTTTAGCCATGCCAAATGTCGTTATTTGGTAAACATTTAGTATTTTTGCGGTTGAGAATGCCACGCAAAACGTATGCAAAAATACACAATTATCGCGAAAATGGCATTGCAATGAGACATTTAATTGCTTACAGATGACTAAATTAAGCGTTAACATTAACAAGGTGGCCACACTGCGCAACGCACGGGGCGGCAACCATCCCGACGTTCTCAGGGTGGCAGCCGACTGCGAGATGTTCGGCGCCGACGGCATCACCGTACACCCAAGGCCCGACGAACGGCACATAAGGTATGCCGACGTGAGGGCAATAAGGCCGCAGATAACAACAGAACTCAACATCGAGGGCAACCCCATCGACCGATACATAGACCTTGTTCTCAAGGTCAAGCCGACGCAGGTGACGCTCGTACCCGATGCAGAAGACCAGATAACGTCGAACCACGGATGGGACACCAAGGCCAACCGCGCGTTCCTCACCGACGTGGTGGGCCGATTCCGCGAGGCAGGCATACGCACGTCGATATTCGTCGACCCCTCGGTCGAGATGGTGGGCTACGCCAAGGAGTGCGGCGCCGACCGCGTGGAGCTCTACACCGAGCCCTATGCCGCCGGCTACGAGCGCGACCGCGAGGCGGCCATAGCGCCTTTCGTGGCTGCCGCCGAGGAGGCCCGCCGCATAGGGCTCGGCCTCAATGCGGGTCACGACCTGAGCCTGCAGAACCTTCATTTCTTCCATGAGCGCATACCATGGGTGGATGAAGTGAGCATAGGGCATGCCATTATATGCGACGCGCTCTACCTCGGGCTTCATGAAACGATTGCCATGTACAGGCGGGCGATAGGCCGGTGAGCCTGCGCCGTGTGCGATATGGCAGCTACAATAACAAACGACTAACATTTGGAACCATGGTTTACGAATTTCTTGCAACGGGCTTCGAGGAAGTGGAAGCCCTCGCCCCGGTGGACATCTTGCGCCGTGGCGGAGTGGAAATAAAGACGGTGAGCGTCACGGGCGACCTGCTCGTGGAGTCGGCTCACGGAGTGGCAATCAAGGCAGACCTGCTTTTTGAAGACGCCGACCTGGCTTCGGCCGACCTGCTCTTGCTCCCCGGTGGGCTGCCAGGGGCAACAAACCTCAACGAGCATGAGGGCTTGCGCAAGGCGCTTGTAGGGCAAAACGAGCGCGGAGGGCGCATCGCCGCCATCTGCGCTGCGCCGTTGGTGCTCGGCGGGCTCGGGCTGCTCAATGGCAAAAAGGCCACGTGCTACCCGGGGTTTGAGAAGTATCTGACCGGCGCAACCTACACGGCCGACCTCTGCACCGTCGACGGCAACATCACCACAGGGCGCGGACCGGCCGCCGTATTGCCTTTCAGCTATGCGCTGCTCGAGCAGTTTGTGGGTGCCGAAGCAACCAAGGCCGTGCGCGACGGCATGATTTACACACAGCTGATGGAGGCGAAGTGACCAACGATTATGCCATAATAGTGGCCGGGGGCAAGGGGTTGCGCATGGGCGCCCCCCTGCCCAAGCAGTTCATCTCCGTAGGCGGCAGGCCGGTGCTGATGCACACCATCTCCCGCTTCCGCGAGGCTTTGCCCGGAGTGACGGTCATCCTCGTGCTGCCCCGCGAGCAACAGGACTATTGGGGTGGGCTGTGCCGCGACTACGGTTTCGGTGCCGACTGCCTCGTGGCAGCCGGGGGTGAGACGCGTTTCCATTCCGTACGCAACGGCCTTGGGCTCGTGCCCGACGGTGCGCGGGGCATGGTCGGCGTGCACGACGGTGTGCGCCCGTTTGCCTCGGTGGCCACCATCAGGGCCTGCTACAGTGCGGCCCGCACCAGCGGGGCGGCCATACCGGTCACGCCCGTGGTCGAGACGCTGCGCCACGTGGGCGGCCATACCGTGCCCAGAGGCGACTACCGGCTGGTGCAGACGCCCCAGGTGTTCGAGGCATCGTTGCTAAAGGATGCCTATGCACAGCCCTACCGTGAGGCTTTCACAGACGACGCGTCGGTGGTCGAGGCTGCCGGCCACGAGGTGACGCTCGTCGAAGGCAACCGCGAGAACATTAAGATTACTACCCCGTTCGACCTTGCCGTGGCCGAGGCGCTGCTCGGCAGGCAGGCCGGGGCGGAGGAGGGAGTGACGCAACCAGCACCATAGATTGCAGCCGTGCCAGACATACTGACCCAAGACATACAGTTCCTGCCGGGCGTGGGCCCGTCGCGCAAGAAGATACTCAGCCAGGAGCTGGGCATCAGCACCTACGGCGACCTGCTCCAGTATTACCCTTATAAATATGTAGACCGCAGCCGCCTGTACGCCATCAGCGAGCTTACGGGCGACATGCCCTATGTGCAGGTGCGCGGCCAGATACTGAGTTACGAGACCTTCGAGATGGGGCCGCGCAAGGAGCGCGTGGTCGCGCATTTCTCAGACGGCACGTCTGTGATGGACCTTACGTGGTTCAACGGAGGCAAGTATGCCAAGAAGGCATACCGGCCCGGCACGATGTACATCGTCTTCGGCAAGCCAACGGTGTTCAACGGGCGCATCAACGTGGTGCACCCCGACATCGACCAGGCCGACACGCTGGAGCTTTCGGCAATGGGGCTGCAGCCATATTACTCTACTACGGAGAAGATGAAGAAGGCTGGGCTGACTTCGCGTGCCATCGAACGGCTCACCAAGAGCCTCGTCGAGCGTATGAAAGAGCCCCTGGCCGAGACGCTGACCGACGAGATGGTGGCCCGTCTCCACATTATGGGGCGCGACGAAGCCCTGCGCACAATACACTATCCGAAAGACGCGCGCGAGCTTGAACGGGCCCGCGCCAGGCTCAAGTTTGAAGAACTTTTCTACGTCCAGCTGGGCATAGTGCGCTATGCCAGCGACCAAAGGCGCAAGTACCGGGGCTACGTGTTCCCCCGTGTGGGCGAATGCTTCAACACGTTCTACAGCCATTACCTGCCGTTCCCGCTCACCGAGGCGCAGAAGCGCGTCATCCGCGAGATACGCCGCGACGTGGGCTCGGGCCGCCAGATGAACCGCCTCTTGCAGGGCGACGTGGGCTCGGGCAAGACGCTCGTGGCGCTCATGTCAATGCTGCTGGCCGTCGACAACGGCTACCAGGCGTGCATCATGGCGCCTACGGAGATATTGGCCGAGCAGCACCTGGCAACCATACGCAGTTTTCTCGGCGACATGCCGTTGCGCGTGGAGCTTCTAACGGGCATGGTCAAGGGGCGGCAGCGCCGCGATGTGCTCGGGGCGCTGGCCGAGGGCAGAATCGACATTTTGGTGGGGACGCATGCCATTATCGAAGATTCGGTTCACTTTGCGCGCCTCGGTTTCGTCGTGGTCGACGAGCAGCACCGCTTCGGGGTGGCGCAGAGGGCCAAGCTGTGGGGCAAGAGCGCCAACCCGCCACACATACTTGTCATGACGGCCACGCCCATACCGCGCACGCTGGCCATGACTCTCTACGGTGACCTCGACGTGAGCGTCATCGACGAGCTGCCGCCCGGGCGCAAGCCTGTGCTCACGCAGCACGTCTACGACACCCGGCTGACGGCCCTCTACGACAGCATTCGCCGGCAGATAAGGCTCGGGCGGCAGGCATACATAGTGTTCCCGCTCATCGAGGAGAGCGAGAAGAGCGACCTGCGCAACCTTGAAGAGGGGTTCGAGGTGCTCAGCCAGGCCTTTCCCGAGTTCAGGCTGAGCAAGGTGCACGGCAGGATGAAGCCCGCCGAGAAGGATGCCGAGATGCAGCGTTTCGTCAATGGCGAGACACAGATACTCGTGGCCACGACGGTGATAGAGGTGGGGGTGAACGTGCCCAATGCGTCGGTGATGGTCATACTCGACGCACAGCGCTTCGGCTTGTCGCAGCTACACCAGTTGCGCGGGCGCGTAGGCCGCGGGGCCGACCAGTCGTACTGCATCCTGGTCACCCCCAACAAGCTGAGCGACGACACGCGAAAGCGCATCGACATCATGTGCGATACGACCGACGGGTTCCGCATCGCAGAGGCCGACCTCAAGCTCCGCGGCCCCGGCGACCTTGAGGGAACGCAGCAGAGCGGCATGGCTTTCGACCTTAAGATTGCCGACATTGCGCGCGACGGGCAGCTCGTGCAGATGGCGCGCGACGAGGCACGCCGCATCATCGACGACGACCCGGAGTGTGGCAAGGAGCGCTACGCACTGTTGTGGAGCCGCTTGCGCGAGCTACGCAGAAACGAAATAAACTGGGGGGCAATCTCCTGACGGCTCTCCGTGCGGCGTCTTCTCAGCTTTGGGGCGTTTTTGTGGCGATTCATTTCCGGGCGTGTTTGTTTCCCGAAAATATTCCAATGATAAGTATCTGAGTCTCAGTGGGTTTGCAAAACGGCCCGTTTCGGATTGCAAAACAACCGGTCTTGCAGTCCGGAACGGGCCGTTTGGCGTTCCCGTTTGGCCTCTTTGGCCAGACCTTGCGGCCGGGGCTGTGCGTCGGCGGCTTGCAGGCGTCGCTGCCGCAGGGGGCGGGCCACTGTGCGCTTGCGTTTGTTTGCTGGGCCGACCCAATCCGAAACAAGAGAGGCGGAACGCCACTGCAGTGGTGTTCCGCCTCCTTATGGCAGTGGGGCATGGCCCCGTTGCATGTGTCAGTCTAGCTGTGCCAGCTTGTTGTCGCTGCCGAGCACGTCGAGAATCTTGTGCTTGTACATTTCCTCCATGAGGTCGCGAGCCGGTCCGCAGTACTTGCGCGGGTCAAACTCTGCGGGCTTCTCGGCCAAAGTCTTGCGCACTGCTGCGGTGAAGGCAAGGCGAGAGTCGGAGTCGATGTTAATCTTGCAGACAGCGCTGTTGGCTGCCTTGCGCAACTGCTCCTCGGGTATTCCGACAGCGTCGGGCAGCTTGCCGCCGTACTGGTTGATCATGTCAACATACTCCTGGGGCACAGATGAAGAGCCGTGGAGCACGATGGGGAATCCGGGCAGCTTCTGCATTATCTCGTCGAGCACGTCGAATGCCAATGGCGGGGGCACCAGGCGGCCTGTCTTCGGGTCGCGGGTGCACTGCTCCGGCTTAAACTTGTAGGCGCCGTGTGATGTGCCTATGGAGATGGCCAGCGAGTCAACGCCGGTCTTTGTCGTAAAGTCAATCACCTCTTCGGGCTTGGTGTAATGCGAAACCTCGGATGCAACTTCGTCCTCAACGCCTGCAAGCACGCCCAGCTCGCCCTCGACGGTAACGTCATACTGGTGGGCATAGTCTACCACCTGCTTCGTGAGGGCCACGTTTTCGTCGTAAGGCAGTGACGAACCGTCTATCATTACCGACGAGAAACCCATGTCAACGCAGTTCTTGCAAAGCTCGAAGCTGTCGCCATGGTCAAGGTGCAGTGCTATCTCGGGGTGATTGCAGCCAAGCTCTTTTGCGTATTCAACGGCACCCTCGGCCATGTAGCGAAGCAGAGTCTGGTTGGCGTAGTTGCGCGCTCCCTTTGACACTTGCAGGATAACAGGCGACTTCAGTTCTGACGTTGCCTTGATAATGGCCTGCAGCTGCTCGAGGTTGTTGAAGTTGAATGCGGGCACAGCCCATCCGCCATTGATGGCTCTCTTAAACATCTCGCGTGTGTTCACGAGACCTAAAGACTTGTAGTTTACCATAATTTTATTGTTTGATTGAGTGTATCCTTTTTCTTTTCTGACCGCAAAGTTACCATTTTAATTTTGCACTCCCAAAGTTTTGCATCTGTTTTCGTGTGACGGTAACGTTACTTTTTCATTAATTTGCATTACTCTTTGCTTTCGGCGGCCTTTTGCAAGCCAAACTTTGCAATGTCGGGGCTTTGCCGTCAGTGTGCTGTGGCGGCCGTTTCGCCTGGCGATAAAAAAAGGGGCTCCGCCGAGCCCCAAATCTTTTAAACCTTAAATCTAATACTATGAAAAACACTTTCCGCAAAGATAGCTTTTTGTTTCCATTGCGCAATGCCGGCCGAACTTATTTCGGTAGACCCTGATGTTTTCTTGATTTAAATCAATTATCTCCTATTTCGGCAATTATATTGCCCAATAGGAATGTTGCGTTTTGGTTTCTTGCCACTCCCGGGGTTATCTTATAAGTATATGTTATCTTGTCGGCGAGCCCTATCTCGAAGCACCAGTTGTGGAACGTTTGCGGCTTTTCGTCGGCCATTTTCGACAGTTCGAGGTCGTGAGTGGCAATCACCCCGCTTACGGGTAGCGTCGAGATGGCTTTCAGGAACATCCGCGAGCCGTTCAGTTTGTCGAGCGAATTGGTGCCCTTGAGAATCTCGTCGAGTATTATCAGCGTGTGTTCCGACTGCTTGCAACTGCTGATGAGCTGTTTCAGGCGCAGCAGTTCGGCGTTGAAGTAGCTTATTCCGTGGCTCAGGTCGTCGCTTGTGCGCATGCTGCAGAACAGGTTGAACACCGTTGTGCGCATCGACTTGGCGAACACCGGCATGCCGTTCATGGCCAGGATGTAGTTCACCCCGATTGAGCGGAGGAAGGTACTCTTGCCTGCCATGTTGGCTCCTGTGACGATATAGTAGTTCTTCTCGGCTATGCTGAAGTCGTTGCACACGGCCTTCTCGCCCAGGAAAGGGTGCCAGATGGCCTTTGCCTCGAGGCTCACCCCGGGCTTGCTGCTTATCATGGCGGTGGTTGCCGCCGGTTCGTTGTAGCTGAATGTGGCCATGCTTACGAGCGCGTCGAGTTCGCTAACGGCGTCTATCCACTGCTCGGTGTGCCTCATGTGGCGCCGTTGCCAGCCCAGGAAGCGCCTTACGAGGAAGAAGTCGCTGAGCAGCAAGGTGTCGAATGCTATTAGTCCAAGCACGTTTGCCCGCCTGTCGAGGCCGTCGAGCATTGCCTGCAGCTCGCGGAACGACTGTCGGGCGCTGTCTGCGTCGGTAGCTCCGTTGCCGTTGCCGTCGTGTGCCGTGACCATTTCGCGCAGCTCGGTTGTTGCCGTCAGTTCGGTGAGCTCGGCGTAGGCCTTGAGTTGTTTGTGCAGGTTGTTCACCGCCTTGCTTATCAGTCGCAGTGGCTTGGAGCACACGAGGTAGACCAGTGCGAACTGTGTCACGCCCCAGGTTATGGGCACCCCGGCCTCCATGTCGGTGGTGGCGGCCATCAGTATGGTGGCCATGAACCCCGCGATGGCCATCCACGCCACTGCCACGGCCACCGGCGAGAGCGCAAACCGCGGTATGGCCATGTTGCGTGCCTGGTTGAGTGCCTCTTTCACCGCAGGCGTGTCGATGTGCCCGTGGCGCCTGTGAGCCATGAACTCCGTGCGCAGCGGCTCCATTGCAGCCAGCCTGCTTATGGCCTGTCGCCGCCTGTCGGCCGTGGCTTTGGCCTTTTCCGGGTCGGCAGAGTCGATGGTTGACAGATGCCGTGCCAGGCAGTCGGCGCCTCCGCTTGTCACGGTGCGGCATATGCGATGGTACAGCGAGAGGGGCCCGAAGATGTCCATGTCGTAGGTGAACGGATGCTTCGGGTCGGCGTAGCGGCTGCCGTCGTCGAATGCCGAGAAGTCGCCCTGCAGGTATTTCAGTTCGTTGCAGTATGCTTCGTGGCGGCTTTCCTGCTTCTCTATAAGCCGGCCGTTGGCCACGTCGCGCCTCCGTGTCACAATGTATGCGGCCAGCATGGCGGCCGCCAGGGCCGGCCATGCCCATCCGCCCCACACGGTATAGGCCGCCACCGAGCAGATGGCTGCGATGAACGTGAACAGTTCTGTGCCCAGAAACAGTCCGTTTTTGCGTTTCAGCCGGCTGATGTCTGCAGCCAGGGCGTTGGCGTTGGCGGTGTAGAAATTGCGTAAGTCGTCTTTTGTCATGCTCTGGTTGTTGTCTTGTTTGGCTGCAAAATTACAGCATTCCGTTCTTTTTGTCAGTCATGGTTAATATGGTTTAACAGATGTAATGGTGCAGATAGCATAATTTATAGTTTGTGGTTTGTTGGCCGTTAGTCTATTTTGGCGTAACTTTGCACGCCGGTAGTAGCCCCGGCGGCTGTGCCCCCGGAAGGGCATGCCGCCCCGGCCCGCTTCCGCCAAGAACCGAACAGCATAAACAAAAGGATATGGATAACGCATACATTAAGTCGTTTCCCGACGTCATGTCGGGCAAGAAGATACTATATGTCCACGGTTTCGCATCGTCGGGCCAGTCGGGCACAGTGGCCAGGCTGCGCGAGTTGCTGCCCGGGGCCGTGGTTGTGGCCCCAGACTTGCCCATACATCCGGCCGAGGCCATGGACTTGCTGCACCGCGTTTGCGACTCCGAGAGGCCCGACCTCGTTGTCGGCACGTCGATGGGAGGCATGTATGCAGAGATGCTCTACGGCTTCGACCGCATATTGGTGAACCCCGCTTTCAGGATGGGCGAGACCATACTGAAGAACGGCATGCTCGGCAAGGTGACGTTTCTCAACCCCCGCGCCGACGGCATGAAGGAGTTTATGATGACCAAGCAGTTGCAGGAAGAGTACCGCGAGACTACCGAACGCTGCTTCACCGGGCCCGTTGCCGGCGACCAGGGGCGCGTCTGGGGGCTCTTCGGGATAGAAGATCCCGTGGTGCACACCTACGACTTGTTTGCCTCTCACTATGCCAATGCGCTGCGCTTCCACGGCGAGCACCGCATGAACGACAGCATACTGCTCCACTCGGTGCTGCCGGTGGTGCAGTGGATTGACGACCGCCAGCGCCGGCGGCAGCGCAACATCGTGTACATAGGCATAGAGCAGACCATGGAGCACGACTGGCGCCCGCTGTCGAGCGTGGTAAAGGCCGTGCGCTTCTTGCTCGAGTGGTACGACGTTTATTTCGTCGGGGCGTTGCCACCGGCCGACGGCGGCTATGCCGGGCGCGTGTCGCAGTGGGTGTTCGAGACCGTCGGCGTGCCCTCGTTCCGCCACGTCGTGTTCACCAACCGCAAAGACCTGCTCTATGGCGACTACCTTATCGACGCCAGTGCCGACGGAGGCTCGGCCTCGTTCATGGGCACCCGCATCGACTTCGGGTCGGATGCGTTCAAGACGTGGGAGGAGGTGATAGAATACTTCGGGCGGCTTGGCGGCCAGTGACGGCCCGGCCACAGGTGTGCCGGCGCCCGTGGCATGCCTCCGCGCCGCGCCGTGGCAGCCCTTGCCCGCGCTGTCGGAGCTTGCTGCCGTGCCGACGGCCGACGGCCGCTGTCGGAGTTTGTGCAGCCCGCGGCCGTCGTTGCATAAAGCAACAGGTGCGCCCGGCAATTGCCACGGGCGCACCTGCTGACATCCCGTCTCCCGACGTGACATCGTCAAAATCATGATGTGAAAAGTCTTAACGCCTTAAGACGACTTGCTTAATCAGATCTCTATTGCATCTATCAACTAAAATCCATTATGGCTAACTTATCTCCTTTATTGCGCATCTGCCCCCGGCGGCGTGGCCGTCGGTGGCCGCCATGTCGCCGTTGCGCTTGTGGGTGGTCTCCACCGATGACTCGTCGATATTGACAGACTCGTCGCGGAAGTATGTCTGGACGTCGACTTCAGGGCGCAACTTGTCGCCGCTTACCGACAGCCGGTAAACCGTCTTGGTGGAACCCTGTACGAACGTGAGCACGCATTCGTAGCTTTCGCCCCTCTGTTCGCGCTCCACGTTGGTTGCCGAGCGCGCCTCGGCCTCGAAGGCTTCGCGCAGTGCGTTGGCCACGGTGCCCCCCTGGCTGTAGAAGTGGAAGTTTTTTGTCTCCATGCCCACGCGCCGTGTCTTCGGGTCGCGCTTCACTATGCGGTCTGTCATCACGTTTTTGCTTTCCAGGTCGCGTATCTGTTCTTCGATGCGCGCTTGCGCCAGTGCCGCCGTGGTGGCAGCCAGGCACAGTAGCAGCGATGCCACGGCTCTGGTGCACATTGTTTTCATTGCAGTTGTCATATCGTAGGTCTGTTGCTGTTTTGCTTGTTTTCGTTCTCCATCATCTTGAATATCTCCTTCGGCGACATCCTTCCGATGCCCTTGTACCTGTTGCCCAGCGCGCAGGCCTCGTGCTCTATGCGGCGCAGTTCGGGCATTATCACCTTCAGGTCGGTTATCTTCTTGCCCCCTCTCACTATGTAGCTGCCGCTGTATATGGCATACATCCGTTCGGTTTTGGCGTGGTGTTGGTAGGCTACGGTGGCCCCGGCAACTATCAGCACCGCTGCGGCGGCCCCGGCGGCAACCTTGGCCCACATCGGCACCGTGCGCGCGCGGCGCCCTTTCGGCTCGGCCACTGGCGGCAGTGGTGCAGCCATTCCGCCTGCATACCATTCGAACATGGCCTTGTACTTATGCAGGTGGCTTGCCACTCGGCTGCCGGTGAAGTAGTCGTAGAGCCGGCGTTCCTCTTCGTTGCTTGTCGCCCCGTCGAGGAATTTCGCTACGAGCTGTTCCATTATCTTGTCTTTATCCATAGCTCTGTCTATTCGTTTACGAAGTGTTTCAATATGTTGCGCCTTGCCCTCGACAGGTTTTGCCTCACGGCCTCGGGCGAGCTGCCCGTGAGCCTGGCTATCTCGCCCACCTCCATGCCTTCGGTGTGCTTCATCCTGAGCACTGCCTGCTGTGTGTCGGGCAGGGCGTCTATGAGCCTTGCCACGCGCTCTTCGTCTTCCTGCTCGATTAGCGATGCCTCGGGCGTCTGGTCGGTGGCGGTGTCGGCGGGGCGCGCCTCGGCCAGCGGCACCGTTGCCTTGCGCATTTTGTTGAGGCTCAGCCGGCGGGCCATCACCACGGCCAGCGCTTCTGTGGAACGGTATTCTTCGAGCCGGTCGTGCATGACCCAGAGCTTGAGCACCACCTCCTGGGCTATGTCTTCGGCGTCGGCTGCGTCGGAAACATACCTCATGGCTTCGTGGTGCAGGCGTGGGCGTATGCGCCCGACCTCAATCTCGAACTCCTTTTGTTCCATATACATCTATCAGACACGGCCGGTGGCGGTTTGTGACATTGGTTGCTGTCTATTTAAACTATTTTAATAAATGCATGGACGTTGCCGAATGGTTATGGCGGGTTGCCGTGAGTTGGGCTTGGCTGCGGTCGCCCGGCGTTGGCTGACAGCTGCTTTGGTGGGTGCTGCCGGCCAAGCTCATGGCCGGGCGCAGCTGGTTGCAGCTCCTTCCAACTCCTTTTTACTCCCCAATAGCTCGTTTTAACTACCCAAATACCTCCTTCTGCCTCCCCTCATTTGGCCCAATGCCGATGTTCATTTTATTTAAATGGGCTCTTGCTTTGCAACACTCCGCGTGTCAATATTATTCATGCGGCAAATCCGTTTTGGCCACTTGGTGTAACCGGTTGGATTTCAGTGTCTTAATACAGATTTACTTTACACTGTTTTAACAATTAAAAAACCAGTGTAAT
>OJOQ01000080.1_pt1 | contig 40057 bp, 30 predicted proteins | sample 1598241 | NCBI WGS metagenome assembly OJOQ01 (sample SAMN03922466, study PRJEB24848) | human gut metagenome | isolation source: stool sample | host: Homo sapiens | place: Germany | collected 2010-11
ACATCATCAGTCCTTTGATGAGTTGTCTGGTTGCCATCCTTGGCTTCGTACCCAACCCACAACCCAAGGAAAACAAAGCATCTTTAGCAGAAGAGTCTGATATCCATTAATATAAATAGGAGATTTATAGATATAGGAGGCTAGTAGAAATGAGAAAAGATTCAAAAGGAAACCAAGCAAAATATGTAGAACTCAATTTGTTTCCTGAGGAGAAAGAGGATCATCAGAAAGACTCTATCTCTTCAGAAGACCTGGAAAGCGATACTTCTCCAGACAAAGAGTATGACTTGACAGATTTGTTTGAAAGACTTTCCAAATCAACATTTCGCAGCCGTTTCCATCTCTCGAAGAAGGACAAGGAATATATTGCAGAAAAGGGCTTGGCAACCATCCGTAAGCATGCGGAGGATTTCGTTGCCAAACGCCTTGCTCCTGCCGTGATTCCCAATGACGGCAAGCAGACGCCTATGAGAGGTCATCCTGTATTCATTGCCCAGCATGCTACAGGCTGCTGTTGCCGTGGTTGTTTCTTCAAATGGCATCATATACCTGCCGGAAGACAGCTGACAGGAGAAGAACAGCAGTATGCTGTAGCTGTACTGATGGCATGGATTGAAAAACAGGTTTAAAAAGCATGAAGTTTTAGCAGCAAAGTTTAAATTAATTATCCATTGTTGTCAATTTTGCAGAATCTTTAGTCAAAAGACGATGTTAAACACATTGAGGTTAAGTAATCTTTCTTGAAGTGCTATGCAGCTTTTAAGATACATTCATTGCATCGAGAAAATAATTAAAACTGGGGGCTAGTCCTGATTATGGGGCTAGCCCTTTTTTTATGTGTAAATTTACGATGGAATGAATGATGATGTTTTTTCATTAACAAAGAAGTCTGCTGACAAGCATTGGCAGCAGACTGTCACTCTTTAGAAACAATAAAGTAAATGAATTGTATAGCCGCTGTATCCGAGACGTAATCTTTCTGTTCTACCTTTGCACCCGAGATTACTAATTATAAATTCTATATAATAATAAGGTAGAAAATGAGAAAGCAACGTATGAAGAAATGCTTCTTTGCGATGACATTATGTTGTGTGGCTGGAAGCATGTATGCCCAGTCGGCACAGGATGGTAGCAAGACTGCTGAAAAGAAAAGTTCTGTAAAAGGGAAAAAAATACAGAAGTCGAAGTTTAGTGACGATCCGATAGAACTGAATAACGTAGTTGTTACAGCCTTGGGTATCAAGAGAGAGGAAAAGAGTCTCGGCTATGCTACGCAAACCGTATCTGGTTCTGATATTACTGCAACCATGCCAACCAACTGGTCGCAGGCTTTGCAGGGTCAGGTAGCCGGATTGAATGTCATTTCAGCCGGTGGTCCCCTGTCATCAACCCAGATTAATCTTCGTGGCAACGTTTCCATGAATATGGACGGAAATGGCGCACTTATCGTTGTGGATGGTGTGCCACTTTCCAGCCCTATGAATAATCCTGGTGGCTCTTATGGTGCCGGTGGCAACTCCGAAGGTTCGATTGACTTTGGTAATGGATTCTCTGATTTAAATCCGGATGACATTGAGAGCATTCAGGTATTGAAGGGAGCGTCTGCCTCTGCTCTCTATGGTTCAAGAGCTGCTAATGGTGTCATTATGGTTACCACCAAGTCTGGTAAGAAAGCCAAGAAGGGATTAGGTATCAGTTATAATTTCAATAATTCCTGGGAGCAGGCAGCCCACTTTCCTGATTACCAGTATGAATTCGGACAGGGTGTGGCCAAGAACATCGGTTCTAAAGGCACTCAGTGGGAAGGTTTGCCTTATTATTCCTATGGTGCCAGTGATGATGGTTTGGCTAGCACCAGTGGCACCAGTTCGGCTTTCGGCGCAAAGTTCGACGGACAGATGTTCTATCAGTATGATCCTGAAAAAGAAGGCCGTGCTGATGTGGCTACTCCTTGGAGAGCCTACAAAGACAACCACTCAGGATTGTTCCAGACTGGTCATACGATGACAAACTCTCTGGCTCTTACGGGTAACAGCAGTACAGGCAATATGCGAATCTCTCTTACTCACAGCAAGAGTGAGTGGATATTGCCTAATTCGGGATACCAGCGCCTCACTGCAGCTTTCGCCGGTTCACAGCAGATTTCCAAGCGTGTGAAGATCAATGCCCGTATGAGTTATACTTACAGAGATGTGGAGAATACTCCACAGCTTACTTACAATTCCAACTCTTTGAGCTATTTCCTGATATTCATGAATCCTAACTTCAACCTCGACTGGTTTAAGCCAATGTGGTATAAGGGTAAGGAGAATATCAAGCAGATACGACCATTCTCCAGTTATCTACCAAATCCATACGTTTTGCTTTATGAGGCAACCAACCCTGCAAAGAAACACAGTTTCAATGGTAATATTTCTGCTAATTTTACCATCAACCGTTTTCTGGATTTGCAGTTACGCTCCGGCCTCCAGGCTACTGCCCAGCAGCAGGAGCAGCACAGACCTTGGGATGACAAGTCTTTCCCTACAGGTTTCTTCAAGAAGCAGAACATCTTTGACTACGAGGTAAACTCTGATTTGCTGTTGTCTTACCACAACAGTTTTGAGAATGGTCTCAATGTCAATGCCTCTGTCGGTGGAAACATGATGCAGTCATATTATGATTTGCTATCGGCTTCTGTTACCGGCTTGAACACGCCTGCCGTATATAGTCTGGCTAATGGAGTTTCCAGTCCATTGGTAACAACAACCATCCGCAAAAAACGTGTCAACTCTCTCTATTTCATGGCCAACCTTGCTTATCAGGAGATGTTGTTCCTTGACATAACAGGACGCAACGACTGGTCATCCACCTTGCCTCGCAAGAACCGTTCTTTCTTCTATCCTTCTGTGGGCTTGAGTGCTGTGCTGAACAGCATGATGAAGATGCCGAAGTGGGTGAATCTGTTGAAGGTACGTGCTTCCTGGGCACAGGTTGGTAATGATACACAGCCTTACAAGACTTCACCTTATTATACAACAAGTGATTTCTCGGGTTCTCTGGTTAAGCCGGGCACGCTCTACAATGCTGATTTCAAGCCGGAGATGTCAACCAACTGGGAAGGTGGATTGGATTTCAAGGCTTTTGGCAGCCGTTTGGGATTAGACGTTACCTATTATTATAACCGCACCAAGAATCAGATTCTCAATGCTCCTTTTGATCCTACTACGGGTTATACCAAGGGTACCATCAACTCGGGATGTGTGAGCAACAGAGGTGTGGAGATTATACTCCGTGGTACTCCTGTCAAGACGAAAGACTGGCAGTGGGATATGACCGCTACCTGGTCAACCAATAAAAACAAGATAGAATCGCTTTCCGAATTTGCCGATGAGCGACAGATTCTCGGTTCTTATGTCAGTGGCAATGTAAGCATCATCAGTACCAAAGGTGGAACCACCGGCGATATCTGGGGCTATAAGCTCAAGCGTAATGCTCAGGGTGAGGTGATTATTACCGCTGCCGGTTTGCCTGCCCGTCCTTCAGAGATTGAATATGTGGCATGTGCCTTACCCGACTGGGAGGGAGCTTTCAATACCTCTCTGCGATTCAAGAACTTGTCCTTCTCCATGCAATGGGATGGTAAGGTTGGCGGCAAGACCTATTCGCAGTCTCATCACAAGATGTGCGAACAGGGACACCTGTCTGAAACCCTGAATGGCAGGAAACCTGGAACCAGTCTCTATCTGGATATTACAGATCCTGATGTGCTGAAACTCTTTGAACAGCAGAAAATTACCCCTGTTGCTGGAGTATACTGCATAGCACCGGGTGTAGTTGATAACGGGGATGGAACTTACAGTCCGAACAGGAAACTTGTCACCTTGGAGTCCTACTATAAGGAGTATTACCGCATCGGAAATGTAGAAACCAATACTTTCAGCACTACTTATCTCAAGCTCCGTGAGGTCCGTCTCGACTATCAGTTGCCTAAAAAATGGCTGAAGAATACTTTCATCTCCAATGCTTCGGTGGGTGTGTATGGCCGCAATCTGCTTTGCATCACCAGTTATCCGATGTTTGATCCAGAGACAACATCTCTTGATGGTAATACTTTTGTGCCTGGTGTTGAGGTCGGTACGCTTCCTACAAGCCGTTCTTGGGGTGTAAATCTCAAGGTAGATTTCTAATTGAGAATATGATGTAATGAACAAAATAAAGAAAGAATCGATGAAAAAGATTTTCAGAAATATAATGATGCTGATGGCCGTGCCTGCTATGCTGATGACTACGGCATGTGAATCAATGGACGATACCAATGTGGATCCTACCCGCATGAACTCTGCCAATGCCGGTAGTTTTATGGATCCTCTCATTTATGGCATGGGCACCTATACCTGGTCCCGGTATAACAGTTGGACTTTCCAACTGATGCAGTGTCTGGTTACCACTAACTCTACTAGCGGTGTAGGTTGGTTCAATATCAGTGATACCGCCGGTGATGGCGTCTGGACCAATTATTACAAGTGGAATACCAATGCCAAGGCCATCTATGACGAAGCCGTAAAGGTGGGTGATCCGAACTATCAGGCGATTGCGTTGACCCTCAGATGCTGGATATTCGAGAATACGACTGATGCCTTTGGGGATGTACCGGTACAGGAATCTTGCCGTGGTGAGGAACAGCTCTATTATCCTAAGTTTGAGTCTCAGGCAGATGTCTACAGGTTTATCATCGATAGCCTGGATGTGGCAAACAGCAGGTATAATCTCCAGAAGGGATTACAGTTCAACACCAATGGTGACAAGATGTATTGCACCAGCAGTTCTGATTTGGAGGGCATCCTGAAGTGGAAGAAGTTTACCAACTCTTTGCGTTTACGCGCTTTGCTGCGTGTCATCGACTCTGAGGAATTGGGTAATCTGGCAAAGGCTGAGTTGAAGAAGATGATGGCAGATCCTGCTACTTATCCGGTTTTTGAATCGAATGATGACAATGCCAAGGTACATATCTCCGGTATTGCTCCTGATGAAGCTCCAATGACCCGTCCTTCTGACCTCTCTTCCTATAAATCTCTTTCCGAGTTCTTCATCAATCGCCTTCAGGCATGGAAGGATCCTCGTCTGGCTGTCTTTGCAAAACAGGCAACCAACAAGAATCCTGAAACTGGCAAAAACGAGAAATCCTATATAGGCTTGCCTAGTGGTTATGATGTGGAGCCTACATTCACCGCCTCTTCTCCTAATGCGGCTAATCTTGCCACTGCACCACAGGATATCCAGTGTCTCACCTATGCCGAGGTGCTCTTTATCAAGGCAGAGCTGGCACAGCGTGGTCTTATCTCCGATGATGCCAAGCAACTCTATGAAAAGGCTGTTACTGCTGCGATTACGCAATGGGGTGTAGAGGTTCCTGAGGCATATTTTGAGAATGAGAAGGCTGCGTATGACGGAACTTTGCGCCGTATCATGGAACAGAAGTTTTATGCGCTCTTCTTCATTGATTTCCAGCAATGGTTCGAGTATAACCGTACGGGTTATCCTGATGTTCCGAAGGGTCCGGGTGTGGATGCCTCATTACACATGCCATACCGCTTCAAGTATCCTGCCATCCTGCAGCGTATGAACCGTGAACACTATCTCGAGGCTGTTCAGTCTATGGGAGGTGATGATTTCGATACGAAACTGATTTGGCAGAAGAGGCCAGAATTATAATATGTTGAATTTAAGGTAATGAAAGGATTAAAAAAGATGAAAGTAAGATTGTTTTTGATGGCAGCACTGCTGATGGCTGTTGCTGCCCAGATGGATGCACAGGAAAAGAAAGAGTTTACGCTCGAAGTATATGGTGGAGAGATTCCTGATGTCAAGCCTGCTTTTGAAGAGGAACATTTTCTGGGTGGCGAAATCACCAGAAAATGGAATACATTCCTATGTAACTATACTCATACCTATGATGTAGAGGTGGGATTGAGTGCTTCGGGCACTGAGTTTAGAAAACCTGCCGTATTCAAGGCGGTTGAGCGTGTTAACAAATATGTAAAGAAGAGCTATAAGTCGCAGCATATGACCAAAGAGGAGGCAATTCGAATCATGAGTCATGTACTGGATTGTGCCAACATTATCTGTCTGGAGAATGATACGGCTGCATTGGAACAGGCTGCCGGTGATACCAGGACTGCTGAAGAGGCTTTGGCTTTCTTTGACCAGATAAAATTGATAAACGTTTAAGTTGGGATGTGATGAATAAGATACTGAATAAAATTATATTGTTAGTGTTTGTTGGGGCAATGCCATTGGGCAGTGTTGCCCAACAGACTTCTTCTTTTGTTTTCTCCGGCAAGGTAAAAGACTGTAAGGGTAAGGGTATAGCCGGTGTTGTAGTAAATAACGGCAGGAGTTTTGTACAGACCAATTCTCAGGGAGAATGGTCCTTGCCTACTGATACCAATGTCTGCAAGTTCGTCAGCATTTCTACTCCTTCGGCTTATGTTCTTCCTTGCCAGAAGAGTCTTGCAAAGGGCTTTTATGTTCGTGTTGACCAGCTTGTAAAAGAAGATAGCCGGCATGATTTCGTCTTGGAGAAAAGGAAAAAGCCATCTGACAAGTTCTATTATATTGCAATCTCCGACCCTCAGGTCAAGAATGAGCATGATATGAACCGCTGGAAGCAGGAATCTATCCGCGATTTGAAGGCTTATGTGGATACCTTGAGCCGTCAGCGTGAGGTGGTGGCAAATACCTTGGGCGACCTGGTCTTCGACAGCATGAACCTTTATGGTGAATATGCCGCTTCGTTTGATGGCATCAGGATGACCACTTTCCAGTGTATCGGCAATCATGATTTCGACAAGCGTTATCAGGATTTGCATAACATGGCTCTTGGCACTCCTGTATATGGAGAGCAATATTACCACCGTTTCTTCGGACCAACCAATTATTCTTATAACATCGGTAAGGTTCACGTTGTTACTTTGAAGAATATCAATTACGTGGGCCACAAGAAGTATATCGAGGCTATCACAGATGCTGATCTGGATTGGCTGAAACGCGATCTGAGTTTTATTACCAAGGGTTCTCTGGTTATCCTCAATATGCATGCTGCCGTATGGAACAGCATAGAGAACGAGGGAAATGTACGCAATGCCGGTGAGCTGGCTGATGTCTTGAAGGATTATCAGGTGCATGTATTGACTGGTCATACTCACTATTTCCAGAACAATGCGGTGGATGCCCAGCTGATGGAGCACAATATCGGTGCAGCCTGTGGTGCCTGGTGGAAGAGTCAGGTTAACCGTTGTGGTGCACCTAATGGTTATCTGGTGATGGATGTGGACGGAACCCAACTGAAATGGCACTATAAGTCTACTGGTCATGGCATGGATTATCAGATGCGTGTTTATGGTAAAGGAGAAATGTTGAGCCAGCCGCAATATGTAGTGGCAAATGTCTGGGATTGGGATCCTGCCTGCAAGGTGGAATGGCTGCAGGATGGCAAACCGATGGGCATGATGGAGAAATTTACTGATGTTGATGAAGTTTATGCCGTGAGCAAAAAGCATCAACCGGGTCTTACTGTTACCGGCCATCTGTTCAGAGCCTTGCCTTCTTCTGGTGCCAAGAGCATTACGGTTGTATTCACCAACCGTTTTGGTGAGAAATTTGAACAGACAGTCATGATTACGAATCCGAAAGTACAGACCCGTATTGTGGCTCATCGCGGATATTGGGATACAGAAGGGTCTGCCCAAAACTCAATTGCGTCTTTGCGCAAGGCTGCAGATGCCAAGGTATATGGCTCCGAATGTGATGTACATATCACGGCAGATAGTGTCATCATCGTGAATCATGATCCTAAAATCAATCATCTGGTCATTGCCGATTCTAAGTATGCTGACCTGAAGACCCAACTTCTTAAAAATGGTGAAGAGGTATCTACTCTTGAGCAGTATCTGAACGAACTGAAGAAGCATCCGGCTATACAGCTGATTCTTGAAATCAAAAGACAGCCTTTGCAGCAGGATGAAGACAGGCTCACCCGCAAAACGGTTGAGATGGTTAACCGTATGGGGTTGGCAAAGCAGGTAGAATATATCTCTTTCAGTTCAGCAGCCTGTGCATTGGTACGTCAATTGGATGCCAACGCTATAGTCTATTATGTGAACGGCAATTTCACTCCTGCAGAGGTAAAGAAACTTGGCTATCAGGGCATTGACTACAACTATAAGATACTTTTCAAGCATCCTGAATGGATCAGAGAGGCTCACGAATTAGGCTTGAAGGTAAATGGATGGACTCCTGATGATGATGAAATCACAAGGAAACTCATTGAAATGAATGTCGATTTCATTACAACTAACAAGCCGGTAGAAACACAGAAATTGGCAAAGTCATTACCTGCTCCTATTTCAAAGTGAAGCTTGGCAATGCCGAGGTCCATCTTGGTATATCCTACCATTGAGAAGCCTCTCTTGGCAAGAACTTTGGGTTTACAACCAGCTTTTGTACCTTCCTGGTCTTGCAGGAAGAATGAGAACTTCTGCTGATTGATGGCAGTGGGAGCAAGAAGAGCTGCTTCCACGCCCTTTCGGAACCATGAAGGAGAATTGCTGGTTGCATTGCTCACCTGTTCCATGGTCTTGATTTTGTGACTAACCCCTTGTGACTCTCCGTATCCCAAGGCAATCATGCATGTCAACTTCTCCCCTTTTTCAATCTTGTAGGCTTCATTCACCTTGCGATAGCTTAATCCTGCCCAGCAGGTGTTGAGTCCTAGGGCTTGTGCAAGCAGCACAAGCTGTTCGCCATAATAGCCAATACGCCCATCAAGATCGTCGTCTTTTTGCCCTGCCATTACGAGATAGTTCTCCACGCCATGGAATTTTCCATATGACATAATGCCGGAGAATGCCTTGGTTTCTTGGGTAACCAGTTGTATGTGAAGGCCACCCTCTTTGTTGCACTCCAAGATTTTTTCTTCAAGTGCTCTAACTACCTCAGTTGAAAGAGGTTTGTGTATGTACTTTCGTACACTATGTCTTTGTTTGATAGCTTCTTCTATAGTCATGATTTCTATAATGAATTGTGCATGCAAAGTTAAGAAAAAAACAATATTCAAAGGCAAAAAACCAAGAAAAATCTCAGAAACTTATAATTTTTTATAAAAAGAACAATATATTATACCTTTTCTTGCGTAATCTAGATTCTTTTGTTAACTTTGCAGGAAAAGTACAATATAATACACTACTTGGTATGAAAATTCAAGAAGTAATGAAATTGCAGCGTAAGGCCTTGGGGATTACCCAGCAAGACCTCGCTGACATGTCTGAGATAGCCATTTCTACCATCAAGAAAATAGAGAGCGGTAAAGGCAACCCTTCCCTATCGACGGTTGAAAAAATCATGGATATCCTTGGCATGGAGGTTAAATATGAGATTCGTCAAACCGTTCAGACGAGGAGAAGTAATTTTCAGCAAAATATCAAAGAGGTAAATATAGGCTAGAATTTTCATGTCCAAAACTCTTCTTCGCCAGTGGGTTGCATCTTGCCCCCGCACTTTGGGCAAGTATGCATATCCCACCTGTGAATCCTGTCAGAACCACATCTTAGACATAGCCTTCCTACAAGAGAATTAAAACTAGGTGCAGCATCACCAATTACTCCACCCACCACAAGAGGTACTATGTTTCTGCAGTCAGGACAAGACATGGCTTCGATATGCTGTCCCATGAAGCCACGTCCCTCATATACTTCGGTCTCGTACCCACAATCCTGGCATCTGAATATCTTCTTTTGTGACATAAATAATCTCCTTTCTTACCATTTTAACACCCAACTTGCATTGGATGTCTTGCCAATCTATACCATCATCGACATGATAGAGACTGCAGAATAACCCATAATATAATGAAGTAAATAGGTTTGATGCTTCATTATATTATAGGTTAAGCTTAAACCTTTCCTTAAACATATCTATCTCTCTAGCTGGGATTTGAAGCAGAGTAGCTAAACTTCCGGCATGAACCTTAAGCCAATTCTCATCAAACTTAAATGCATAACTGTCAGAGCCGTGCAATTTTTCATAGCACAACTCCCCTACCAACTCCGCTTTGCCGAGCCAGTTAAAATCAGCGAAAACAAACAGTCGTTCCATTCCTACTCCTTTTTAGATGCTCGTTGACGATTCTTCAGTCCCATATCCTGCAATGCCCTTCCGAGTTTGTCATCCTTTGCCAGGAGCAAGATGTCATCATCCAGCTGAAGAGCATAGAGTACACGCAGGAAAATTCCGATGGAAACCGTTGGTAATCCCTTTTCTACCTTGCAAAGTGTAACTTCCGAGCATGTTGCCCTTTCTGCAACTTGTGCCATGCTCAGGTTGCGCTGTAATCTGGCAAGCTTAATCTGCTCACCCACGATTTCCATCTTTTGAATCAACTTCCTTGGAAGTTTGTTTGCCATTGTATTCTTTGTCATAGCTTTAATCTTAATTATGATATGCAAAAATACATAATTTACTTCATTATAAGATGGGTTATCAAGTTTTTTAAGAATAATTAGGTGTATTAAATTAAACGCAGAAATCTGCCGGCATTACTTCCAGCAGACCTCTGCGTTTTAATTATATTGAAAATCAGATATTTGTTACTCTGAAACAGCAGCCTGTTCTATCTCTGTTGACTCCTGCTGGGCGTTCTTCTGTGGAGTCTCCTGAACCTCAGCTGGCTGCTCAGATTGGGTTGTTTCTACAGACTCTGCTGTTGTCTCTGCAGGAGTCGCCTGCTCTGTAGAATCCTCTGCACCCGCCTGAGGCAAAACAGGTGTGCTGATCTCTGCTGAATCCTTTGGAGTTTCAGGTGCTACAGTGTCAACTGGAACTACTTCTGAATTATCTATCATCATTTTGCTTGATGCAAATACGTTACTTACTGAAACCATTACCATAGCTGCGATAGCTGCAAAAACGAACTTCTTCATAATCTTATCTGTTTTAAATTGTTACTATTTATTGTTATTTACTCTGTTTTGTGGATTCATTATCGAACCCGCTATTCATAGTTGCAACCTGCATGCCAAAAGATAATAGAAAAGATGATAAGCTTGATATACAGAGACTTATAATTTGTGCGCCATAAATTACCCCTGTGGAATTTGGGGAAAAAGTGTAGAACTATTCCCCAAAAAACTGGGGAATAGCAAGATTATGGCACCACGTAACATCATCTATAGCAATAATGCTTCCTTCGATTTAAATATTCCAGGTCTTCTTGGTGAGCATAGGCTTCCTTTTCAAACCTGATGTTGTAATATGCCCGCATCCAATCCCGATATTTGAGATATAAGTAAAACCATTCTATGATGTACCAGAGGTAGAATGGGATATACAATAACTCCCTTGCTTGGGCCGTATGTATGAGCTCATGGTTGAGTTCCACTTTAGAAAGCTCTTCGCAAGTAACAATTATGCCAAAGAGATTGATTGCAATGAAGCTTTTCATGAAGGAACGTCTCTTGATTCTGACAATCCTAGACATAAGCCATAAGATTGCTGAGTTCATCGAGTGAGCTGTGGTGCTTTCTGGAACACCCATGTTGTTCATCGCCATTAAATCTCCTTCAAGAGCTTGCTGACGATATTTGTTTGCCGTTTCACGTTCCTTTTTCATTTCTATAATCTCAACTTGGGTGCAAAGGTACAACTTTAATTTTGAATTTCGACACCCTAAAGATACAAAAAGAAAAGGCAGCTGCAAGCATCTTCACAAACGCCTACAACTGCCATCTCTATAATATATATGGAAACTTCTTTCTACAATTCTCTCAAATTTTCATGAAACCAAGCACATGTTAGAAATTGCCAAGGAAAAGGGCATACCAGTATGGATATATAAATATTAAAAATTTGGATAATACATATATAATTAGTAACTTTGCACTCATGAAGAATTTTGCAGCGATAGATTTTGAGACTGCCAACCAGCAACGAACCAGCGTTTGCTCCGTAGGCATTGTGATTGTAAGGGATGGTGAGATTGTGGATAGCTACTACAGTCTCATCAAGCCAGAGCCTGAGTATTATTCCTATTGGAATACTAGGGTGCATGGACTTACCATGGAGGATACCATGAACGCCAGGGTATTTCCAGAGGTATGGGCTGAGATTCAGCCAAAGATTGAGGGATTGCCATTGGTGGCTCACAACTCTCCCTTTGACGAGGGATGCCTGAAGTCTGTGTTCCAAATGTATCAGATGGACTATCCCGATTATGAGTTCCATTGCACATGCCGAGCCTCCAGAAGAAAGTTGGGATCTCTCCTACCCAACCACCAACTACAAACTGTAGCTGCTTATTGCGGGTACGACCTAACCCAACACCATAATGCCCTGGCTGACGCAGAGGCTTGTGCTTGGATTGCCAGGGAACTACTATAACTCTTACAACTCATTTTAATGCATAACAGAAAGTCCCTCATAAAAGTGTATATGTAGCCCCAAAAGTCCCTCATAAAAGTGTGTTAATCTTTCAAAACGTCCCTCATAAAAATGTGATATATTTTGCTATTTCATTAATTTTCAGTATACTTGCAGCCAAAAGAGCAGGTAGTAAGAATCAACCAGGTATGGAACTCCATCCCTTCCCAACTAGCCAAAGAGAATAAAAAGTTCATCTATGGTGTTGTAAAACAAGGTGCCAGAGCCAAGGATTATGAGTTGGCAATCCAATGGCTCATAGATGCAGGACTGGTATATAAAATCAGTAGGGTGAAGACTTTAGGTCTTCCTCTGAAGATTCATGAGGATGTCAGTGCCTTCAAATTGTATCTCTTGGATTGTGGACTGCTGGGGGCTATGAGTAAAACTCCGCCAGCCTTGCTTCTGCTTCCTAGTAATGACAATACCGGGAAGGGTGATTTTACGGAAAACTTCATTTGCTGTCAGCTGGAATCGCTGCGCCAGATTCCTATATATTATTATAGTAAGGAAAACAGCCAGCTGGAACTAGACTTTGTCATTCAGGCAGGAATGCAGGTCATACCGGTAGAAGTGAAGGCAGAGGAGAATCTTCAGTCAAAGTCTTTGAAAGCGACTATAGCCAAATATCCCGGAATGAAAGGCTTGCGCTTTTCCATGAGCGACTATCGGGAGCAGGACGGCATCACAAATGTACCACTCTACGGGGCAAGAGGATATTTGGAAACATTCATCTAAAAACAAATACCGAACCAGTATGTGCTGGACCAGGAACTGGTCATGATGATAGACCAGGCCTCTTCACCCTCATTCTTCCTGGCAGAAGAACACCTTGATGACATGTGTAAAATTCTCAAGGATTCTTTCCATCAAAGAGAGTGATAGTATTCAACTACCCACAAGCGAAAGACTTGTGGGTAGTTCCATTCCATCTCCAAGGTACGCTTCATGGAATCAGGAAATACTGCCAATATCACAACTAAAAAATTAATTAGTAATAAAGTTCTTACTAAGAAGATTGATACATTGGAGACTGAATAATATAATTATTCTTTGTCTATTCGTTTAAGTTCTGTTTTCATCTTTTTACCATAGGCTTCGCCTCGTGGAGCAAGATATTGAAAGAATATAGTATCGCCAGAAAACTCAATTTCTAGAGTAAATAGTGCTCTATAGTCACCTAAACGAATTCTATATATATTACGATACCCAACAAGTTTCTTGCAGTCAGAGATATCTTGAATACCTTTGGCTGCTTTAACTTCTACTATCGTACGTCTTAAAGAATCGAGCATCTTGCCTGAAAGACGTTTGGAAGCTTTGACAAAGGCTTTGGAAAATTCGACATTCATACGCCTAACCACTTTTCAAAATCTTCTTGTTCTTCTTTGTTGGCACGGATGAGACCCTCTGGCTGCTCTTTTCTTAATTTAGCATAGAGCTTTGCGTCTTCGTAATCTTCGGCTATGCCATTGAGTATATCCTCAATATAGTTTTTGAGGTTGGTTCCCTTCTGAATAGCCATAATGGATAGAGTCTTAAAAGTATCATCTTTTAAGTCAATGATCTTTCTTTTAGAAGGTGTTACTGAAACTGTACTCATAAGTGTATTTATTTAAATGGTTCTACTTTGGTGCAAAGATACATAATATATTTCATATATATGGTATATCTCTATGTATAATTAATAAAGATTAATAGTTAGATGGATGATAAAACTGCTTTTCAACACATTAAGTATTTTGAAGAAGAAACATGGCTAGGCACTGGAAATGATTAAGGCAGCCATCAATCATGTGCTTGATGTTGTGTGTGCGCAAACAGGTTGCATGAAGTGTGCAAACGTTTGCACAAAGAAATGTAGCCTTTTTGAAACTTTTTCTTGCTTCGTATTGGATTTTCTCTTAAATTTGCAGCCGAAAAAAGATACCAACTGGCGAACGAAGGCTAAGTTTAATATAAACGAAACCAAATATAAAAGTAAAGATATGATGAAGCAAACATTCATAAAATCAGCAATGTTGCTGCTGCTGATCCTTTCAACGGCAACGACGCGAGCGCAGGAGGTCGCTCTGAAGACCAACTTACTGGGATGGGCTTCTACATCTGCCAACGCCGGCATCGAAATCGGCACGGGCAAGAAAACAACCTTCCAACTCTTCGGCACCCTGAACCCCTGGAAGTTCTCGGGCGACAAGAAGATGAGATTCTGGAATGTCATGCCAGAATACAGATGGTACACCTGCCAGAAGTTTGGAGGCCATTTCTTCGGAATCCATGCCTTAGGCGGTGAATACAACATTAAAAACATTGACATGCCCTTCGGCATCCTGCCGAAAACTCTGGAGGGCAGGCACTATGAAGGCTGGTATGTAGGTGGAGGCCTTACCTACGGCTATCAGTGGTTGCTCAATAAGCACCTCAATTTCGAAGGGTCTATCGGTTTGGGATATGCCTACAGTCCTTACAAGCTTTACGGACGATGCGAAAAATGTCTCGACAAAGACCACCGCAACTATGTGGGCCCTACAAAAGCCGCACTATCTCTCATATACGTGTTCTAAGAATTTAATTTAACTGTAGTTTTAAACTGACAATAAAAACACGTAATAACTAGACAGAATACAAAAAAATTAGGGAAATCATAATATGGATAAAATGAAGTTTTATGCGGTCATTTCGCCCCTCTGCATACTCTTTTCTCAGGGCATCATGCCTGCTCAGGCTCAACAGCTGGCAGGGGGTAAGATTCAGGTAGAAAGCGTCTTGGCACGCAAGAACGGCAACCGGATGGACGTTGCCTTCCGTATGAATCTGAACGATTTGAAGATGAAATCAGAGCAGCAGATTGTTTTCACACCGGTAATGGAAGGAACTGATTCTATCGCTCTCAACCCTATCATCATCCAGGGTAGAAACCAGGCTGTAAGATACCGCCGACTTGCCGAAAGCAAGAAGAATCCGCAGGCACAGGTTTTTACCCGCAAGAACAAGACCAGTCAGCAGGTTTACTTCGCCCAGTCTGTTCCTTACCAGAAATGGATGAAGAAGTTCAAACTCTCGGTGAAAGAAGATCTCTGCGGATGCGGCAACCTGATAGAACAGGACAATACGCCGATTGCGGATATCGACCGTACACCGAAGATTACGAAGGATTTCTTCGTGCAGCCGAAGGCGGAAGCCAAGAAGGTGAGAGCCGAAAAGGGTGAAGCTTATCTCAGCTTTGTGGTTAACAAGAGTAATATTCTTGCCAACTTCCGTGAGAATGCTACTGAGCTGAAGAAGATTACTTCCACCATCGACCTGGTGAAGAACGATAAGAACGTTGAAATCACAGATATTGATATCCACGGTTTTGCTTCGCCTGATGGTTCGTATGCCAACAACAAGCGCCTTGCCAACGAGCGTGCAGCTGCTCTCCGCAACTATGTGAGCAGCCTCTACACCTTAAACTGCAAGCTCTTTACCTATCAGGCTACACCGGAAGACTGGGAAGGATTCAAGAAGAAGATCCAGGCTAGTCATCTGGCTGATAAGGAAGCAATTCTCGAGATAGCTAACTCCTCGCTGGCTCCCGACGATAAGGACCTGAAGATCAGAAAGCTCCATCCGACTAGTTACCGCTATATCCTGGATCATATCTATCCTCGTCTCCGTCATAGCGACTATACGGTAACCTACACGGTTCGTCCGTTCAGCATCGAAGAGGCCAAGGAGATATTGAAGACCAAACCACAGCAGCTTTCTCTGCAGGAGATGTTCCTGGTGGCACAGACTTACGAGCCGGGTTCGCCAGAGTTTAACGAGGTATTCGACATTGCCGGCCGCCTCTTCCCTGATGATGAGACAGCGAATCTCAATGCCGCCTGCACCGATTTGCAGAAAGGTGATCTTACTTCTGCCGAAAAGCATCTTGCCAAGGCAGGCAACTCGAAAGAGGCAGAGCGTGTAAGAGATGTCTTCAAGCAGATAAAGGAATTGGAATAACAGAAAATTAGAGAATAACGATTATAAACAAGCTTAACTTTCAAAAATTATGAAGATTAAACATTTATTTGGCTTGGCTGTCATCGCAGCTATGACAGCAAGCTGTTCAAGCAATGAGGACCTGGGAACCGCAGGTTCAGGTACTGGTACTAATGAAGCAGGTGTTGGTTATGCAACTTTCACCATCAACTTGCCTACAACAAGCGGAACACGTGCTGCAGGTGATCCTACATTCGACAAGGGTGATGCCAATGAGTACAAGGTAAATGATGCAACCTTACTCATCTTCAAGAAAGATGCTACTGGTTATCAATTCAAGGATTCTGTAGACCTCGGTAATATGGAGCCTTGGACATCAAGCAGCACAGATGGTATAACTACAACAGCCAAGTTGACAGCCAAGATTACTAAGGCTGAAGTAGGCTCTGATAAAGGTTATTATGCTCTTATTGTTCTCAACAACAATTCTGGAACGAATCAGAAAATCACTTATCCTGATCCAGACAAAACATATGAAGAATGGAGTAAGGATGATAAAAAAGCAAATGCTACCAACTACTTGAAGCATGACAACGGTTTCTTTATGGCAAACGCTCCTAAGTATGTTGCAGGCGCCCCTGAAACACTTGTTGAAATCAAGAATATTTATGCTTCTAAGCAGCAGGCTGAGAACTCTACAGCCACTACAGTATATGTAGAGCGTGGTCTTGCTAAGGTTTCACTTGCTTCTGGTTCTGAAAAAAAGCATGTTGATATAACAGAAGGAAACTATAAAGATGACAAGGTTGACATTACTGGTTGGACACTTGATGTTACAAACACCAAGACATACCCTGTTCACGTAACAGATGGATTGTGGGCAGATACATGGAAGGCAACAACTACTCCTGCTGCTACCAATGATGCAACAATGGAACGTTTCCATGATACAAAGCTTACAGAGTTCCCACGCGTATATTGGGGCTTGGATCCTAACTACAGCAAAGATTTCGCTACTGTAGCAGATTGCGAAGCCGAGTTTAACCTGGTAGCAAACCAAACAGACCTATCAAAAGCGTTTAAGACTGGTGAAGACGCTAAGAAGCCTCAGTACTGCCTTGAGAATACTTTCGACATTGATCACATGGTGCAGGGTCAGACAACACGAGTTTTGTTCTCTGCTAAGTACACACCAGCAGGTCTTGGTGATGGCGAGACTTTCTACAAGATGGGTAACAGCTCTCAGTTGTGGAATGCTGATAATGTAGTGGCTCAGATTAAGGCTAAGGCTATGGAGGTATTTAATGAGACTGATCCTGACAAGGTGGAAGTAATACTTACAGGTACAGATTTAGCAAAGGCAGGTACCCATCTTATTACAAAAGCGAATGTAAAGCATGGAACAGCTGAGATAGAAGATGCTGATATTACTGCAATTAATACTAAACTTGGTTTCAAGAAAGCAAAAGGAACAGACCCTATGGTAGGTTTGTCAACATATGTAGATGGAGTTTCTTACTACATCGCGCGTGTAAAGCACTTCGGCGATTACCTTACTAAGTGGGAAGCCGGTAATGATACATACAACAGTAACAATGCCAACTGGCTTGGTCGCTACGGTGTTCTCCGTAATAACTGGTACGAGCTTTCTGTAAATAGCGTTAGTGGTCCTGGTTATCCTGACGTTCCAAAGGTTAATCCTAAAGATCCAGACGATGAGAACTGGCAGTACATCAACGTCAGCGTGAAGATCCTTTCTTGGGCTAAGCGTTCTCAGGATGTCAAATTGTAATCCATTTCACATTATTATATATAGCTCAGCCGCTCTAGCGCTAAGGAGCGGCTGGCTATATCGGAAGAATAAGAATCTATTTATACACTTTACTTTTTCATAAAACAGATAAGCATCATGGCAAACAAGAAGTTTAACAGTTGGATCAAGAATATATGCATGGGATGGGGCTTCATCATGGCCGGCAGTATGCTCAGCAGCTGCAACGACTTGATGCACGACGACCTGCCTCCTTGTGACATGGGTGTTGACTTGCAGTTCAAGTACGACTACAACGTGCAGCGTGCCGACATGTTCAATGATCATGTGGGCGGACTCAGCGTATTCGTATACGACGAGCAGGGCAACTTCATTGCTCGCCATGATGCCTATAACGATGCGGTATCACAGCCGCTCAAGGACCCTAACTATGCCATGCGAATCAATCTGGAACCGGGCAAATACAGATTCGCAACCTTCGCCTTCCAAAAGAAATACGAAGATGCACTCGCGCAGCCAGGTGCCAAATTCCAGATAGCTCTGCCACAGCAGGGTGACAACATCACCGCCCTCCATGCACGACTCGACCGCGAACAGGGCAAGGTGAACAACCAGAGCCAACCGCTCGATACACTCTGGCAAGGACTCAGCAACGAACTGGTTGAAGTAAAAGACCTGCAGGTTACACGCCATACCATCGGTCTGGTTCGTGATACCAAGCAGCTCACCATCAGCCTGCATCAGACCGACGAGCCTGCCAACATCCATGCCGATGACTTCAGTTATCAGATAACCAATGCCAACGGCGATATCAGTTACGACAACTCTCTCCTCCCCGACGAGGAGTTGACATATACCCCATACTACACCTGGACCACTGAGTTTAAGGATACCGAGGGCAATGTAAAGGAGCGCACCGCTCATGCCGCCCTCATGTTCTCCCGACTCATCTGGCATCCGGCAGCAGAAAACGACAAGAACGCCATCCTCACCATCACGAACAAGACTACTGGCGAAGAGGTGGCACGCATCAATCTTGCTGACTGTCTGGCTCAAGGCCGTGGTGCTTTCGAAACCCATTATTCAGCACAGGAATTCCTGGACCGAGAGTACGACTATAAGCTTGACTTCTTCCTCCAGGGCAACCAGTGGAAGTATGTGCAGCTCAGCATTTCCATCCTGGATTGGGTCAAGCGCATCCAGCGTGTCGATTTCTAACCGTTTCAGGTGTCAGAGCCCCTTTCGGGCATTTAGCTCATAAGAGTATTTGACTTTAAAAATGAGAAACAATGAAAATACGAGATTTCATTTTAAGTTTAGTTAGTTGGTTTATATTGTTGGTTACAGTAAGTTGCTCTGACGAACTTGGAGGCGAGCGCGCTCCCATTTCGTCAGAAAGCAACTTGCATGTACTCGTGCCAACCGTGCTCAGCAGCCGCGGTACCCGTGCCGACGATGCTTCCGGCCTTCCTACCTATAATGCTACGGTAGATGAATGCCAGATCAACGACCTGACCCTCTATGCTTTCCCTGTCCCTACAGGAAATGGAAATGATGGCAAGCTCCTGGTAGAGACGCTCCCTGCCCCACTGGCTACGATGATGGTAGAGCCGCATGTAGCTAACTATCAGCTCAATATCGAGCCGGGCACTTACCATATCTATGTGGTTGCCAACATGAACAAGGTGTTGAGTGGTAAGACTATCAAAACAGAAAATGATCTCAAAAATATAGTACTGAACTATGTAGCTGGAACAGAACCGGGAATGCCTGTTTCTACAAACATCCCGATGATTTATGAGCCAAAGGATGTGAACGGTGATATCATCGATACAAAAATAGAAAAAAGTGGTGATAAATATACCGAGGTGGCAGCTAACCTGAAGTTTACATGCGTAAAGGTTAAGCTCAACCTCATTATGGACCCAACTACGAGCGATAATCTTTATGACAAGAGCTATAGCATAACAGATATTGTTGCAAAGCAGCTTTCTCCATCTACCACTCTGTCATGGAATGGTAAGTTTACCCAGTCAGAGTCAGATGTTACTTCAGTATATGCTACAGGTATGGATAACACCATTTACAGCAGCTCATCTACTGGCGAAGCTAGCACTGGATGCTATTATCAGAACGGAGAATATACCATAAATGAAGATAACAAAAATGTAGCTAACGAAGATGTTGTGCAAATCGCTGATGCTTATAAGGATAAGGGTACACCTAATCCTAGGAACATCAAGCAGTGGCTTTTTCAAGGTACCTACTATCTGCCAGAGCGTTATATCTCAAAGGCTGAGGAACAGTCGGTATTGAAGATTAACGGTATAGTTAACAACAGCAACAAGAATCAATATACCATTAAGCTGGGACATAAGCAGAACGCATCAGATGCTCCTACTTTCCCTCGTGGTACCTATTATGAAATTACAGGTAAGCTGAAGAGCTATGGTGATATGGATCTTGACTGCGATGTGAAAGTGGACGACTGGAAGCCAGTAGAAATCAATGCCGATTTCTACCATACTACTTTATGGGTTAACAAGGCCGAGGCTAATGTCTCTTCTACAAAGAGTGATACCATCTCATATAAATCAAGCGCAACTGTTGTAGACTTTGGCTGCATTGACACCAAGACTGTTGGTGAAACAAATCAAGATATTATCGTTGTAACAAAAAAAGATGACAAAAATATTATCTTTGGTATCAATCCAGAAATACCAATAGATCAGTTCGAAAAGGATAAGATAACAGGAAAGAGAGAAGGAACTGCTACAGTTTACTTACAGGCAAACAACATCAAGAAGTATATTGAAGTACACTATGATGTTACTCCTTATTTTAAGGTGAGTCCAAAGAACGTAGTTATCTATTGGGGTAAGGATCCTGACGACAAGCAGGTTCTAGAGAAACACTTTGTGGTAGAAACCAACCTGGGTGGCTTGAAGGCATATCAGAACATCAATGGTACGCTAAAAGAAAAAGCTTCCTGTTCTACAGTACAAGTTGGTGAGGCACCTTCTCGTCTGAAGATAAGTTATGATAATACTCCTAATGCAGATGGAAAATATCTGATGAAGGTAACGGAAACTGTAGATCCTCAGACAACAACCGTTTATAACTTCACACTTTCTCCGAAGAATCCGATTTCTGGCGACGAGGATAGATCACAAGAAGTTACGGTTACAGTAAAACCGGAGTTCGGTCCTTATCGTATCTACATGCGAGCTATCAATAATATATGTAACTGGGATGGTAATGAAGACGGGACCGCTAATCTAGATGTCGTTTTTGCTGAACAAAAAACAGAATATACTGGAATAAACGGCAGTTATAATGATAAGTATAATTTCAATTGGTATGATGGTTGGACTGATAAAGATGTAAGTAAAGACGAAAATAATGAAGATAATAAACGTATTCAAAATGGTAGACATAAAATGTATATGTATACACAGCTTGGTGAGAATGATGAGCATAGTACTACCGTTAAAGATGACGCATATGTATGGATATTTTCAGAAAAATTCCCTGGTGACCAAATGACAGGTGACATAAATAATGCTGGATGGTATTATAAAGATATGCCATTTAATGCAAATAGCAAGTATGCAGAAAATAAAGCGACAGGTACAAAGCAAATTAAACCAGGTCAAACGCTAGTTATATTTGGTACTGGCGAGAATCATGGCAATGATAAGACTGGTTGTACTCCACACCGTTTTCCTCATACCATGGACCCAGGTATTCCTTTGTTCAACTACGAAGATCGTGAAGGCTGGTATCTCTATGACCCTACCTGCATTCCATATTATCGAGTATATGATGACAAGCCGACTATTATAAATGTTGACTATGTGATATATACTAAAAGTGATATTTATAAATGGAAAATCGATTTTGGAAAGAAGAATAATAAATTCCAATCGTATACTTTGGAATGTAAATCTGATAAGTTCAAGAAAAAAAGCGAAGATGTTGGAAATGGTTGGAAACGTACAATTCTCAGTTTCAAAGCACCTAAGGGCGAATACGAAAAAGCTATAAAGATTTGTTTTGATGATAGCAGCGAAGGAACTATGCTCTTCGGTGGTGACAGCTACGAGTGTAAATACGATGCAACCAACGGATACCAGATATTCGGCTATTACGATGGTAGCAGCTGGCAGGAAGGCAAACCGTCAGGAGTTTCTAAATAATAAAGATAGAAAATATAATGTTGACAAGAATAAAGACTTTAATGATATGGATAGGATTGCTCTTAAGCCTTGCATCATGTAAGGACTCTTTAGAGGCAATTACTCTCGGTGGGGACGAACTCCCTACCGAGGGAGTTACGCTGAGCATACAATTGCCTAATTTCACTCCTCAGGAAATCTCTACCCGAGCAGGAGGCGAAACTACAGAGAGCATTACTTCTCTGTGGCTTGTATGCTATGATGCAACGGGTACTTTTCTGAAAAAGCAGGATTGTACTTCCGCTTATACGGCTGCCGCAGCCGATATTGACGGATATAGAAAAATCAAAACAAACCTTCCTAAAGGTACAGAAACGGTACATTTGGTTGCCAACTTTCCTAGCTTGACAGATGCACAGGCTGCAAATCTTGACGCGATGGTAGATATCACTCCTGTTTTATCAAAGCCAATCTGTTGGTTCAAAGCTAAACTTAGCGACCTGATGAACGACAGCAAGATTTCACTTACCCGTCAATGTGCTAAAGTTACAGTAAAAACAAGCGTTAGTGGTTTCGAAATCACAGACTTGCATGTATGGCATTCTGCTAGCAAAGGCTCTATTGCGCCAGCTGGCTACGTAGTATCTGATAAATTGGCAACATCTACAGAGTTGATGGATGATAGCAAATGTATTGTTGGCGGTTCTGCTGCTGTAGTTGCAGTAAATGAAACTTCTGCAGGCAAGGCTGACATCATTATCAAGGCTAAATATAATGGTACAGAAGGCTTCTATAAAGTAGCCCTCTATACAGATGATACCAAAACTGCACAATATGCATTGGTACGTAACCACAACTATATCGTGACGGTTACTTCTGTAAACGATGCGGGCTATGCGACTGAAGCAGAAGCATTAAAGGCTCAGCCAGAGAATCGTCTAGAGGTAACCGTGGTAGATGATAACCCAAAGATTGTAGATATGATTGCCTGCAAAGACTACGAACTGGGTGTTTGTGGTACACAGACTGTTGCTGCTACAAATGGAAAAGATCCTATCATAGTTCCTATCACTTTGGTTACAAACCTTAAAGAAGATGATGCAAAAGATGGCAAACTCTATAAGGTGGAAATCAGCAACGATGCAAAATCGTGGATAACTGAATGTACAGAAAATAGCAAGTCCACCACAACACCAACAAGTCCTGATGAATCGGCACCAAAAGGAACCAAGTTTGTTCTCAACCTCACATTGACTGCAAACAACAAATCGGAGGAGCCTCGGGAAGGTACGATTACCATCACTTCCGGTGACTTGAAAAGAACCATCAAGATTCATCAGGAAGGTTACGACTTTAAACGTGCTGATGATCGACAGGTACTCATTAAGTTAAAAGATAGTGATACTCCTTTCGCTTACTTTGCTTGGCTTGACAAAATGCATGGTGTTAAACCTAGCGAGAATAAGGTCAATAATCAGGAAAAGACCAGAAACCAGGGCTTGCACTTCAGCGTAGGAGATAATACTATCTCTTATTTGATACCAAAGAAAGATGGTGACCAATTCGTGAAGAAATCTGACAAAATCAGTTATTCGGATGAAGTTTACGAAGGCAATAACTATTATAAAGTTACATTGAACACCAATAACTACGATTTATGGATAGACGAAGAAGGTTTTGTCATCAAGAATACTGAAGATGCTGATCATCCGTTTACCATCAAATACCCGATCTATCATGCTGGTGTATTTGGAGAAATTAAAAATCTGGGAGACGAACAGTTGGGTGAAAAAAAAATAGGTTGGTACTACTACGGAGTAGTGAAGATTCTGGTAAATGAACCATCAGTTGATGGTAAAACTACTACGTATAATAAGACATACTACATGTTAGACCGTAATCTAGGCGCATCCAACAGCGATTTCTATTCGCCAGGTTCTGCCAATATTGCCAATGATAAAGGTTCTATAGGTGGATATTTCAAGATATCAAATGGTAAAAGCAGTAACGACTATATCAACAAGTATGTAATCGGCAATTTTAGAGTACCAAAGGGCAACGAGCTAGAGGCAATTGCAAATAAAACCGAAGTAAAGCAGTTGAGTACATCTACGGGTGAACTATATAATTGTATTCGCATCCCGACAGTGTCTTCGCAGAAGGATTACATCTATATCCCAATCAGCGGATATTACGAGAGCAACAGCTTCAAGGATGAATATCACGCAAATCTATGGAGCCAGTCTTTGTTGTCGGGCTATCAGGGCTTCAGCGAAAGCAGTAAAGAATATGGCTTCTGGTATCTTTATTTGGATATCTATAATAAGATAAAGACTATCACAAATACCCGTTTCGCTCAGGGATATTATGGCTCGAACACTGGCCGTTACAAGGCGATGCCAATCCGCCTGATATACGTTCCGCAATGAGTCAGAATCCTACACTTTAATATAAACCAAAGAATCCACAGCAGGCACTCAAGCCAGCTGTGGATTTCTTGATTCTTAGCTTCACTCAAATCTGTACTAGTGTCCCGTTTAGTCTGGACGATTATTATATAAGTTATTAATATCCAATATTTTATGTTCTAGAAGTTGTGTATTCGATTTGATTTTGTACCTTTGCACTCATATGGTATCCTAGCCTATTTTAACCTACTAAAACAGTTCTTTCAACTAAGAAAAGAAACATTTATACTTAGATAAAATCTCCGTTCATAGACGTTGAATGTCCGTTCAACGTCGATGAACCGCCATTCATAGACGCTGAACCGCGGTTCAACGTCTATGAACGGAGATTTCAATAGGGTTAAAGAACATTTTATCCTATAATCAACCAAGACTTTTCCCGAGATTAACCCATTATTAATACAGCAAGAAGGAAGAAAGGAGATAAGAGGAAGCCTGAAAAGAAATAAAAGGAGGAGAGAAAAGAAATAAGAGAAGGGAGAAAAGAAATAAAAGGTATAAGGAAATGAGATAAGGGGCATAAATGAAGAAAAGATGTTTTTAATTTGGTGGTTTCACCATTTATTCGTATCTTTGCCAACAAAGAGAATATCACTTAAAAGAAAGGCGAGCAATTATGGCAAGAAAACTATATCCGATAGGATTACAAACTTTCGAACGAATCCGAGTAGAGGATAAGTTCTACATTGACAAGACGGAATATGTATATCGTATGGCACATACTGATGGTACTTATTTCTTCCTGAGCCGTCCACGCCGTTTCGGAAAGTCGCTGTTGCTGACTACCATGAAGAGCTATTTTGAAGGAAAGAAGGAGCTTTTCAAAGGACTCGCCATCGAAAAGCTAGAAAAGGATTGGATAAGCTATCCGGTGCTGCATTTCGATATGAGCATGGGCAAACACATGGAGATAGCCCAGCTGGAAAGATATTTCGACCAGCAACTTGCAGAACAAGAGCAGAAATGGGGCATTACGAATCCGGCTGTTGATGCCAACGTCCGCCTCATCTCACTTATCCAGACTGCCTATAGGGAAACGGGCAAGCAAGTGGTAATACTGATTGACGAATATGATGCCCCTTTGCTTGATGTGGTGCACGAGGATGAAAAACTGGAAGAACTTCGCAACGCCATGCGCAATTTCTACAGTCCGCTAAAAGGATGCGAGAAATTGCTCCGCTTCGTATTCCTCACAGGCATCACCAAATTCTCTCAGCTCAGTATCTTCAGCGAATTGAACAACATCACCAATATCAGTATGGACGAGCCGTATGCCGGCATTTGCGGAATTACGGAAGATGAACTGGTGAACGGAATGCGGGATGACATAGAGGCACTTGCTGAAAAATTAAACTTATCGTATGAGCAGACGTTAGCTAAGTTAAAGGATAATTATGACGGCTATCATTTTACATGGCCTTCTCCAGACGTTTATAATCCGTTCAGCTTATTAACCTGCTTTGCCAAGCAGAAGATTGATTCCTACTGGTTTGGATCAGGCACTCCTACTTATCTGATCAATATGATGCGCAATTTCAACTTTCTGCCAGCGAACCTGGGCGAGAGTATGGAAGCCGGAAAGGATGACTTTGATGCTGCCACGGAAACCATGACCACCATCATGCCACTGCTCTATCAGAGTGGCTACATCACCATCAAGGATTATGATGAAGAAACGGAGCTCTATACCCTAGCCATTCCCAACAAGGAAATAAGAGTTGGATTGTACAGAAGTTTGTTGCCTCATTATCTGACCTCAAAGACTGCGATGTGTAATACTACCATCGCCAAGATGTCGGTGCTTATTAAACAGCGCAAGATAGACGAAGCATTACAGTTGCTGAAATCGTTTTGGGAGACGGTGCCTTATTGCAACAACACCCATTACGAAGGGCATTACCAGCAAACGATGTATATCATCTTTGCCTTGCTCACGAATTTCAGGATTATAGTGGAGCAACATACGTCAAAGGGGAGAATTGATATAACCATGGAGACGGACGATACTATCTATGTAATGGAGCTGAAGTTTGGAAAGACAGCCCAGGAGGCTCTTGAGCAGATAGAAAGCAAGCATTATGCCGATGCCTTTGCCATGAGCGGCAAGGAAATTATCAAGGTAGGTATGAGCTTCAATATCAAAGAAGACAACACCATCGTGTTCGATTGGAAATCATCAGAAATTTAGATGATAAAAACAAAAAGCGTGCAGGCGACTATGATGTGGCTTGCACGCTTTTTCCTTTTATATTCTTTTTATATTCATCCTACAGCCACGCTGCTCTTGATATCAGTATCACACCTAAGCTGTTTTCATCTCTACCTCACATGAATCCTGTTCCTCAATGCCTTCTCTTGCGTGTTTCCAAGAAAACTCTCCATGCGTTAAAGTACTCAAACTCCAAGACTTCTGTGGAGCATAAGTTTTAAACACCATATCAAACACTGGCTCATATTGTACAACCTGCTCTTTATCCATCAATTCTGGGAGAGAATCATTTTTATAATGCTGGCGAATCTGAACCATGACAGGACCATATTTCCAAGCCTCAAATTGTGCATCAAACATAGGTTCGCCCTTTTGAATCAAGCACTCACGCTGCGTGAAATAAAGTAGCTTATGCAACTTCATTTCATCAATACGAACGCCAAAATCATCCATATAGCGCTTGTATATATAAGAGGCAACTTGTAATATTCCCATCATAGTCATTATTCATTTTATAGTTTATTGCCGCAAAGTTCCGCTTTTTTGTCAAAGATAGAGTTCTCACTTACATTAGGATTTATTATCTTATATATCCCAACAAATCAAGATACATCATTCTTGACTCTAAGCACTCATCTTCAGGAATATGATTTGCCTCTTTCTCCAAACTCTCAGTAGAGTACAAGAATTTGAAGCCATTCTTTTCATAAAAATGAAGCACATTTTCCTTATTATAAGCATCAACAACAATGAAACGGCAACCAGTCTTATTGTTAGGATGAACAAACCACGATGCTATGTATTCAATCACTTGTGAACCAACAGATAAAACTGTTCCTTGAAACTCCTTTGCCACTCCAAGTCTTCCTATCAATACTGCTGGATAACTTCTTGTTCTCTTTGAATTCGGAATCTTCCTCTGTATTCGATTTCTTGAAGTATTGGGTATTAATGCAGCCTTGATACTATCATTTGCTAACGTAAAAGCACAAACAATCTTCTTGTCATCTCCTGTTGTGGAAAAATAATAAGTTTTTCCCAACAGCTGCTCTGCATAAAGGAATGCATCTTGATGAAAGAAATCATCCAAGTCCTTATCTCCGCAACTAAAACTTTCCAACTCACCCTGTGTTGTAACAGGATATGGAAAGCCTCCACAACTATTTTGCAAAAGGTCCTTTTCCTCCATGTTCTTTCATATATTTACGTGAACGTTCCATAATGCGATCAATATCCTCAAAAGAAAAGACTAATTTTCTCCTCTGTGGATTACGCTCATTCTCCTCTGCCTCACGAACAAATCGTTCAGCGGTCTCACCTGTCAAAACAGGAATGCTTCTTATCTCTAATGCCATAATCTTCTCCTTTTAAACGTTTAACTCTGCCGCAAAATTACGCTTTTTCCTCGAAACCACCAAGAAAATCACAAGAAATCTGCAACTCATCAGCGAATTACTACAAAACCAGCACTTCAATAATCTTATCCACCTTTAGCAAGGCGGTCCCATCCCGCAAAACATGGCGAAGACCGCTTTGGTCCGCCAACCTTAGAGCGTAGCGGTTCCGAGCGACGAGGAGGAGCGGTTTCCTCCCTCTTCCCTGAGGGTGAGAGGGTCGGGGTGAGAGGTGGAGCCTTCCTTAAGGGTAAGGAAGGTTTCTGTCCCCTGTAAGGGGAACCGAAAGGGTCGTAAAGACTATTGAAGGTAGGTTTTCGAAAAAACTCCCTTTGGCTAAAGATTTTGCAAATGAGCGCAATGAAAGTTTGCTTTCAAATTGCCGAGTGCAGCTAATCTTATCTAAAGGGAGACGGAGGGATTCGAAAGACTCCTTCTTTAACGGTAAGGAATCTTATATCCGAGGCAATACTTCAGGAAAGCGAAAAAAGCAGTTATATCATTCATTCAACTATTAATCTTTATTAAATTATTAATACTATCGCACCAATTTACGTCATAATGATGTATATTTGCAATCAGAATGATTATCAATTAAACATTATAGGCTTATGGCACAGACAGCAATGACAGTCCGTATGGACAACCAGCAGAAAGCACAGTTTGATAAACTCTGCGAACAGTTTGGTATGAGTGCGAATACCGCTATTAACATCTTTGTTAAGGCAGTAATTCGCAGTAAGAGCATTCCCTTCTCCATTCAAGTAAAGAATGAAGAAGAAGATGAAGTGACTGCGAAAGCAAAGGCTGCGTTCCAATACATGTGTGACACTGCAAGAGAGAATAACATTGATATGTCACTCGATGAAATCAATGAAGAAATCAGAGAAGTCAGACGATTAAGAAAAGAACGCAATGGTATATGCAGTCATTGATACGTCCCGTTTTCCTTATGCTGGCAACATGCCAGATGAGGACGACCGAGTCTTCTACGAAGTCTGCCTGAGCAAGGAAGACTCCTTCTTAGTAACAGGTAATCTCAAACACTTCCCAAAAGAACCGCAAGTGATTACAGCTGCAGAAATGATGGAAATCCTAGACAACGAACTATAAGATGTCATTACAGCAGGTGTCGCCAGTTCTCGTGGTAGGTGACACCTGTAACCACGCTAACGAGGTGGTATCATTTGATTGATGCAAGCGGTACAGTTAAAGCGCTATGATTATCTCATTGTTTCTGTTTCATCATTGGTGTAATTGATAATTTACAGGAGTGATTTCTCCATGTCGTTTGGCTCACGAGTCACAGCCATCGGCTCTCCTTCAAATGGTGTCTCTGGCATCAAGTCCATCAACTTCTTCTTCATGCCCCGATGATTGGGGTATTGTCCGGCCGTCTCTTTGATATAGCGGCATACCTCCTGGTGTTTCTCCTCGGTCGCTCCATCTTGGCGCGATACCGTTGCTTCTCCATAGACCGTTTCCTATTCTCGTCCCATTTGATGCGCAACAGCTTTTCTTCCCTTATCTGGATTTCAATATTCCTGAACTCAGGTGTATTCATCACCTCTGCCTTCAGATGCTTCTTGATGAGTTTCACCAAGTAGCGTCGCCATGCCTCCTAGTTCTCTTCGGTAACGAATGGCGGACATTGCTCTCCGTAGAAGGTGTGCCAGGTGAATGGCTCGAAGTCGAGATGCTAGAGGAAGGATTTATGTTGTGGGTTATTTTGTTTCATTATTTTCCTTTTCTTCTTGTTTAGCTAATTCTGCAAGTTTTTTCAATTCGTTAAAATCTTCAGAACTTGTCTTTTGAGACATACTTACCCATTTTTCAATAGGTATCCCCAAACCATACTCGCCTTCTTCATCAATATTTTCTCTCGGTTTTTCTTTCGGCTCATGTCTCAATGGTTGAATCATATCAGCAGAAGCATCAACATTATATAAAGCAGCCCCAGTAAGTTTTTGTCGTTCCAAAGTTTGATTATTAGATGATGATATCAAATTCTTTTCCCCTGCCAAACAATAAAACATACATTTTCCACTTTTAGCCAAATAAGTATTAAGAGCAGACCTTCTAATAAGAAAGCAATGACATCTTTCTCCATTAATTGATCTAGTTATCGCAACAATATCATTATTGATCTTATCTCTAACGATTCCTCGTTCTGCTGTATATAACCCGAGTCTTTCCATTATATCAGGAGAAGGAGCAAAGACCGTTGACGCTATATTTCCTTCATTAACTATACCTCTATAATCTTCTTGCAATTCTGCTTCGTAAGTCAATTCTACATCACAAGGTATTTCTCTTTCAACATATCCATCCTCATAGAGTGAAGACTTGTAAGAATTTGCCCAAGGATAATCATTCCAAAGATAATCAATAGAACCTGTCGATTCTGGCATCCATCTTCCATAGAAATTGGCAGTTCTTGCCCATTCAGCAAAAACGGACTTATTCTCTAAATCTACTAGAAAAGTGTTATAATACAAGAAACGCTCTCTAATTTGTTCTTTTTCAATATCATCATTTTCTTTTCTTGTATCGTATCCTTGAAGTACGACCCATTCACATCCGTCACGATCAACTTGAATCGGTTCAAAAGGAGGCATACCCTTCTCTTCGTTTTTCCAAGTTTCCATGCTCAGTTCCATTGTTGAATCTTTAGAATATTCATCAAATAAATCCTTTACAACATCATCCAATGAGTCGTTCTCTCTTAAAGAAGGGTCCAAATAAATATGATTAGATACTAACCAAGGATAGTTGACTGCCCAAAATTCCTTATTTCGTGACCATTTGTCTTTACATAGTTTACAAGTATCTAAAAGATAGGCATAAACTTCGCTCAAACCAATCCATTGGTATTTCTTTCCTATTCGTTCTGTTTCATGAAAATACCCAGATTCGTATGGTACATAGCTATCATATTCGTCCAATGTTTCATTCCATCCATATTTGTTTTTTATTAGCAACGCAATAGCTTTTGAAGTTTCCTTAATGGAAACAGGCATTCCATCCATTATAAATTTGTCTAACTCATCTGATGTGTTTCCTCCCATAATATAACGATAGAAGTCCCAGACAAACAAGGAACGGTGCAAACTATCTGCACCATGATTTGTTCCAAAGAAATTCTCTGGAATGTTTTCGTTTGGAATATTCTCATATGGATTACTCTTTGGTACATTATATGGAGGTTGTGCTGCAGTCCAATATGTATTGTCACCTGAAAGATGCCATTGCCATTCCAATATTTTTAGTGTCCAATGTCGTATGACAAAATCATTAGGAGCTAGCCCATGAGGAGAATACAATAATTCTACAATTTTCTTACTGATAGACAAATTACTGTTTCTTATTCTTACAATATATCCATAAATGGCAGCATACAAGCCTTGCAAGACATAAGGATCATTCACCCCTTTGAATGCATCAATCAAGAATAATACACTATCTACTGAATCTATCTCTTCCAACTGATTGATAATGTGCCTTAATGTTGGGAAACGTACACTTGGATAAGAAGCACTTAACATCCAGACTTCAAAAACAAGCAATGACTTCTTGTTTATTCCATTATTATTCCATAATCGCTTCAACTCATCATCTATATAATAGAAAGAATTTGCTGACGTAGACCATATGCTATCTCTTTCGCCCATTCCCATGGAAAGTAATTTACCATGAAACTCGCTTATCACAGTTTCATTGTGGCTTATCAACAAATTAATGAATACATTAGGCTGAAGAAAATCGGGATGAGTATCCAATATTTCCTTCATTATTGTACCATCTGTTTTCATATGGTCATTAGCCACATTTCTGTAAGCCAAACTCTCAATAAACAAACGGGTCAATTTTCCATTTATAATATCCTTTTGATGCCATAATCTTACAGGAGGATTCCAAATAGACAAAAATGCCTTTATGAAGTTGAAGATTTTTGTACTATCTATGAATGTTTGATATTCTGCATAAGTAAAATCAATAAGCCGACAAAGAAACTTTAGTTTGGAATAGTCGTCATCTTTATGTTTCAAAAGAACGTTGGCTTTCAAATAGTCTCCCATACTATCATATTCAAAGGTTATCCATTCTTTGCCATCATACGTCTTGTATTCCATAAGCAAATTAGCTTTGAGAGTATTGTTGAGTAAATCATTGCTCCACATTCTGTATGGACATAAATGGTAAGAATAAGATTTCACCTTTTCTCTTGACACATCTCCACATTGTAAATTCCACAAAGAATAATAAGCGATTTTGTCCAAAAGGCATTTTGTATAATTCATACGAGGATCAACATCTGCACCGACAGAAACGCTATGGTTTCGCTTGGATATATAGCTATTATATATTTTTATTATATCGGGAGATTCCAACTCGTTATAACAGGATTCATTATAAGCTTCACAAAAGATTTTCAAGAATAAAGGATTACTAAAAGCTTTTATCTGATTAAAATCATCACAATTCCTGTCAATATCATAATATTTGAAAAATTTCGCTACTGCATCTCTAACATTATTAAAACCATGTATTAGCAATTGTTCAAAACCTTCAATTGTCTTGTTCCAAACATCTGTAAGCCCTGCTTGTTTTCGAATGGAAACTATGATTTTAATTCGATTCCATTTTTCTAACTGCTTAAATAATATTGGAAGTTTCTCTTGCCAGAAATACATTCCTGCACCTTCGTTGATGGCATCAATAATTAATATGGCATACTTCTCTTCTTTCTGCATTTTATCGTTAAGCAGATCAAAAGAGTTAGGTTGTTTCCATTTTAATTTTCTCAAAATGGTATCCAAAGGCATTTCATTTCCAGAGAAATCGGTTCCAAAAAACAGATATACATTTTCTTTCTTACACAATTTTTCTGAAACCTTACATAAGGCAAAAGTCTTACCACATCCTGCTTCACCTATGACAGCTAATCCTTTTTTGCTAAGAAGATCAAGATTGTCAAGATATTGTTTAGCCTTAGAAATAATGCCAGATATTTGTTCTCTTTCTTTTGCTGTAAACAAATGCGTAGAGGAATTAGTATCATGATTATCTCGTAAGTTCTTAAGCTTATCAAATTCATCAATAAATTTCTTTTTGATAATCAACTTTTCAAAATGCTTTTTGCGGAACTTGTCTATTTCTAACTTCTTCTTCTCCGCTCTTATCTTTTCGGAAAAGTTCTTGAAATCAGATGCTATTATATCCAGATCTTCATCAAATCCAATTCCTGCAAACCATGATATTGTCTTTTCCGTACCTTCATCATCAACTTGTAAATCACGAGAAAATCTGCTTCCAGCTTGTTCCTGCGCTTCCAAGATATACTTGGCACATGTTCCTAGTCCGAAATCAGATGTATCTTCCAAGTCTGCGTTATCTTCATACTTAATACCTTTTTCAGTCAGATTTTCCATGATGGAATGAATGGAAGTGTAACCTAACGAATTATAAAGCTCATCCGTAACGATACCCACAACAGAGCCAAAATCATTGACTACAGGTGAACCTGACAATCCCATATAGGTTGACAATGCAAACGTGTCAATTCTCCTAACAACAATGTCAAACTGATTTGGAATGCTTGTTATGGAACGGACATTCACCACAGAGAACGAAAAGGCATCTATGCCGTTACCTAATTCCTCAGGATAGCCAACAACAGACAAGACTTGCCCCTTTCTGCAATCAGAAGCCAATAATGAATATGGAGAGCACTCATTTTTATAGGAAACACATGTCAGTATGGCTATGTCTCTACCTTTTGCCAGTTCCTCACAAGTGCATTCCGTAGTTATGCCATTTACACTTATAAATATATCACTATCGTCAGCTACATATTCTGCTACAACATGAAATGCTGTCAGCAATTTCGTTGGCGAAATGAAGAAGGCTGTTCCTCTTTCACTTCCACACCAAACTGGAACCACAATGCTTCCAGCAACATCCTCAATATTCAAATGTGTATTCATTTTCATTGGTTAGTTTTGCCTTACAGCTTTCTAAGAGTTCTTTATATTCATCTTTTATCAAACATTGAAGTTCGGTAAGATTCTGTATTCTGTTATAATGAACCGTGTGGGATTGAATTCCATCCTCAATAGGATGAAGTATGATTTTCGCCAACGTTTCATAGTTGGGGCCTTCATCTTTCTTTCCTCCAGTTAGGAAATAGTGTTCAGAGTCAACTAGTAGGGATAGTTCATTACTCATATTGTTTTTGCTTCCATGATGCGGTATCTTGATAGCTTCAAACAAAATATAATTACCATCGTAGTGCTTCTTTATCGCTTCACACAATTGAGAGGCAATAGCATCACCACCCAATAATATTCTCTTTCCATTGAACTCCCATACCAAGGCCAATGAAGCTTTGTTGGGTGAAGTAATACCAGCCTCATTCGGATTTGCAGCTGCTTTTTTCTGCAAGAACGATTTGGTTATCATAGATGAACTTATTGGTATCATCTTTTTTATTTGTGGCTTCGATGCAGCTATCCTTAAAAGCATCTCCCAATAAGCATCTTGATTTTCAAATGCTCCTTGTGGTGGTCTTGAGTGAACGCATTTCACATATTCCTTTACAAAGTAATCTTTCAGATTATCCCATGCTTCATTTGATGGAGATAAAACGAAGAACTGCCCCCATTTTGTATCGCTCCCAACATTCATAGTGTCACCTTCTATAAGTATTTTCCTGTTCCACGCTTTAAACCATTTGTCATTTGATTTCAACAACAGACTGAGAAGCGCAGCTTGAGGAGCACTTATTTTGGTATTATTCGGAATAGGTGCCAAATGTATGTTTGCAACATATTGATCTAACAGTTCCTTATCTTCTGTCGGAATTTTGGCGGTTGTATTTTCATCATAATTCTGGAAACAATTGAATATAATCTTACCAATTTCTAAGTTTCCAAATTCTAAAAGCATTTTAATAATGCCTGCAATATGATCATCATCATAGTGGGTTACAATGAGCATATCAATTCTCATTCCAAGACCATGTTCTACAAATGCCTTAATCTTTGGCGTAAAAACTCCACAATCAATCATGATGTGAAAACTTTCACCACTCTTTTCATCCTCTAAAATCAGGAAAATACAATCACCACATCCTGATTGAAATGTTCTAACCTTTGCTTTCATAGTTCAAAGTCTTTCTAAGTCGTAGTTATCAACATACACTTTTCTGTCTTAACCGAGCCATTTTTATAAATGCATCATCATTCAGATTAGATACATCTATTAAACTGCTACAATGAGTATATAATGATAGAAGCGAATTGAAAATATCTTTCTCTTTAGGGAAGACCTCTATCAAATGTGTCAAAAGATTGTCCCCATGCATAGACATGCCTCCCAAAATGGCGTTTTTATAATGATAATCCCATTCTATGTTACCATTTCCATAAAATATCACCAATCTACATAATAAATTCAGACAAGTATCTTTATCATCCTTCAGGAACTTTTCGAAACATTTATTCCAATGCTCCCTCATATCATAATCACATTGTATATGTTGAATTGTGTCTATTTCTTGTATACCTAGTTTTCCTTTACTTTTGGCCACTTTTTCCTTGAAAAATCTGTCTGCCAATATAATATTCGTGTCATCTATGTACTTTCTATCGAACATAAAATAGCCAATTTGATTTGACATGACATTCAAGCAGACTAACAAGATATTGATGTTAGAATAAGTCATACACAACTGAGTAAAATCATCTTGTTTGGCTTTCAACCTAGCCTGGCTGTATCTTTCATATATGCAAGCAAGCACATTGAACAACTTTTGTCTGCTTGTTTCCCAACCTTCATAACCTGCCAAAGACCTTATCATGCTGTAGTTGGGCAAATTCCTCCCATACTTATAGGATAACTCCATAAAAATGAAGAAACGTTTAAGGATATAAGTCTCCTTATGTTTTTTCACATATGGTATAGCATATGTAAACTCTGACAAGAAAAGTTCATCTCTTTTAGTCTTAAATATATCAACAAGTTTGTTGTAATATATCTTCTTTTCTGAGTTTAGCATATCGACAACTTCAATCCTTGGCACCATATAGCTTGCATCAGTATTTGAGAAATACTTGAAAAACATATTATGTCGGCAGATACGATTGGAAGCTACATTTTGTGAGCCTTGACCAAACATAAGATTCATAAGTTCTGGTATGATGTCATTAGAAGTAATCATAGTTTTCACTACCGTCTCCGCAAACTCTGGTATTTCAACTTTTTCAGATCGTCTCTCTTCATATGGTGGATTAATATCATTAACTCGTATACTTTCAACTTGTCTTAAAGCCTCCTTTTCCTCCCTCTTTTGAATAATATTCAAATCTCCTTTCCATTGAAGCAATATGTCATTTCCTGAGCGTACTACATCTAGCAGATTCAGACTATGATCTCTCAATTGCAAGTAATATTCCATATTCAATGTCTGAACCATTGTCAACAGGAATAAATCAAAGAGATTCAGCTGTCGTATATCTTGCATAGAGTCGATGGCAAGAAAGTAAGAATTCACAAACCGATATACTTCTCTCATATTAGAGAAGGCATCCCTAATGTAGACCACATTACGGATTTGTGATACATACAATGCTCTCGTTTTTTCATCTATTTCAAGTTCTTGGTATTTTCTATCCAATAATTTCAGTAATTCCTCGAAGGCAACGTTCTCATTCGCTGGTAATTGAAACTCCAAGTTGAAGAATTTCTTCAGATACTCCTCTGCATTGTCGATATTCAAGCTATTCAACATTCTTTTCAGATGAAGATTGTCTGCTGCAACAATATAGAACACATTAGGAAAATCTGCAGTATCACGAATGATTTTTAAAACCATCATTAACTCCTTGTCTTGTAAACGGTCCACATCATCGATGGTAATAATAACTGGACGGTCTATCGCCATCAACTCATCCCTTATCTGGTCATGAGTAGTTTTTAATGTACTCTTTCCCTTCAGAAATGGATCAAAGCTTAGAGAGAAACCATTCGCTTCATATTTAAAGGTTGCCAATAACAACTTTAAATACTGACGCATTGGACTATTTAAACGTGGAAGATATTCACCTACTTCTATTCTGAAAGAATCAAAGAATTCATTAACTATTCCCATTTCTGTATCGCAGAGCCAAGGCTCAAAATGTATATTGATAACAGGAACTTTTCTTTTTTTGATTTCTTCGTCCAACATCATTAGAAAAGATGTCTTTCCTTGTCCATAGTGTTCTCCAATATGAATAACAAAGGAATGATTGTTCCTTTTTTGATTGGAAAATGAACTATATATCTTGTCCAACAATAGTTTTGCATAATTTTTTCTGTTAAATAAGTCTGAAGAAGTTGGTGAATCAAAGTAAAATGGAGAAACAGCCATAGCATACTTTTCTTTGGCCTGACTTTCAAATACATGTCGATAAAGATAGAAAAATTCCACCAATAAAGCAATACAAGCCAAAGTAACAGAAGTCCATAGATTTTCCTTTGCAACATTGTGGCCTAACCATTGCCATTCCATTTTAACAAATGAAATCATGTTTGGTAGCAGTAATACCCCCAAACATGCAAAAATATACAACAATATTCTATTATTCTTTCTCATTTTTTTACAGCAACACTCATTTTGATCTCCAAGGCGTAATCCCAATCAGATCTTCCTTCATCTTCCGATAGAGATTATGCTCTTTTCTATCAATATCTATCTTAAATTCTCTTTCACAGATTGCATCTTCACTGCACCCTTCAAGATCTGCATAGTCATGTAGCATCTTAGGTGTGAATCTGTCTTTTTTATCCAACCACCGTAATGCTTCCATTAAGCAATCTGTATTATAGCGAGATTTCAACCCAAACAAATCCACCGATTTCTTATATGTTGCATCCTTGTAAACAAAGTCTATCTCAAAATTATCTGGTATATCCTCCCTTTTCTTCCAAGCTATAGTTGCTTTCGGATTGACAACAAACAAAACGTTATTCCAAAAGTTGTATGCGGGATTTGTCGGACTTAGTTTGACGATCTCATCTTTTGTGTCTCCAATAGTTTGTGTTCCCTTTATCGCAGGTCCATTGCAAGTTGTACAAGAAGGTACAAAATTGTACAAAGATAAAGCTACTAATGGACAATTTCCTTTGTCAAGTACATGTTCAGTATCAAACCGTCTTACACGTTTTCCTTTATGGTCAAAAGGAGAAACTTTCGCCATGTCACAATACACGCAATTCCAAATTTCAAATTTATTATCAGGGTTGAGTAAAAAATCTCTAATATTGTCTTTGAAAGAAGTGTAAGTGAATACTTTTTTAGCAGCGTCATTAACTTCTTTTGCTTGTATATCTGTCAATCCATTAATATAATTTCTATAATGGAAATACACATCTACAAGTTTCTTAAAGTCGGCTGTAAGAAGTTTCTTTGCTGTCATACCAGGAAACATTGCTCCAGCTAATCGAGGGCAAGAGCGAACCCCTTTATCCCATTTCTTGTCCAAATCTTGTACATATAGCTGATTATAAGCCCTATGCAATGCCCTTTTGTCTTGTGAACTTACAAACTTATACATGATTAGTGCGCTTTATATAATCTTCCATATAATCAAGCATTCTTCCTACCAAATCTTTCAAGTAGGGGTCTGCTACATATTTATATACATATTTGAAGCGTTCCTTGTTCTTTTTGAAAGTATTGGTGATGTCTTCTTCTCGCTTCGCAGCTTGATATAAATTGACAATCTTCTGTATTTCTCTTGATGCCACATTACCAATTACAGAACTTAGGAAAAAGCTGTCGCCCAACAGTTCTATGATATTGGCTCCCAATGTACCCTTTACGTTCATTGTATCTTCACCCAGACAAAGCACATTCGAATGAGGTATGTCGCTTAGCAGAAATGGAGAATGAGTTGCCAATATGATATTTACTCCATACAAGTTTTTAAAATGTGCATTTTGTAATGCCTGTAACAATAATCCCATAAAACTACGCTGCAATTCTGGATGGAAATATAACTCAACCTCATCGAATATCACGTTGACAAAACGATATTTGATTATTTTCAGATGGTCTTTGTCCTGATAAAAATCATTCCATTCGGAATCCACGTTTATCAGATGATACATAAAGTTGCTGATAGTATAAGCTATTTGCCTTTCTCCCGAACTTAGATTCCGAAAATCAATAATGCCGGTGTCACCATCTTTTTTCAATAGCAAGAAGTGTTCAAATATCGGTGGTGGAAGTAAGTCTGTCTCTTGTAGTTGATGCATTGGATGAATACGCTCCCCAACCATAGCATTGATAGTATTGCCCAATTCATCCAAATTATATGTATTGTCAGAATCCAAATAAATGTCCTTCTTCAAATACATGATTGTGCGCAGAAGTTTCTTCGTAACATGCGTGAAATCTTCTGATAATGGAATCAATTTTTTACAGACATCTTCATATTTGGCTTTTGTCTTGCTGAGGTAATTGTAAATTGAACTATATTTTTTGTAATTTGAGACAATCTTTAATGTCTTATATACTGAGCCCACTTTAAAAAGTAAGGCCTGTTTAAAATGTTTATATTTCACGAAAATAA
>OJOQ01000096.1_pt1 | contig 36360 bp, 36 predicted proteins | sample 1598241 | NCBI WGS metagenome assembly OJOQ01 (sample SAMN03922466, study PRJEB24848) | human gut metagenome | isolation source: stool sample | host: Homo sapiens | place: Germany | collected 2010-11
AAGGGCAAAAGCTTTAAAAATATTCGAATTTTAATCTATAGGCTTATGGTACATGGAGAGTGTAAACTAAACTGTGTCAAGCTACAATAAAAGTAGTTTAACACAGTTTAGTTTACACTCTCGGAAAAAGGGTCTATACACCCTTTTGTCGAGGTGTATAGACCCTTGGAACAACCGCAGAGTATGGGTTGATAATTATTTTTTCAGATAATTGGTATTCCTGTCAGCTTAGGACTTTAATACATTTCTTCATTATTATCTTCTGGAATTTGTCCCGAATAGTAACCAGGACCTGCTGACCCTGCCAGTAACTGTTGGGCTTTTATCTCATGCATCTGCATTTCTGGTTTTATATATTCTTTCTTCATATTGTGCTATTTTTATTTGATTATTACTTTCTTGTTATTCTTGATGTATATGCCCTTTGTCGGATTGCTTATCTTTCTACCTTGGAGGTCGAAGATTCCTTCAATAGTGCCATGACGCTGCACGTCAGTACCCATAATGGTGATTTCATCTATGCCTGTTGTCTCGCTGCCGCCACCGAATACAAAGCTGCGAGCGAGTGCTGTCGATGATGGGGCTTTTGCTTCATCTTCAGATACTTTCAGATAAGCCTTTCCTGGAGTCGCCTTGAGACTTTTTCCGTCGTCCACACCGAGGTAGAAGCCGAGACCTTCTTTTTTTTCTGCTTTATTATATGTGAGACGATAGAGTTTACAACCGGCAGCTGCTGTTACAGTCTTAGCTTCAGCTGGTGTAGCCACAAGGTGGTTCTCATAAGAGGAAGCTTTTGCCAACTCATTTGTCTCGTTTGCCTTTGCATTGACATACTCTCCGTCAGTCTTCAGTAGCACACCCTCTTCCTTTGCCACTTGGTTGTTGCGTTGTGTCAATGTCAGCTTGCCACCGCTTACCGTTGCGTTATAGACCTTAAGCGTTCTGTCTGATGGAACAGAAAGGGTTACATCGTTTGTCGGATTGCTGAATGTTGCCCAATATGTATCGTTGCCATTTGCATCCTTGTCGCCCTGTGCTGCCTTGACTACCTTATAGTCAGAGCCGAGAACAGGATATTGGTCTCTACTGTCAGCCAGATTTTGTCCCCATTTAGCTCCGTTCGAAGCATTTTGCTGTAGCTGATAGGCAACCTCACCGCTCCTCAGCTGGGCTTCTGTAAATCCTGTTGCCTTATCTTCTGAGAGGGTATTTCCGAAGGCTTTTACAGTTTGCTCTTGATCGTTTGCAGTCAGCTTTGCGCCACTATAGTATGCCACCATGCCTTCAGTGACACCATAATTAGTATAGCCAAAAGCCATGCCTATAGCTATATCTGTGAAGTCCGTGGCACTGATGCTGCCATAGCAGAACACGTTCTTTATCTTGCCGGGGCCCCATACATAACCTGCCAAACCAGCAACATGATTTGTACCTTTTACATCTCCATAGTTGGCGCAGTCTTGAATCGTTCCGCTACCGAAATAGCCAACCAAGCCACCTACATACTCACTTGATGCCGTTACTTTTCCATAGTTGGCACAAGCGGTTATGAAATTATCTGTTCCAGCGTAGCCGCCAAAAAGACCGCCGACATGTTGTGTTCCTTGTACCGTGGCGTAGTTCACGCAGTTGTAGGCGTTACCAACAAAAACACCTGCAATACCGCCAGTATAACTAGTATATTCTCCTCCTCCTCCTTTCATCTGGCAAGTTTCTGATATTTTGATATTTTGAAGGGTGCTTCCACTTTCTGCTTTACCAACCAAAATTCCTGTGTTAGATGATGTAGTATTTGTCACATTTGCATTCACAAAGGTTAGGTTCTTGATTGTGCTTTGACTGATATACCCGAAAAGCCCCATATTCTCTTGGAAATCATTGATATAAAGGTTGGTGATGGTCTTGTTATTTCCGTCGAAAGTGCCTTTGTATATTTTTGTATTGTTTCCAATAGGCTCCCAGCTCTTTTGGTTTATATTTTCAGAGGCGTTCGCCGCATGGCAGAACTCAGACAAGTCGATATCAGCAATCAGCTTGGCTGAAGCTTTAACGTTGGCATAATCCTCATTCACATGGTCGCGGAACCAGGCAAGTTCGGCAGCTGTGGATATCAGAAAAGGATTGTCTACTGTGCCATCACCACTGGCAGGCCGCTTCGTTGTTTGTGCCCATGCCCCCCCCATAAGGCATGAGGATGGCCATCACGAGCAGCAGCATCGTGAATAGCCTGTTTCTTTGTTTTTTGTTATTCATATCTGTAAATTATTATTATTATTATACTTTCTTACATATTTTCTCTCATTGCCATCAGATATACTGTAAATCCCAGGATGATGACGAAAGTCTGTCCGAGAAACAGATAGATATAGAATCTTTCTCTCTTGATGAAATCACAGAAGCTGTAGCGAGCCTTGTAGTTTCCATCAAGATATATCCTGTAGTCTTGAACCATGGCATAGCTCATGAATATGGCGAACAACAGAAGAAACAATGCCACTATAAAAATAGCCTGTTCCTCTTTCATGAAAGTCTCTATCATATTTTCTATGGTGCAAAGATAGTGTTTTTTTTCGAAAAAAGTGTTGCATTCCTATAAAAAAGTGTCTACTTCCTGCAAGTAGGCCCCCTTTTTAACGATTTATTCCCTTCAGTGATGCGTTTTTCCTGGTATTAAGTGGTAAATAAAGAGGTGCACCAGCAGTAACCTATGATAAGGAATTTTATAAAGGATTAACGACAATGTGCTGTGCACATCTATTGAGTTATTTCGCTCAAAAATCCACATTGAAAAGTTAACGAAAAACAAAAACCCTTAATTCTTTAGGCATTTTTGCGACTCTATAGACTATCACAAAACTTGCACATATCATTAAATATCACGAACTTCGTATCGTAATATTTAATAAGAAAATGAGTCAACGTAAAGAACAGCAACAACAAAAGCTAAATAAGGAGACATTTCCTGAGAAGAAAGTGAGAGAAGAACTTATCAAAGAGGTGGGAAAAAATCTCGACTCTTTGATAGGGGCAGGTATTATTACCCGTTATCACATGAAGTATGACTTCTGTATAGACTATGCTACAATCAGAAAACTGAGAGAAACTGATCTCACTGTTTCTAAAAAAACTCTGGAGAAGATGATGTATGGCATGGCATATTATCTAGACTGCCACCGTAGAAAAATTGAGGCTGAGGAGGATGGCATTGAGAAAAAGCAAAAACTGGATGCAATCCCAGATCTGGAGAATAAGCTAGTAGAGATATATGGTCATGCGGCTCAGACAGTCCTGGACCTAGCTAAAGATAGAATAGACTTGCGCCAAATAGTGAAGAAATAGTAGTTAGCTTTGGCGTGATTACCTATAATTATTAATGTAACACTAATAAATTTCCAACACCCTTATGAAGATTCATATCAGATTGGGCGAAGATCATTTGCCTTAAAGACTACCATATGCACAAGGTTGTGTGCGGACACCGTTTGCTAGAAGTCCTTTCCCCAACGATAGGTAAAACGTGACTTGTACTTATCATTAACATTCTAACAAGAAAAGGAAAATGTCGTTAGAAGAAATTTTTGCCCAGGCAATTCTGACTGGTGGAGTAACCATACTGAATTGCTCTGTTGTCATTGGTAGCAATGCGCAGGTGAGTGATTTTTTGCAGAATACAGCTGCTAGTAACCAAAATCTTAAAGTAGACCAGGAAATCAAGGTGGACCCCAGACTCAAGACTGAGAAGGCTGCCCTGATATGGAAAACACTGACAGAACATAAGTATATTCATACTGAGGGCTCTTGGTATGTATGGGATCGTACGCAGGCTGAGTATGGATATATGGTGTATATCGTATCCGATATTCTGGGAGTGAAGCACCCTGCTAACAATACTATCATGTGGAAACCTTTTCATGCCCTATTCTTGAATGCTTCGCATATCGAAGGTGTGGCTAAAGCATCGGTGAGCAATAACATATCACAGTTTGGTAATTATAATGCCTGGTGTAATGAGGCAAAAAATATTCGAAGAATTTTATTGGAATATATCTCTTGATGTTCAGATACTTATAGCTGATATAATCGTATAATATTATATAACTGTTATAAAGATAACATTTTACTTCTTAGTACCTTTGCCCCCGTAATCAGATGCACAGCGCGTCTGGTTGCGGGGACTTTGCGTATTGCGGGTTCTCAATCTTTTAATACATTTACAAAGTTATGAAGAAAGCAACTAGCAAGAAGCTGCTCAATGCAGTAAAGGTAGACGGTGCTGTGATCACCGAGGAGAATGGTAACGTATCAGTGCGCAAGGCGCCATGGAACGAGACGGAGGTAATCAGTGACAAGCCGCAGGTGATCAGGGGCAGGATGATATTCTCGGGTGGCGAGAATGGGCGAGGCGACTGGGTGGACTTCAAGCCTTATGTGCAGGGCAAGCGAGAGAAGCCCTTCACGGAGATTCTCAAGACCAAGCACGGGGTGGTGCGCACTAGCAAGCGAACCGTGCAGGTGAACTATGCCTTCTCCAAGGACATGAGCAAGGCGGAGATTCTGCGCTGCCTCAAGGGTGAGCACCAGGAGATGGTGAAGGCTATCAAGCCCTTCAAGGAAAATGTGGAGTGGGAGGACTATAAGGAGTAATAGATAATGTATAATTAATAATGTATAATTAAGCATGAACCACTTTATTGCAATGAATCCTCAGCGTGGGGGCAATAAGGGCAGCGCCAGCTGCCTGCCCCTGGCTGAATATGACAAGCTGATAGCTCAGCCTTGGCTCCACGATATGGTGGAGCAGATACGTGGGGGCAATGACAAACTGAAGGGGCTGATGCCCTTCCGCTGCGGCCACTACAGCCGATTCCTCAAGAATCATCGCTCGCAGAAGGATGCTGACCCTACGAGTTTCCTCTTCCAGACCACCATCGACATCGACGATAAGGAGCTGGTGGGTATCGCCATCGAAATGGCAAGGCAGCTGAATTGCAGCGACTCCATCTGGAAGGGAATGCTACTGCATCTGGAATACTCGGCTCGTAAGAAGCTCCACATCGACATCCGAATGCCGATAGGTATGACTATCGAGGAGACGCAGAGAGCGTATTGTGAGGCACTTGGCGTGCCCTGCGATGAGAGTTGCTTCACCCCAGAGAGAATCCTCTTTATCACGGATCAGGACTCGGAGATCTATCGCTCCAAGGACTGGTATGCCGTGCTTCCTGCCGATGAGCTGAAGGCTCGCAGAGAGGCTTATCTGAAGCGTGGTCTCACCATCGACGGCAGAGGCAAGGCTAACCAGCCCCAACCATTCAACATTCAACACTCAACATTCAACACTCAACAAAATATTCCTGACGGGTTACCAACCTCTGGTACCGCCAGCGAAAAGAGCCTGATAGCCTTCGACCTCTTCACGGAGTCGGCAGGACTGAAGAATGTGAATATCGATATCGAGGGCTCTCGCCACTCCTCACTTCTTGCCATCATGAGCGCAGGAGCGAGCAGGGTGATGAGCGAAGAGGAGCTGAGAAGAGTAGTGGCAGTGAAGATGCCTAGCTTCGCCCAAGAGCGTGACTGCCAGCAGCTGATCCATGATTTCTATGAGAAATATGGAGACAGTTCGAAGCCATTCTCTAGAGATGTGATCCGCATCAATGCGCAAGCAGAGAAGCAAGCGCCTCTCTTAACTCCTAATTCCTCACTCCAAACTCCTAACTGTGAAGATGATTACCCCGCTCCGCCCGAGATGCCGAAGAAGCTGCCTAAGCTCGTGGAGCTCCTCGTGTCTCAGACACCGGATGTCTATAAGCCTGCCGTAGCCCATGCCATCTTTCCTCCGCTAGCCACCCACCTCTGCCGCACCTATTTTAATTACATCGACAATGTGGAGCATGAGGCAACGCTAATGTGTTGTCTCTTAGCTGGTACGGGCGCAGGAAAGAACTGCGTGCAGATGCCTATCAACCTGATTATGGAAGACATCAGAAAACGAGACAAAGATAACCTGAAACGAGAGAAGGAGTGGAAGGATGAGGTGACAAGAAAAGGTGCTAACAAGGATAAGCGTAAGCGACCTGAAAACCTCGTGATCCAGGAGATAGACGCCGATATGACCAACCCTGCCTTCGTGATGCGTACCGCCGAGGCGCAGGAGCATTTCCTCTATACTGCTCTCAACGAGATAGACCAGTTTGATAACCTAAGGGGCATTGGCAACCAGCAGTTTCGTATCATGTGCCTCGCCTTTGACCCTGGTAATCAATATGGACAAACCCGAGTGGGCACGCAGAGTGTTACGGAGCGAGTAACCATCCGATTTAACTGGAATGCCTCGACCACCATCAACAAGGGTATCCGATATTTCTCCAAGGTATTGACCGATGGTCCTATCTCTAGAATCAACTTCTGTACTATCCCAGAGCGTGAGATAGGAGCCGAGATGCCTGTCTATGGCACATACGATGACACATTCAGAGAGAACTTAAAACCCTATATCGAGCATCTTAACATGGCTTCTGGTACTATCAATTGCCCCGAGGCTTTCGCCCTGGCACAGAAGCTGAAAGAGGAGAATGCCGACTTTGCCCGTATGAGCCAAGACAGGGTTTACGAGAACCTCTCGTTCAGAGCCAATGTCATTGCCTATCTGAAGGCTTGCGTGCTCTATGTGGCGAATGGTTGCCAATGAGAATCCGAGATAGAGGAGTTTGTGCGCTGGAGCGAGCAGTATGACCTGTACTGCAAGATGAGATTCTTCCGAGATGCTATCGTGAAGTCGGAGCAGGAGGGAGTGAAGTCGAGCAAAAGAGGGCCTTCCAATATGCTGCAACTTCTGCCAAATGAGTTCTCTTATCAGCAGGCTGAGCAGTTGAGAAGCGACTTGGGGCTGGATACCAAGGGCACCCGACGGATGATAGCCACCTGGGTGTTCAGAAAGTATATCGTGAAAGTGGAGGCTGGCGAACTTTATCGCAAGCTATGTTTTCTCAAAAATGAATCTAAATAGAAACAATTATGGAAATCGTACTCAAAAGAATAGCTAAGCAGAATACTTACACCATAGGGCGTATGTATATCCTGAAGGACGAGGAGGTGGAGCGCAAGGTGAACTATACGCTCAATAAGGACCAGAAGCGCAGCTTCTGCCATGTGGTAGATGTGGGCAAGCTGGACGGGGAACACTACTTCTGCGATACCCTGGAGCCTGCGTGGCGCAACCTGCTGGGCATCACCCTGTTGCCCCAAGAGGAGAATGTGCGCCTGGGGCGAGTGTCGGGGAAGAAGGCGCAGAAGATGAAGGGTAAGACTGCCATACCCGAGGGCACCTATCCGCTGCTCATCACCAAGTCGCCGAGATTCAAGCTGTGGCTGCCCCTGCTGCAGGGCGTTCCTGGCTTTGAGGCATCCGCATCCATGCCGGCAACTACCCCGATGATACGCAGGGCTGCATCCTGCCGGGCGAAAACAAACTCCGAGGCATGGTGGTAAACTCCCGCATCTGGCTGCATCGCCTCGTCAATGCCATCACGGCGGCGAGAGACCGAGGCGAGAGCATCTGGATCACCATCGTTTGACACCTCTCACGGCCTGGCTCTCTAACGGATTCTCCGGCCAGAAATGCTTAGGGTATCGGCGCTTCAGTTCCTTGCGGACTTCGAAATAAGTGCCTTGCCAAAAACTTGCGAGATCCTGAGTAAGCTGAACGGGCTTGAAACCGGGAGATAACAACTCAAGCAGAAGAGGCTGTTTGCCAGCATCGACAGTGGGAGTTGATGTCATTCCGAAACACTCCTGAAGCCGCACACTCAGAACCGGGGCTTCTGCTCCCTGGCGGTAATCGATGCGGATGTTGCTGCCCGATGGCACACGGATGTGAGTGGGAGCAAGGCGGTCTATCTCCTGCTGAAGCTCATAAGGAAGGATGTTCCAAAGGATTTCGCACAGGTTGAGTTTCTTCAGCTCTGTAACAGAAGTCTTCATCTTACCACCTTCTTCGAGATAGAAATGGAGCCACGCTTGGGCTGTTGTCAGGAGATGCTCTGTTGACAGGTCGGGAATCTCCAGTTCCGGATGCCACTCAGTTACTTGCGCCACGCGTTGTTGCAGACGATGAACCGATTCGTTCCAATCGAACATGCTGAGTCCGTCTTTTCTGGCAGCTTCGCAGATAATGTCTGAAACTGTCTCTCGGTTGGCATTCTGTATCGGCTTGCTGTCTATGACGAGTGCTCCTATACGGGTTTCCTGCTGCATCTTCACCGCCAGCGCTTTACTGTCCCAGGAAATATTCTCGCAGGTTTGTGCCGGCAAGTTCTTCCAGTTGACGGGGGCTGAGAGAAATACCCTTCCTTTCCGCCCCTGCCCAGAATTGGATGATGAGGTTGAAGATAGGTTGAGTGATGCGATGGCAAGCCATTCGTTTGCTGCCATGCTGTCGCACGGGTCGATGAAAATCGTGTTGCCATTCGACATCTTGAAGTTGCCCGCATGGTCGGTGGCATGGGCGATGCGCTGAGGGTAGGCTAGAGCGATGAGATGGCCCACTTCCTCAGCATCAATTGGCTCGTTGTCTTCCCTGATACGCAGCATCTTTCTGTATTCCTGGGCAATCTGAGCGATACGGTTCCAGCGCCCCAGATTCTTCTTGCTGCGCGCGGAGCGGAGGAGTGAAAGGCGGAGCGTCATGTCTGAATCCTCATTTTCGCCCATCGGGTCTTTCTCTTCCAGCAGAGCAGCAATGTCGCAGGCCAGGGCTTGGCTCGCCGGAGAATCGCTGCTGATCATCATCTTGGCAATGCGCGGATGACAAGGAAGTTGAGCCATTCTGCTGCCTTCTGCGGTGATGCTGCCACTGAGAGCGTGAGCATCATGATCAGGAGTGAGAGCGTTGAGCGACATAAGAAGTTGCTGTGCCAATACGAGGTTGCCCTTGGGAGGAAGGGTGAGCCAAGGCAGCAGTTCCGGTTTGTTTTCGCCGAAAGCTGCAATGTCGAGAACCAGCGAAGAGAGATCTGCATCCAGTATTTCGGGCAGCCGTTGTTCTGGCATCAGATGTTCCGAGGTCTGTGTCCAAAGCCGGTAACATACGCCTGATGTTATTCTGCCCGCACGCCCCCTTCGTTGCGTAGCCATGTCCTGACTGATACGAACTGTTTCGAGATGGCTCAAGCCTGTACGGGCATCATAAACCAGTTTTCGGCAGAGTCCGGAATCCACAACGATTCTTACTCCTTCGATGGTGAGAGAAGTTTCGGCGATAGGAGTGGCCAGTACGATTTTCCGTTCACCCGGTTTGGAAGGAGCGATTGCGAGTCGTTGCTTTTCAGGCGAAAGGTTGCCGTAGAGTGGATAGATTTCCGTTGAAGATAAGGCAGAGCGAAGCAGTTCTTCGCATTTCATGATTTCTCCCTGTCCCGGCAGAAAGGCAAGAATGTCGCCTTCCTGGTTTCTGAAAGCCTGACAGATAGTGGCGGCCATTTCCTGTGCTACCTGATATCTGTCTATGTCGTGGTCTGCATAAATGGTTTCTATCGGAAACATTCTGCCTTCACTCTCGATAAGCGGAGCCTGAAGTGCCTGGCAGATGATAGAAGCATCGATTGTTGCTGACATGATAATGAGCTTCAGGTCGGGGCGGATGATTTCCTGTGTTTGCCGGGCCAGCGCTAACGCCAGATCGGAATTGATGCTGCGCTCATGAAACTCATCAAAGATAAGGCACGAAACGCCTTCGAGTGTAGCATCATTGACCAGCATTCGGGTGAGAATGCCCTCGGTAAGGACTTCGATGCGTGTTTCATCCGAAACCTTGCTTTCGAATCTTACCCGATAGCCGATGGTTTTGCCCACGGGTTCTCCCAGAATCTGTGCCATCCGTTCGGCTATCTGGCGAGCAGCCAGGCGGCGCGGTTCGAGCATCAGAATCTTACCCTGACTTTTAAGATGATTATGGACGAAGCCTTCCAATGCCTGATCACTCATGCCCCGCAGAATGGTGAGCGGGAGGAGGGTAGATTTACCGGCTCCAGGAGGAGCTGTAATAACAAGGTTAGCCGACTCCATCAATGCTTCATTGACAGAGTCGGCTATCTGGTAAGCTGGCAGATGACCAGCCTGCTGTTCTATTCTATCTAAGTTCATTTCTTCTTATTTCACAAACTTCAGATTTCTTTTATTTCACAAATTTCAGAATCTCTTTACTCTTTCTGCCCTTTTTGGCAGGAATCGGCATGAAGCCTTCTGTGAGTCCTGTTTTATCTGTCATGGTCTGAAAAACGGAGGCGGCATAGGAAGAGAGTTTCTTCTCTGCCAGTTCTTGCTTGATAGCATCCTCATCATAATCATCAGCATAGAGCAGAGTGTGCAAATCGTCAAGATATTTTTGCGGAATATTCTGATGCGGCATGCGGCTTTTTATCTGCATAATCTGTGCGATGATTGCCTGTTTGGTCTGGGCAGCGATGGCTTCTGCCTTTTGCTGCTCGAAGACTGTCAGCGTCTCCTCATCCGTCTCCTGCCAGTTTTGCATCATGGCTTCAGTGTTGGTAAGATGACTGTAGCCTGCATAGCGAATCAGGGCGATGCGCTTGTTCCAACCTTTCTTTTCCAGATAGTTTTTCTCCATAGGGGTAGTAGCTACTATGAGGTTGGCTTTGGCGTACATGGCTTTCTGATACATAGACTGTTGCAGTGAACGCTTCAAGTAAGGGTTCTTGCAGTTTCTCTCAGAAATATCGCCTAGTGGACAAACGATGTAGGGAATGTCCATCTGCTTTGCTTTCTTGGCTATCTGGGCTCCCTGCCATGTCCATGCTCCTATAATCAACACAATGTCGGCATCAACCAGACTGTTGGTGATGTCGAGCTGCTTATTCAAGGCTTCGATGTATGGAAGATACATCTTCAGCAACTTCTTATGGTTGGAAATGAACAAATATACTTTCATCGTTCTGTCGGTTATTTTTAACTGTTATTATTCTGATAGACTGTTACTTCCTTTTTACCCTGTTTAGAGTTTATGAGAAGTGAAATCGTTTTTGTCAGCCCGCCAATAGCGCAATTTGGTAGCCAGATTTCTCCAGATGATTCCATATTCGAAGAATGGCAGTTTGAACATCGCTATTCCGTCATCAAAGTGTTTGATGGCCTTGTTGGCTATCAGCATTCTCACGATAAACAGCAGGAGAAAACTGAAACCTGCGCATCCTGTAAGAATCCAATTCTTCATGAGGATAGAGTAGGCTGCAACGGCCAGTGTTGCTATCAGGCTGAGATGTGGCATGAGATGGTCAAAGAACATGAGGGTTCGCATGGAACCGGCTCTTTCCAAACTCTTGCGTGAAGCCTGCAGATAGAGGTGGGCATTGTGCCAGCTCTTGTTCGATGGTGCTTCGCGGATGAGCCATGCATCGCAATCCAGTTCTGTAGCAGTATCGCCATAAAGGGCATACTTGTTGACGAGAAAATCGTATTCGCCGCGAACATATTCCAGGTTGCCCTGATAGCCCTGTTCCTTCATGAAGTCGCTCTTGCGGAAAGCTACGTTTGGCATGTGACTGCGATAACCATAGGTCTGCTGGGCACGGCGCAAAACATAGTAAGCCTTGCGGATGCTGTCGAAACGGCGTACGCTCTTGGTATCCTCATCAAGGGCTACATATCCTAATACCAGATGGTTTGGGTCCTGGCATTGACGGGCCATGGTTTGCAGCCACTTGTCGTTGCTTGGGCGGCAATTAGGCTCTGTCAAAATAATCCATTCATGTTTGGCTGCCTTCACACCCAGTGTAATCTGCAATTTCTTGCGGCTCATGTAGCGTGAACTCTCAGGAATGTAAGTATAATACAGATGAGGGTTCTCGGCTGCTGTTCGCTTCAGAAAATCCTGCGTCTCGCCATCTGTACTCTGGCAGACTACGATTACCTGATAGTCGGCAGCGTACTGCTGACGCAGGAACATAGGGAGATTCCTCTCCAATTCAGCAAGATTATCGTGTGCGGTAATGAGTATACTGACAGGAGGTTGATTCTCTGCCGTTTCTGTTTTTTGAAAGCGCAACGAGCGCAGAAATGGATTTATCAGCGATCCGAGAACCGCCAATAAAACCACCACTGCGCCTGCTATTATAGTAGTTGTACTAATGATCATCATATTCTTTTTCTCGTAATATAGAAAGCTAGAGAAAGGAGAATCCTATAAACTCTTAACTTTTAACTTTCAACTATATTAAAAGTCTTCTGTAATATACCCCTTTGGCAACTGGCGACAGTTATACTGGCTCGCCATAATCTCACCATAGGCTCCGGCTGAGCGGAGGGCGATGAGGTCGCCGCGATGGGCTTTGTTGATGTCGACAGCCTTGCCGAAGACATCGCTAGATTCGCAGATAGGACCTACTACGTCGTAAGTTTCTACAGGTTCATCGCTTGAGATGTTCTCAATCTTATGGTAAGCCTGATAGAGAGCTGGACGGATGAGGTCGGTCATTCCTGCATCCACAATGGCAAACTGCTTGGCTGTGCCCTGCTTGATGTAGAGTGTCTTGGTGATGAGAGAACCCATCTGACCTACAACGGCGCGGCCCAACTCGAAGTGAAGCTTCTGACCATCGCGCAACTTCAGTTTCTTTGCGTATGTATCGAAATAATCCTTGAAATTAGGGATTGGCTGTCGGTTTGGATGATTATAGTCAATGCCCAGTCCGCCGCCCACATTGATGTTCTTCACAACGATGTGATGTGCTTCAAGTTGGTTCTGAAGTTCGTTGATACGGTTGCAGAGTGCCTCGAAATCACCCATATCGAGAATCTGGCTTCCGATGTGGAAGTGCAGTCCGAGGAACTGGATGTTCTTCATCTTGGCAGCCTCTTCGATTACGGCTTCCATGTCGCGCATGGCAATTCCGAACTTGTTTTCTGCCAGACCTGTTGTGATGTTAGCGTGCGTATGGGCGCCGACATCCGGATTGATGCGGAAACAAACCTGCGCAATCTTATTCTGTTTTTCAGCCAGCTCATTGATGATTTCCAACTCCGGAATGCTTTCTACATTGAAGCAGAAGATGCCTTTCTCCAATCCGAGGTTGATTTCCCAATCGCTTTTGCCTACACCAGCGTAAACAATCTTGCTGGCTGGAAATCCGGCTTTGATGGCTGCCTGAATTTCTCCTCCGCTCACACAGTCGGCTCCTAAACCAGCCTGACAGATGATATTGAGCACCTTAGGGTTAGCATTTGCCTTTACGGCATAGTGCACTTCAAATCCCTCGTGCTTGCCAGCCTCTTCATTGATGGTTTTCAATGTCTGGCGCAACACATTGGTGTCGTAATAGTAGAACGGAGTCTGTATCTCCTGAAACTTATCTATCGGAAATGTACCTTTCATTTCACTTAATCTTAAATTAATACCTTATTATAGTTAAATCAGAATATCCAATTTATAGTAAATCAGAATATCCAACGAAGAGTGGATAGGAAGCATTACATACGAATTCTTCACTTTTCACTCTTCGTTTTCATTTGCATTACTTCTTCTCGAACAATACGTTGCTCAAGTTCTGCAATGCCTGCTTCTTATCTTTCTCTCTGATGAGGAATGAGATGTTGTAGTTAGAACCACCATAAGAAATCATGCGTACAGGAATGTTCTTCATCGCATCGGTAGCGATGGTCTCGAAGCCAACGTTGCTCCAGTCCAAATCACCTACAACGCAGATGATGCACATATCAGAATCTACAGTTACTGTACCATATTTCTTCAGCTCGTTTACGATGTCGTTAAGATGAGAATCATTATCAATACTCATGCTGACACCCACCTCAGAAGTGGCAATCATATCAATTGGAGTCTGATAGCTCTCGAAGATTTCGAATACCTTGCGTAAGAAACCTGTAGCGAGCAACATGCGGCTACTCTTGATTTTGATGGCTGTGATGTTGTCCTTGGCAGCAACAGCCTTGATCTTGCCGCGTACGATGACATTGTCGATGATTGTACCGTCGGCCTTAGGATCCATGGTGTTCTTCAAGCGTACAGGGATGCCTGCATACTTAGCTGGCTGAACACAGGTAGGGTGGAGAATCTTGGCACCGAAGTAAGCCAACTCAGCAGCCTCCTCGAAGTTCAACTGGCGGACAGCTTCAGTGTGCTCTACAACACGAGGGTCGTTGTTGTGCATTCCGTCGATATCGGTCCAGATCTGAATTTCGTCAGCTGGGAGAGCTGCACCGATAAGAGATGCGGTGTAGTCGCTACCGCCACGCTGCAGATTGTCAACCTCGCCGTATGCGTTGCGGCAGATGAATCCCTGAGTGATGTAAATCTGATAGCCCTGGTTCTGCTCCATGATAGCAGCCAACTTCTCCTTGATGTACTGAGGATCTGGCTCTGCGTTCTTGTCTGTGCGCATAAAGTCTAATGCGCTGAGCAATACAGCCTTTACACCCTGTTCCTTCAAGTAGTTTACAACCATGTTGGTGCTCATCATCTCGCCCTGAGCCACGATGCTCTTCTCCTCGAAAGAAGTGAAGAGGTCTTTGGTAAATGAGCGGAGATAGTTGAATTCGCCCTGCAAGAACTCACGAGTCGTATTTTTCATCTCCTCGGTAGAGTAGAGTTCTTCTACATGCTGCATGTATTTCTTCTCCAAGTTGTTGATTACCTCGTTGGCGCCCTCTGGATTCTTCTTGTAAAGATAGTCAGAGATCTCAACGAGAGAGTTTGTTGTACCGCTCATCGCAGACAATACGATGAAAGTTGGTTCACCTGATTCTGTAACCAAAGAGGCTACTCCCTTCATGCGCTCTGGTGAGCCTACAGAAGTACCTCCGAATTTCATTACCTTCATAGTCGTAATTTTATTTAATTATTTCACTTAATTATCTTCTCCATCCTCTGTGAGGTCGATGTGGTTGTACTCGTTGGTTACGTCGTAGAGCACACCTTCCTTACAGCGGTAAACGATGCCTGGGAATTTGTCGAGCATCGGGATGTTATGGGTTGTCATCACAACAGCTGTGCCTTGTTTGGTGATGTCTTTCAGCAGACTCACGATGTTGCTGGCTGTCTCTGGGTCGAGATTGCCTGTAGGCTCATCGGCGATGATGATTTTAGGATTATTGAGAATGGCGCGGGCGATGGCTACACGCTGCTGCTCACCACCTGAGAGCTCATGAGGCATTTTGTCGATTTTATCAATCATGCCTACTTCGTTGAGCACCTCTTCGATACGCTTTTCTCTGTCTTTTTTGTTTTTCCAGCCTGTTGCCTTGAGTACGAATTCAAAGTTCTTGCGAACGGTGCGGTCGTGTAGCAGCTGGAAATCCTGAAAGATGATTCCCAATTCCTTACGCAGAGCCGGAATCTCCTTTCGCCTGATAGTTTTGAGGTCTCTGCCGAGAATTTCAGCCTTCTCGGTTTCGCCTTCTACAAGGTCTAGTTCGCAATAAAGTGTCTTTAATAGCGAACTTTTACCAGAGCCGACTTTTCCAATAAGGTAGGCGAATTCTCCTTCGTCAATATGGAAATTGATGTTCTGGAGCACGCACTTGTCGGCCTGATATATGCTGACGTTCTGATAATCTATTAACATCTTCTATTTTTTTCTCCTTAATGTTGGTTTGTTATTTCATTTCGCCCTTGCTCTTGGCAATGCGGCGTTTCTTATCCCATTCCGGATCGTGACGCATCTGAAGTTCTTTCACAACATCTTCTATTCTCAAGCCCTTGCTTGTGAGCAGAACGATGAGGTGATAGAGAAGGTCTGAACTCTCGTAAACGAGTTTCTCGTTGTTGCCGTTTGTGGCTTCGATAATGGTTTCAACAGCTTCTTCTCCAACCTTTTGTGCCATTTTGTTAACGCCTTTCTTGAAGAGGCTGGTAGTGTAGCTTCCCTCTGGCATTTCTTCGTGGCGCTTGTTGATGAAGTCCTGAAGCTCTGAGAGGAAGAGGATTGGGTTGAGTGTATTCTCTTCTGCCCAGCAGGTGTCTGTGCCTTTGTGGCAGGTTGGACCATCTGGGTGAACCTTAACCAGCAAGGTGTCGTTATCGCAGTCGTTCTGAATGCTAACGAGATTCAGGAAGTTACCTGATGTTTCACCTTTTGTCCAGAGGCAGTTGCGTGAACGGCTCCAGAATGTAACCTTTTTGGTTGCTATTGTCTTATCGTATGCTTCCTGGTTCATGAAACCAAGCATCAAGACGTTCTTTGTAACTGCGTCTTGGATGATGGCAGGAACCAGTCCGCCTAATTTTTCGAAATCTATTTCCATTTTATCTTGTTTTTATTTTTCTTACATTATTATATTCCCCGTGTTCTATATTCTCACGTTGATTCCTTCTTCTCTCAGGTATTTCTTGAGGTCAGGAATGGCGATTTCTCCAAAGTGGAACACGCTGGCTGCCAGGGCAGCATCTGCCTTGCCTTGGGTGAACGCATCGCGGAAATGCTCCATCTTTCCAGCACCTCCTGAGGCGATGATAGGAATGCTTACTTCTTCGGCAAGACGGGCGAGGGCCTCGTTTGCGAATCCCTGTTTCACGCCATCATGATCCATACTGGTAAAGAGAATTTCACCGGCACCCCGGTCGGCTACTTCCTTAGCCCAGTCAAACAATCCTAGTTCCACCCGTTCTCTTCCGCCTTTTACATAACAGTGCCAGCCGTCAGAATCGAGACGTGCATCAATGGCGCATACGCAAACCTGTGAGCCATAATGGTTGGCAATTTCATCGATGAGCTCTGGATGTCGGATGGCAGCACTGTTGATGCTTACCTTGTCAGCTCCTGCGTTGAGCAAGCGGTCAACATCTTTGAGTTCATTGATTCCACCTCCCACAGTAAATGGGATATTGATTTCGGCAGCCACGCGGGTTACCATATCCGTAAAGGTTTTGCGCTCTTCGAAACTCGCTGTAATATCGAGGAATACGAGCTCATCGGCTCCAGCATCGCTATAAGCTTTTCCCAGTTCTACCGGGTCACCAGCGCTGCGAAGGTTTACGAAATTGGTTCCCTTTACCGTCTCGCCGTTCTTTACATCAAGACAAGGAACGATTCGTTTAGCTAATCCTTTGCTTTTACTTTGAATTTTCACCATTGTATTTTAATTCTTATCGATTGAAGCTTTTGACTAGTTTCTTAACATCGATTTTCCCTTCGTAGAAAGCTTTTCCAAATACTACGGCAGGAATTCCTGCAGTTTCCAATGCTTCGATGTCTTCGTTGCAACTCACTCCGCCTGAGGCGATAAGATGCAGTTGAGGATAGGCAGCCATTACTTCTTTGTAGAGTTCTATGGCAGGTCCCTGCAGCGTTCCGTCTTTGCTGATTTCTGTGCAGAGAACATAGCGTACTCCTTTATCGATGTACTTTTTCAGGAAAGGAAGGAGATCTTCAGAAGAATCTTCTTTCCATCCGTTGATAGAAATCTTTCCGTTTCTTACGTCGGCTCCCAGAATCAGGCGGTCGGCTCCATACTTGTCCAGCCATTGCATGAAGAGTTCTGGATTGGTAACGGCAATGCTGCCCACTGTAACCATGCTTGCTCCCGCAGCAAAAGCTTTCTCAATATCTTCTTCGGTCTTGATTCCGCCACCGAAATCAACCACGAGAGAGGTTTCTGTGGTAATGGCCTTCAACACCGCATCATTTACGATGTGCTTTGACTTGGCTCCATCGAGGTCTACTACATGAAGGCGTTTGAAGCCCATCTGCTCAAACTGTTTTGCAACCTCGGCAGGATTGTCATTGTAAACCTTCTTCTGGTCGTAATCGCCTTTGGTAAGACGAACACACTGGCCATTTATCAAGTCGATAGCTGGAATTAATTCTATCATATTAGTATTTCCTCTTTTATTTTATCTCTAAAAAGTTCTTTAAAATCTGTTCTCCCACTTTTCCGCTCTTTTCCGGATGGAACTGGCAGGTATAGAAATTGTCTTTGTGGAGCGATGCGCTATAAGGAAGAATGTATTCTGCCTTGGCAATGGTCTCCTCGCAGAGTGGCACATAATAACTATGTACGAAATAGGAGTAGGGATGAAGCAGCGCATCAGCGGTAGACTTGTCTGAGTCAGAATCCATTCTGTTCCCGAACCCCTTATAAAGGTCAGTCTTCAAATCATAGATTTCATTCCAGCCCATAGCAGGCACCTTGTCTTCGTGTTTCTGAGGCTGGAATCGCTTTACATCTACATCAAAGATTCCGATGCAATCTACGTCACCTTCTTCCGAATGGCGGCACAAGAGTTGCTGTCCTACGCAAATGCCCAGGACGGGTTGCTTCAAGTTCTTGATTACTTGATCAAGCTGATGAGCCTTCAGATATTCCATTGCTTCTCTTGCCTGGCCTTGTCCTGGGAAGAGAACGCGGTCAGCCTTCTGGAGCATTTCTGCATCATCTGTAAGTACAGGTTCGATGCCTAAACGCTTCATGGCGTTGACTACGGAATAGATATTTCCGGCATTATATTTTACGATTGCTACATCCATAACCTAACGTAATTCATTTCTATTTCTTATTTTTCGATGCAAAGGTACACATTTTCTTTTAATTTAAAGAAAATAAAAGCAAAAAGATTACGAAATATAGTAGATTTCTTTCAGAAAGTTAGAAATATGGCGGGATTTTACGTTTTCGTTAAGTGAAAAAGGAGCAATTAGATGTAAACCAACATCCAATTGCTCCTTTTGAAGTGTTTATTTTGATAATCAGAATTTCTTAGTTTTCTTCTTCGCTGTCTGCTGTGCGGAGAATGATAGAGGTTGCTCCGATGGTGAACAGGGTTCCGTCTTCGATAACGCGGCGTTCTCTGTCGCCCAGAATCTCATTGTCAACGAAAGTTCCTGTATAACTTGGTCCATCGCGGAGTACATATTTCAATTTACCTTTCTTGTCGCGGCTAACGTTGATTACGCAATGGTTCATGTCAACGCTTGGGTCTACGGTTTCGATAGGGCAGTTGATTCCGCTGTTCTTCATGTAGCGGCCGATGATGTTGTCGCCTAACTGCAGCGGGATGACCTGTTTGTAAGCGAATACGTTCTCGATGACAACGATAGAACCGTATCCCTTCTCGTTGGCATTCTCGTCAAGTTTTTCCTCCTTTCGGGTTTCGCGGAGCTTGGAAACTCCCATTCGGATGCCAAACTGCTTATTGCAATTAGGACAAACGAAAACGAGACTCTGACCTGCCTGATACTTGGTCTCATCGAAGGTGATAAAATTATCGCATTTAGGACAACGTACTCTTTTCATATTCTTTTTCTTACTTTTCTGTCTTTATTATAATAATGTGTTGTTGAAGTTTCCGATACTCCTTGCTCTTTGTTCTAGCTAAAAACTCTTAACTATCAACTATTCTTTCACTTTCGTAATCCAGCCGTCAGTAAAAGCATCATAGTTGTGTAAACGGTTGAGAGCAGTATAAGCTTCGCCCTCGGTAGAGTATGTTCCGTATATAACTTTCACATTATTATCCGTAATCAACACCCTAGCTTCCTTGAATCCTTTGTTCTGGAGGAGTTCAGCATAGCAGGCAGCATTACGCTTGGTAACACGACTTGCCAAAACGATGCTGTAGTAAGAAGAAGCTGTTTGCAATTCGTTGTCCTGAGTCATGTTGACAGACTTGGCAGGAATGCTTTCTTCTGCCTGTGATTCTGTACTAAGAACCAGTTCTTGAGGTTGCGCAACTTTATTGATCTCCTTAGGCATGATGCGGTTCAGCATGCCTGTGTCGATTTGGCTCTTCTGAACGGTTGGGGTTCCCAATGGAGAAGAGTAGGTGAAGAATGCAATGAGAGCGATGCAGGCTGCTGCAATATTGCGCAACCAGCTCTTCTTGATGCTGATGAATTCGGCATTTGATTCTTCTTCGTTAACGAACACAGAATTGTTGGCAGAGAGTCCGCTCTCCATCTTCTGGTTACTATCCTGATTCTTGACTTCGCTTTCTGTACGATTGTTTTCTACTGTCTTTGCTGGCATTTCAATGGTTGAAGCAGCAGAATCTTCAGCCTTCTGAACCTCTTCTGCAGAAATCTGCGCGAGTGGGAGCATGTTTAAGCCGCCCAAACCATACAACTCAGGGGTAAGAATGCCCGCCTCGCATGGTTCGAAGGTGTAGTTTCCGTCTTCGTTCAATATGATGGTGCCAATATCATTCAGTTCAAATTTTCCTGAATTCTCCAGAGTCTGACGCATCTCTGTCACCTCATCAGCAATACGGTTCAAAGCTTCCGGATAGCTGATATCGTATGCTTCAACATACGAAAGTGCAAGGAGAGAATCGTTCATCTGGAGCTGTGGGTTAAAGCCAATAGTTCTCAGCGGTGGCAAAAACATGCTGTCTCTGCCATCGTAACGCGCATCTACATGATGAGCCATGAAGCCACCAAATCCTGGGACAATCACGCAATCGTTGCTCAAAAGTAGGATCTCTATATGTCTTTCTAGTCTATTCACGTTTGCAAAGGTAGTGATTTTTTCGGAAATGACCAACAGAAAATAGAGAAAATTTTCGATGAAATCATAAAAAGTCTAATTTGTTTTGTCGTTTCGGGAAAAAGTATTACCTTTGTGCCTAAAATAAATAAGGTATAAATCAATGAAATATACAGAGACAGAAATTGAAGGAGTCTGGCTGATAGAACCTCGGGTATTTGATGATGCTCGCGGCTATTTCTTTGAAGCATGGAAGCAGGCTGACTTTGATGCTCACGTTGGAGGGCATGTGGAGTTTGTGCAAGACAATGAATCGATGTCGGCTCGTGGTGTGCTCAGAGGTTTGCATTATCAGAAAGGTGAATTCTCGCAGGCTAAGTTGGTGCGTGTCATCAAAGGCCGCGTGCTGGATGTAGCTGTTGACTTGAGAAAGGGCAGTAAGACTTTCGGTAAATATGTAATGGTTGAACTGAGTGGAGAGAACAAACGTCAGTTTTTCATTCCTCGCGGTTTTGCCCATGGTTTCCTGGTACTGAGTGACGAAGCCATCTTTACTTATAAAGTAGATAATGTTTATGCTCCTGATTACGAAGCCAGTATTCATTGGGATGATCCTACTATCGGAATAAAATGGCCTATTGAAGGAGTTGAGGTGCTTACGTCAGAAAAAGACAGAACCAAGGCAAAGTCTTTCGAAGAGGCTGATTATTTCGAGTAGAATTGGTATCAGCTTTTATCGGTTAATTTATTTAAAGAACTCATCATGAAAAAGATAGTTAATTTATGGCTGCTCAGTTGTATCTTGACTCTTGTTGCTTGTGGGCAGAAGGCCGAAAAGCAACAGGAAGTGAAGGAAGATACTGCGGCTAAGAAGATGTTGCAAGGCATTTGGCTGAACGATGACGATGAGGATGATGTGGCGTTCCGCGTAAAAGGCGATACGATTTATTATCCTGATTCAACCAGTCAGCCTGTCTACTTCTACATTGCTGGCGATACGCTTGTAATGAAGGGTGCTAATATTGCAAAATATCCGATCGTAAAACAGGCTGAGCATATTTTCCAGTTTAAAGTGCAGAATGGGGATGTGGTTAAGCTGGTGAAGACGGAAGATAAGTCTTATTTGCAGCAGTTCATCCACAACCATGTTTCCGTGGCGCTGAATCAGAATACGCTGATTAAACGTGATACGGTGGTTGTAAGGGGCGATGAGAAATATCATCTCTACGTACAGGTTAACCCAACAAGTTATAAGGTCTACAAGAGTTCTTATAATGATGATGGTGTTGAGGTAGACAATGTTTATTATGATAATATTGTGAACTTGCATGTTTATCATGGTGCCAACTGTCTGTTCTCTCGTGATTTTCATAAGAAGGATTTCGATAAGCAGGTTCCTGCTTCTTTCTTGGACCAGTCTATATTGAGCGACATCGTATTCAATAAAATAGATGAATCTGGCATTCATTATCTTGCTGTTCTGGCAATGCCTGACAGCAGTTTGAGTTATCAGGTTGAGGTTATCATTTCCTTTGAAGGAAAAATGAGGATGCGGGTTAAGAGCTAAAAAAGAAATAAAAAAGTCGCCCTGAAAGGGAAAGCATTGGATGTAAGATGCTTTTGTCCTTTCAGGGCGATTCTATTTTTTATGTGCTTATCCTGGAGGGATAGCTTGGTGGCTCAACTTTTAATTGAAGAATCCCAGCAAAGCTCCAGCTGCAACGGCAGAACCGATGACTCCCGCAACGTTTGGTCCCATGGCGTGCATGAGAAGGAAGTTATGGCGGTCGTATTCCAGACCCAGGTTGTTGGAGATACGTGCACTCATTGGTACGGCACTCACTCCGGCGTTTCCGATAAGTGGGTTCAGTTTCTTGCCTTTTGGCAAGAAGAGATTCATCAGCTTGACGAATAAGATTCCGCTTGCCGATGCGATGATGAAAGCAAGAGCACCGAGAGCAAAGATTTTGATGGTGTTTAATGTCAGAAACTCTGAAGCCTGGGTAGAACAGCCTACGGTCAGGCCGAGGAGGATAACGACAATATCATTCAAGCTGCTGCTTGCTGTCTTGGCGAGTCGGGTTGTCTTTCCACTCTCTTTCAGAAGATTTCCGAAGAACAGCATTCCTAATAATGGCAAACCGGACGGAACGATGAAGGTGGTGAGAAGCAGACCGATGATAGGGAAGAGAATCTTTTCTGTCTGTGAAACCTGACGTGCCGGTTTCATCTTGATGACGCGCTCTTTCTTGGTTGTAAGCAGTCGCATCAAAGGTGGCTGGATTACAGGCACCAGTGCCATGTAAGAGTAGGCGCAAACCGCAATGGCTCCCATGAGGTTCGGACTCAGTTTGCTGCTCAGGAAGATGGCGGTTGGTCCGTCTGCTCCTCCGATAATGGCAATACCAGCTGCCTGGTTAGGTTCGAACCCAAGAGCCAGTGCAATCATATATGCGCCGAAGATTCCAAATTGGGCAGCGGCTCCAATCAGGATGAGCTTCGGGTTGGAAATGAGCGCAGAGAAGTCGGTCATGGCTCCAATGCCCAGAAATACGAGTGGCGGGTACCAGCCCTGTTTCACTCCCTGGTAGAAGATGTTCAGAACGGAGTTGTCTTCGTATAAACCTATTTCGAGTCCTGCATCGGCACGGAATGGAATGTTGCCAAGAATGATTCCCAATCCGATAGGAACCAGGAGCAGCGGCTCAAAATCTTTCTTGATGGCGAGCCAGATAAAGAGTGCTCCCACCAGAATCATGATGAGGTTTCCTGCCGAGGCGTTGGCAAAGCCCGTAAAGGTAAGAAACTCATTGAAGTTTTGTATGATGAAATCCATAATTTACTTTGAACTTTGAAAGTTAGACATTGATTTACTTTGAACTTTGAAAGTCGAACATTGAACTTTATGATTAGTCTTTTGATTGGAAGAGTAATCATTAGCTTTTGTCTAAACAGCTTATTACGCGATTGTAACAAGCGTGTCTCCTTCCATTACTGCGTCTCCCTTGTTCACGTTGATGCTGGTAATGGTTCCCGAAGTTTCTGCATCGATGTTGTTCTGCATCTTCATGGCTTCGAGAACGACAACAGTATCGCCTGTGTTCACCTTGTCACCGACTTTCACCTTGATTTCGTTGATAGTGCCAGGCAGAGGGGCAACAACTGGTTTGCCTGCAGCAGGAGTTGCCTGTTTGCTTGATGAAGCAGAATCAGAACTTGTTGCAGAACTGGAACCTGCAGCAGAACCTGCGCTTGCAACAGAGCTGGCAGAAATGTTGTTTTGTCCATCACTTAACTTTACTTTCTGCTTACTGCTCTTAACCGGCTGTTTCATTTCCACTTCGAATGGAATTCCATTCACGGTTACATTGGCGATATTGCCTTCAATATCCTGTATTTCAACGACGTAATCTACGCCTTTAACCTTATATTCGTACTTTGCCATAGTTTCTATATTTTAACGTTGTTATTGTTGTTGTTGAATTTCGGAGCATTCCATCTGGTCTGTTTTGGCTTGATGGTGATAATGCCTGGTTCTACATCATGAACATCTTCCAGATATTCCTGTAGTGCAAGGGAGATGACTGCCATGTAAATCTCCTTATCAATACCCTTGGTTTCTAAACCATCTTTCAGAATCACGTTGGTCTTATGACTGAGGTCATGAGTAACCTCGATGGTCTTCTTTCCTGTCTTATATAATAAGGTGGCGTGCTTCTCAGTAGCACGGGCGATGCGCTGTTTATGTTTCATGTAGGCTCCGAAAACCCAGAACACGATGAAGAGGAGAGCAAGGCAGGCAAATACGATTCCCATTGAAAGTACGGCGATTCCTATTCCGTATGGGTCGCTTTTCTTCAATTGCTGGGCTTTACTCAAACCTGTGTTTTGAGGCAGATAGCCTGGAGTTACTGATCCGGCAATGGCTTTCTCCCATGTCTTGAAGTCCTTACTCAGTTCAAAACTCTCATCGGCAGCCAACACTGGCACGCTTACGGAGTCTATCAGGTCAACGGCATTTCCGTCATAGAGTGCTATCCAGTTGGGCATCTTTTCCTGTAGAATAAGATTGAGATGAAAAGGTCCCGAGTTGGAAGAATTCTTTGCCTTCCAATGTTGTCCGTTCCTGCCATCCAGGTACCAGGAACTGCTGTCGAAGATAACGATGCTCTTCTTGCCTCCCAGTGTGGTTCGTGGTTCATTGTTAGGCAATGGACACATCAGCTGTCGGCGAGCTTCAGGCGACATTTTCTTGTCGAGAACCCTTCGGTCGGTGGTTAGGAACATACCACGCACATTATACGTGGTAAAGGAGGAATTGCTCAATTCCACCCATGGTTTGTGCTGTCCGTACTCATCTACAAGATTGGTACGGTTGTCGGTCATCACCTCCGTAATACGGATACTTTTGGCTCCTTGACTCCAAGCGGGCAAGGACGTGATGACTAGCATGGTTATCAGAAATCCCAATTTCTTCATACGCTTACTAACGTTTATAGGGTTATTGTTTCATTTTTCGAAAAAATCTGCATCATGTAGGAACGGTTGCTGTTCCTAGAAGATTCATTAGGTTTGTTTCTTGTGCTCAAAGGTACGAAGATTTTCTGAAAAGACAATAAAAAAGGTGCACAATTTTTTATCTTTGTGCACCTCTTTTATAATTTATAACTATTTCCAGTTGTTTTGTTAACTTTTGTAAGCCTTACGCTCCGCAGAAGAACAGCACCACTATCTGGGCTGTAAAGATACGGAGGAACATGCTCAATGGATAAACCGTAGAGTATCCTACAGCTGGAGCCTCTTTAGAGCAAGAAGCATTTGCATAAGCCAATGCAGGAGGGTCTGTGTAAGTACCGGCGAGCATACCCATGATGGTGAAGTAGTTGAACTTAAACTTCAGGCGGGCAATCGTACCGATGATGAGGATAGGAATAACGGTGATGAGGAAACCGCATCCCACATATTTCAAACCGTCACCCTGTACTACTGTGTCCCAGAATCCGGCTCCAGCCTTGATTCCCACACTCGCCAGGAAGAGTACAAGTCCTATTTCTCGCAGCATCATATTAGCCGAAGTCGTCGTATAAGTTACCAGTTTCATGCGATAGCCGAAACGGCCGATGAGGATGGCGATGATAAGCGGACCTCCGGCAATACCCAACTTCAAAGGCACCGGCATTCCCGGAATGGCAAATGGGAGAGAACCGAAGATAATACCTACCATAATGCCTACGAAGATAGTGGCAATGTTAGGCGCATCGAGGCGCTTTACAGAGTTACCCATGATTTCAGCCACACGGTTCACATTCTCTTCAGGACCTACAACCAAGATCTTATCACCTACGTGGAAGTGGTGGTTTCTGCCTGCAAAGATGTCCATTCCCTGACGGGAAATACGGGTTACGTTAACGCCGTATACGCTGGAGAAGTGCATCTTACCCAAGGTCTTACCGTTCATTTCCGGACGGGTAACGATGATACGGCGAGAAACAAAGTGCTGTACTTCATCCTTCTCGCGGTCCCATTCAGCTTCAACCTCTGGTCCGATGAAAGCCTTGATGGCTTCAGCATCAGCCTCTGCACATACAACGAGCAATTCATCTCCAACCTCAAATTTAGTCTTGCTGTTAGGAATACTCACCTCGCCATTGTGGAGCAGTCGTGAACATACAATGTCACGGTTCAAGAATTCTGAAACTTCTCTCAGCGTTCTGCCTGTAATATAAGCATTTTCCACGCGCAAGTGCATGTTATGGGCCTTAGCGTGTGGGTTGGCAGCATCTTCTTCGTTAAGCTGTTCTTCCTCATCAGCAGTATTAATCTTACAGATGTACTTGATAAGGATAGTAGCACCGATAATGCCCACTACACCAAGAGGATAAGCACAAGCATAACCATTGGCAATACTTGGAGCGCCATTAGGGAAGACGCTGAGCAAAGCCTCGTTGGCTGCACCAAGACCCGGAGTATTGGTAACCGCACCATAGAGTGTACCTATCATCATAGGCAGGTTGTTAGGGTTGCTCGTATCAAAGAAGAGATAATAGCAACCAAACATCACGAGGATGTTGAGCAGAATAGCGCTAGCCGAAAGCATGTTGAGCGTAACACCACCTTTCTTGAAACTCTCGAAGAAGCCAGGTCCTACCTGGAGACCAATCATGAAGACGAAGAGGATCAGGCCGAAGTCTTGCACGAAAGTGAGAATTTCCTTTGGACCGGTGAAGCCAACGTGGCCAGCCAAAATACCTGCGAAGAGAACGAAGGTGACACCTAACGAAATGCCGCCAATCTTTAGCTTTCCGAGGTAAACACCAATAGCTATCACGATAGCGTAGAGTAGGGCGATGTGAGCCACCGACTCGGTATTGGTGAAGAGATTAACAATCCAATCCATGTATTCGTTTTAAAATCAGAAAATTATATTCCTGTAGTTTACCAAATTATTTTAGAATTTATGTTTTCTGTTGCTTGTTTTAAATGAAAGATACAGTTCTGTTTATAGAGAGAATCTGTAGATTATTAGGGGATTCAGTTAAAACTGAAAATTGGAGGACATCACATAGGATGCCCTCCAACCTATTTTTTCTTGTAAAAAATCAAGCCCTTTTTACAAATGGCTTTCTTTTTGACATGAGATTACTTCTCGATAGCTGCTACACCTGGCAATACCTTACCCTCGATAGCCTCGAGGAGAGCACCACCACCTGTAGAGATGTAAGATACCTGATCAGCCAAACCGAACTTGTTGATACAAGCTACAGAGTCACCACCACCGATGAGTGAGAATGCACCTTCCTTAGTAGCCTCAGCGATTGCGTCAGCGATAGCCTTAGAACCACCAGCGAAGTTGTCGAACTCGAATACACCTGCAGGACCGTTCCAGAGGATAGTCTTGGCACCCTTGATGGCAGCTGCGAAAGCCTTGCGAGTCTCAGGACCTGCGTCCATACCCTCCCAACCGTCAGGGATGTTGTTAGATGGGCAAACCTGAGTATTGCAGTCGTTCTTGAAGTCGTCACCGCAGATAGAGTCTGTGCCGAGTACGAGGTTTACACCGTTCTCCTTAGCCTTCTTGATTACGTCGAGAGCAACGTCGAGTTTGTCATCCTCGCAGATAGACATACCAATCTTGCCGCCGAGAGCCTTAGAGAATGTATAAGTCATACCACCGCAGAGAATCAGGTTGTCAACCTTAGTCAACAGGTTCTCGATGATACCGATCTTAGTAGAAACCTTAGAACCACCCATGATAGCTGTGAATGGGCGCTTGATGTTGCCGAGAACTGCGTCAACAGCCTTAACTTCCTTCTCCATCAAGAAGCCGAGCATCTTGTGATCCTTGTCGAAAGAATCAGCGATGACAGCTGTAGAAGCGTGCTTGCGGTGAGCTGTACCGAATGCGTCCATTACATATACGTCAGCGTAAGAAGCCAACTTAGCAGCGAACTTCTTCTGACGCTCCTTCATCTCAGCCTTGGCAGCATCGAATTCTGGAGTACCCTTCTCAACGCCAACTGGCTTGCCTTCCTCTTCAGGATAGAAGCGGAGGTTCTCGAGCAAGAGAGCCTCACCTGGCTTCAAGGCAGCTGCCTCAGCATCAGCGTTACCGCAGTCCTTAGCGAACTTAACGTCTACGCCGAGAGCGTCTGATACGTTCTTAACAATCTGAGAGAGAGAAAGCTCTGGTTTAACCTTGCCCTTTGGCTTACCCATGTGGCTCATCATAATGAGCGCACCGCCGTCTGCAAGTACCTTCTTCAATGTAGGAAGGGCACCGCGGATACGAGTGTCGTCTGTTACATTACCATTTTCATCCAATGGCACGTTGAAGTCAACGCGCACGATTGCCTTGTGACCGGCAAAGTTAAAATCTTCAATTTTCATTTTACCTAAATTTTATTTAGTTTATGTACTAATTTATTGTTCTAAACCTTTCTGCTGGTTTCAAAAACCGAAGGCAAAGATACAAATTATATTTGAATCAGCAAAATATAGTAGCGGTTTTTATGATTTTTAGTAGATGAAATCGTCTGTTTGCTATATCGGGTTTGCAAAATTCGTGTTTTGCGCTTCCTTCTGCCTGATTTGTTAAACAAAATGGAGAGAAATGAAATATATTCTTAACAAATTACTTTTTTTTTGGATTTTTCGATAATAAATAGTACCTTTGTGCGCAGTTAAAACGTTATTACATATAAATGAGATAAAATGGCGAAAGATAAGATTGCTTTTGTGTGCAGCAATTGCGGACAGGAAAGTGCCAAATGGATGGGCAAATGTCCTAGCTGCGGACAATGGAATACATTTAAGGAAATTCGTATTGCTGCTGATTCTGGATCGCAGGCTGCGAAGAATGCCGGAATGACCATGCGTCATGGTGGGGCTGCCACGATGTTTGGCGGGCAGCACAGCGAGCATGATGCTGCGCCGATGAAGCTTCGCGATATTTCTGCGATTGATGAACCGCGCATCGATATGAGGGACGAGGAGCTGAACCGTGTGCTGGGTGGCGGAATGGTTCCTGGCAGCATTACGCTCCTGGGCGGTGAACCGGGAATCGGTAAGAGTACGCTCACCTTGCAGACTATTCTGAACATGACTGACCGCCGCATCCTGTATGTGAGCGGAGAGGAGAGTGCCCATCAGATTAAACTCCGTGCCGACCGGTTGGCTAAAGGACAGGCGATGCTCAGAGAGGGTTCTTCTGCGGACACTCTGAAAACGGCTTCTCTTTCATCAGAAGGAGCCTTTGATCATATTACGGTTCTCTGTGAAACGCAGTTGGAGAAAATCTTCAGTCATATTCAGGAAGTAGCTCCACAGCTGATAGTTATAGATTCTATCCAAACTATTGCTACGGAAGAAGTAGACAGCTCGCCAGGTTCTGTTTCCCAAGTTCGCGAGTGTGCAGCCTCCCTGCTCCGTTTTGCCAAGACGAGTGGCATTCCGGTTATTCTGATAGGACATATTAATAAGGAGGGAACGCTTGCCGGACCAAAGATTCTGGAGCACATCGTAGATACGGTGATTCAGTTTGAGGGCGACCAGCATTACATGTACCGCATCCTGAGAAGCATCAAAAACCGTTTCGGAAGTACTTCTGAGTTGGGAATCTATGAGATGATGCAAGGCGGACTCCGACAGGTGAGCAATCCTTCAGAGTTGCTGCTTACTGAAGATCATGACGGGCTTTCAGGTGTTGCCATCAGCGCAGCCATCGAGGGTGTCCGTCCGTTCCTGGTGGAGACGCAGGCTTTGGTTTCAACAGCTGCCTATGGAACTCCGCAGCGTTCGGCAACGGGTTTTGACCAGCGCCGTTTGAACATGCTCCTGGCGGTTCTAGAGAAACGTGTGGGGTTCAAGCTGATGCAGAAGGACGTGTTTCTGAATATTGCCGGAGGATTGAGAGTAACCGATCCTGCCATGGACTTGAGTGTGTTGGCAGCCGTATTGAGCAGCAATGTTGACACACCTATCGAGCAAGGGTGGTGTATGGCAGGCGAGGTAGGTCTGAGCGGCGAAGTCCGTCCGGTGAGCCGCATCGAGCAGCGTATTGCTGAGGCAGAAAAACTGGGATTCCAGCACATCATCATTCCGAAATACAACAATCATGGTTTCGACCATAAAAAATATAAGATAGAAATTCATCCCGTAAGGAAGGTGGAAGAAGCATTCCGCTGCCTGTTCGGGTGAAGTAAAAAGTAATCATATAGTTCAAAGTTCAAAATTCAAAATTCAAATTTCAAAATTCAAAATAAAATGAAGGATTCAGTAATCATTGTGAGCGGCGGCATGGATAGCATCACGCTGCTCTACGACAAGAAAGACGAGATTGCACTCGGCATTAGTTTTAACTATGGAAGTAATCATAACGAGCGTGAAATTCCTTTCGCCAAGATGCATTGTGAGCGTTTGGGAATCAAGCATATTACGATAGATTTGGGTTTCATGCATCAGTATTTCAAGAGTTCTCTTCTTGAAGGTGCCGATGCGATTCCTGAAGGTCATTATGCTGCTGATAATATGAAGAGTACGGTGGTTCCTTTCCGTAATGGAATCATGCTGAGCATTGCCATCGGCATTGCTGAGAGTAATAATCTGAAGAAAGTTTTCATTGCTAATCATGGTGGCGATCATACGATTTACCCAGACTGCCGTCCGGAGTTTATCAAGGCGATAGATGAGGCTGCCGAAGCAGGAACGTTCGTCGATGTGCGCGTGGTGGCTCCTTATACGAATATTACCAAAGGGCAGATTGCGGAGATAGGTAAGAAGTTGGGCATTGACTATGCTGAAACCTGGAGCTGCTATAAGGGCGGTGAGAAGCATTGTGGCAAATGCGGAACCTGCGTTGAGCGCAAGGAGGCTTTGGCCGAGGCGGGTATTGAGGATACTACTGAGTATGAAGAATAAGGATAACGACGAATCAGGCGTTCTTCGTTCCCTATATATATAATAAGGTGTAATCAGAATAAATATAATAAAAGAAAAATGAAAACAGCGATTTTATCTGCGGCTCTGATGCTTGCATCAACCGTTGCAATGGCTCAGAAGAGCAACTTCCAGTTGAAGGTGGATTTGAAGAATTTCAATTCCGATTCTGTACTTGTTTACAAGGGCAGAAATGTTAAGATGGACACGGTTTTTGTGAAGAATGGCAAGTTTACCTATTCTGCAAACCTTGATAAGGCAGCCGGATACGTTTTCCTCTCACCTGAAGCTTATCGTGGTGCTGGTCAGTTTATGTTCAACCTGCCTTGTGTTCCTGGCGAGAAGGCTGAAGTTAAGGGCGATGCAAAGACCCGCTTTGATATTTCGGGTTCTAAGTTCTATCAGCAGTATCATGAAGTAGATGTTCTGCTGGAGAATGCTAATAAGGAGTTGAGAGATTACGAAGCTTCCCTGAACCAGAGAATCAAGAATGGTGAGACCCAGCAGGCCATCATGGCAGAGTATGAGCAGAAGGCTCCTGCCCTGCAAAAGGCAAAGGACGATAAGATTTTCAATTTCGTAAAACAGCATCCTGATTATGAGGCTTGTGCTACTATTTTCGAGCAGTTTGATGATGTCAGCAAGATGGAGAAACTGCTGGGCTTGCTCTCTGAGAATGTGAAGAACGGCAGAATGAAGGCCTTCTACCAGCCAATGATTGATATGGCTAAGAAGCGTGCTGAGGCTGAGGAGAAGGCTAAGAAGGTGCAGGCTGCCGGTGTTGAGGCTCCTGACTTTACGCTGAAGGATATTAAGGGAAATGATTTTAAGCTTTCCAGCCTTCGCGGCAAGATTGTCGTACTCGATTTCTGGGGTTCATGGTGCGGATGGTGCATCAAGGGAATGCCTAAGATGAAGGAGTATTACGAGAAGTACAAGGGCAAGTTTGAAATTCTTGGTGTAGATTGTAATGATACAGAGGCTAAGTGGAAGGCTGCTGTTGAGAAGCACCAGTTGCCATGGATTCATGTTTACAATCCGAAGGACAGTAAGGTTCTCAGCGACTACGCTGTTCAGGGGTTCCCTACAAAGATTGTGATTGATGCTAACGGTAAGATTATCAAGACTATTGTTGGTGAGGATCCTGCTTTCTACACATTGCTTGATGAAGTGTTAAGCAAGTAATGTTAACATAAAACAATGTCGCCCTGTAAGTGCAAAATTATATTTGCTCTTACAGGGCGATTTTTGTTTGTTCAGTACTTTACTTCTTTTTCTTTTTCAATTCCAGTTTCGGAATCTTGATTTTCTGTCCGGCTTTTACGGTGTTTTTACCATTCAGAGCTTCTACGTAGCATTCCATGCCGGAACCTAAATAGCGGGTGCTGATCTGTTCGAGGGTCTGACCGGCGCCAACCGTAACGGTCTGGGCAACTCCTATGATTCGGTAAGCTCCCGTGCGTACGCGAGCATCCTTATCATACTGGGATGATGCTATTTTCGAAGTAGCCTTTTCTTCGTCTTTATCTTTAGCCTTTTCTTTCGCTTCAGCCTTAGCTTTTGCTTCAGTCTGCTTAGCTTTTTCAGCGCTAGCACTTTCCTCATCCGAATTTTCAGCCAGTTTTACTGCTTCTGCAGTTTTAGCCATACGGATGCTGTCTTCCATCGCTTTCTGGCGGAGTTTCTGTTCCTGAGAGAGTGGGGCGGCAACTGGTTTGGCTGGGACTTTCTTGGCTGGAGCCTGATGATACTGGTTTAGCTGCATGGCTAGATGATCGCGCTGGGCAGTCATCTGACCATAGTTGAAGGCAAACCATCCCATTCCGCCAATCAAAGCTACTACGATGAGACAGACTGCAACGACCAGATAGCGAGGAATAACAATATGATGAGAATTGGAAGATTCTTCTTCCTCCTCTTCATCTTCAGATTCATCTGATGCAGGTACTGCGGGTTCAACAACTGCTTTCAGGGCTTGCTGTTGCTGGGCTAATTCAAGCTTCTCTTGCTCCAGTCTTTCCTGCTCAAGTCTTTCCTGTTCCAGTCTTTCCTGCTCAAGTCTTTCTTGCTCAAGTCTTTCCTGCTCCAGTCTTTCCTGTTCAAGTCTTTCCTGTTCAAGTTTCTCCTGCTCAAGTCTTTCCTGTTCCAGCCTTTCCTGCTCTTGCTTTTCTTTCTGTATTCTTTCCTGCTCCAGCCTTTCCTGCTCTTGCTTTTCTTTCTGTATTCTTTCTTGCTCTTGCTTTTCTTTCTGTATTCTTTCCTGCTCCAGTTGGGCTTGTTTTAATCTTTCCAGTTTAGCTTGTTCAATAGCAATTTGCTTTGCCAGTTCGTCTTCGGCTTCTTTTTCCTTTTCCTTTTCAGATCCGATTACGACAACCTCCGGATTTGAAGTTGCAGTTTTTTCTTCGTCCAGAAAATCGATTACTTGTGCAGGAGCATCTTCTGTCTGTTCTTCTCCAAACTTCTCATCTATTTCATCGAAATCTACACCGTCATTTACCACCACCGTTTCAAATTGGGCGAATGGCTTGTTCACGATTTCTTTCAGAATGTTGTCGGGTGTGAAGGTGAGTTTGTCTCTGCCTTCAATGGTGAAGCGCTCGCCCGTGTTCACATTGATGCTCTCACGGTCTTTCGTGGCCTGTACCTTAAAAGTGCCCAGCCATTTTATCTTCACCTGCTTGTCGGCATCGAGTCCCTGGTTGCACACATCAAACATCTTGCGGATGAAGAGTTCTGCTTCCACCTGGCTCAGACCGCTCTTATCAGCAAGCAGTTTTCCGAGTGTATTTAAACTGAATTTGCTCATTGCTCATCCCCTCCATTCTTTAGTTTTTCCTTGACCGAAGCAACCGGTCGGAAACCCAACACCAACTTAGGCGGCACCAGTTGGCGCTTCTTGGTAGTAGGATTAACCACCACTCGCTCCATGCGCTTCTTCACTTCAAAGGTGCCAAAATTGGGGATAGAGACAGCTTCTCCATCCTCAAACTCGGCAATCATAGCGTCTATCGCCTTGCGCACCAACTTCTGGGTGTCTTCCTGCGAATAGCCGGTTTGCTGAGCCAGTTCAGCGATGTATTCCTTATTGTTCATATTTATTTAATATGTAGTCAAAATTTCTTAAACTCCAGGCTATGGGGGAGAGAATGATTATTTCACCACCTTGCCATAGAGGTCAAATTCCTCGCTTGCAGTAATTTCTACCTGATAGAAACAACCCACGCGCAGACGCTTCTCATCGGCACGAATCAGAACCTCAGGGTCTACTTCCGGAGAGCAGAACTCTGTTCGTCCGATGTAGTAATCGCCTTCCTTGCGGTCGATGATAACAGTCATGATTTTGCCCACTTTATCAGCCTCAATCTCAGAACTGATGTCTTGCTGCAGAATCATCAGTTCGTCCAGTCGGCGCTGCTTTACTTCGGCAGGCACATTGTCTTCGTAGTGGGTGGCGCTGTAGGTTCCTTCTTCCTCAGAGTAGGCAAAGGCGCCCATACGCTCAAATCTCTGTTCGCGTACAAAGTCGAGGAGCTCGTGGAAATCCTCATCTGTCTCGCCTGGGAAACCAACCATCAGCGTAGTGCGGATGTGAATGCCTGGCACGCGTTCGCGGATGGCCTTCAGCAGATTGATGGTTTCCTGTTTCGTTACGTGGCGATGCATGCTGGTGAGCATGTGGTCGCTGATGTGCTGGAGGGCAATGTCGAGATATTTGCATACGTTTGGCTTCTCGCGCATCACGTCCAGAAGATCCATTGGGAACTGGTTCGGATAAGCATAATGCAGGCGAATCCATTTCACGCCCGGAATATCAGCCATCTCGCTGATGAGTTCGGTAATATGATGCTTGCCGTCAATATCTACGCCGTAGTAGGTGAGTTCCTGAGCGATAATCTGAAACTCCTTCACGCCTTCTGCCACCAGTTCGCGCACCTCCTGCAGAATCTCTTCTTTCGGACGGGAAACGTGCTTGCCGGTGATGATAGGAATGGCGCAGTAGGCACAGTGGCGGTTGCAGCCTTCAGCTATCTTGATGTAGGCATAATGGCGCGGAGTGGTGAGATGACGCTGGCCGTTGCAGGATGCAACTTCCGCCTTGCCGAGTTCCTGCAGAAGCTGCTTGTAGTTGAATTTGCCGTAGAACTTATCCACTTCGGGCATTTCTTCTTCCAGTTCCTTCTGGTAGCGCTGCGAGAGGCAGCCCATTACGTAGAGCTTTCTGAGTCGGCCTTCTTCCTTAGCCTGGATAAACTCCAGGATGGTGTCGATGCTTTCCTGCTTTGCATCCTCGATGAATCCGCACGTATTGATGACGGCTATCTCGCCCTGAGGGCGCTTGGAATCGTGAACGCAATGGTAGCCGTTTGCCTCAAACTGCTTCATCAGCAACTCGCTGTCTACGAGATTCTTCGAGCAGCCCAGGGTAATAATATCTATCTGATTTTTCTTCATTTTCTAATTTTTAAAGAGCGAGTCTACGAATTCTGTCTTGTTGAAGAGCTGCAGATCTTCCATACCTTCGCCCAGTCCGATGTATTTTACAGGCACCTTGAGCTGGTCGCTGATGCCGATTACAACGCCGCCCTTTGCGGTTCCGTCGAGCTTGGTGATGGCGAGCGAGGAGATGTTGGTAACGGCAGAGAACTGCTTAGCCTGCTCGAATGCATTCTGTCCGGTACTTCCGTCGAGCACGAGCATTACCTCGTCTGGTGCCTCAGGCATTACCTTCTTCATCACTTCCTTTATTTTCTTGAGCTCATTCATCAGGTTCACCTTGTTGTGCAGTCGGCCTGCCGTATCGATGAGCACCACGTCAGCGCCGTTTGCCTTGGCGCTCTGCAGGGTGTCGAACGCCACGCTTGCCGGGTCGCTTCCCATCTGCTGTTTCACTACAGGCACACCCACGCGCTCGCCCCAGATGCAAATCTGCTCTACGGCAGCGGCACGGAAGGTGTCGGCAGCTCCCAGAACAACCTTCTTGCCAGCCTTCTTAAACTGGTAAGCCAGCTTGCCGATGGTGGTTGTCTTGCCCACGCCGTTTACGCCTACTACGAGGATAACGTAAGGCTTATGGTCGGCAGGAAGTTCCCAGTCTGCCAGGTCATCGCTGTGATTCTCGGAGAGGAGAATGGCGATTTCCTCGCGCAGAATGCGGTTGAGCTCGCTGGTTGAAACATATTTATCGCGGGCCACACGTTCTTCGATGCGGCGGATAATCTTGACCGTGGTTTCTACACCTACGTCTGAAGTGATGAGTACCTCTTCGAGATCGTCGAGCACATCATCATCGACGGTAGACTTTCCGGCAACGGCGCGCGCCAGTTTGCCAAACACACTCTCCTTGGTTTTTTCAAGTCCCTTATCGAGAGTTTCCTTCTTTTTGTTGCTGAATAATCCGAATAATCCCATAATCTTGTTTTTTATCTTCTGCAAAGATACTCATTTTTTTTTATTTTATGGCTTTTTCACTTGCTT
>OJOQ01000100.1_pt1 | contig 35861 bp, 34 predicted proteins | sample 1598241 | NCBI WGS metagenome assembly OJOQ01 (sample SAMN03922466, study PRJEB24848) | human gut metagenome | isolation source: stool sample | host: Homo sapiens | place: Germany | collected 2010-11
AGTACGGTCTCGTGGGCTCGGAGATGTGTATAAGAGACAGCCAGAGCATGGTTGACTGGGCGGTTGAGCAGATGTGCGACCGCTTCGGCACAGTCTCCGTCGGACACAGCGTTTATCCCGACACCGAGACGACTACTCCCGGCCACTATGTCCTCTTCGTTGAGACCGAGGACGAAATCGACCCCGCAAGACGTCAGGAGTTCGCGGCGGTATTTGACGAAAAGCTCAGCGATTCGAACCTCTTCATCAGCGATGCCTGGCACGAAAAGACCCTCGGCAAGACCGAGCTTCACTTTGTCAAGAAGGGCACTTATCACCAGTATCTCGAGATGAAGAAGAACGAGGGCGCGAACCTCAACCAGCTCAAGCCCGTTGTCCTGCTCAACACTCAGGACAAGCGCGACTTCTTCTGGAAGAACGTCACCGACTGACGGTAACTTAATGAAAAACTTGCAGCCGCAACGGGTGAACTGTTGCGGCTGATTTTTTGTGCCGTATGGTAAATTATCAGTGACGCTGAGGCGTCAAAGGGTCGTCGAGTCGCCGACCCCTACAAGCAAAGCTTTCCGCAATTTCCTTGTAGGAGCGAGCAAAAGCTGCCTCTACGGTGTACCTCTTACAACCGCTCTGCAAATCCCAATTGCAAAAAGCTTTTATCTTCCCCGGCGGGACGGTAATTTTGATAAGCATATAAAAATTCAAGGACCGCCGGAGCGATCCCTGATTTGATTTGATTTTATTTTTCTTTCAACAGCTTTGCGAGCTCGTCCATAAAGGTGTTGATATCCTTGAACTGCCTGTAGACGGAAGCGAAACGAACATAGGCTACTTCGTCAATACTCTTGAGCTTCTCCATCGCAAGCTCGCCTATATAAACGGTTGTCACCTCGCGGTCGAGCGAATTTTGAAGCACGGCCTCTATCTCGCTGACAGCCTTTTCGAGCTGTTCCATATAGACGGGACGCTTTTCACACGCCTTGAGCATACTGTTGAAAAGCTTGTTTCTGTCAAAGACCTCACGCGATTTGTCCTTTTTGACAACGACTATCGGCACGGTTTCGATTATCTCATAAGTTGTGAAGCGCTTGCCGCAGCTCATACACTCGCGGCGGCGGCGGATTCTCTCGCCCTCGTCGGTGGGACGCGAGTCGATGACCTTGCTCTCTTCAAAACCACAGAACGGACACTTCAAAGCTATCACTCCCTGATAAACGTCTATAATATTTATCGCATAAAAACAGTCAAATGTCAAGCTTTTCAAGCCTGCGCATAGAATCTGTCAGCTGCTCCGTTCGCTCGAAGCCCGAGCGATAGAGCTCGATAACACAGTCACCCGAATAACCGCTATTTTTCAAGAGCGAAAACAGCGCGGCAAAATCAAAAGTTCCGTCAAACGGTGGGATACACTTGTGACTCTCATCGTGGTCGCTCAGATGTATGTGGCAGATATTATCGGAAAACTCTCTGAAAAATTCTATCGAATCTATCCCCGCAAGATACGCCTGCTTGATATCGAGCACCATGTGAAAATCGCTGCCGAGGCGGCTTTTGAGCTCGTTCATAAATTCAGGCGTCTGCCCGTTGTGATGGACGACATTCTCCTGTGCGAGGATTATACCCTGCTCGCGCGCGTCCGAGACAAGCAGTCCGAGGCGTTCGGCGTATTCGTCCGTGCCGATATTCATAGGCAGCTTCGCGCCGTGGAGCACAACGACTTTTGCGCCTATCGCGGAGGCGGCGGCGTAGTATTTTTTATAAAACTCCCTGTAATCGTCGAAGCGCCGCACGTACTGGCTGAATAAGATATAGCCCTCGGCAAACGAGGTAAAGGGATGCAGAGAGCGGATGCGTATGCCGTTGTCGGACGCTATCGAAGAGAGTCGGCGGAGGAAAACAGGCTCTAACTCCGACGGAGAATTGAAGAACACCTCGGTGACTTTCGCCCCGGCTTCGGCGACACAGCGCAAGGCATCCTCTGTCGCCGCGGGATAAAAGCAGGCGGTTGATATTCCGACGGACATTCTTTTCCTCTCCCTTCCTGAAAAGTAAAAATCTTTGCATTGCGAAAACGCGCACTTCGGGTTAGAATCAGAGAAAACGGAGGTGCGCCATGCGCGGTATAAAAGAAAAAATAACTAAAAATTTAAGTTACATAAATCCCGTTTCACGAAAACTTTTGCTCGGCGCGGTGATTATTTTCGAAGTTCTTTTCACCCTTGCCGTCTGCGCTCTGCTGCTCGCGGGACGCGGACTCGATTATTGGCGCTGCATAGCTCTCGCAAAGGATGCTGTAGACTGTATACGGCCGAGCATGGGAGTCCTGCTTTTCGGTTCGCTGATGATACAGGCTATTGATCCCGAAAGCGAAAAATAAGCAAAAAACGCTTTACATACGTATATAGTATCACAAAAAAACGCCGAATACAATTAATTTCGGCGCTTTTTAACCCATCTGCATATGGACATTTACCGAAAAAGTGTGCTATACTTTTAGGAGCGTTTTTTATTTTGCGCTGCGGAGGGAATATGACAAGGGACAAGCTCATAAAAAAAATTGCGACATGGATAATGATGACGATAATGCTGTCTGTCTTTTCGCTCGATGTAATCTGCGTTGCCATGTGCAACATCTATCAAAGCAGGGTTGAAATCAGCCCGGCGCAGTTTTCATCGGACGGCACTGCCGACAGGATACATTTTCTCAACACCAACAATTCCGACGCAATACTTATAGAATCAAACGGAAAGTTCGCGCTTATAGACTCCGGCGAGGGCGATTACAATCCGCGCAGAAAGTTAAGCTACGACGGCAGCGAGGAGGATGTTATAAAGTACCTCAAAAAGGCCGCCGGCGACTCCGAGGGCAAGGTAACGCTCGAGTTTGCGCTCGGTACGCACAACCACTACGACCATGTCGGCTCGTTCGAGGCCATTGCAAAGGATCCGGACATCACGGTAAAGACTTTCTATCTAAAGCCCGTAAATCACGAGATAGCCCACGAATACGAATACGGGGGCTGGGGCATTGAAAAAACCTATGAGGACACCGTAAAGGCGTTCAAAAACAGAGGCACAGTTGTTACCTCCGACATACCGGACAAGCCGTTTAAATTCGGAGATTTCACGCTGACCTTCTACAACACGGCGCTCGATGACGAGCGGCTTCACGGGCAGGGCGAAAACGCCGAATCCGTCGGAACGATGGTCGAAAAGGGCAAAAAAAGCGCATTCCTCGCCGCGGACATAACGAGAACCACCGGACTTGAGGGCTTACTTCTGCCGCAGCTTCATAAAGTGGATCTGCTCAAGGTCGGACACCACGGCTACTACGGCTCGACATCGCCCAAGTTTGCGAGAGGGCTCTCGCCCGAGATAGCGATAATCACAAACAGACTCGGGAAGATATATCCCGATATCAAATGGACGCTGACGATGGTGAGCCACAGCGCGATTTTCGCAACGGTTGACGAAAACGGAATTATAGCGGAGTTCACGGACGACAACGAGATAAAGCTTTCGAATCACGCGCAGTACTGAAAACATAAAAGCAGGAGCCGTAGAGGTTCCTGCTTATTTTTTATGCGCCGATTCGCTTGATTTGACGCGCCGCGTCGATTGAATTGTTTTCATCCATTTCGGGGAGCTGATTCCAATAGCGCTTTGGCATAAAGCTCATGCGGCAGCGGGGATTGTAACGAGCCTCTATAGCTACCGTGTCGTAAAAATGCTTCCACAGCGCGCGGAAATACAGCTCCTCGTCCCCCGCCCGCGGCTGCTCAAAGCCGTCGAGGTGGATAACCGTTTTCTCTCTGTTGTGCCAGACGAGCGCCTGCGAATGGGTTTTGTCATATATCAAAAACGATTCGTTCGGGTATCGGTCGCAAAAATGCGGCGCGAGCAGAGGCAGGACGGAATTTTCCGGCTCGATTACGGCAGTCAGGGTGTTATCCTCGCTTATGCTGAAGCGGACGAAGCCCGCATATTTGTGGCTCTCCTGCTTGAGGGCGCGGACGGCTTTTGTCAGGCGCGAAACGGTGCCGTCTGCGAGCATACGCAGAACGCCCGCGCCGTAGTGCATCGCCATATGCACAAAATCATTGATAAGCGTGCCCCTGTCCTCAAGACAAGTGAGATAGCCGAGGCGCACAGTGTTCCAGACATCCGCGCCTACTTTTTTGAGCCCGAGGCGCACCCTGTCCGCCTTTTGCGGGTCGGTGTCAACGGTTTTTGAAGAAAAGAGCGTCGGCACGAACTCATCCTCCGCGACTATAGAACACGGCAGCTCGCGGCTCTCGAAGCTCTCGAAAACGGCTGTCAAAAGCCCCTCGAACGAGCCGTCGTATACATATATTACATCTGACCGTGCAGACATTGTACTACATCCTCTCTTGTTATCATATTGTCGAACAGGCTCAGCTGCTCGCCCTGCGCATTCGGCAGAAGCGACCGGCACCGCTCGGAAATAAGCGAGTTTAAAACTCTGTCGGGATTAACGTTGAGCCCCGCCGGATATTTGCCCTTGCAGGTTATGAAATATTGGGCGCGTTTGAGCACCACGCCGAGCTTTTTGAGATCCTCGAAGCTCAGCGGCGAGATGCGACGGGCAGTCAAAATCCGCTGAACGCTCTTCACGCCGACGCCCGGTATTCTCAGCAGTTCTTCCCTTGTTGCGCGGTTTATTTCAAGCGGGAACAGCTCCATATGATTGAGCGCCCAATTGCATTTCGGGTCTACATAGGGGTTCAAAAACGGATGCTTTTCATCGAGCAATTCATTTGCGTCGAAGCCGTAAAAGCGCAGAAGCCAGTCGGCCTGATATAGCCTGTGCTCGCGCAGGAGCGGCGGCTCGGTCGTCTTTGCGGGCAGAAGCGGATTTTCGACTACGGGGATATAAGCCGAATAGAACACGCGCTTGAGCTCGTATTTCTTATAGAGTGCGGCGGAGAGCGACATTATTTTGTAATCGCTGTCGGGCGTTGCGCCGACTATGAGCTGAGTGCTCTGACCGCCGGAGGCGAAGCGCGGCGCGTGCTTATATTTGACAAGCTCTGCCGAGCTCTCCTTTATCTTATTTGTAATAAGCCCCATGGGGCGGAGTATAGACTCCTTTGTCTTATCGGGCGCGAGAAGCTGCAGACTGCTGTTTGACGGCAATTCTATATTGACGCTCATTCTGTCCGCGAGCATACCCAGACGGGTTATCAGCGCGTTGTCCGCGCCGGGGATGGCTTTTGCGTGGATATATCCGCCGAACCTGTATTCCTCGCGCAGGATGCGCAGCGTCTCTATCATACGCTCGCAGGTATAATCGGGGCTGCCGACGACGGCGGACGAGAGAAAAAGTCCCTCGATATAATTGCGGCGGTAAAAATTTATCGTAAGCTCCGCAAGCTCGCGCGGAGTAAAGGTCGCGCGGCGCACGTCGTTCGAGACGCGGTTGACGCAGTATTTGCAGTCAAAGATGCAGGCGTTGCTCATGAGAACCTTCAGCAGGGATATGCATCTGCCGTCGGCGGCGAAGCTGTGGCATATGCCGCACGCGGCGGCGTTGCCTATCCCCTCGCCGCCCGAGGCGCGGTCCGTTCCGCTGCTCGTGCAGGCGACATCGTATTTCGCCGAATCGGAAAGTATCTCCAGCTTGTCAAACAGATCCACGCTCTCACCAGATTTCAAACATTTGTTCGTATGTATTATACTATAGAACATTTGTTTGTGTCAAGGGTTTAAATAAAAAATATCGGCCGTGCTTTATGTGCACAGCCGATAAGTTTTAAAGAATGATGCAGATAAGACCGCTGCAGCCCTCGTTTATGACCTTTTCGAGCGTCTCCTGTAATTTCATGCGCGCCGCGGCGGGCATTCGGTAGAGCTTGTTGTGCAGTCCCTCGTTGACAAGCTCATGCAGGGATTTGCCGAAGATATTCGACTCCCATATCTTTGTCGGGTCCTCTTCAAACTCCTTGAGCATATAGTTTACAAGCTCCTCGGACTGGGATTCAGAGCCGACTATCGGCGCAACCTCTGTTGTTATATTCGCCTTCATCATGTGTATCGACGGAGCGGAGGCTCGCAGACGCACGCCGTATCTGCCGCCCTGACGCATTATCTCAGGCTCCTCGAGGCTCAGCTCATCGAGCGACGGCATGACTATTCCGTAGCCCGTCGCCTCGACCTCGTCGAGTGCGCCCTTGAGCCGCTCATATTCGCGGCGCACAGCGGCAAGCTCGCGCATACAGCTCATCAAATCCTGCTCATCGGAGATATCGAGCCCCGTCTCCTCGGCGAGTATCTTATAGAACAGACTTCCGTCTATCTGCGCCTCTATCCGTGCCGCACCGCAGGACAAATCCATCTTGGCTATCTTCGCGCCCGTCACATATTCGCAAGAGCAGATATCCTCGGCTAAGTGTTTTACATCGCGGAGCGTGCGGAGATTCTTCGCCGCCTCGCTCACCGCGCCGCAGAGCCCCGAGCGCAGCCAATGCTCGCGGCCGAGGGTCATCGCCCAGCCGGGCAGACCGACACTTACCTCCTTGACGGGAAACTCAAAGAGCACCTGTGTGAGTATCTCCTTTATCTCTCCCTCGTCTATCTCAAGGCAGTTGACGGGCATGACGGGCACGCCGTATTTATCGGTCAGCGAGGCCGCCATGCTTTTTGTCTCATCGGCTTCGGGCTTTGTGCTGTTCAGCAGGACGATGAACGGCTTCTTGAGTCCCTTTAGTTCGGATATTACTCTGCCCTCCGCCTCCTCGTACTCGCTGCGCGGTATCTCGCTTATCGAGCCGTCGGTGGTGACGACAAGCCCTATCGTCGAATGCTCGCTGATGACTTTTTGCGTGCCTATCTCCGCCGCCATATTGAACGGTATCTCATGCTCAAACCACGGGGTCTTAACCATTCGAGGGCTCTCGCCCTCAATATAGCCTAAAGAGCTCGGGACGATATAGCCCACGCAGTCAATGAGCCGCACGCGGAAGGTAGCTTCGGACGGGAGCGAAATTTCGACGGCATTTTCCGGGATAAATTTCGGCTCGGTTGTCATTATGGTACGCCCGGCGGCGGACTGCGGAAGCTCGTCGACTGCCCGCTCACGCACGCTCTGAGCCTCGATATTAGGCAGCACAAGGGTGTCCATGAAGCGCTTTATAAATGTGGATTTTCCGGTTCTGACAGGGCCGACGACTCCGATATATATATCGCCCTGGGTGCGCTTTGCTATATCGCTGTAAATATTTCTCTCCTGCACGGTTATCCCTCCTCAGACTCCGGGTATCAGCAGCATACATTTCTGCGCCACCGTCTCGCCCGTTATTCCGTTTTCCTGCTCCACCGCTTCCACGGTAGTGTTATAACGCCGCGCTATATCCCAAATTTCCTCGCCCGCGTCGGCAAAATAGACGGTCAGCGCGGCGCCGCCCGCTTTTTTGCTTTCGGTGTCGGCGCACTCTATCGAGGTGACTGTCTTGCGGCGGACGCTGTCGAAGATGCAGCCGGAAATATGCATTTCGACCCGCACCTCGGCGCTGCCCGAGGCACACGCGGCGTTCGCGGCGGTTATCTCGATACACGGAGACAGACTGAGCTCTCCGCATTTTCTGACGGAGCGGCGGTATTCATAGCTCGCCTGACGCTGAGCATAGCAGGGCTGCTCCTCGGCATCGGAATAGAGAAAGTGAAGCGTCAGCTCGCCCGAAATTATCACTCCGTCGGAGTCCTGCGATACGCTCTTTGAAAGGTCGGAGCACCAGAGGGCCAAAATCTGCTTTGCCTCCGGCAAATCCTGCGTACTGCGGCAGGTAAAAGTATCGCTGAATCTGTCGGCAATAACGGAGAAATCTATATTGCGGCTCTTAGTCTCGAGGTTGCAGCAGACTGAATAGGCGTCGGTGACAACAGGCAAGCTCATTTCCCTATAGGCCTTGACCCCCGCGCCAACACGCACGCTGATATCAATAAGTCTGTTGTCGCCCGCCTGATCCGCCTTCGGCAGAACCTCGAGAGAGGTGACGGGCAGTGACACGCAGCAGGTGCAGTCCTCGTCTATACCCTCAAGGTTGATTATCTGGCTTATCGGCATGGAGTGGCCGAAGCCGAATATTTCGCCGTTCTCGCCCCGGCAGACGGCGCTGACGGTAAGCTCGCCTTTTACAAGCAGCTTGTTGCTGATAACCTTTATCTCCTGCGCGAGCGCCGCCGCCTGTGCGCTGAACACATTGGACACGGCGGGGTCGCCCTCGGGCAGGGGCACGGTCTCGCTCATGGGAAACGCAGTTTCCGTGCAGGCGATAAGGCTCGCAGTGCGGCTGTCGCAGCATCTGAGCTGTATCCCCGCGCCCTCGGCACCGGTTATTATCTCCTCCTGCTTCACTCCCGATATGCAAAACGCCACGCTGACCACGGCATGAATATCGAGCCTTCGCGGACTGACGGCGCGGCAGTTTGCGTACTGGGTATAGGCCCGCACATTCACGCAGCAGTTTTCGTCCGCGCCCTTGAGCTCGGCATACTTCGAGAACGGGTAGGTCTGCTCAAAGCAGCAGACGTTTCCCTGCTCGTCGGTATAGATGACGCACACACCCGCAGAGCCGTCCGCCGTCGCCCTGTCGCCTGCGGTCTGAACGGCGGTTATGCGCGGAGTAACAAGGCACTTGAGCACGCGCCTTATGTCCGGACAATAATCCGGCAGGGTTATATCGGCATCTATCGGCTGTTCCGCAGTACAGGCACCGAGCGTCTCCTCGGCGCCGACAGACTGCGTTATAACGTTGATTTGCATCGCATTCCTCTCCTTAACAGAAAATGTCAATGCATTTATATTCTCCCCGTGTCCCGCGTATGATAAAAACCTGCGGGACGTTTTTAAGCGCGTTTTAGCACTTGATATATTAGAGTGCTAATGATTTACAATTTGTTCATAATTCAATGTATTCTTTTTTAACAAAGCGGGGGTATTATATAATCAAACGAAGGGAGCAAGAGCCCCCGGAGAAGAAAGAGAGTGAGTCCGATGGAAATCGGAGAGCAGTCAGATAAATAAAGCAGACACTTCATTATGAATATCAATACACAACAAACGGAGGAATCAATTATGTTTGAACTTACACCTTATGAACGCAGACATCAGCGTGCACTCTTTAATCCTTTCAGAGATATGGATAACTTCGAGAAGAGCTTCTGGGGCGACATGGCCACAGCGGACTTCAAGACCGATATAAAGGACAACGGCAAGGAATATGTGCTCGAGGCGGATCTGCCCGGCTTCAAGAAAGAGGACATTCACGTCGATATTGAGGATGGCTACCTGACCATCAGCGCAGAGCGCAACAGCGAGAGCGAGAAGAAGGACGACAAGGGCAACTTCGTCCGCCGTGAGAGGTCTTACGGCTCGTTCAGCAGGAGCTTTGACGTATCGTCCGTCAAGACCGATGATATCACCGGCGAATACAAGGACGGCGTTCTGACCCTGACAATGCCCAAGAAGGAAGAGAACGTGCCGACATCGAGAAGAATCGACATCGGCTGATACAAAGAAAGCGACCCCGGAGGGAATACTCTCCGGGGTCTTTGCGTATTTTTACGGCTTTTAAAAGTTATTTCATCCCGTGCTTTTTCTTGTAGCTCTCTATACATTCAAGCTCATTGAAATATATTTTTTCGCCTTTAACTTTCATAAAGTGCTCATGCCCTTTGCCGAGCAGAAGGAGTATATCCCCTTTCCGCATATGGTCGAGGGCATATTCTATTGCCTCGGCTCGGTCGGTTATCTTGACATATTTGCCCGCTCCGCCGCCTTTTTCGACCCATCCGGCTATCTCGTCGATTATCGCATCGGGGTCCTCAAAGTCCGGATCGTCGCTCGTGATTATGATAAAATCGCACATCCTTGCGCTGACAAGACCGAGCTCCTGCCTGCGGACTGTTGCCTTGTTGCCCGTTGAGCCGAAAAGCGCAACAATACGGTTGGGCTTATAGTCGCGGACTGTCTCGATAACATTTTCCATGCTCAGACCGTTATGCGCATAGTCGATAATGACGCTGTAATCGTCGCTGACATGAACGAGCTGCATCCTGCCCTCTATACTGACGTGAGCAAACGCCTCGCGCATTTTTTCGACCGGCACGCCCATTTTGCGCAGAAGTGCGACGGAAGCCAGGACGTTGTAGACGCTGAAAAAGCCGGGCATACTGACCTGTGCGTGCCACGGGGCGTCGAATTTGCTCTTGCAGTCGAACTCTATACCGAGAAAACCCGGGCGGCGCAGAGGATTTATATTCTCCGCATAGTAATCGCATTTTTCGTCGAGGCCGTAGCTTATCACCTCACCCTTTGACGCGGCGGCGATATCGTCAAAAAACGCATCGTCCCGGTTGGCGACGGTGAAGCCGCTGTGGACATAGAGCTGCTTTTTCCAATAGGCGTATTCTTCAAATGTCTTATGCTCTTTTCCGCCGATATGGTCGGGTGAAAGATTGGTGAATATTCCGGCATAGAATTCAACGCCGTAGACGCGACTCATCTTGAGTCCTATGGACGAGACCTCCATGCAAACCGCCTCGCAGCCGCCGTCCGCCATCTCGCGCAGAATCTTCTGAAGCTCATAGGATTCGGGGGTCGTGTTGACGGTCGGTATCTTTTTGTCGCCGTAAAACGCGCCGACGGTGCCGATAACGCCCGTCTTTATGCCGCAGTTTTCGAGCGCGCTGCGCAGAATATAGGTTATGCTCGTCTTGCCCTTTGTGCCGGTTATGCCTATCATTTTAAGCTCGTCGGCAGGGTGACCGAAGAAGTTAATGCTCATCTGTGCGAGGTCGCGGCGGGTGTTTTCGCTCATCAGCACGATTGCGTCATCGGGCAAATCGAGCGCAGTCTCCGCCACAAATACGCGGCAGCCGAGGTCATATGCGTTTTTTGCGTATTTATGCCCGTCGGTCGTCTCGCCCTTCATGCAGACGAACGCCGTGCCCGGCTTCGCCTTGCGCGAATCGTAGACTATATCGCATATGTCCCTCTGCGGATAATCGCCCGCGACGGCAGTGCCCTCAAGCAGTTCTTTCAAATACATTGTATCTCTCCCGTGGTGTCTTATTTTTCAAACGGTCTTATCATAAAGCCGAAGCGGAGCTTCTTTTCGTCTATAAGGCGAAGGTCGCGCTCGGGGTCGTTATGATAACGAGTCTCGCTGATACCCGCCATGCGCCAATCGAGGCTGACGACGGTATCCCTCAAGGGCTTCAGCTCGAAATCGTGCTTAGTATCCTCGAGCATCTGCGCCGTGAAATGCTGCGCGTTGAAGCTGAAATGCTCCATGCCGAACGGCTCGAAGCGCAGTCCCGCCGCATCGGACGCAACCTCGGCAAAGCGAGTGCCGTAATGCGCGCCGTTCTCCTGCGGGCGGATATAGTGCTCGAAATTATCCGTCGCCGTCGTGCTCCAAAGCCCGAGGCGTTGGGATTTATACCTGTCAACATAGGCCTCTTTAGGCCCGTAGCCGAAGTAACGGACGCTCTCAAAAGCTTCGGGCATAAAGAGCCTGTAGCCGACCTTCGGCAGCACCGGGCATTTTTCTATCACATCGCCGTCAAACAGAAGCGTCACGCAGCCGTCGGGGGTAAATTTGTAATCAACTTTGGCGTGGATGACGGGCGGGCAGGACGGGCCGCCTATCGATATTTCGGTCTTTATGCACACGCCGCCGTCCGTATTCGAGACGAGGCAGGAGTAGGTCTTTTGCGCGGCATATTTGAAATTCTTGAGCCGCCACATATCGGACGAACCCCTGTTATAGCAGGGCGAGCGCCAAATCTGAGGCTCAACGGGTGCGCTCAGCAGTTCTTTTTCGCCGCAGACTATCGATGCTATGCGCCCGTAGGGCTTATCAAAAGTATAGACGATATTCCCCGCCTTAATAACCGCGAAGCGGTCGTTTTCGTCGAGCTCAACTCTGCCCGCCTTTGGTATATAGCGGGTATAGTCCTTGAGTATAAACTGCTCGAAGCCCGTTTCAAAGCCCTTTTCCGCCCAAGGGTAATCCTTTGTCGAGACGAAGCTCAGGGTCAGCAGACAGGACGGGAGCGAATTAAATTTTTCGGGGTCGAAGAGCTTTATCGTCGTACTCCCCTGCGCGGGGGTCGAGAGAGCGTCGGTAGTGCCCTCCGAAACGGTTTTTCCGTCCTCGCTCAGCGTCCAGTGAATCGCCGTATCGTCGAGCGGAGTAAAGCGTCTGCGGCTCGTGACGGTCACGCTGCCGTCGCCGTTATAGGCGGCCGAATATTGCTGATAGACGCGCTTCATATCGAAATAGCCGGGGCGCGGGGTGCGGTCGGGATAGACGAGCCCGTCGATGCAGCAAATGCCGCTGTTCGGGAAATCGCCGAAGTCGCCGCCGTAAAAATATCGCGCTCCGCCGTCTTTGTCCGGAACATTGACCGCGTGGTCGCACCACTCCCAGATACAGCCGCCGAAATTGTTGTCGTACTTTTCGACAAGCTCCCAGAACGGATAGACATCGCCCGTGCTCATCGAGCAGACATATTCGCACATATAAAAAGGCTTCGTATATTCTTTATTATTGAGATAACTCTCTATATATTCCGTTCCCGCATACATACGGCTCTCGACATCCGAGATATCGGCAAAATTCTCGCCCTCGGGGACAGCCTTGAACTCAAGGTGGGAGTTCTCGTAATGTATCAGCGCACGGTCGTCGCGCGAGCGGATATACTGCGCCATGGCGCGGTGATTGACGCCCGCTCCCGACTCGTTGCCGAGCGACCAGAGCACGACGCAGCCGTGATTTTTGTCGCGCTCAAAGAGTCTCTTTGCCCTGTCGACATACGCCTCACGCCACTCGGGAGACGAAGAGAGCCGCGACCAGCGCATCCAATCCCACTCGCCCTCCCAATCGTAGCCCATGCCGTGGGTTTCGATATCCGCTTCGTCCGTCAGCATTATGCCGTATCTGTCGCAAAGCTCCGGGAAGCGCGGGTCGTTCGGATAATGCGAGGTGCGTATCATATTGCAGTTGGCGCGCTTTATGAGCATGATATCCCCAAGCATATCATCGAGCGTGACGGCGTGACCCGTAACGGGGTGAGAATCGTGGCGGTTGATGCCGCGAGCCTTGACCGCCTTTCCGTTTAAAAGGCAGACTCCGTCCTTTATCTCAAAGCGGCGCACCGCAAGGTCGAGCAGAACGACCTCGTCGCCGACACTGAGCCAAAGCTCGTACAGGCGGGGCTCTTCGTCATTCCAAAGCACGGGAGAGCTGATAATTATGCTCAGATTTTCGCCGCCGACACCCTTGGACACAACGGCTCCGTCCGGCGCGACAAGCTTATATCTCACATTGCAGGGCGTGCTGAGCTTCGCTTCCACAGCCAGCTCGGCGGAGGCGAGATCATCGGAGACACAGCTCCTTACAAATATATCGTCAAATCTCTCCCTGCCGCGTGCCAAAAGATAGACCTCGCGGAAAATGCCCGAAAATCTGAAGCAATCCTGATCCTCGAGATAAGTGCCGGGGCACCACTTTACAACGAGCACGCAGAGAGTATTTTCGCCGCTTTCCGCAAACGCCGTAACATCGAACTCGCTCGTGCAGTGCGAGACCTCGCTGAAGCCGACGAACTTCCCGTTGAGCCAGACATAAAAGCACGAATCCACGCCCTCGAAATTCAAAAACAGATCGCGCGAGGCGAGCTTTTCATCGAGCGTAAATTTTCTGACATAGAGCCCGCAGGGATTCTCGTCCGGGACAAACGGCGGGTCGGTCGGGAAGGGATATTCGAGATTGCTGTAGAGCGGAACATCGTAGCCGCGGTCGACATAGGTCTGCCAGCTGCGCGGAACGGCGATTTTATCAAAACCGCCCTCGCCGACATATTCGGGGGGCTCGCGCAGGACATCCTCAAAGCTTTTGAAAAAGCGGAAATCCCACTCGCCGCAGAGCGAAAGAAAATAATCGGACTGCCCGCGCTCGCGTGTAGCGGCGGTTTTCTCATCCGCAAAGGGAATAAAATATGCGCGCGGCTCAAGGCAGTTGACATGAAGAGTTTCAAGCGATTTGTGATAAGCCGGTGTTCTCATCGGAGGCCTCCCGAAAAAAGATTTTTTACAACGATAATTTTAATGCTTAGCGCCCTTAAAGTCAATAAAAACAGGGCTGTTTGATTGACCGCGGAGAAAATTTCGGATATAATTGAAAAAAAGGGAAAGGGATCGCCTATGGATATTTTTGATTTGACTGTTATTGGCGGCGGACCTGCCGGATACAGTGCGGCGATAAAAGCCGCTCAAAGCGGACTCAAAACAGCGCTCATCGAAAAAAAGAAGCTCGGCGGAGTGTGTCTGAATTTAGGCTGTATACCGTCTAAGGCCATGCTATACTCGGCAAAGCTCTACAGACAGGCGCTCTCATCGGAAGGTTTCGGAGTGACCTGCGAAAATGTAAAGTTCGATCTCGGCGCGGCGCTCGCCCGAAAGGATGCCGCCGTAAGTCAGCTGCGGGAAGGCCTGGAGGAGCGCTTGAAATGCGAGGAAGTAAGCATAATAAAAGCCAAGGCCTATATAAAAGGCAAGGCGGACAGGCTGTTTATAACCGCAGTCGGAGAGGGAGAAATATACTCAAAGTATCTTCTCGTCTGCACGGGCTCGCGCCCGAACGGGCCTAAGGTTCCCGGCGCGGATATCATGGCGGCGGGCGAAGTCTACAGTCTCAAAAAAATTCCCGCGAGCGCCACCGTCATAGGCGGCGGGGCGGCGGGGCTCGAGACCGCCGAATACCTGAACGCGCTCGGCTGCCGCGTGTCGGTAATCGAGCAGGCGGACAGGCTCGCTCCGACTATGGACAAAAATATCGGCTCATTTTTGCGGCGCAGTCTCAGAAAAAACGGAATAAATATCCTGACCTCTCACAAGGCGGTTTCGGCGGACGGCGGGCGCGTTGAATACACCGACGCGCACGGCAAAACGGGAACCGTAAGCGCGGATATCATAATAAATGCGTCGGGCAGAACCGCGTGCTCGGACGGCTTGGGCATTGAGAACATCGGGCTCGAAAGCCTCGGCACGGACAGTCGGATGAGGACTGCCGTTCTCGGCGTTTTTGCCGCGGGAGACGTAAACGGAAAGGCCATGTCCGCTCACGCCGCATACCGTGAGGCGGAAGCGGCGATAAACAATATTCTCGGGAAAACGGACGAGGTAAACTATCTTGCGATACCGCAGGTCGTGTTCACCTTCTCCGAGGCGGCGTCCGTCGGCGATACGCTCGAGGGCGCGCTCGAAAAGGGCATTGACGCCGTGTGCGCCGAGGTGCCTTTGCGCGCGAGCGGCAGATATTTTGCACAGGACGGGCAGGACGGCTTTTGCAAAATAACAGCGGAAAAATCAAGCGGCAGACTGCTCGGAGTTCACATAGCAGGCGGCGAGGCGTCGGAGCTTATCTGCGGCGCGGCGGCAATGATAGCAAAAAATATGACTGTAGAAGAAATTAGAAACACGGCGTTCCCCCACCCCACGGTGAGCGAGGCAATAAGAGAGGCCGTTTTTCAGATAAGGAGCAATTGCGATGTATGACAAGCAGTTCAAATTCAACGAGGACGGAGAGTTTAGGATTCTGCTCTTCGGCGACCCGCACGAGAAGGACGACTTCGACTCAAAGGAGGGCAAGGCGAAGCGCGCGGACACGCTGAAATTCCACGAAACCGCCTTCAAAGCCCTGAAGCCCGATCTTGCGGTATACATGGGCGACATATGCTCTATACCGAGCGGCGATGCGGACATGGAGCCGGTTGTGCGGCAGCTGAAGGGGCTTGTCGCGCCCGCCGTCGAGCGCGGGATACCGTTTGCCACCGTCATGGGTAATCACGACCATGACGCGCAGCGCGAGGAGGAGCTGACGGAAATTCTCGTCAGCACCGAATACTGCGTGACCCGCCGAGGCGACAAGAATATCACGGGATATTCGAACTATTATATACCCATCTGCGGCAAGAGCGGAAAGCCGGAATTCAACCTCTGGTTCATGGACTCGAACAACACTTTTTATGACACGGATATCTCCGCCTACGATATTATTCACAGGGATCAGATAGACTGGTACGAGCAAACCTCGGCAAAATTGCGCAAGGAAAACAAGGGCGCTCCCCTGCCCGCTCTGCTGTTTCAGCATATCCCGGTTCTCGAGGAATATGAACTGATGAGAAAGGCGAAGCCGTGGGAGATGTGGAAAGCCGTGCGCGGCTATGGGCATCTCAGCAAGAACTGGTATGTTCTCAAGGACAAGGACAACGGTTATTTGGCGGAGGGGCCCTGCCCGCCGGACGTCAACAGCGGACAATTTGAGAGCTGGAAGAAGATGGGCGACGTCAAGGGCGCATTCTTCGGCCACGACCACATGAACAATATCGCGGGCGAGGTTGACGGGATACTGCTCGCACAGTGCAAAACCTCGGGCTTTTGGGCATACACAGACGGCGGCAGACCGTCCGTCAGGCTTGTGACCGTTCACGAGGACGGAAGCTTTGAGACGAGCGTGCACTCTTTTAAGGATTTCGCGCTCGAATGCACCTGCTTAGGACCTATTAAAAAGCGTATAACCGACCGCCAGAGCGTCAACGCCACAATAGCCGCATACGCACTCGGCGTCGGAGCGATAACTGCGGCGGTGATGCTCGGAGCGGGAAAAGCCTGTCAGTCTTTCAAAAACAGGAGGAAATAAAATGGTAACACATATAGTATTTTGGGCGCTCAAGGACGAGGCCGAGGGACACGGCAAGAGAGAGAATGCGGAGCACATCAAAGAGCTGCTTGAAGCGCTTGTCGGCGTTGTTCCGGGGCTTATAAAGGCAGAGGTCGGAATAAACGAAAACGGCGGCAAATACGACGCTGCGCTCTTCTCGCAATTCGAGAGTTGGGACGCGCTGCACGCCTATGACAGCCACCCGGAGCACCTCAAGGTGCGCGCTTTCGTCAAGGCGGTTCGCCTCGAGCGCGAGAGCGTGGATTTTGAAAGCTGATTTTTATTTTTAACATTTAAGAGCCGATGCCCGAAAAGCCCGGCTCTTTTTCTTTTGTGTGAATAAGCTGTTAATTTTGCTTTTTTTTGAGAATTTTGTTGTCATATATAGCTTTGTATGCTACACTGAAAGTGCAGAGAGAAACACAACGGCAGTTATATCCAAAGCCCACTTCAGGCTCTTGAAAGCGAGGTTTTCTTATGGATATCAACGACAATAAATTGAAGAAATTTTATACCGTATCTGCCGCCATAGGATATATTCTTTGCAGTTTGTACGCGTTCATATACTGTGCATCCTATGGGCTCGTCCGCCTGCACCTGCCGATTTCGTCGGAGTCGGTATTAAGCGGTGTGTTCGACGACTTTTTCTATTTCAGCGAAGCGACTATTGGCGTTTTGTTAGTCTTCGGCATCGTCTGCGTGGGGTCATATCTCGCGCTCCTGTTCATCGCGTTCGACAAAGGGCACCGCCCGCTGCCGTTCAGACTTTCAATCATAGCGTTTGCCGCGTTCGTCATGAGCTGCGCGGAATTCGACAAGCCCGGCACGGATTTGCGTATATTCTGCACCGTGCTGGCGGCAATATTCCTGCTCATAGGCATTTATACTGCTGTGCTTTGCGTGCGCAACGCGAAGAGATTAACGAAATAAAAGGAGGGGCTTCGATGAAAAAACTCGGAAAAGTTTTAACCGTGCTGCTGCCTGTCGTCGCTCTGTTTTTGGAGTCGCTGCCGTACGGTGCGGTTCTGATTTTCAAGGATTTCCCTGACGGGACAATACGAACGACTTACTCATATTTCAGCCCGACCCCTTGGGGCTACGCAAACTTTCCGCCCGGGATAACAGCGCTTCTCACCTGTGTTTTGCTGATGGCCGCAATCCTGGCGGCGGCAAAGGACAGCCGCAAGGCTCTGCTTCGGGTTTTCGGCATCTCTCTAGCGGCGGCCGTTATTTCGCCCATGCAGCTGTTATATAATATAAATAATTTCTCCGTCACGGGCTGCCTGATAACAGTCACGCTCGCCGCCGAATGTGTTCTGTCGGGAGTGCTCGCAAGGAGAAAGTAAGAAAAATACAGAGCCGACATCAAAAGACATCGGCTCTCTGTGTTATTTATCTTTACTTTTTTCGCACTGCGAGCAGCAGCCGGAGCATCCGGAGCAGCCCGAGCATCCGCCGCGCTTTTTCTGCCTGCGTATTGAAATAATCGCAAGCACAACGAGCAGAACTATAACGGCTATTATAACAAAATCAACGGGTTTCATGCTATCAGGCTCCCTATCTGATAAACGCCGAACGCGACGAGCCACGCGACAACGCACTGGAGAATGACTATGCCTATCGTTGCAAGGGTCGAGTTCATCTCGCGCTTTATGGTTGCAACTGCGGCGACGCAGGGCGTATAGAGCAGAGTGAATGCGAGGAAGCTCGCGGCGGTCAGCGGAGTAAACAGCGACGAGAGCGCACCGCCGAGGCTCGATATGCTCGTATTGAGCAGGACAGACATCGTGGAGACGACCGCCTCCTTTGCGGTAAAGCCCGAGATAAGCGCGGTTGCGACGCGCCAATCCGCAAAGCCGAGGGGCTTGAATATCGGCGCTATAAAGCGGCCTATCGCGGCGAGCATACTGTCTGCGCTGTCCTCAACGGGGTTTATGCGCGTGTCGAAGCTCTGAAGGAACCATATGATAATCGTTGCGACAAATATGACTGTAAACGCGCGCTGGAGAAAGTCCTTTGCCTTTTCCCACAGCAGGAGCGCAACGCTCTTGGGCGACGGGATTCGGTAGTTCGGCAGCTCCATGACAAACGGCACGGGGTTGCCGCGGAAGGCGGTATTTTTGAGTATCAGCGCGAGCAGGACGCTGAGCACTATGCCCGAGAAATACAGGCATATCATAACGAGCGCACCGTTCCCCGGGAAAAATGCCGCCGCAAAGACCGAATATATCGGAATTTTCGCCGAGCAGCTCATATACGGGGTCAGCATTATCGTCATCTTGCGGTCGCGGTCGGACGAGACTGTACGGGTCGCCATTATCGCGGGGACGGAGCAGCCGAAGCCGATGAGCATGGGGACGAAGCTGCGCCCCGACAGACCGATTTTCCTCAGCGGTCTGTCCATAACAAAGGCGATTCGCGCCATATAACCCGTGTCCTCAAGTATGGACAGGAAGAAGAAAAGAGTCACGATTATCGGCAGGAACGACAGGACACTTCCGACGCCCGCAAAAATTCCGTCGATAATAAGGCTGTGTATAACCGGGTTTATCCCGTAGGCGGTCAGACCCGAATCAACAAGTCCCGTGAGCTTGTCTATTCCGATGCTCAGCCAGTCGGAAAGGGCGGAGCCTATAACATTGAAGGTCAGCCAAAACACGAGACACATAACGCCTATGAACACGGGAATGGCGGTGTATTTGCCGGTCAGGACACGGTCGAGCTTCATGCTGCGGCGGTGTTCCTTGCTCTCGTGGCATTTGACGACCGAGCTCTCGACTACTTTTTCTATGAATTCGTAGCGCATTTCGGCGAGCGCGGCGTTTCTGTCAAGCCCGGTATCGTTCTCCATCTCGACTATGCAGTGGTCGAGCAGATCGCGCTCGTTGCTGTCCAGTTCGAGCTTGTCCGCCATATCGTCGCCGCCCTCAATGAGCTTTGTCGCGCAGAAGCGGCACGGCAGGTCAAGGCGTGATGAGTGGTCTTCGATAAGATGCACTATAGCGTGGATGCAGCGGTGGACGGGCGATCCGTCCGAGCAGAAGTCCCAGACCTTCGGCAGCGTCTTGCTTTTTGCGACCTGCAAAGCCTGATCAACAAGCTCGGACACGCCCTCGCCCTTTGCCGCGCTTATCGGCACGACGGGAATACCGAGCGCGTCGCTCATCTTCTTGACGTTTATCGTGCCGCCGTTCGAGCGCACCTCGTCCATCATGTTGAGCGCGAGCACCATAGGCACGCGCAGCTCAAGTAATTGCAGAGTCAGATAGAGGTTTCTCTCTATATTCGTGGCATCGACTATATTTATGATACCGTCGGGCTTTTGGTTGATTATAAAGTCGCGCGAAACTATTTCCTCCTGCGTATAAGGACGCAGGGAGTATATTCCGGGCAGGTCGACAACGGAGCTGTCCTTTGCGCCTTTTATCGCGCCCATCTTCTGATCGACTGTGACGCCCGGAAAGTTTCCGACGTGCTGATTAGACCCTGTCAGTGCATTAAAGAGAGTTGTCTTTCCGCAGTTTTGATTACCTACGAGAGCAAATATCATTTTGCGTCCTCCTCGGCTCTGACTTCTATCTTTTTCGCATCGTCAACGCGGAGCGTCAGCTCATAGCCGCGCACCATTATCTCTATCGGATCGCCCATCGGCGCGACCTTTTGAAGCGTCACACGGGTTCGCGGAATGAGCCCCATATCGAGCAATCTGCATCTGAGCGCGCCCTCGCCGCCTACGGCGGTTATGAGCGCGCTCTCTCCTGCTTTCATCTCATTAAGCGTCATATTATCCTCCCGAAAAGTAAGCCTTGCTTAACTTTAATTTTACACTTCAAGTAAACGCTTGTCAAGAAATCGAGACAGAAAGACGGCAAAAAATCCCGCCCCGCCGACGGTTCGCACAGTCAGCGGGGCAGGTTCGTTTAATCGGAAGATTTTCTTTTTTGCTGCCGTTTTAAAGCAGGGCGCGGTTTACGCACGCTCGAGTATCATCGTGCCGAGGTTATAGAGAAGGCAGTCATCCGGCAGAAGTGAAATCTCCGCAAAGGAATCAACCTTTTCGCCCAACACCTCGCCTTGAATCCCGGTGTCATAGTAGAACTTTCCGTCTTCTTCCTTCCATACGGTACTCTCCAAAACCGCATATCCGTTTTCGCGGATGTCCGCGCCCTGCTTTTTCGCCTCTTCGCGCACCTCTTCGGGCACGAATAAGAGCGTGTTGAGCGTTCCGTCCGGTGCAAATTCCATGATATATTTGCACATCTGGACGATTTCGGCATACATATCGTTATCGACCTGACTGTCTGCCGTAAAGACTTTCTCGCCGTCCGGGGTAACCAAATGCATTTCCCTGACTTTCCAAAGTCCGCAAATATCCATATTATTTTCCTCCTGTTATGCCCACGGGTCGGCTTCCTTCGGGGTGCGCACGCCTGTCAGCAGGTACTGCTCCCACAGGAACCACTTGCCGTCGGAGCCGCGCTGGCGCATCTTAATGGGACGGGGATCGTCCGCGCCGCCGCAGGGAATGAACAGCTTCATGTAGTCCTTCTCCTCGCCGGATACGTGATTGCTCTCAATGATGATTGTATAGGGCTGAGAGGGAGTGTAGTTATTGTCGGGCGTTGCGCCTACGAAGTAGGTGAACGGGAGATAGGTCTTGCCGTCGCGGAAGCGGTCGTTGAGGAAGGATATCTCCTGACCGTTGAGCGGACGAGGACCTCTGAGCCAGTTGAGCATCTCAAGGCCGATATTCTTATCCGCCGCATAGGCGCAGAGGGCAAGGACGGTCAGAGCCGCCGTCTTAAACGGTGTGTCAAGGCTCGCCTCGGGGAGCGCCTGCATTTCGGCAAGGCTCTCGGGCAGAGAAGCGAAGGTGAACTTCTCTCTCTTATTGCCTATCGACTGTATGGCGGAAGTCGCCGCCTGCTGCGCCGTGCTCTTAAGCTTATCAAATATACTCATATAATCTCTCCTTTTTCAAATGCTATTGCTTCTTTTTCCTGAGGGCAACCGCCACTCCGGCTATTATGCCGCCTATTGCAAGGCAGGCTATCGCTATCAGGACAACCGCCTTCACAGAGAGTGTTTTCCCCGTGCTGTCCTGCTTCGCGGCCGTGGTGGACTCGACAGAGCCGGGCTCACCTATATCGGTTTCCATACCGACTGCGCTTTCGTCCGGCGCCTTAACGCTGTCCGGCTCGGAGGTCTTTTGAACCTCTGAGGTTTTATCCGCGCCCGGAGTCACCGGGGCGGGCTTCTGCGTCGGAGCAGGCTTCTGTGTTGCAGTCGGCTTCTGTGTCGGCGCGGCCTTTTCGACTACCGTGACGGGAATGACGCTCGAATACGCCTTACCGCCGAGCTTTGTCTCAACATAGCAGACATAGTAGCGCGTCCCGGCCTTTCCCGTGTCGCAGACGAGAATAGGATCTTCCTCCGGGTACCCCTCGTTCGCGCCTATGGCTACAATATCCTTGAGCTTGCCGGTAGTTGTTTCATACCATAAATATGACTTAACCTCGTCACCGTCCGATGCCTTGGCGTCGCAGTAGAGCTTGAGGACCTTACCCTTTTCCACTCTGACCGACGCCGACACTTTAAGCTCCGGCGGGGACTTGCTTCCGCCGACGGAGATATAAGCTCTCGCCGAGGTCACGCTGCCGGTTTTGTTCGAGACGATACAGTAGATTTCCGCCCCGTCAAGGGCGCTCCCGATACCGTTGATAAAGAAAGTATTACCTTTATCGTTCGAGCCGTAGCCGCTTCCGACAACACCTTCCTGCCACGGATGACCCTCGGCAAAAGACTTGTTGGTGTCATATGTAACACCCTTGTACACGATGAACCAATGGTAGGAAAGATTATCTCCCGCTGCCTCTACGCTCCAAGATGCCACACTGTTTTCCGGGAAGGTTCCGTTCTGCGGCTGACGGGTAATCACTATATTCCCCGCAGCAAGCGACGGGGTTAACGCAAATGTCGCTAAGATGAGAATGAACATTAAAACTGCTGTTGCTTTTTTCATAGACACCTCGCTTTCTTTGCGGCGGATCAGAACTTACCGCCTCCGCCGCCGTGTGTCTCTCCGGAGGAAGATGTATGCGTACTGCTTCCGCCGGAGCTGCCGCTGTCAGTATTCTTCGGTTTTGCCGTGCGCGTAACGGTATTGTACAGGAACGTATCCCTGCTCTCCGTTATATTAAGGCTGCCGCTCTTCATATAGTCGCCTGCCGCCGCCTGGAAGCGCACTGTCTTGAGCTGTGCCTTCATCCTGCCGACTATAAACATCGCAAGACCGATGCCCACCAAAATCGAGATCACAATCCAAACTATCGAAAGAGGTCCCTTGGGCAGATTGCTCTTGTCGTAGGGCTCTCCCTCTCTCGACTTTGTGATGAAATCATCGGAGAGCTCGGCAAAGGTGTTGAATGCGGCGGCATAGTTGCCGTCACCCAAATCCTCTACCATCTGCTCGCCGATATACTGGATTCCGGCATCCGTAAACGCGGTTATGCCGTAGCCGCAGGTGGATATCCACCAGTCGCGGTCCTCCATGCTGACGAGGAACAGCAGACCGTCTCTTTTTTCTCCGTAGCCGTATTTGCAATAATCATAGATATCGTCGGCATATTCCATGGGCTTTTTGCCGTCCAACGTATTGGTCGTCACGACTATTACATCCATTTTCTGACGTTCGCTGAGCTCGTCGAGCGTTTTTATAAGGGCTTCTCTCTCACTTTCCGAGAGGAGCTTCGCCATATCCTGAACGCGCTCGTATTCGCTTACAAAGCCGTCCGCATCCACCGCAAAAGCCGGGATAACCGTGCAGAAGCAGAGGACAAGGACAAATATCATCGCAAGTATTCTCTTTTTCATTGTTATCCCTCCTTTACAGTATTCCTGCAAAATGCAGAAGCCACGCAATGCCGCAGGCGGCAGCGCTGAGCGCCGCGGCAAGTCCCACCGTCCACTTTGTGGCGGCCGACTTATCGAGCGGAAGATTGCCGACGAATTTGCCGGTCTGTCCGTTCATGGCAAAGGTATATTTTTCTCCGTTCCAGGTTGTGTTCAGCAGCCACACGGGATAGAGCGCATACTTCGCCTTTCCGCCATGGAACTGCACCGAGCTGCTCTCGGCAGTGACCGTTGCATAGCCCTGAACCGTCGAGGCAAAGGCATCCTCCGTGGAGCGCCTGACGCGCTGATTGGCGCGGTTGATGCTCTCCTCGGCGGTCACATCGTACTTATCCGCAAAATAGCCCGCAAGATAAGCCGTCTGGAAATCCAGAGCATCGGAATAATCGTAGGGCTCGACGGACTCCATGAGATCGTCCGGCATTTTGGATGAGCCGTCCACCGGGACATGCTCAAAGCCGACGCTTCCGCCGCGATGAATCATATAATAGCTCGTCTCGGTGTATCTGTAATCCTCGTCGCTCCATGTGCGAACCTTGGTTGCACGGTAACGCACCTGCGCGTCGACATCGGTATCAAAGAGCCAGAACGGGACATAGACGCCCTTTACCTCGTCGATATGATTCTGATCCTTGAAAATCTTGGGCAGAAGCTTCTTTCCGCTGAGGTGCTTCATCAGCCCCGCCTTTGCCGCCTTCTTATCGAGCTTGAACGGGATCACGATGTCGGGCTTGAGCAAGCCCGCGAACTGGTTCATCATGACTACCGGATTGCCGCAGAACGGGCAGGACGTTGCCGCCGTATTGGCATCACCCACTATCTCTCCGCCGCAGGATTTGCATACATAAGAGCGTAACCCCTCAATCTCGCTCTCCTGCCACTCGCTGCCCGCGGAGGTCTCCCATTCCATATTGTCCGCCTGTTCGCCCTGAAGCTCGGCGTCATAGCTCTTGAGCGCATCCATTTCAAACTCAGTGTCGCAGAAAGGGCACTTCATCTTCTGGAGCGTGCTGTCAAAAGCTATTGCGCCGCCGCAGCAGGGACATTTATATTCCTGCAAGGTTTGCATTAAAAAACTCCTCTCTTAAAAGAACCTTAACCGTCAAGCGTCTTTATGTTTTTACCGCCGCAAAAGCCGCATGGAATTTTCGGTACCGACATAAAGAAAAGTCGAACTAACGGTATTTTGTTTTTTGCCGTTTTCAAAAGCTGTTCATTGTATTTGCAGCTACGCAGGTCGGCGATACACACACAAATGCGCGGTTTTTTTGCCGAAGATAAATCTTACAGCCCACCTGCGTAAACGCCGTAAAACCGATATCCTCCGCCGCATTAATATCGGCTCCGAAGCCTTTAAGCTTCTTTTATCCGTCTTTTTCTCTCGGCACGAAGCAATGACCTGCCGGCCGTAAGCTCATCGCCCCTTTCCGTCAAGCCGTTTTTTCGGCAAGCTGATTTGTTTATTCGCTTTTTGCAGCGCCGCGAAAGGCTTGGATCAGGCGGGAATCGAGCCGCATTAAACCTCCGCCTTTCGGGACGCCGATTACCACTGCTTTATCAGGCGAGCGGCTTGCCGCATTCCGGGCAGAATTTGGGCATAGCCTGACCGGGCGCGGGCGACCAGCCGCAATTCGGGCAGCCGCTAACCGAAACGGGCTTCAGAGATCCGCAGTTTGCGCAGAATTTGCCTGTATTCTGTGCGCCGCAGGACGGGCACATCCAAGCTGCCGCTGCCGCCTGCTGCTGAGGCGCGGGGGCTGCCGCATATCCGGCCGAAGTCGCTGCCGCATAACCTGCCGCGGGGGCGGCTGCATATCCCGCTGCGGGGGCTGCCGCATATCCGGGGGCGGGATTCGACGGTCTGTCGCCGCCGTATACCGTGCGGTTCATCATGCCGTCGCCGTCCCATGTGCGGTAACGGTTATCACGGCGCAGAAGTATATCCTTGAGCTCGTTCATCTTGCGCTCATACTCGCGGTAGAGGTCGGTATACGGGCTGTCGGGGCGGCTGCCGTCGCTTATCTCAAGCTCGATACTGTCAAACCACGGGGAGTTCACGCGGATAACCACATCGAACTCATAGTCGCACTCATAGCGGGGCGGCTGATAGCTCTTTCTGTTTCCGTCGGAATCCTCGAAGAATATCTCTTCCCTGTTTTCTTTTATATTTGTGTCGACCGCAACAACCTGCGAAAGCTTAATGATATCGGGATTGGCGCTGCGCCAATTCGAGCTTCCCGTAACGATAAACGCCTCGGAGACAGTGCTGATATACACTTTTTTGCTCCCATCGAACATTACGTCGGGGTTAAAATTTCTGACGAGCTTCTCGTTTTCCTCGCGGTAAGCGAGCTGACGCTTGATATCCTCGACCGTCGAGCGGCGGCGTTCGCTGAAGAACGGAGACAGCTTCGCGGCGCAGTTCTTGCAGAGATTGCCGTCTTCAAGCTTGCGGTTTCCGAGAAGTCCTATTTTCTCGCCGCAGATATCGCAATATTTCTTATCAAATAATCCCATAGTGTTTCCCTCCTGTTATTTTTTCGGTCGCAGTAACGACCCGTTTTGCGCTGTCAGCCTGCAAACCGTATCATAAGAACGATTTCAGCAGCTCAAACAGCTTTTTTTCACCCATGCCGTTATATTTCATCGAAATAACGCTGCCGTCGGACAGAAGCCGGCCTACACAAAGCAGACTGTCCGCTTCGTCATACACATTCTCTCCTGCCTCTGTCCCCGGTTGAGGCTGTTAAGCACAGCGTCCTCGGGGATATGTGGCAGCTCGGAGATTTTCGGCAAAGCTTGCTTTTTCGCTAAGCGGCGGTGACACCGCACGCCTATGGCAACGCCTAATATGAGCGCCGAAAGCAGAATCAAAATTATGAGCAGCGCCTTCATCGGCTGTCTTATTTTTTATCGTTATCGTCAAATATATCTCCGCACTCGGGGCAGAACTTCGGAGGATTGGAGGGATCCTCGGGCTCCCAGCCGCACTTATCGCAGCGGTAGAGAGGAGCACCCTCGGGCTTTTTGGCTCCGCAGCTCTGGCAGAACTTGCCCTTATTGACGGTTCCGCACGAGCAGGTCCAGCCGTTTGCGTCAGCGGGTTTCGGGGAGCCGCACTCGGGGCAGAACTTGCCTGTCGCGGTAGCGCCGCACTGACATTTCCAAGCGCCTGCCGCCGGCTCGGGAGCGGGCTTCTTTCCGCCGCAGTTCGGGCAGAAGTTACCGGACACCATATTGCCGCACGAGCACTTCCAGCTATCCTGTGCCGGAGCGGCGGGAGCAGGCTGCTGCGCCTGTGCCGCCTGTTGCTGAGCCTGCTGCTGTTGCTGCTGACCCATGGCGAACAGGTTCTGGGCGTTCATGCCGCCGCCTGCGTTCATAGCCATGCCCATGCCCATAAAGCCGGTCATTGCGCCTGCCTGGTTGCCGGCCGCGGTCTTCATGGCGTCCGCCTGAGCGCCGACAAGGGTTGCCGCCGCCATGGTGGGATCGCGCATGATAGCTGCACGCTGAGCCTGCTTGATGAGCTCCGCATCCTCTTCGGGAAGAGTGACCGAGCCGAGGGCTATTGTGACGACCTTGAGTCCGCGCAGCTCGCTCCACTTTGCGGAGAGGGCGGCGTTCATAGCGGTTTCAAGCTCGGTGTTGTGAGCTACTATCTGATTGGGGCGAAGCTCAAGATCGGAGAGCTGAGCAAAAGCGGGCTGAAGCGCGCTGATGAACTCTGTCTTGAGCTGATTGTCTATCTCTTCGCGGGTATAATCCTGCTCGACATTGCCGCAGACATTGGTATAGAAGAGCATGGGGTCGTCTATCTTATAGGAATATACGCCCGAGCAGCGGACTGCGACATCGATATCAAGGCCTATCTTCGAATCGACGACACGGAACGGAATCGGGTTCGGAGTGCCGAACTTGTTGTCCATCAATTCCTTGGTGTTGAAATAATAAACACGCTGATCCTTTCCGGTATCGCCGCCGTAGGTGAAACGCTTACCGATGGTCTGGAATGTCTTTTTAATGCTGTCGCCGAGAGAGCCAGAGAAAATCGAGGGCTCCGTGGAGGCATCATATGTAAACTCGCCGGGCTCCGCGCAGAACTCGACTACCTTGCCCTGCTCGACTATCATCATGCACTGTCCGTCCGCAACGGCTATACCCGAGCCGTTTGTGATGATGTTGTCGCTGCCCTTTGTGTTTGACGATCTGCCGCTTACGCGCTTCTGTCCTTTGGTAACAAGAAGCTCCTTCGGCATTGCCTCGCAATAGAAAAATTCCTTCCACTGATCGGCAAGAACGCCGCCGACTGCGCCTACGCCGGCTTTAATAAGTCCCATAAATAAAAACTCCTTTGCAATATTATTTTATTATATTATTTCGCGGGGTGAGTCCCCTTTTTGACTGTTTATCCTACCGCTTCGTCAAAGAGCAGCGGCTCGCTCTTCAAAACATAATCGGTTTTTCCGTCGCGTCCGTCATAGGTGAGCTCTTTTCTCGCGGCCATGCCGCCCTTTTCGGCTTCTATGGCGGCGGTGGGAACAGTCTCGGCAAGGCTGCCGTCGAACTCATAAACCTCGCCCTTTTTGACCTTCACCGAGAAGAGGATACCGTCCGACTCCATCTCGTTATCGGCTTCGTTATACTTGAGCTTTACGAGCGTGACGATGACTCCGTCAACATTCGAGACAAAGCGTATCCTGTCGTTCGGATAAATCGCGCTCCCGGTCTTAAAAATCTGCACCGGGTCGCCGAGAGCCCTGTATGACGCGGAGCTTGAATCGGTATAGAGCGAGAGCTCAAACGCATCCTTCGTCACATCGTACTCCGTCATAACTTCCTCGGTAGTCTGCATATCCCCGTCGCCGGTCGTCTCATCGGTATTGCCCGTTTTACCGCAGGCAAAAAGGGTGAGGGCGAGGACAAGGACCAGAAGAACCGACAGGATTGCCGAAATGCTTTTCTTCATTTTCAAACCTCCGTTCACGGCAGCAAAGTCCACAGGTCGGAAATTGCGTCATATTCATATACCACCCTGTCAAGGTGGTTAAAGCACACATTTATCTCGCGCACGAAGCTGTCTTCGCCGCTTGTGCCGAGGGCATAGATATTGTAGCGGATTCCGTCCTGCTCCATATACTCGCCCGTATCCAAAATCGCCATGCCGGAATCGACATATTCGGCGAAGCCCTTGCTGCATTCGCGCATCTGTTTGACCGCCTCATCCAAGGGTATGTCATACTTCTCGCCGCGCTTTATCTCCGTTCCCGAAATATTCGACGGAAGCGTCATTTTTTCGGAAGAGGTCGAGGATATCGCCGCTTCTGCGGTCGTGCCGTCCGACGTTTCGGGGGTCGGTTTTTTGTCCTTAGCGCAGCCTGCCGACAGCATAAGGGCAACCGCCGTCAACAGAACCGCTGCCGTTATCAGCATTCTTTTCACTGCGGGGTCAAGCCTCCTTTTCACGGGTTTCTTCTTTTTTGTCCGCCCTGCCGAAGCTCGACGACGAGGCGGAATAGGGATTCAGATTCTTTTTCGGCTCATCCCGCACGCTCGCGCAGTCACCCGCCCAGCTGATGAGCAGAGTGCGCAGCAATATGATAAAAAACCATATTATGAGCAGCGAAGCGAACCACCATATGGAAATTTTAAGGATGAAATGGGCGGCAAGCAATATCCACGCGGGCACCGACCAGCCGAGGTTGAATACGAGGTTCATCAAAAAGCAGAGCATAAAGCCCCCGAAATCGCGTTTTCTCACGGTTTGTCTCCCCTTTCTTCAAATACATCCCAAATACTGCACATATATAATATCAAAAAAAATGTCCGAGCACACTACCCCCTCGGAGTAGTTTTGATTGAAGAATGCGAAAAGGCTCGGATATGCAATTTTACCGCACAACAAAAAGCCTGCGGTCGGAAGGGTCGGAGACAAGCTCCATATCGCTCAAATTTTCCTCAAGCACATCGAAGCATGAGGTGGCGACGGTCTTTGTCTTCCCGTTTTTTTCCGCTTCGGCTCGCGTTATGCCGAAGAATTTGTCCATATTCATCATATCGTATTCCTGGAGCCCTACGCTGACGAGCTGCTCCGGCTCGATCTCTTTTCCGTTGAGCTCAACATTGAGCAGTCTCTTCTCCGAGCGGGAATAGACGACCCTGAGTCCGTGCGAGAGCTGGTAGAACTCCGTTTTTCCGTCGAGCGCCTCGTCGCGCAGAATATACATGAGCACCGAGCGCAGCTGTTCTCCGGTCAGATATATGCGCTCTATTTCATTTTTATACGGGAATATCTCCGCCAAATCCTGAAGCTGGACTATAGGGCCTAACTGCTCGTTTCTGATACTGCCCGAGCCGAGCAGCATTATATCCAGACCGAGCGCATCCTTGAAAATATCGCTGAATATGCGCCCTATCTGCGTCTCCTCGTTGCGTTTGCGATGAAAATATTCCTCTTTGAAGCGGGTGACTACCCGACTGTATTTCACATCCGTCTGATTCTTATATTTTTCTATGACCCGCTCTAACTGAAGGTCGCGCTCGCAGTTGTCCCCGTTTATCGGAACGAGCTGCCAGGTGTAGCTGTCTATGCAATTGTCGTCGGTATCAACCGTGATATCAAAGCGGCCTATCTGAGAGGTGCCGTTCGCCGCCTGAACTATCGGTATCCCGGCGACTACCGCAGGCTCGCTGAGCATTGTGTGGCTGTGGCCGCCGATTATAATATCGACTCCCCAGCGCGGGTCGAGATTCGCGGCAAGCTCCTTGTCCGCCTCAAAGCCGATATGGGTCAGGAGAACCGTAAAGTCTATATCGACGGACTGATAGCTGTTGCATATCTTTCCGACCTCTGCCGCCGCCTCATAGACATCGAGGAACGAGCCGATAAGCTTATCCTGCTTTGTTTGCGAGAGCACCTGCTCGGTAAGAAGTCCGATAAACAGCACCTTCATGCCGTCAATCCCGAGGATCTCGTGGGATTTGAAAAGGCGCGTGCCGTTATTTTTCAGATATATATTCGCATTGATTATCGGGAACTTTGCGCAGCGCTCTATAAATAAAAGATGCGCTATGCCGTAATCCACCTCGTGGTTGCCGAGGGTCACGACATCGGGCGCTAAAATATTCATTATTTCAACGGTCGACAGTCCCTTGTACTCGCTGTCTATGAGCGAGCCGCGGAACATATCGCCGGAGATTGAATAGACTACATTCCGCTCCTCGCGGCGCACCTTGCCGACATAACCCGAGAGCATGGAGACCCCGCCGATAAGCCTGTCATCGACCTCCTTGGCCATAAAGTCGCCGTGCATATCGTTTGAATGAAGGAGCGTAAGCTTTTTCAGATGTTTCATTTTATTGCACACTCACCGAAATATTTCGCCGATTTGATTATAACAAAACAAAAAAGAATACGCACTACCCGAAATGGGTAGTATTGTCAATAGAGCGGATTTATCCACCCGTTTGATATCATGTAGAAAGCGAGATCGACCGACCTTGCGAAGCCTGTTTTTGCGAGCATATTCTTCTTGTGGTACTTCACCGTGTCCTCGCTGATATAGAGCTCGGCGGCAATCTCCTTGTTGGTCATATGCTTGCACATCAGGCGCAGTATCTCCATTTCGCGCTCCGTCAGCGGCGCTTCACCCTGCGGCATGGGGATGATCTTCGGCTCGGGGAAGCATCCGCCGCCCGACATAACGTCGTGCGCGGTCTGCTCGAACTCGGAGAGGCTGCGGCTCTTATATATGAATGCGTGTGCGCCCGCCTCCTTTGCGCGCGGGGCATAGGATATCTCGTCAAAGGCGGTCATAACTATCACTTTTATATCCGGGAAGGCGTCGCGCACCTCTTTTGTTGCGCGAAGTCCCGACGCGCCGCCCTCGGTGCAGACGTCCATAAAGACTATATCAGGCGAGAGCTCACCGCACATTCTCACTGCATGGTCGGCGCAGGAAATACCGCCGACAACGCAGAAATCCCCGCTCTCGTTAAACAGGCGCTCAAGGGATTCGCGCATTGATTCGTGGTCATCGACAACCAGCACTTTTGTCACAGGGTTTCACCTCCGGAAATAAAGACTGAAAGGGCAAATCGGGGCTTCGTTTCAACTCTCACGCTGCCGTCAAACAGCCCGACTTTTCTTCGTATCGAGCTGAGTCCGCCGCCCTCGACGGGCTCGGACTTAGGCGGAATACCGTTGTCGGTTATCCTCATGGAGAAATTGCCGCCGCTCTGTCCGAGAGATATGTATACCTCCGACGCGAGTCCGTGGCGCACGGAGTTTGTCACCGCCTCGGTTATTATATCCATACCGAGCCACGCAAGGCTCTCCTTTGCGGGCAGGTTTCCGTCTATAATAAGCGTCACGCCTATCTCCTGCATGAGTCGGCAGAGAGTCTCCAATCTGTCGGCGGCGGTAGTCACGGCCTCCCTGCCGCTGAGCTCCTCCGGCAGGTCATAGGCGAATCTGCGAATAAGCTCCTCATCGGGCTCCTCGCCCTCGCGCAGGCTGCGGAAAAGCAGGGCGAGGCGCTGACCCAAAATATCGTGAAAGCGGCTGCGGATTCTCAGCATCTCCTCCTCGCGGCAGAGAAACCGAACCTCGGATATCATCTCCTTGAGCTCGAGACCTCTGCTCTGAAGCATGGCGCGCTGGGCGTTTAGCTCATTAGTGAGCATCCACTGCTCGGTAACATCCGCCGCCGAAAGCTGAACATAGCGTCTGTTTTTAATATATATATCGCATCTTGTGAAGAACCAGACCTTGCCGTCGGGCAGGATAAACACGGTCTTTCCGTCGATAACATTGGAGCTGCAGCTGTCCGAGACATCGCCCGAGAGCAGGCGTTCGTAGAACTTCTTTCCGTTCCTGTAAACCTCGCCGCAGAGCACCTGCATGAGCCTCTGCATACGCCCGTTTACAAGCAGTATATTTCCGTCCGGCTCGCAGAAAAGCAGACCCGAATGGAGCTCATCGAGCGCGAGTTTGACGGAATCGCGCGACAGCTCGTTTTTTATATCCCTGCGGCACACGCGCATAAGCAGCAGCGCGCGGGCAATCAGCAGAAGCTCCGCCGCGCAGAAGATGACCGCCGCCGCTTTGTACGGCAGGAGGTCCATATACGGCAGGGAGACGGACGAGACGACCGCACAGAGCAGGACATCATAGACTCGGCTGACACAGGCTACGGCTATGCACGACGCGGCAACCGCCGCAAACACGCCGTATCTCGTCACCTCATATTCGCTGCCCGCGGGCAGGAACATCCAAGCGTTCAGCTGAGCGCGCGCGACGATAATGAGCATAACCAAGCTCTGAGCCGTGACCGCTGTCTGAGAAATATATGCGGCCGTGCGTTTTCTGTCCCTGAACGTACTGCGCACCACCGTATAGACGAGCGCAGCCGTCTGAAAGCCGACGCAGAAAACGGATATCATACATATGAGCACTCTGGCGGGCTCCGTGAGAGAGTATAAAAACATCAAGGCGCTTTTCCTCCCTTCGGCACGCGCAGACTGATGCCCGCAGTCTCGTCGAGGTCCTTTACCGACACTGTGCCGCCGATACCCTCGACTGCCTTTTTCAGTTCGTCGCTCATAAACTCTTCGCCGCCGTCAAAGGATGAGGGGAGCAGCTTCATCTCCGTCATGCCGTCTGTATCGGCAAGACGCTCGAGCAGCGTATTTTCTTCACCCGCGCACGAATCGAGCACGGAATAGAAGAAATCGTACATCACGCTGCCGCAGCGCGGAGACAGCGAGCCCTTTGCGGTGCAGACGGTGCTTATTCTGATATCGGCGTAGGACGCGAACTCGGAGAGCTCGTCGATATAGACGGCCAGCTCCTCCGCAGGCATATCCCCGCCCTCCTGCTCCTTGAAGAACAGGCTGCATCTGCGCTTTATGTAGCACATCAGCAGAGTTATTCGGGCGATGTCCCGCTGCTTGTTGTTCGAGCGTTCAAGCCCGTCTATCATATCGTTCATGCGCTCGAGGTGGCGTTCCATCTCGGCGTTTAAAAGCTCCATGAGGCGCACGTTTTCCTCCGCCGCGGCGAGCCTGTACTTGCTCTCGCGCTCCGTGACAAGGAGCTTGTTTGCGGAGGTCAGCTTCAAGACGTTTTCGCGTATCTCCTGCTGCATATTGAGTATCTCGGCGATACTCTCCTGCCAAACTATCATGCCGCCCGGTATGCCGTCGGCGTAGAGCAGGGTGTCGCCGTGCAGAAGAAGAGGATGCTTTATATCGTCGCGGAGCTTTTCCCAATCCTCGCGCGATATCGGCCGAGCACCGGCAGAGCTGAGCTCGGCATTGCCCTCGGAGTCGATTATCTGCATTCTCAGGGGTGAATTGGAAAAGAGCACGGCATATTTTTGATTGACGGGCACAAGTCCCGTTCTCATCGCAAGCTCCGCAAACGCGAGCGCAAAGACGCACGAGACGGTTGTTATATCGCTGTCGCGCGCCACGGGAACGCCTGCGGCATATGCCGCGCAGTAAACGAAAAGAAGAACCTCGCTGAGTATCGGCAGAAAAAGCCTCGAACGGTTGAAGCCGCGCATGGCCTTTCGCACCAAAATCGCGGTTGACAAAATCACCGCCGCGACGATAAAGGCAAAAATAAGATAATAGCCGAAGTTATACGTATAGCCTCCGCTGAAGGTTTTTATATCTTCAAACTTAAAAACCCAGCCGTGCAGGTCGTTTGTGAACACCGTCAAAAGCAAAACCGCATAGACGGCAAAGCCTGAGCAGACAAATATCTTGCGCTGCCGAACATTCCCGGAGGAATCGGTCATCAGAGACAGGATAAGCATAAGAAGCGGCAGACCCATCATAAAAACATAATAGGCATACCAGAGATAGCGCCCCATAACGGGGTTCCCGTCCGTCTGATATTTCAAAATACAGACGAGCATCCAGGCTATAACCATGCCGCCGAGCGCGCGGACAAGCATTCGGATATCCTTGCGCTGGACTCTGCGCAGGGCAAAGCCCATCCAGATTATCGCCGTCATTATGACAGCCGCGCCCAAGAGCTTATGCTCAAACGATTCCGCGGAGGAATACAGGCGACTTCTGAAAACTCCGCGTTTGAAAACGCTGATAAAATTCTCCGTCTGTCTCGCAAATTCTACGGCATCGCCTACCCTTTCGGCGCGCCCGTATTCGGACAGAGACGGATAGTTTTCGCCCTGAGCTTTGTCGGCGCGGAAGCCCGCCGCGGCGATCGCATCCCCGGCATTCTGCGAAAACTTCATCTCATAGCCCGACAAGACGCCGACTCCGTAGAGCAAAGTGCCCTCGGAGGGGATTATTATTTCGATATTTTTTCCCTCGCGCTTCATAAGCACGGCCTGGTAATCCCAGCAGATATTGACGGGGGCGTCGATTTTGCCGTAGCTCAGCCTTCCGCTTTTGTTGAGCTTATGCAGCAGGCCGACCGCCTCGCCGGACATATAATTCTTCTCAAGCCCGTAGGACACGGCGGCAAAAAGCATCCGCTCATACCGGGACGTAAAGCCCACGGGACAGGATATATTTTCGAGATCGCGCCAGCCTTTTATCTCCCCGTCAAAGCGCGAGCGGTCAACGGCGATAACGGCGGCGGTGGCAAAATGCTCGTACCAAATTCCGCCTGTCCCCGCGTCTTTCGAGGCGCGTGCCTGAACGTCAAAGAGGGCGAACGCCTTATCCTCTCCGTCAACGGACGAGAGCAGAGATGAGAGACCTTTGCCGTCGCGGACGGTGCAGTCGGGCGCGATGTCGCGGAGCAGGTCAATATAGGCGGGGTCCGTATCGCGGACAAACACAGTCTTTTCGTCCGACTTTATATTACAGCCAGAAAAGCAAAAAACGGCGGCAAAAAGCAGGAGCACAGCGACACCGAGTCTGCCCTTGTGCATCCGCCTCACCTCCGTCCGTGCGCCGAAGCGCAAAATTTCCGATATAGTATACCGAGTTTATTATATTATACTCAACCGTTAATTTCAACAAAAAGCGTTTTGTTTTTGCCATAGTTTGCACAAAAAGGTCAATTTACGGGCGGAGTGTTGAAATAAATCGCCGGCGCGGAAAATTATCTTGATTTTCGGAATGATATCGTGTATAATATCTGCGTTCAGAATACCCGCCGGTGTGATGGAATTGGCAGACGTGCCGGACTCAAAATCCGGTGGTGGCGACACCGTACCGGTT
>OJOQ01000103.1_pt1 | contig 35497 bp, 27 predicted proteins | sample 1598241 | NCBI WGS metagenome assembly OJOQ01 (sample SAMN03922466, study PRJEB24848) | human gut metagenome | isolation source: stool sample | host: Homo sapiens | place: Germany | collected 2010-11
TTTCCGTTTTAGTCCTTAAAAATGGGGACTTTTTCAGTGCCCTCCCTGGGCTAGGGGCTTCTGCCCTTTCAGGGCGTATGGGACAAAACTTGCGAAAGTTCTGTTACGCTTATTCCTTCAGCTATGATTTTGTTCGATTTTTAGAATTTTTAAAAAAACTCTTGAAGTATTCTAAGAGAAAAGTAGTATCTTTGCACTCTAGATCATATAAGTTGAGATCGGAAATATAGATAACACATACATAAAGATAAAAAAAATGAGAACTGTTTACGAATTTTCTGTTAAAGACAGAAAGGGAAAGGATGTTTCCCTCAAGGAGTATGCCAACGAAGTGCTGCTCATCGTTAACACCGCTACAAAGTGTGGTTTCACCCCTCAGTATGAGGAACTGGAGAAACTTTATGAGACCTATCATTCTCAAGGTTTCGAAATACTTGATTTTCCTTGCAACCAGTTTGGTCAGCAAGCCCCTGGTACAGATGAAAGCATTCATCAGTTCTGCAAGCTTACATACGGCACAGAGTTCCAGCGCTACAAGAAGATCAAGGTAAACGGAGACGATGCTGCCCCTCTCTTCAAATTTCTGAAAGAATGTAAGGGCTTTGCTGGTTGGGACGAGAGCCACCCTCTCTACCCTGTTCTCGACAAGATGTTGAGCGAGGCTGATCCTAACTACAAGGAGAGTGCCGATATCAAGTGGAACTTCACCAAGTTCCTCGTTAACAAGAAGGGTCAGGTTGTAGCCCGCTTCGAGCCTACCACAAGCTTCGATGTCATCGCTAAGGCTATCGAAGAGTGGTTGAACTTCTCTAATGAAAGATAGAAGTCTCGAACTGAGAATAGAATCTCTAAATAAAAAGCCAGGTTGCTTTTCGCAGCCTGGCTTCTTTTATAATGTGATATTGTTATTTCAATATATCTCAAAGAATAATTGTCAACTGTTTGCTATAAACTATTAACTGTTAACTGAAAATTAGTCAACCTTTGGCACATCCTTGAGGAACTGCTGGATTTCTTCATCACTCACAGAATAATCGTGCAAATCGCCATTGATAAAGCTATCGTAAGACGGCATATCGATAAGACCATGACCTGAGAGACAGAACAGGATAACCTTCTCCTTGCCCTCTTCCTTAGCCTTCAGAGCCTCACGTATAGTGGCTGCAATCGCATGACAGCTCTCTGGAGCAGGAATGATACCCTCGGTCTGAGCGAAGAGCATACCTGACTTGAATGACTCCAGCTGAGGGATATCTACACCATGCAGATAACCATCCTTCAGAAGTTGGGAGATAATCATACCAGCACCATGATAACGGAGACCACCTGCATGAATGTTGGCAGGCTTGAAATCATGACCCAGAGTAAACATTGGCAGCAATGGAGTGTAACCTGCCTCATCACCGAAATCATACTCGAACTTACCGCGAGTCAGCTTAGGACAGCTCTCTGGCTCTGCAGCTATAAACTCAGTATGGCGCTCACCTGTGAAGTTGTGACGGAGGAATGGGAAGGCAATACCACCAAAGTTACTACCACCACCGAAACAAGCAATCACCTGATCAGGATACTCACCTGCCATCGCCATCTGCTTCTCAGCCTCTAGACCGATGATGGTCTGGTGAAGTGCCACATGATTGAGCACAGATCCCAGCGTATACTTACAGCCCGGTGTGGTTGTAGCCAGCTCAACAGCCTCACTGATGGCAGTACCGAGCGAACCAGGATGATGAGGATCACGTGTGATAATGTTCTTACCTGCACGTGTACTCATGGAAGGAGAACCCTCTACAGTGGCTCCAAACGTACGCATGATGCTGGAACGGTATGGTTTCTGCTGCATGGTAATCTTTACCTGATAAACTGCTGCCTCCAGGCCGTAGAGTTTTGCTGCATAAGAGAGGGCTGCACCCCACTGTCCTGCACCAGTCTCTGTAGTGACATTGGTATCCCCCTCCTGCTTACAGTAGTAGCACTGAGGAATGGCTGAATTGATTTTATGAGAGCCTAACGGATTGATACTCTCATTCTTGAAATAGATATGCGCCGGAGTACCGAGTGCCTCCTCAAGGGCGTAAGCACGTACAAGAGGGGTTGAACGGTAGAAGGTGTACTTCTCCAACACATCTTCCGGAATATCAATCCAAGCGTGCTCTGTATCAAGTTCCTGCTTTGAGCACTCCTTATTAAATACGTGTGACAAATCATCAGCATTCATTGGCTGGTGTGTCTGAGGGTTCAACGGTGGCAATGGCTTGTTAGGCATATCTGCCTGAATGTTGTACCACTGAGTAGGAAGTTCCTGCTCGCTTAAGATGTACTTTTTCTGTCTCATATTTATATATATGTTTAAAATTGTTGTATGCCAGAACAAAGGTACAAATAAAAAATGAAATAAAGAACTTTTTTATGTGTTTTTCCACTATTTTTTTATTTTTATCCAATAAAATAGTTCATTCTACAGGTATTATTTGTTATATAAGTGTGTTTTCAGTGTCATTTCTATAAATTTAATCAAATATTACCCCATAAAATACCAAATATTACCCCCTATATTATAATAAAAAATAGTATCTTTGCAACAGAAAAATTCAAAATGCGTTGTGAAACGCTTATCATCATCTTTTACTTATACAAAAAAATAAAACATTGGAGTTCAATAGGGATATTGAGATTCCAATGTTTTTTTTTATACACTAAACTGAAACATATTATCATGTAAAGTTGACATATCATCATGTAACGTTGTCAGATTTCTAACCTTTCAGTATAAATCAACAGTCTGTTATATTGTCTACTTCCACAATTGATACAGGATTTTACCCATAGACTGCAGACACAGATTATTTTTTCTCATTACCTAAATCTATCTGCGATATCTGATTCAACAGATTTACAGCCTGTCCTACAGTCTTCACATCATTGATGCGAAGCATTCGCTTGTTGAATTTTTCCTTCAGAACACAATCTTGAATATGACTGGTAACGTAAGCGAGTATGCGGTTAAACATCTGACTTCTGTAGAACGGACTGTTTACATTGCTTACAAACTGCATCTGCATATAGCCTTGCTTGAGAATAATCTTCTCGCAACCTAGCTTCTTGCCTACCCTACGCAGACCTACCACATGCATCAGTTCGTCTGCTTCATGAGGCACAGGACCAAAACGGTCTATCATACGCTTGCGGTAAGCCTCTACTTCCTCATCGCTCTCCAGACGGTCCAGTTCACGATAAAGGAGCATGCGCTCACTGTCACCCGGCACATAAGTCTGAGGAAAATACATCTCCAGATCGCTCTCTATGCCACAATCGTCAACGAAATCATCACCCGTAAGCTGGGCACCTTCATCCATCTTCTCCTGATAAAGATCACAGAATTCCTCGTTCTTCAACTCTGTGACAGCCTGAGAGAGAATCTTCTGGTAGGTTTCATAACCCAGATCTTCCATAAAACCGCTCTGCTCAGAGCCCAGCAGATTACCCGCACCGCGGATATCCAGGTCCTGCATGGCGAGATTGAAGCCGCTACCCAGTTCGCTGAACGTCTCCAGAGCCTCCAGACGGCGACGCGCCTCAGGAGTAAGTGCACTCTTAGGTGGCGCCATCAGATAGCAGAAAGCCTTCTTGTTACTCCTTCCTACGCGTCCACGCATCTGATGCAGGTCACTCAATCCGAAGTGATGAGCATCGCTCACGATAATCGTATTGGCATTGGAAATGTCGATACCGTTCTCTACAATAGTGGTAGAAAGCAGTACATCATAATCGTAATTGATAAAGCCCATGATGATTTTCTCCAAATCCTCAGGCTTCATCTGTCCGTGACCGATTGCTACCCTACAGTCTGGGATATACTTCTCGATGAGCATCTTGAGCTCCGGAAGCTTGGATATTCTGTCGCATACGAAATAAACCTGTCCGTTTCGGCTCATCTCGAAATTGATGGCATCGCAGATAACTTCACTACTAAACGTTACCAGTTCGGTATGAATCGGATAACGGTTAGGTGGCGGAGTGCGCATGATACTCATATCCCGGGCGCCCATCAGAGAGAACTGGAGGGTTCGTGGAATCGGAGTGGCACTCATCGTGAGTGTATCGACATTTACCTTGAGCTGACGGAGTTTCTCTTTGGTAGACACACCGAACTTCTGCTCTTCATCGATGACGAGCAGTCCCAGGTCATGCCATTTCACGGTCTTTGATATCAGCTTATGCGTACCTATGAGGATATCAATCTTACCCTCTTTCAGGGCGTCAAGCACCTCTCTGGTTTCCTTCGTTGTACGGGCTCTACTGAGATAGTCTACCCTTACAGGCATGCCTTCCAGACGCTTTTTGAAAGTCTGATAGTGCTGGAAAGCCAGAACGGTAGTAGGCACCAGCACCGCGACCTGCTTGCTGTCGCACGCAGCCTTGAAGGCTGCACGGATGGCAACCTCAGTCTTGCCGAAGCCCACATCGCCACAAACCAGACGGTCCATCGGTCTGCCGCTCTCCATATCCTTCTTCACCTCCTGAGTAGCCTTATTCTGGTCTGGCGTATCTTCATACAGGAAGGAAGCCTCCAGCGTATGCTGCAGATAATTGTCGGCACTGAAGGCGAATCCCTTCTCCCGTCGGCGCTGGGCATAGAGTTTGATCAGGTCGCGCGCAATGTCCTTGATTCGCTTCTTAGCTTTGTCCTTGAGTTTATCCCAGGCACCTGTACCCAGTGTAGACAGGCGAGGCGGAGTACCGGTATCGCTGCGGCGATATTTGCTGATTTTATAAAGCGAGTGGATAGAAACATCCACCTTGTCATTGTTCGTATAGACGATGCGGATCATTTCCTGATAGCTGTTGCCCGCAGGAACCCTAACCAGACCGCCGAACTTGCCGATACCGAAGTCTACATGCACGATAAAATCTCCCACTTCCATCTCCTGCAGTTCCTTCATGGTGAGTGCCATCTTGCCGGCTCTCGCTTTATCTGAGCGCAGGTTATATTTATGAAAACGGTCAAAAATCTGATGATCGGTAAAGAAACAGCACTTCTTGTCATGGTCAGTAAAGCCTTCATGAAGCGTCTTGTCTACCGGTGTAAAACGGATAGCGTAGCGCTTCAGCTCTTCGCTTTCAAAGATATCCTTCAGGCGCTGTTGCTGCTTCTGGCTATCTGCCAATATATATAAGGTGTAACCCTGGAGCAGGAAATCCTCCAGAGTCTGACAAAGCAAATCGAAATTCTTATGGAAAAGAGGCTGTGGAGCGATATTGAAAGGTATCACAGCCGAACTCTCTGACGGAGCGACCTTACCGAACTCGATACGGAGATGAGCCGCTACTGCCTTCTTGAAATCGAGCGGAGAAACGAGGTTGAGCTCGGTCTTCATGTCATGTCTGATGCGCTCAGCCTCTACCTCAGTAGCTCCCTCCAGCTGCTCGGTAAGGCTCTGCGATGAGAAGCCTTCGGTATAGATCTGACCGATGCGGTCGCAAACGAAAGAAAGGTCTTTCGCAACGACTGGCGTACTTTCGGAGAGGAAATTGAGGAAACACTGCTTGTTGCTCTCGATATGGGCGAGTTCGGGCACGATTTCTATCTCTGTGCGCTTCGCCTGCGAGAGCTGGGTCTCAACATCAAAAGTACGGATGGTGTCAATCTCATCGCCGAAGAAGTCGATACGGAACGGATATTCGCAGCTGTAGGAATAGACATCGAGGATGCTTCCACGCACGGCAAACTGGCCCGGTTCATAAACATAATCGGTTTCTTTGAGTTCGAAATCACGCAAGGTATGAACCACATCGGTCTGAGCAATCTGCTGGCCTACAGTCAGTTTCAGAATTCGTTCATCCAGATTCTGCTTAGCCACAACGAGTTCTGCCAGTGCATCGGGATAAGTGACTACCAGGAAATGTCCTCCCGAAGAGAGGCGCGCCAGCACCTCTGTACGTAGGATTTCGTTCGCTGCATCACGCTGCCCGTATTTCACGGCACGCCGATAGCTGGAAGGAAAGAAGAAGACCTTCTCCTGCCCTATCATCTGAGTGAGATCGTGATAAAAATAGCCTGCTTCATCGGCATCATCCAGTACGAAGAGTACCGAACGCCTCATCTTCCCCTGCAGAGAAGCAAAGAACATCGGAGCCGAAGAGCACAGCAAACCCTGGAGAAAAATGGAATGAACCGACTTCTTCCCCATCAAATCAAAGAGGGCATCCGCCTGTGGCGAACGCCCGTATGTTTTTTCTATCTTTTGGATTTCCATCCAAGTACTGATTAGTGATTACTGATTACTGAGTAGTGATTACAGAGTATTAATCCTTCTTCGGATATTTCTTGAACCAGCCATCCAGGCGCAGTCGCATCACGCCAAAGAAAGCCTCACCAAAGATGCCACCACTCATCTTGCTCACACCTTCACGACGGTTAACAAAGATGACAGGCACCTCCTTGATCTTGAAACCTATTCGATGAGCCGTATATTTCATCTCTATCTGGAAAGCATAGCCTTTGAAGCGGATAGCATCCAAATCTATGGTTTCCAATACCTTACGTCGGTAGCAGACGAATCCAGCTGTGGTATCATTCACCTTAAATCCGGTTACGATACGTACGTATTTAGAAGCGAAATAGCTCATCAATACGCGTCCGATAGGCCAGTTGACCACGTTCACACCCGAAATATATCTTGAGCCTACAGCCACATCATACCCCTCATCGTGAGTTGCCGCATAGAGACGAGGCAAATCATTAGGATCATGACTGAAGTCGGCATCCATCTCGAAGATGAAGTCATAACCCTGCTTCAATGACCATTTGAAACCCATGATATAGGCTGTACCCAAACCGAGTTTACCCGAACGCTCCAGGATATGCAGACGACCGGCAAACTCATTAGCCATCAAGCCCTTAACAATGGCAGCAGTACCGTCAGGACTTCCGTCATCGATAACGAGGATATCAAACTGCTTTTCGAGACCGAAGACAGCACGGATGATTTTCTCGATGTTTTCCTTCTCATTATATGTAGGAATGATTACTATGCTATCACTCATAACTTCTTATAATTTTAATGATTCTGATTCTATATAATGTAATACAGATGCAAAATTACAACTTATTTTTGAAATAACAAGCGAAAACCCGAAATTATTGGTCCGGATTCTCTACAAAACCCTGATATTTCTTGTCAAGTCCGTTCATGATCGCCTCATAGCTCTTGTTCATCTGGTTCTTGATATTGTCAGCTCCCTTGCCTATCGGCTCGATAGGCTCATGAATGGTGAGCTTCAGAGGATGCCAGAAAGCCCAGTAGATGTCCTTCATGCGAGGCTTCACATCAAAACTGCCATTGATGGTAAGCGGACATACCGGCAACTGCAGTTCATCGGCAAGCATGAAAGCACCGCGGCGGAACACGCCCATGTGCCCCGTAAACGTGCGGGCACCTTCAGGGAATACCACCAGCGACATGCCCTCTTTGAGCACCTCGCGAGCACGGTCATAAGAAGCACGGATCTTAGAAGGTCCGCTCTTGTCTACAAAGATGTGGTGCGCATACTCACAGGCGATACCGATGAGAGGCACTTTGCGCAAGCCCTTCTTCATCATCCACTTGAAGTTTCTGCCCAGGAAGCCGTATATCAGGAAGATATCGAAAGCGCCCTGATGATTGGCCACGAAAACATAACTCTGGTTCTTCTTGAGATGCTCACGTCCCTCCACCTTTACAGGCAGGAGGAGGATGCGGACCCAAAGCCAGGCCCAACATTTACCAGGATAATAGCCCCAGAAATGACCATTACCAAGCATGCATCCCAAAACAGTAGTTAAACTGGTTAAAACGCTAGCTACCAACAGGATAGGCAAGCATATTACAAGTTGATACAGACGATATAAGTACTTCATTTTTTATTTAAGAATGAATAATTTAACACTCAACATTTAACATTCAACACTCAACACTCCTCATTTTCTTTTGAGTGTGATGACCACGATTTCTGCCGTAGCCCCTATGCGGATTGGAACGGTACCGCCCAGACCCGATGTAGTATAGAGCTGGCAACCCTCCTCCTCGAAGAGGCCGTAATCATAAGGAGTAAACATCGACGGACGCAAGCCCAGGATACTGATTTGCCCCGCATGCGTATGGCCGCTCAGCGTAAGCTGGGGTGCTACAACCAGCGAATCCTTCCTGTCAGGTCCAATCACATCGCCATCCTCATCCTTCTCCTTATTAATAGTAGAAGGCCAGGTCTCGCGCCATTGCTTTGGCATATGCTGCAGCATCAGCACGAAAGAGCCCGGTCTGATGCCATACAGCGCCTTCCTTACGTTGGTTCGCTTTGGTTTGTCATAGTTCTCTGTACCAGCTACATAGATGCTGTCAGCGCCTCTATGCACCGCCACATGCTCATTCATCAGCAGGCGCCATCCGCAACTCCGCTGGAAGTCCTGCATCCGCTTCTCTAATGCAGCTATCTCCTGCTCGTCATCTACATCCATATAATAGGTGTAATCGTGATTGCCCAGCACACTCATCACGCCGTCTCTGGCTTTCAGACTGCTGAGCAGTGCCTGATACTCAGGCAGTTCATCGGGCGTAACATTCTGTAAATCACCCGTAAAGCAAATCAGATCAGGTTTTTCGGCATTAATGCTGTCGATATCGCGCTGAGGCAGATGACCACGCCAGCCATAGTATGACCCGAGATGGATATCGCTGAACTGAACGATGCGATAGCCCTCGAAAGACTTCGGCAGATTGGGTACATAGATGATGATTCGCTTGACTTGCATCTTAGGAAAGCCTTCGGTAAATCCGTAGATAAAGCAGAAGAACGCCACCGCTCCCACTACCAGTCCGAGGAGCTTGCCCCAGTTGCGATGGCCGTGAAGGAGCCGCATACAGCACCAACCGAAGACACTGAACAGGCTGAAGACAAACTGCGGCACCGCACATACTGCCATCATCACAAACCAGATGTCGATGAGCACCGGATTGCGTGGCAGGAAGTTGGGCAGCATCGTGATATATGCACTGTAGGCGATAACCACGAAAGCCGGCAACCAGAAGAGCACCCGCTGCCAGAGACTTTTCAGCCATAACTTGCCATACCTTTTATATATCCACAGATACGGCAACAGGGTGAATACCACTACGGGTATCAATATTCTTGCTATCATTTCTTGATCAAACTTGATTGAAGATACGTTTTCATTGCCTGCACGGGCACTCCTCTGCGCTGTGCATAGTCGCGAAGCTGGTCGTCTCCTATCCGTCCCAGTTCGAAATACCGCGCCTTGGGATGTGCAAACATCAGCCCCGAAACACTGGCATGAGGCGTCATCATTCCGCTTGTGGTGAGCCGGATGCCTACCTGACCCATATCGATGAGCTGGTCGATGATGAAGTTGGCACTGGTATCGGGCAGCGAAGGATATCCGATAGCCGGACGGATTCCCTGATAGCGCTCCAGATGCTGGTCTCCTATGCTCAGCTGCTCGTCGGGAGCATAGCCCCAGATGCTGCGTCTCACCTCTTCGTGCAACTTCTCTGCCGTGGCTTCAGCCAACCGGTCGCAGAGTGTCTGTGCCATCATATTGAGGTAGTCGTCCGAGCGATATTTCTTCTCCAGACCGCCATCTACCGTCGTGCAGAAGATACCCAGCCGGTCTGTTATTCCACTGTCCAGAGGACGGATGAAATCAGCCAGACAGAGATTGGGTTCTCCCTGAGCCGCCGGATGCTGCTGACGGAGCATCGGGAAGCGGACTTTCTGCCCTTCCAGCCAGATATCATCCCCCTCGCTGTTCGCCTCGAAGAGTCCGAAGACGGCATAGGTATGATATTCGCCTTCCCATGAATGGAGCATATCGAGCGCCTCAGCCTTCATTTTTTCCTTTTCCTCTCGAGGTTTGCCGCTCAATCCCCACGCATGATAAAAATATAGCCAGTTGATATATGGCTCAATTTCGCTTATATTGTATACTATTCTTCGCATCCGATACGATATTTTATTTTACAATCCCCGTAAGATTTTCCTTTTTCAGGAATTGTTTCTGAACTCCAGTTCCTCTCCTCTGCAAGCGGCATCAAACACGCCTTTGTCGTAGATAAGATGACCGTTGCAGAAAGTCTGTTCCACTTTCCATGCAAACTCATCACCCTCTACAGGGCTCCATTTACACTTGCTCTGAATCACCTCTGCGGTCACCTTCCAAGGCTCTCCCTTGCGCACCACAACGACATCTGCCTTATAACCCGGACGCAGGAAGCCGCGCTGACTGATATGGAACAGACGGGCTGGATTATGGCACATCAGTTCAACCAGACGCTCGATACTGATTACCTTTTCGTCAACAAGTTTCAGCATGCTTACCAGTGAGAACTGTACCATTGGCATACCTGATGCAGCCTTGGCACAACCGCCCTGTTTATCCTTCAACTGATGAGGAGCATGATCGGTACCTACTACAGTTATCTTACCATTACTCAGCGCCTTACGCAAAGCTTCGCGGTCAGCAGCGGTCTTTACTGCAGGGTTGCATTTGATGCGTGTGCCCTTCACAGCGTAATCTTTATCCGAGAACATGAGATGAGCTACAACAGCCTCACCTGTAATATTTTCATCCTTACCAAAGAACTCCAGTTCCTTAGCCGTAGTAACGTGAGCGATATGGAGATGCGCCCCGCTTTCCTTAGCCAGCTGCACCGCCAGACGGCTGCTTTCATAGCAAGCCTCCTCGCTGCGTATTTCCGGATGATGTTCTACGGCAGGGTCCTCACCCCATTTCTGCTTAGCCAGCTGCATGTTGCGGTTGATGATTTCGGTATCCTCACAGTGGGTCATCACCGGCAAATCCAGCTCTTTCGCCTTCTTGAAGATAGCCTGCAGCGCCTCATATTTATCCACCAGCATATTGCCCGTACTGGAGCCCATAAAGAGCTTGATTCCCGGAACACGATGCGTATCGAGCTGCTCAAAATCATTTACATTATCATTGGTAGCACCAAAGAAGAAACTGTAGTTCACATGACTCTTCTCAGCGCCCAGCTGCCGCTTCGCCTGCCAGGCCTCCAGAGTGGTAGTCTGAGGTACCGTGTTAGGCATCTCAAAATAACTGGTCACACCACCAAAGGCAGCAGCGCGGCTTTCGCTCTCGATGTCAGCCTTCTGCGTAAGTCCCGGCTCACGGAAGTGAACATGATCATCAATCACACCCGGCAAAACAAAACACCCCGAGGCATCGATGACTTCATCGTAATTGCCACGGGGTGCCTCGCCTTCATATATCTCCTTGATAAATTCACCATCCAACAAGAGGTCGCCCACAAAAGAGCGACCCTCATTTATAATGGTTCCATTCTTGATTAATTTCATATTACTAAACTTATAAAATGAAGAGTTTTACAAGATGTTAATGCCCAAGACCTCGGAAAGAGCCCTGTTTCTACTCCTGACCTTCCTGTTTTTCAGGAATCGTAGGCGCAGCCAGTTCGTTGGCTGTAGGTGCCGGAGCCGCATCAGGATTTACCTGTGGAGCCGCTTCCATCTCTGGCTGCATGCCGCTCTGCGCATCTCGTGTACCGTTCATAATCTCCTGATTCTCTTGAGCTTTCTTATAATAGTCCTTTACATAAGGATCATTCTTGAAATAGTCGGTAGCCTTGCTCATGATATCCTCAATCCAAGGAGAGAGCATCGGATACTGGTTGCCCATAGTAACGAGGAAGAAGACGCCCGGTCCCAGCACATTGTTGAAGTTGTCGGTAACAAACGAAGTGATGAGCTTGTCTTCCTGCTCAGAGAGGCGGATGGATTCCTCGTTCAGCCGCTTGTTGACAGCCACCATATCGCTACCGTTCATGATAGCCTGGTCGTGCTTGTGTACCAGTTCGCGCAACTGATTCTGAATCTGCTGGTATTTCTTGAAGAATCCGAAGAGTTTATCGTTCATAGGAGTACCGCTTACCACCTGCTGTGTATCATCGAGCTTCACCGTAATGCTTCCACTCTCCAGCACCAGCGGCAGCACAGGGTCATCATCCATGAAGATATTTGCCATCTTCATAGAGTCGACAGAACCCTGAAAATGGAACTGTCCATGCACTACATCGCAAGAATCCACGTTCTTGAAATCGTTGTTTTCCAGTATCTTAAGGTACAGCATGCGTCCGTCCAGAGTACTTACGTTAGAAGTACCCGAGATATCGTAACTGTTGGCACAAGATGCAAGTGCCATCAAGGCAATGAATGCGTAAAATATTCTATTCATAAGCTATCTATATCACTTTCGGTGAACAAAAATACAATCTTAATTTGAACTGACGAAATAAATTGCTGCAATTTAATTCATTCTTACAAGATTTATGTTTTGTTTGCACTCCTATTGACCACCGAAAGCTTTTTTCTCGTCCTTCTATATTACTGATTGTTTTCCTTCTTCAGTTCATGAGAGATGCGATGCGTGGTATACAGTTCCAGCAGGGCTGCGATGAGGAGGAAGACTACCCACTTATTATAGAAATAGGTGATATAGGTCTCATAATTCTCAAACCAGCGGCGCAGGAAAGCATACACCGTATCTACCATCGAGATGCCTGAGAGCACGAAGAAGATGTCTGCTACATACTGCATGCGCTTCAGGCGGTGGATAACCAGCGAAGGTCCCTCATAGAACTGCATCGCCTGCATCACGCTGAAGAGTATGGTGCCCAGCAGGAACCCCCAGCTCGTTACCTGCACCAGCTGCGGATGTGAAAAACCAAATGCGAAGCAAGCCGCACCGACAACCATCAGCACGCCGCCCAGCAAAAAAATAGCACTTTCCAGTTTACTCAATTGTTTCATTTTCGTCTTGTTCGTTAGTTTTTTCCGGAATATCCGAACTCAATACAAAGATATCTTCATCATCAGCCTTCATGAAATAACGCTGGCGGGCTATCTTCTCAAATGCCCGCGCACCATGCTGCATATCGCGCAGGGTACGCTTGTCGTTTTCAGACTGCTCATGATACTTTTCTATCTCCGAACGGAGCGTAGCTATCTCTATCTGGTACTTAATGTGCTGTCTTACACTGTTGTCGTCAACTACACCAACTACCAGAACACCCGCTACAATCACTATAAGATACTTATAATGAGCGAGATAATTCCATATAATACCAAGTTTTTTACTCATTTCTTCCGAATTTGTTTGCAAAGATAATATTTTTTTGTTATCTTTGCATCATCAATTAAGAAAAAATAATGGAAGAGTATATAGTTTCTGCAAGAAAGTACCGTCCGATGACCTTCGATTCGGTTGTCGGACAGAGTGCATTGACCACCACTTTGAAGAATGCAGTGAAGAGCGGCAAGCTGGCGCACGCCTATCTTTTCTGCGGTCCGAGAGGTGTGGGCAAAACCACTTGTGCCCGCATTTTTGCGAAGGCAATCAACTGCGAGCACCCTCGTGAAGACGGCGAGGCATGCAACGAATGTGAGAGCTGCCGTGCCTTCAATGAGCAGCGTTCCTACAACATCTTCGAGCTGGATGCCGCCAGCAACAACGGTGTTGACCAGATTAAGGTTCTGATGGAGCAAACCCGCATTCCGCCTCAGGTAGGCAAGTATAAGGTGTTTATCATCGATGAGGTCCACATGCTCTCTACAGCCGCCTTCAACGCCTTTCTCAAGACGCTGGAAGAGCCACCTCAGCATGTCATCTTCATCCTCGCCACTACCGAGAAGCATAAGATTCTGCCTACCATCCTGAGCCGATGCCAGATTTACGACTTCGAGCGAATGACGGTAGCCAACACCATCAACCACCTGAAGATGGTGGCTGAGAAGGAAGGCATACAATATGAAGAGCAGGCGCTCGCCGTGATAGCCGAAAAGGCTGACGGAGGTATGCGCGATGCCCTCTCTATCTTCGACCAGGCTGCCAGCTTCTGCATGGGCAACATCACTTACCAGAAGGTGATCGAGGACCTGAACGTGCTCGACAGCGACAACTATTTCCGTCTGGTAGACCTGGCTCTGGAGAACAAGGTGGCAGAGATGATGGTAACGCTCGACGGCATTCTGAGCCGCGGTTTCGATGGCGGCAACATGATACAGGGGCTTGCCCAGCATGTGCGCAATGTGATGATGGCAAAGGATCCTCAGACCCTGCCTCTGCTCGAAACCAGCGACGACCAGAAAGCCAAGTTCCAGGCTCAGGCCCAGAAGGCACCTACACCTTTCTTATATAAGGCGCTGGAACTGATGAACCAGTGCGATATCCATTACCGCGCCAGCAGCAACAAGCGATTACTGGTAGAGCTCACCCTGATACAGATAGGCCAGATTACGCAGCCCGAGGATCAGGATGTGCCTAGTGCGGGGCGTACGCCCAATAGATTAAAATCCCTGTTTCAGAAACTCCTGGCTCAGTCTAAGCTTGCCTCTCAGGGTGCAGGTTCTGAGCCTTCCGGCAGCAGCGAAAACCGGTCATCACAGCCGGGAGCGTCTGCTGCTACAGCTACTGCTGTGCCTTCGCCAGGGGCACCGACAGCCGCTTCTGCAGCCTCCAATGCTGCATCTTATTCTGCATCTGCCACCGCAGCCGCATCTGCCTCTCCTGAAGGCTCAGCCGCTGCCGGAGCTGCTATTGATGCTGCATCGCCTCACAAGCCACGACTCAAGAATATCAAGCTGGGCGGCATAGGCATGACTTTCTCTAACCTCAAGAAGAGGGAGGAGAACCAGCGCCGCCTGCACAGTCCGTATGATGATACCAATGAGGAAAAAGCGACCATCACGGGCGACCAGAACGAGTTCACCCAGGAGCAGGTGGAAGCAACATGGTTCAGTATGTGTATGAGAATGCAGAACAAGCTGGATTTCATAGGTTTAGCCAACCGCATGAAGAGTATTGTACCGAAGATAACCAACTATCCGCAGATAGAGGTTATCATCAACAACCAGCTCTTACTAGACGACGTTTTGAACATCAAGAACCGCATTCTCAAGACTTTCGTCTTAGGTCTTCACAACAGCGAACTGAGCATCAGCTACCGCCTTGCCGACCAGGAAGAGGTAGGCAAGGTTCTGACCAAGAATGAAGTTCTGGAACTTCTTATGGAGAAGAACCCTGCGATGAAAAAACTCACAAAGGACCTGGATTTGGTCATGACATAGAAGATACTCCACACGATACGAAATTCTCCACTCCATGTAGGACAACCTATACGGAGTGGAGAAAATTGTTTTTACAAATATCAAAACTTGGTGCTATAAGAGATACATAAGAGTGAAAGACCAAAGAGCGTTACAGCGTGACAGTTGTGACAGTTGTGACAGTTTTCAGCGGAGGGGGTATATTGCGAGTTTGCAGCTATCAAATTATAAGTATATATATTTAAATTATTATATATATATATATAATAATTTACCTCTAAAGAAAGGGAAGGAGGGGGGGTAGGCGCTGAAAACTGTCACAACTGTCACAACTGTCACACTGTAACGCTTTCTGGGTAAAAAGGAAGTAATCAGAAGAAATGGCTTTTTTCATAGCATCTCATTGTTTTCTTGCTCAAAACACACAGAGAAACATTTTACAAAATATAGTTTTCTCCCCCGCAACTCTACGACTTTTTTTGTTTAACTACGAAAGCCGGAATGTTAAAATCGGTTTAACATAACTCTGCAGGGTGAAATTTGGCGGTTCAGAAATTTTGTAGTACTTTTGCACCGTATTCATTTTTTTCCATGAAGCGCAGACCTTGAGGCTGTAAAACACAGCCTCAAGGTATAAAACAAAAAAGCCCCCGATGCAGAAAAGCACCGGGAGCCTTCGTAAGCAAATTATTATTATCTTAAAAAGATCAACTGAATATGCAGCACATCAAAGTATACACCATGACGCACCGACAGAAAGGCCTAGATGAGGTTCATGCCCGCTTCCTCTGCCTCCTTGCGCATCTCCTCAGGCCAGATGCTAGCCTGGATCTCACCAATGTGAGCCTTATGAAGCAATACCATGCACAGACGGCTCTGGCCGATACCGCCACCAATGCTCAGAGGCAATTTGTCGTTCAGGAGCTGCTGATGGAAGTAAAGCTTCTCTCTATCCTCCTTGCCCTCCAGCTTAAGCTGACGCAGCAGACTCTCCTTGTCGACACGGATACCCATAGAACTGAGCTCGAAACTGCGACCCAGAACAGGATACCAGATGAGGATATCACCATTCAGTCCCATCTTGCCGTTCTCAGCCACGGTGCTCCAGTCATCATAGTCAGGAGCTCGGCCATCATGCTTCTTGCCATCGCTCAACTTGCCTCCGATGCCCTCTACAAATACAGCGCCATACTTCTTGCAGATTGCATCCTCGCGCTCCTTAGGAGAAAGGTCTGGATACATATCGAGCAAATCCTGCGCATGAATAAAATGAATATCCTTAGGCAGGAAAGGCTTCAGCTGAGGATAATGCTCGCAAGCCAGGAACTCGGTACGCAAGATGGCACCATAGATGCGGCGCACGATATTCTCGAGGAAGGCGATGGTACGATCTTCCTTGGTAATCACAGCCTCCCAGTCCCACTGGTCAACATAGAGCGAATGAAGATTATCCAGCTCCTCGTCAGCACGGATGGCGTTCATATCTGTATATACGCCATAAGCAGGCTCAATCTCATACTCGGCAAGCGTCAGTCGCTTCCACTTAGCAAGAGAATGAACCACCTCAGCCTGGGCTTCGCCCAAATCCTTGATAGGGAAACTTACAGGGCGCTCTACGCCGTTCAGGTCATCATTGATACCAAGGCCCTTCAATACGAAGAGCGGAGCGGTAACGCGACGCAGACGGAGCTCGGTGCTCAGGTTTTGCTGGAAGAATTCTTTTATCATTTTAATACCCATTTCGGTCTGGCGCATATCCAGCAGCGCCTTGTACCCTTCAGGTTTTATCAAATTGCTCATTTTTATTTCATATTTAGTATTTGCGCTGCAAAGGTACAAAATAATAATTAATCTGCAAGCATTTTTCCGTATTTTTTCGCAAAATGATAGCATTTTTAAGTTTTTTAGTAGCATTTTGTAGAACAATTTACAAATACACATTATATATATGAAAAAATCTGCCCCAAATATTTGGTTATTTCAAATAAAAGCAGTAATTTTGCAGTCGACTTCCGTTTCGATGTCATACAACCGGAGAAACGGGCGGCAGAAAAGAGGGTCTCGTAGCTTAGCTGAATAGAGCGTCAGATTCCGGTTCTGAAGGTCGTGGGTTTGAATCCCACCGAGATCACCCGAAACAACAGAAATGATTAATAATTGAAAACATGGATTTAGTAGAACGATTTATAAACTATACGAAATTCGACACACAGTCGAGCGAAGAATCGACCAGCGTGCCTAGTACGGCAAAACAGCTCGAATTTGCCAAGTACCTGAAGAAGGAACTTGAGGACGAAGGACTGAGCGATGTCGAAATGGATGACATGGGCTATATCTATGCCACTCTGAAGAGCAATACCAAGAAAAAGACTCCTACCATCGGATTTATTTCACACATGGATACATCGCCTGATGCCAGCGGAAAGGATGTAAAGGCGCGCGTCATCAAGAACTATGACGGCAACGACATCGAGCTGAGCCCGGGCATCATCTCAAGCGTTGAGACTTTCCCAGAGCTGAAGGCTCACAAGGGAGAGGATATCATCGTGACAGACGGTACCACCCTGCTGGGTGCTGACGACAAGGCGGGCATCGCTGAAATCGTACAGGCTATGTGCTATCTGCGCGACCACGACGAAATCAAGCACGGCGACATCCGAGTAGGTTTCAATCCTGACGAGGAAATCGGTATGGGTGCACATCATTTCGACGTAGAGAAATTTGGCTGCGACTGGGCTTACACCGTAGATGGCGGCGACCTGGGCGACCTGGAATATGAGAACTTCAATGCTGCCGGAGCTAAAATCGTCATCAAGGGCGTGAGCGTTCATACGGGCTATGCTAAGGGAAAGATGGTGAATGCAAGCCGACTGGCTGTGGAATTTCAGAACATGATTCCTGAGAACGAGACTCCTGAGCAGACTGAAGGCTACCAGGGTTTCTACCACCTCATCGGCATCGAGAGCCGCTGCGAGGAGGCAAAACTCAGCTACATCATCCGAGATCACGACCGCAACAAGTTTGAAAGCCGCAAGGATTTCATCGAGGACTGCGTGAACAAGATGAACGAGAAGTATGGCGACGGAACCGTAAAGGCGGTTATCTACGACCAGTACTATAACATGAAGGAGAAGATTGATCCTAACATGCACGTCATTGACATCGTGCTCAGAGCGATGCAGGAGAGCGGCGTTCCACCTCGCGTAGAACCTATCCGCGGCGGTACCGACGGAGCCCAGCTGAGCTTCAAGGGTCTGCCTTGCCCTAACATCTTCGCCGGCGGTGTCAACTTCCACGGCCCTCACGAGTTTGTGAGCATCCAGGTAATGGAGAAGGTAGTGAAGACCATCGTGAAGATAGCGGAAATCACAGAAGAATACAACGACTAATACAGATATGGGGAATTTAGACACATCTAAATTCCCCTTTTTCATAAACAGAAAAATATGGCAGAAATTCCATTCTTAGTAAAAGACCTCGCCCTCATCCTGATGGTAGCAGGCATCGTAACCCTCATCTTCAAGAGGCTCAAGCAGCCGCTGGTGCTGGGATACATCATGGCGGGATTCCTGGTTTCGCCACACATGCCCTACACCATGTCGGTAGTCGACGAAACGGATATCCAGACCTGGGCCGACATCGGTGTCATCTTCACCCTCTTCTCGCTCGGTCTCGACTTCTCGTTCAAGAAAATCGTGAAGATGGGTGCCTCTCCCATCATCGCCACCGTGGTCATCGTGTTCTGCATGATGATGCTGGGCATCAGCGTAGGCCACAGCTTCGGCTGGGGCAGGATGGACTGCATCTTCCTGGGCGGTATGCTCGCCATGAGCTCCACCACTATTATATATAAGGCATTCGATGATATGCGGCTGCGCACCCAGAAGTTTGCCTCGATGGTGATGAGCGTACTGATACTGGAAGATATTCTGGCTATCGTGATGATGGTGATGCTGTCGGCGATAGCGAGCGGAAGCAGTCCCGACGGCGGGCAGATGCTTGCCTCTATCGTGAAGATAGGCTTCTTCCTGGGCGTGTGGTTTATCGTGGGCATCTTCGCCATTCCGTGGTTCCTGCGTTCGGTGAGGAAACTTATCAATGCCGAAACCCTGCTCATCGTTTCGCTGGGGCTGTGCTGCGGCATGGCGGTACTGAGCACCAAGGTGGGGTTCAGCAGTGCCTTCGGAGCCTTCGTTATGGGCAGCATACTGGCAGAAACCATTGAGGCAGAGAAGATTATCAAGCTCGTAGAACCGGTAAAGAATCTCTTCGGAGCCATCTTCTTCGTATCGGTAGGTATGCTGGTAGACCCGAAGATTCTGGTAGAATATGCCGTTCCTATCCTTGCCCTGGTGGGCACGATACTGGTAGGTCAGGCGATATTCGGCACCTTCGGCTTCATGCTCGGAGGCGAGTCGCTGAAGTCGGCGATGCGCTGCGGTTTCTCGATGGCTCAGATTGGTGAGTTTTCTTTCATCATCGCCTCGCTGGGTCTGTCGCTCGGCGTCATCAGCAAGTTCCTCTATCCGGTAGTGGTAGCAGTGAGCGTCATCACCACCTTCCTTACACCTTATATGATCCGTCTTGCCACACCTACCTATCAGGTGATGGAGAAACATCTGCCCGACAAACTCATCCATATTCTGAACCATTTCGCGATGAGTCATCCACAGACACAACAGCAGAGCAAGTGGAAATCGCTGATCCGCCAGATGCTGGTCAACACCACCGCCTACTCCATCCTCTCGGCAGCCGTCATCGCCCTGATGTTCACCTTCGTGCTGCCACTGATGCGCAATCTGCTGCCCGGCTGGCATCTCCACTGGTATGCCAACGCCATCACCGGTCTGCTCACCGTCCTGTTCATCTCGCCGTTCCTGCGCGCCATCGTGATGAAGAAGAACCACAGTGCCGAGTGGAAACGCCTCTGGGTGGAGAGCAGCATCAACCGCGTGCCGCTGCTCTTTACGGTGTTCGTGCGCTTTATGATAGCACTGGCTTTCATCTTCTACATCATCAATTTCCTCTCGCGCTTTACCAATGCGCTGATTGTCTGCATCGGTGCAGCAGTAGTGATGCTGATGATAACCTCCCGCCGCATCAAGAAGCGTAGCATCGTGATGGAGCGCGTCTTCGTTCACAACCTCCGCTCGCGCGATATTGCGGCTCAGGTGAATGGCGAAAAGCGGCCGCTCTACGAGGGCAGACTGCTGGACCGGGATATCCACATCAGCGAATTTGAAGTACCAGAGGACAGCAGTTGGACTGGCAAATCGCTGCGAGAACTGCATCTGCGCCAGCGGTTCGGTGTAGACCTGAGCAGCATTCACCGCGGCTCTCACCGGCTGAACATCCCGAACGGCGACATGATCATCTTCCCGGGCGACAAACTGCAGGTAATCGGAAACGACGACCAGCTGCAGAAATTCAACACCGCCCTGCAGAGCGACCTGCTGCCTGAGGAGGCTGAAATAGAAAAGCGCGAGATGAAACTCAGCCAGCTCATCATCTCTTCTTCCAGCGAATTCCTGGGCAAGACGCTCATAGAAAGCGGTATCAGAGACCGGTACAACTGCATGGTTGTAGGACTGGAAGAAGGTCGTGAGAATCTGACGCACGTATCCCCTACCCGAGTCTTCAAGAAGGGAGACATCATCTGGATAGTGGGAGAAGAAGCAGATTTGAAGAGAATCAAGAATTAAATAAAAGAACTTTCGTAAGTAAGCTCCATACGCCCTGAAAGGGCAGAAGCTCCTAGCCCAGGGCAGCGCCCTGGGTATAGTAGCAGTCAGCAAGACGCCCTGTAAGGGCAAAAGCTTTATTATCACTAAGTATTTTAAAGCTTTTGCCCTTACAGGGCGCATGTTTATTATTATATTTTATACCCAGGGCGCTGCCCTGGGAGGGCACTGAAAAAGTAAAATCCACTTTCAGATTGAAAGTTAATGACGGACAAATCGTAGTTTTATCCTTCTTTTTCTGTCAAATACAGCCTTATTAAGACGATTTATGGAAAGAGAAGTTATAAATCGTAACCTTTTTCCGTTTTAGTCCTTAAAAATGGGGACTTTTTCAGTGCCCTCCCTGGGCTAGGAGCTTCTGCCCTTTCAGGGCGTGCCGGGAACAACCAGATTACTTCACGGTGATATGGAAGCAGCCCTGCTTCACCTCATATTTAATATAGCAACGGTTCTTGTTGCGGAAATCGCGGAGCACCTCGGAGAACACCCATTTCAGGGTATCATTCTGCACCTGTCGGCGAGGCTGTTCACGGGTCTGAATCTGCTTGTAGCGGTTGTAGCAGACATCGAAGGTAGTACCATAAAGATGGCACGAATTCTCGGTAGCATTACCGTTTCGGGTACGCAGTTTCGCCACATCATCCTTGGTGCGCAGAATGCTCGTCACGATAATCTTATGCAGCGGAATGCCCTTGATCTGCAGCGAATCAAAATAGGCACGGCCGATATCCTGGAGCAACACAGAGGCGCGAGGCACCAGGTAAGGAATACTGTTGTTCAGCTTGTCGACATAAAAGAAAGGATTGCTACCCACATACACCAGCTTGCCCTTGCTGTTCTCCGCCTCCAGACGGTTCTGTACCGGTTTCACGCCGTGCTTTGTAGCCGCCAGAATCTGCACATCCTGCTGGTCGGGGAAAGTATTGCCGAAATGAGGCACCGAGAAGATGCGATGCTTCACCTCCTTGCCATCCTTGTCGAAAAAGATAGATGGCTTTCCGCTCTGTGCCGTATCAGGCATAACAGAGAGTTCATCCTTCTTCAGGTCCTCAGCCACATTCCCTTCAGCATCAGCCGATGCATCAGAAATCTCAGCAGAAGAAGCATCAGAAGCAGCCGAATCCTTCGCTGCCACGAGCGTAGAATCAGCCGCACCAGCAGCCGCAACCTTCGGTTTTGCCACCCCCGGAAAGATGACTCTTACCAGTGCCAGAAGCAAAACCACAATACCAAAACCCTGTAAATATCTGTTCTTACTAATCTTCATAATTATCTTATTTTCACGAAATAATATTCTATATTCTTCAGGCAAAACGGGAACCGCATCGCCAAATTTAGCTGCAAAGGTAACAAAATCTCTCGAAAAAATAGCTTTTTTAATATTTAAAGAATGTTTTATTCGCCGAAATTTGCTCATTTCATGGAAAAGTAGTAATTTTGCAGCGTTATATAACAAAATATTAGATAGGATAGTTTAAACTTTATAGAATTAAGACATTTTGATAGAGAAACATATTGTACTCGAAGATATCGATCCAGTGATGTTCTACGGTGTGAACAACGCCCACCTGCAGATGATTAAATCGCTGTATCCTAAGTTGCGTATCGTAGCACGCGACAACGTGATTCGTGTGCTCGGCGACGAAGAGGAAATGGCAAAGGTGGAAGAGGATATTGAGCAGATGCGCAAGCACTTGCTTAAATACAACATGCTCAATGATGAAGACATCCTGGACATCGTGAAAGGAAAACAGACCAAGGCGGACAGCGTAAAAGGCGTGCTGGTATATAGCATCAGCGGCCGACCTATCAAGAGCCGCAGCGAAAACCAGCAGCAGCTGATAGATGCTTACGAGAAGAACGACATGGTATTTGCCGTGGGACCAGCCGGTACCGGCAAGACCTATCTCAGCATCGCCCTTGCCGTAAAGGCCCTCAAGGAGAAAGCCATCAAGAAAATTATCCTCTCACGACCAGCCGTAGAAGCCGGCGAAAAACTCGGTTTCCTGCCTGGCGATATGAAAGACAAAATTGACCCATACCTCCAGCCGCTCTACGATGCGCTGGAAGACATGATACCTGCCGTAAAGCTGCAGGATATGATGGAAAAGCACATTATCCAGATTGCTCCGCTCGCCTTTATGCGCGGACGCACACTCAGCGATGCCGTCGTCATCCTCGACGAGGCGCAGAACACAACCTCCCAACAGATTCGCATGTTCCTCACCCGTATGGGCATGAACACCAAGATGATTATCACCGGCGACCTGACACAGATTGACCTGCCACGCGAACAGCGAAGCGGACTGAAGGAGGCACTCAAGATTCTGGACGGTGTGGAAGGTATCGGAGTGGTGAAGCTGGGACAGAAGGACATCGTGCGCCACAAACTCGTAACCCGCATCGTCAACGCATACGACAAGTATGATAAGGAGAGAGCGGAAGCACGGGAAGCTCAGAAAGAAGAAAAAGATAATTCAAAATAATAAGAATTAAGAATGAACAGAATGATTACGCAAGGCATATCATAAAGTTCAAAGTTCAAAATTCAAAGTTCAAAGTAAAATGAAAGCATTAACAAAGACAGATTTCCATTTTGATGGACAGAAGAGTGTTTACCACGGTAAAGTACGTGATGTGTATGACATTAACGACGACCTCCTCGTGATGGTCGCTACCGACAGAATCTCAGCGTTCGACGTTGTTCTGCCTAAGGGTATCCCTTTCAAAGGACAGGTGCTCAATCAGATTGCAGCTAAGTTCCTGGACACAACTACAGACATCTGTCCAAACTGGAAGTTGGCTACTCCAGACCCAATGGTTACCGTAGGTTTGAAGTGCGAAGGTTTCCGCGTGGAGATGATCATCCGTTCTATCCTCACCGGTAGTGCATGGCGCGAGTATCAGAAGGGCTGCCGCGAGATCTGCGGTGTGAAGTTGCCTGACGGTATGCGCGAGAACCAGCGTTTCCCAGAGCCTATCATCACTCCTACAACAAAGGCTGACGAAGGTCACGACATGAATATCTCTAAGGAAGAAATTATCGCCCAGGGTATTGTTAGTGCAGAGGATTACGCTGTGATGGAGGACTACACACGCCGCATCTTCGCCCGCGGTCAGGAAATCGCTGCCAAGCAGGGCTTGATTCTCGTAGATACCAAGTACGAGTTCGGCAAGCGCGACGGCAAGGTTTATCTCATCGATGAGATCCACACTCCAGACTCTAGCCGCTACTTCTATGCTGACGGTTACGAGGAGAAGTTTGAGAAGGGTGAACCACAGCGCCAGCTCTCTAAGGAGTTCGTTCGCCAGTGGCTTATCGAGCACAACTTCATGAACCAGCCTGGTCAGACTATGCCAGAGATTACTGACGAGTATGCAGAGAGCGTATCCGACCGCTACATCGAACTCTACGAGCACATCACCGGCGAGAAGTTTGACAAGGCTGCAGAGGAAGGCGACATCGCTGCCCGCATCGAGAAGAACGTAAGCGAGTGGCTTGCTGCACACAAGTAAACTATATATAATGTATAGACAAGAACAGATTAAGCCCTACGAGGGCACAGGAGAAAAGGGAAAGTTGGTAGAGGAGATGTTTGACAACATCGCCCCTACCTACGATACCCTGAACCACCGTCTCTCGTGGGATATCGATAAGGGATGGCGCAAGAAGGCAATCAGGCGTCTTGCGCCCTTCTCTCCTAAAAAGATGCTCGACATCGCTACCGGTACCGGCGATTTCGCCATCCTAGCCGCACAGATGCTACATCCCGACCAGCTGATCGGAGCAGACATTTCGGAAGGCATGATGGAGATAGGCAGACAGAAGGTAAAGCAGCTGGGACTGGAAAACACCATCTCCTTTGCCAAGGAAGACTGCCTCAACCTCTCATTCCAGGACGAGAGCTTCGACGCTATAACCGCAGCCTTCGGTATCAGGAACTTCCAGAACCTGGATCAGGGACTGAAGGAAATGTGCCGGGTACTGAAAAAAGGCGGACATCTCTGCATCGTAGAACTCACCACACCGGTCAGTTTCCCGATGAAGCAGCTGTTCAGCATCTACAGCAACACTGTCTTGCCGATGTATGGCAAACTCATCAGCAAAGACCAGAGCGCCTACAGTTATCTCAACAAGACCATCGAGGCATTCCCTCAGGGCGAGGTTATGATGGAGGTGTTCAAAAAGGCAGGATTCGCAAAGGCAGAGTTCAAGCGACTCACCTTCGGCATCTGCACACTCTATTTCGCAACCAAATAAAACAAAAATATTATGGACAAGTATGGACTCATAGGTTACCCTCTGGGGCATTCGTTCTCAAAGAACTATTTCAACGAAAAGTTTGAGAACGAGGGCATCGATGCCCAATACATCAACTTCGAGATACCTTCTATCGAAAATCTTACCGAGATTCTCGACTCAAATCCAGAACTAAAGGGTCTCAACGTCACAATACCTTATAAGGAGAAAGTGATCAGCTATCTCGACGTGGTAAGCCCTGAGGCGAATGCTATCGGAGCCGTCAACGTGATCAAGGTGGAGCACAGAGGCGAAGATGTTTATCTGAAAGGATACAACAGCGATGTAATCGGTTTTACCAAGAGCATCGAACCTTATATCGAGCCTTATCACAAGAAGGCTCTCATCCTGGGTACAGGCGGAGCTTCAAAGGCTATCAACTTCGGTCTGAAATCGCTCGGACTGGAAACAGCCTTCGTGAGTCGATACGAGCGTCCGGGTACTATTCAGTACGAAAAAATCACCCCTGAGGTTATCAAAGAGTATAACGTCATCGTAAACTGTACCCCAGTGGGCATGTACCCACACGTAGACGAGTGTCCTGCGCTGCCTTACGAGGCAATGGACAGCCACACCCTGCTCTACGACCTCATCTACAATCCCGACGAAACCCTCTTCATGAAGAAGGGCAAAGAACACGGAGCCACAGTAAAGAATGGCTTGGAAATGCTCTTGTTGCAAGCCTTTGCATCATGGGATTTCTGGCACCAGGAAAAATAAGCATATCATAAAGTTCAAAGATCAAAGTTCAAAGTAAGAATATGAGTAACAATAGATATATGATGCGCGGTGTTAGCGCAGCAAAGGAAGATGTTCACAACGCTATCAAGAACATCGACAAGGGTATCTTCCCACAGGCTTTCTGCAAGATCATACCTGATATCTTGGGCGGCGACCCAGAGTATTGTAACATTATGCATGCCGACGGTGCAGGTACCAAGTCGAGCTTGGCTTACATGTACTGGAAGGAGACGGGCGACCTCTCTGTATGGAAAGGTATCGCTCAAGATGCTATCGTGATGAATACCGACGACCTGCTCTGCGTAGGCGCCGTAGACAACATCCTCGTAAGCTCTACCATCGGACGCAACAAGATGCTCATCCCAGGCGAGGTAATTTCAGCTATCATCAACGGTACTGACGACCTGCTCCACGAGATGCGTGAGATGGGTATCGGCATCTATCCTACCGGCGGTGAGACTGCCGATGTAGGCGACCTGGTTCGTACCATCATCGTTGACTCTACCGTTACCTGCCGCATGAAGCGCAGCGACGTCATCAACAATGCCAACATCCGTCCAGGCGATGTCATCGTAGGTCTTTCTTCTACAGGTCAGGCTACTTACGAGAAGAAGTACAACGGCGGTATGGGCAGCAACGGTTTGACTTCTGCCCGCCACGATGTTTTCGCCAAGTATCTCGCAGAGAACTATCCTGAGAGCTACGACCACGCCGTGCCAGAGGAGTTGGTTTACAGCGGTAAGTATAAGTTGACTGATGAGGTAGAGGGTTCACCTATCAATGCCGGAGAACTGGTTCTCTCTCCTACCCGTACCTACGCTCCTGTCATCAAGAAGATTCTCGATGAGCTCCGCCCAGAGGTTCACGGTATGGTTCACTGCACCGGTGGTGCCCAGACCAAGGTTCTTCACTTCGTAGGCGAGAACTGCAAGGTAGTGAAGGACAACATGTTCCCAGTACCTCCACTCTTCAAGGCGATCCACGACTGCTCAGAGACCGACTGGAAGGAAATGTATCAGGTATTCAACATGGGTCACCGCATGGAGATCTACGTACGTCCTGAGGTTGCCGAGAAGGTTATCGCCATCAGCAAGAGCTTCAACATCGATGCCCAGATTGTGGGTCACATCGAAGAAGGCAAGCGCAGCCTGACCATCAAGAGCGAATTCGGAACATTCGAATACTAAAAATAGAATTAAAATTAATGGATAATAACAACATATTACAGAAGCTAGAAGGCTTAGAGAGCCGATACGAGGAAGTAAGCACCCTCATTACCGACCCAGATGTCATCGCCGACCAGCCACGCTACGTGAAGCTCACCAAGGAATGGAAAGACCTGGGTGACATCATGGACGCACGCAAGCGATACATCAACTGTCTGAACAGCATCAAGGAGGCAAAGGACATCCTTGCCAACGAGAGCGATCCGGAAATGAAGGAGATGGCTCGCGAAGAACTCAACGAGAACGAGGCGCTGCAGCCTAAACTCGAAGAAGAAATCAAGATTGCGCTGGTACCTAAGGACCCAGAAGACGCCAAGAACGTACAGATGGAAATCCGAGGCGGTGCCGGAGGCGACGAGGCTGCCCTCTTTGCAGGCGACCTATTTAATATGTATAAGAAATACTGCGAATCTAAGGGATGGACCGTCAGCGTGACTTCTGTTTCTGAAGGCGCAGTAGGTGGATACAAGGAAATAGACTTCGCCGTGAGCGGTACTGACGTTTACGGTACATTGAAGTACGAATCAGGTGTTCACCGTGTTCAGCGTGTGCCTGCTACTGAAACACAGGGCCGTATGCACACCTCAGCTGCTACCGTGGCCGTATTGCCAGAGGCAGACAAGTTTGAGGTGAACATCAACGAAGGAGACATCAAGTGGGATACCTTCCGAAGCTCAGGTGCCGGTGGTCAGAACGTGAACAAGGTGGAGTCTGGTGTACGTCTCCGCTACCCTTGGAAAAACCCTAACACAGGCGAGGTAGAGGAAATCCTCATCGAGTGTACCGAAACCCGTGACCAGCCAAAGAACAAGGAGCGTGCCTTGAGCCGCCTCTATACATTCATCCACGACCGTGAGCACCAGAAGTATGTTGACGATATCGCCAGCCGCCGCAAGAGCCTCGTTTCTACCGGCGACCGCAGTGCGAAGATCCGTACCTACAACTTCCCGCAGGGCCGTGTTACCGACCACCGTATCGGTTACACCACTCACGATCTCAACGGTTTCCTGGCAGGTGATATTCAGGACATGATTGATGCCCTGACCGTAGCCGAGAACGCAGAGAAGCTGAAAGAAACAGAATTGTAAAACCCCGATTCATCGTTCCGTACTTCGGGGCGATGAATCATCATATCAATCCATTATGAACAGAAAAGAACTCGTAGAGCAGATTTTCGCCAAGAAGAGTTTCTTGTGCGTAGGTCTTGACACAGATATCAACAAGTTGCCTAAGTGCATCACCGAGAGTGAAGACATCCAGGGCGCAGAAGCCGAAATGATATTCAGATTCAACAAGGCTATCATCGACGCAACAGCCCCATACTGTGTGGCTTACAAGCCAAACCTGGCTTTCTATGAGAGCCGCGGAATCGATGGCATGATTGCCTTCGAAAACACCATCAAGTATCTCCACAGCCACTATCCTAACCACTTCATCATCGCAGATGCCAAGCGCGGCGATATCGGCAACACCAGCAAGATGTATGCCCAGACATTCTTCGAGGAGTACAATATCGACTCAGTAACCGTAGCTCCTTATATGGGTGAGGATTCAGTCAAGCCATTCCTCGAGTATGACGGCAAGTGGGTTATCCTCCTGGCACTTACCAGCAACAAGGGTAGTCACGACTTCCAGCTCACCGAGGATAAGGAGGGCGAGCGCCTCTTCGAGAAGGTTCTCAAGAAGAGCCAGGAATGGGGCAACGATGAGAACATGATGTATGTAGTAGGCGCTACACAGGGCAAGATGTTCGAAGACATCCGCAAGGTGGCTCCTAACCACTTCCTCCTCGTACCGGGCGTAGGTGCACAGGGCGGCAGCCTGCAGGAGGTTTGCAAGTATGGCATCATCAAGGACTGCGGCTTGCTCGTCAACTCTTCCCGCGGCATCATCTATGCCAGCAACGGCGATGACTTTGCTGAGGTAGCAGGTCAGAAAGCTAAGGAGTTGCAGGCAGAAATGGCAGCAGAACTTGCTAAGTTATAAAAACTCGATTTAGGCGCAAAGTATCTTGAAAAAGAGGCTTTGCGCCTAAAAAATACCTTTTTATGGGGCGAAAAAGCAAAATATTACAAAATAAAGTCGAGAATCTAAATCTTTTTTGCTATTTTTGCAAACAAATTGCGGTTACCTAAAGGTAATGATGCCTTGGGAACCTAAATAAAACAAACTAGAAGTCAGATAAATTATGGAATTTACCGCTCAACAAATAGCCCAGTTCGTTCAGGGCCGTGTGGAAGGTGATGAGAACGCAACAGTCAACACCTTCGCAAAAATCGAAGAAGGTAAGGAAGGCGCTATCTCGTTCCTTTCTAACCCTAAATACACTCATTATGTTTACGAAACCAAGTCAAGCATCGTACTCATTGATGAAACCGTAGAATTGGAACATCCTGTCAGCACAACCCTCATACGTGTGAAGAATGCATACGAGTGTGTGGCTAAGCTCCTGCAGATGTACGAATCCATGAAGCCTAAGAAGACCGGCATCGATCCGCTGGCTTTCGTATCTCCAAAGGCTAAGGTGGCTGAAGGCGTATATGTAGGTGCTTTCGCATATATCAGCGATGGTGCAGAGGTAGGCGAAGGTAGCCAGATTTATCCTCATGCCTACATCGGAGAGGGTGTGAAGATTGGTAAGAATGCACTCATCTATCCGAACGTTACCGTATATCACGGCTGTAAATTAGGCAATAACGTTACGCTTCATGCCGGTTGTGTAATCGGTGCCGACGGATTCGGATTCGCTCCAGGTCCTGAAGGTTACGACAAGATTCCTCAGATTGGTATCGTTACCATCGAAGACGATGTAGAGATTGGTGCCAACACTTGTGTAGACCGTTCTACAATGGGTTCTACCTACGTACGCAAGGGCGTAAAGCTCGACAACCTCGTACAGATTGCCCACAATACCGACATCGGTGCCAATACCGTCATGTCTTCTCAGGTAGGTGTAGCAGGCAGTACAAAGGTAGGCGAATGGTGTATGTTTGGCGGTCAGGTGGGTATTGCCGGCCACATCACTATCGGCGATAAGGTGTTCCTCGGTGCCCAGAGCGGTGTTCCGGGCAGCCTCAAGAGCGGGCAGCAGCTCATCGGAACTCCTCCTATGGAGCAGCGCGCTTACTTCAAGTCTCAGGCTATCTTCCGTCGTTTGCCTGACATGTACAAGGAACTCAACGACCTGAAGAAGCAGATTGAAGAATTAAAGAAAAACAATTAAAAATAATAAGGCACGGATGACACGGATGACGCGGAGGCTAACGCCACTAAGGAATCCGAAGAAAACGCAGAGAAAAAATCCGTGTAATCCGTGCCTAAAAAATGAATATAATTATGTCAAAACAGAAGACACTGAAAGGTAGTTTCTCTCTTTGCGGAAAGGGTTTGCATACAGGCTTGAGCCTCACCGTAACTTTCAATCCTGCACCAGAGAACACCGGTTATAAAATACAGCGCATCGACCTCGAAGGCGAGCCTGTTATCCAGGCTGTAGCTGAGAACGTTGTTGAAACACAGCGCGGTACCGTACTCGGTAAGGGCGATATCCGCGTTTCTACCATCGAGCATGGTATGTCAGCACTCTATGCCCTCGGCATCGACAACTGTCTCATCCAGGTAAACGGTCCTGAGTTCCCTATCCTCGACGGTTCTGCTGCTCCGTATGTAGAGAAGATCCAGAGCATAGGCATCCAGGAGCAGAATGCTGAGAAAGACTACTACATCATCCGTCATAAGATTGAGGTGAAAGATGATAATGGTTCTGTCATCACCATCCTTCCTGACGAGGACTTCAGCATCACAGCCATGTGTTCTTTCGAGAGCAAATTCATCAACAGCCAGTTTGCTACCCTCGAAAAGATGGAGACATACGCAGAGGAGATTGCATCAGCCCGTACCTTCGTTTTCGTACGCGACATCATGCCTCTGCTCCAGGCTAACCTCATTAAGGGTGGTGACCTGGACAATGCCATCGTTATCTACGAGCGCCAGGTAGAACAGGCTCAGCTCGACCAGCTCGCCGACCATCTCAAGGTGCCTCACATGGATGCCAACAAGTTGGGTTACATCCAGCACCGTCCATTGCAGTGGGAGAACGAATGTACACGTCATAAGCTGCTCGACATCATCGGCGATATGGCACTCATCGGCAAGCCTATCAAGGGCCGCATCATCGCTACGCGTCCAGGCCATACCGTAAACAACAAGTTCGCCCGCCTCATGCGCAAGGAGATTCGCAAGCACGAGATTCAGGCTCCTATCTACGATCCTAACGAGGAGCCAATCATGGATAATATCCGCATCCGTCAGCTCCTGCCTCACCGCTACCCTATGCAGCTGGTCGATAAGGTCATTGCTATGGGTCCTAACAGCATCGTGGGCGTAAAGAATGTAACCAGCAACGAGCCTTTCTTCACCGGTCACTTCCCTGAGGAGCCGGTTATGCCAGGCGTTCTCCAGGTAGAGGCGATGGCACAGTGTGGCGGTCTGCTCGTATTGAACCAGCTGGAAGAGCCTGAGCGCTGGAGTACTTACTTCATGAAGCTCGATGATGTGAAGTTCCGCAAGAAGGTGGTTCCGGGCGATACCCTCCTCTTCCGTGTAGAACTCCTCGCACCTGTACGTCATGGCATCAGCTCTATGAAGGGCTATATGTTCGTAGGCGACCAGGTGGTGGCAGAAGCAACTTTCACTGCACAGATTGTTAAGAACAAGTAATAATAAAATAGAAATATGAATCAGATTAGTCCATTAGCGTTTGTTCATCCAGAGGCAAAACTCGGTGACAACAACATTATCGGTCCTTTCTGCTATATCGACAAGGACACCGTTTTGGGCGATAACAACGTATTGCAGAACAGCGTTACCATTCACGTGGGCGCTCGCATCGGCAACAATAATGAATTTTTCCCAGGCGCCAGCATCTCTACCAAGCCTCAGGACTTGAAGTTCAAGGGCGAGCAGACAACCTGCGAGGTGGGCGATAACAACAGCATCCGTGAGAACGTTACTATCTCTCGTGGTACAGCCTCTAAGGGCAAGACCGTAGTAGGCAGCAACAACCTCCTGATGGAGACCGTTCACGTGGCTCACGACTGCGTGCTCGGCAGCGGCTTGATTATCGGCAACTCTACCAAGTTTGCCGGTGAGGTGGTAGTAGACGACAACGCCATCGTCAGCGCCAACGTTCTCGTTCACCAGTTCTGCCATATCGCAGGCTACGTAATGATCCAGGGCGGTTGCCGTTTCTCTCAGGATATTCCTCCATACATCATTGCCGGCAAGGAGCCAACCCGCTACTGCAGCATCAACCTCATCGGTCTGCGCCGTCGCGGTTTCAGCAATGAGACCATCCAGAACATCCACGAGGCTTACCGCCTGCTCTACAGCAAGGGTATATTGAAGGAAGGTATCGAGGAAATCAAGAAGAATCTTGAGGTTACCAAAGAGATTCAATACATTATCGACTTCGTAGAGAGTTCTCTGCGAGGCATTATCCGATAAAAGTAAAAGGGTAAAAAAGTAAAAAGGTAAAAAGAGCATCCTTGCATAGGTTTATGAAACGAGCAAGGATGCTTTTTTCTTGAATATAATAAATGATATATGAAAACATTGATTGTGGTCTTAGGTCCTACCGGTGTAGGTAAAACGGAGCTTTGCCTTTCACTGGCAGAGCATCTCGCTATACCTATCATCAATGCCGACTCCCGCCAGATCTTCGCCGAACTTCCTATCGGAACCGCAGCCCCTACTGCCGAACAGCAGCAGCGGGTAAAGCATTATTTCGTAGGAAACCACCACATCGAAGATTATTACAGCGCTGCCCAATACGAGGCTGATGTGATGAATCTCCTGCAGGAAGACATCTTCAAGAATCACGATGTGGCGCTGCTTACAGGTGGCAGCATGATGTATATCGATGCTGTATGCAAGGGAATCGACGACATCCCTACAGTTCGTGACGACATACGCACTTGGATGAAACAGCGTTTGGAAGAGGAAGGGCTGGAGGCACTGGTAGAAGAACTCCACAAGATGGATCCGGAGCACTGGGCGATAGTAGACAGGAAGAATCCACGCCGCGTGGTTCATGCCCTGGAAATCTGCCATCAGACCGGCAAGACTTATACTTCTTTCCGCACAGCCGAAAAGAAGCAGCGCCCTTTCCGCATCATCAAGATAGGTCTGAACCGCGACAGAACTGAACTCTACGACCGCATCAACCAGCGTGTACTGATGATGATGGACGAAGGTCTGGAGGCAGAAGCCCGCAGCGTATATCCACACAAGGGTCTCACCTCGTTGAGAACCGTAGGCTACAAAGAAATGTTCTCCTACTTTGACGGCGAGATAGACCGCGATGAAGCTATCAGACAAATCCAGTCGCACAGCCGTGAATACATGCGCAAGCAACTTACCTGGTTTAAGCGGGATGCAGAAATTCACTGGTATCATCCAGACCAGCAGGATGAAATCATCCGATTTATTGATGAAGAGATATAGACATAATCGCCCGATAGCATATTCATTTTTGTTGTTAGAAATATAGTTGAGATTCCATAATATTACATGGAATTCTCTGGAATCAGATTTGAATTCTGGTGCTTTATAGCCCATGAACTTTTCAAAATGCTCGTGTTCTTTGATGATTTTCTTCATACCTTATAAAATCAGCGTCTTGTTTGATGCAGAATTCTAAATAATTGGAGGTAAAAATGAAATAAGCTTCATGTGCTATCGAAACAGGCTTCATGTGCGATTGAAATAGGCTTCATTCGCCATTGAAGCCTATTTCATTTAGAGCAGAAGTAATCTTCCCCTGCCAAAAAGGGTATTTCTGTCAATATTTATAACCAAATTTTGCATACTGGTAAACTTGGAATCTAGCAATGAAAATAGGGAGTTTTGGGCATCTCGAATTCTCTATTTTTTGTTTCTCATTAAGCGAATACCCTATAGTTGTACAACTATAAAGTTGTAGTCGTACGACTATATAGGGTATGGTCGTACAACTGTAGAGTTATAGTTGTACAACTATAGGGGGTATAGTCGTACAACTATAGGATTTCTATTTTGACGCCATTCATCTACAAAACAATAATTAACTGATTATCAACATCTTACCTTTTTCTCCCATATTTTCAATATTCACAAAGAAATAAGAATCGTTTGAAAATACGAGAATCTCAGCAAGGGAAATGTATAAAAATAAAACGACCCGCACATTTGAGCATCGTTGAGAGGCTTGGCGGGTACTAGTGCTGCAAAGGTACGAAGATTTTTCGAAACCAGCAAATTTTTGGGGATAAATTTTAATCTTTTGCTTAACTTTACCCGATTTTCCACAATTCCTCGTTCTCCCAACCCTCAGGAAATCCCATTGGTGCAGGATCAACAAGAGGGAAAGCCGATAACAAATCACGTAACTTCTTCCCCATATCATTATTGGGCGAAATTGTATCCAAGAAATACTTAATGATACAAAGATTATAATAAACTCGCAAAGGATTGGAAGGTAATGTTATCCAAGCATGGGTGGTTCGATGTGGAACCATAGGCAACATTGTATTCTGCTTATTCCATACTCTTGCATGATGACAGCAAGAATTTCTTGTTAAAGTTATAATTGTCATCCATGAATTAAACACCTTTAATTGCAATCCAAAACGTAAAGCTATCCGCTTTTTTACTTGCGCATTCTTGAGATTATTAAAGATGTTTACCATTACACCCAAAGGAATGAGTTCTGCCAGTATCCAAGCTGGCGGATATGGATCAGAATACGTATGCTTAAAATGCGCAATAAATTCTTCACGAGACTTTTCTACTTCATGTTTTAGCAAAACCAAAGTCTTCAGAAACTTATTTGAATCTATAAAATAAGAAGCATTCGTCATCCAGAAGCTATCTCCAAACGCTGATGTACACTCATCAACGATAGCTGTACGAACGGCTATCTCGATTTTCTCGATTTCATTAAACATAAACAGACGAAGCTTCTTGTCAAAACGATACAACATCATGACCTGTCGGAAACTTGCATCTGTCTTGAACCGATGCTCTGACTTGGGAACTAAAAGCAATGGATACATATATGCTGAAAGGCGATAATAATTTATCGTCTTTAGGTACTGTTCTGCTTTACCGGGATTATCAATAGCAAGTCCTCTTGACAAGAGTAATTGAACAAGAGCATCTGCATGTTGGTATTCCTTTTGAAATGGGATAAGATTATTCATAAAGGAATGAGTTTAGAAGGTTCAAAATGTATAAAAATAAAACGACCCGCACATTTGAGCATCGTTGAGAGGCTTGGCGGGTACTAGTGCTGCAAAGGTACGAAGATT
>OJOQ01000149.1_pt1 | contig 28442 bp, 15 predicted proteins | sample 1598241 | NCBI WGS metagenome assembly OJOQ01 (sample SAMN03922466, study PRJEB24848) | human gut metagenome | isolation source: stool sample | host: Homo sapiens | place: Germany | collected 2010-11
CGCTTCTTGTACTACTTGTCTGTTTATGTAAAATCTTTCAAAGAACTCTTTCTTTTGTTGCTAAGAGAAAGTGTATTTCTCAAAAGCGAGTGCAAAAGTACTAACTATTTTTCATTCCACCAAATCTTTTCGCGAAAAAGTTGAGATTTTAGCTGTATTTTAACATCTATAAACAAACAAACCCATTTTAGAAGCTATTTCTGCCTATTTTAAAGGACTACATAAAAACTACATTTCAAATTAGGAAATACACCTGTGATAGATTTAACTAGGAGCATGTAGAATAGAGAGACATGCATACGAATTTTCCTTCTTTATCATAATGTACGCGCGCAATAACATATTTTTTATCTTATCTAATTTTTTATCTTATCTAAACCTACACAAGCATCCCCCTAAACATTCTATCCAGCTATGCACTTAACAATAAATCCACTTATTTTTCTATATTTTTTAATTCTTGATTCCATTTCAATAGTTTTTACCACTCTTTCCACCCTCTTTCTTGATGAGCATGCGGTAGAGACCATCGCTCTTCAGGAAATCGATACCATAGTTGTCCCATTTGTGACTCTTGTGCACGCACATATCGGTGGTAACCATGATGTATCCTTTACCATTATGCATACGGGTGATGTAGGAATCACGGATTCCGCCTTTAATGCGGGCATGCTCTTCTGGATTGAAGATAGGGTTGCCGCCATTGATGTCCTGATAGTTGTAACCATCACGGGAAATAGCGTAGGCTGTCCACTCCCCCTTATCGCTCATATGACAATAGAGATAACCATAATTTCCCTTAACAAGATTCTGTGCAGTCATTGGCATAGAGGCTGCCAACGCCAAGAGAACAGCTGATAATTTCTTTTTCATTGTGCTCAGAAGACAAAGGAGAGGGAGGAAAGAAAAAGGGAGGAAAGCCTCATCACTGAGGTCAACCTCCCTACACTTATAGTTAAAAATAACCGATTTATTTGTTCAGGAACTTATCTACCTGGGCAGCAATCTTTCTGCCGCTTGCCATGGCGCGTACTACCAGAGAGGCACCGCTTGCTGCATCGCCAGCCACGAATACATTCTCAGCAAATTCAGGCTGCTGTGGCTTCAGGAAGCCCATTGCCAGGAATACGGCCTCTGCCTTGATGATTTCCGGCTCGCCTGCCTCTACCATCAGTGGACGACCACCCTCAGGGTTTGGTTTCCAATCAATAGGCTGAACCTTCACGCCTGTCAACTTACCATTCTTTCCGAGGAACTCCAGAGAGTTGATGTTCCAGCGGCGAGTACAGCCTTCCTCATGACTTGAAGTGGTCTTCAGGGTGCGAGGCCAGTTTGGCCAAGGATTCTTAGGATCCTCAGGGCCTTCTACAGGCTTCGGCATGATTTCTATCTGGGTTACGCTCTTGCAACCCTGACGATGAGCAGTTCCGATACAGTCGGAACCCGTATCACCACCACCGATTACCAATACATCCTTGCCCTTGCAGTTAACCAGTTCGTCCTTAGAGAACTCCATACCGGCGAGGATACGGTTCTGCTGAGAAAGCAGCTCGAGGGCGAAATAAACACCCTTCAATTCTCTTCCAGGAATTTTCAGGTCGCGGGCTGTCGGTGTACCGGTAGATACCACGTAGGCATCGAAGCCTTCCGGCAACTTGGTAACGTCAATATGCTGGTTGTATCTGAATTCAATACCCTCCTCTTCGAGAAGACGGAGACGGCGGTCGATGATGCTCTTGTTGAGCTTGAAGTTTGGAATACCATAACGCAACAGACCACCGGCATTCTCACGTGCCTCGAATACAGTTACCTTATAGCCCTTATGGTTCAACTGGTTGGCAGCTACCAATCCCGCAGGACCGGCACCGATGACAGCCAGCGTCTTGCCATTACGCTCAGGAATCTCAACATGTACATAATCCTCAGAGAAGGCGTGCTCCACGATGGCACACTCATCCTCACGGTTGGTGGTTGGCTCATGATCCATGAGATTCAATACACACGCCTTCTCGCAAAGTGCAGGACAGATGCGTCCTGTGAACTCAGGGAAGTCGTTGGTGGAATTTAGGAGGCGGTAAGCCTGCTCCCAGTCGCCCTTGTAGAGGGCATCATTCCACTCCGGTGCCTTATTGCCCAGCGGACAAGCCCAGTGACAGAAAGGCACACCACAATCCATGCAACGTGAAGCCTGCTGTCGGCGATCGTTGCTATTCAATGTCTGTTCTACCTCGCTAAAGTCGAGGATTCTATCGTGAATTGGTCTATAACCTGCTTCCTTGCGAGGTATAGTCAAAAATGCTTTTGGATTTCCCATCTTTTTTCTAATTTTAAAATTAGTAATCTCGCTGCATATCCGCAATCTTCTGCTGCAACTTCTTTACCTGCTCCTCCTGGAGAACTCGCTTGTACTCGATTGGCACTACCTGGATGAAATCCTCTACGTAGTGGTTCCAGTCGTCGAGCATGGTACGGGCAAGCTTACTGCCAGTGTAGAGATAATGCTGACGGATCAGCTCATGCAACTCCTTGCGATAGGTGCTGTCCTCCACGAGGTTGATCTCCACCATATCCATGTTACAGAAGTAATCGAAGTTGTGGTTCTTATCCCATACGTAGGCAACACCACCACTCATACCAGCGGCGAAGTTACGGCCAGTTTCACCGAGCACTACTACTCTACCGCCCGTCATATACTCGCAGCAGTGGTCGCCAGCACCCTCAATCACGGCGATGGCACCGGAGTTACGAACACCGAAGCGCTCGCCTACCTTACCATTGATATACAACTCACCGCTTGTGGCACCATACAGACCGGTGTTACCGGCGATGATGTTATCCTCAGCAGAGAAGTTGCTGCGGATAGGAGGAAGGATGGAAACACGACCTCCTGAAAGTCCCTTGGCGAAATAGTCATTGGTCTCACCTTCGAGTTTGAAATCCACTCCCTTAACCAGGAAGGCACCGAAGCTCTGACCTGCAGAACCCTTGAACTTCACGTTCACGGTCTTGTCTGGAAGACCAGCCTCACCATATTTCTCGGCAATCATACCGCTCAGCATCACACCGGCAGCACGATCGGTATTCTTGATGGCAAAATCGAGGTTCACCTCTTCCTGGTTCTCGATGGCACGCTGTGCACCACGAATCAACTGCTGGTCGAGTACATTGTCGAGGTCATGAATCTGCTCGGTAGTATGATAGAGCGAGCAATGACCTGTCTCACGATGCAAGAGACGAGAGAAATCGAGCAAGTCGGCCTTCTCCTTGATGCTCTTGGCCACCTCTGGCTCTACGGCATCCGAACCCTCTGTAGGAACAATCTCCTCATCCTTCTTGCGGATGATGAGCTCGGTATGGCCGATGATATCGTTCAATGAGGTGTAACCCATCTCTGCCAGATACTCACGAACCTCCTCAGCGAGGAAGCGGAAGTAGTTGATAAGATACTTGTAGCTGCCACGGAAGTGCGCACGGAGCTTAGGATCCTGTGTGGCAACACCCATAGGACAGGTATTCAAGTTACACTTACGCATCATGACACAACCCAATACGATGAGGGCTGCCGTACCGAAACTGAATTCCTCAGCACCGAGCAAAGCCATCAGGATGATGTCACGACCGCTCTTCAACTGACCATCCACCTGCAGGCGAACCTGGCCGCGAAGACCGTTCTTCACCAGTGTCTGCTGGGTTTCAGAAAGTCCGATTTCAGGAGAGATACCAGCGAAACGCATACTTGATGCAGGGCTGGCACCTGTACCACCCTCAGCACCAGAGATAACGATGAGGTCGGCCTTTGCCTTAGCCACACCGGCAGCGATGGTACCCACACCACTCTCAGCAACCAACTTCACAGAGATAGCCGCCTTAGGGTTTACGTTCTTGAGGTCGAAGATGAGCTGAGCCAAATCCTCGATACTGTAGATATCGTGATGAGGTGGAGGAGAAATCAAGCTGATGCCAGGGATAGAGTGACGGGTCTTGGCGATGACCTCGTTAACCTTGAAGCCAGGCAACTGACCACCCTCACCCGGTTTAGCACCCTGTGCCACCTTGATCTGGATTTCCTCTGCATTTACCAAATATTCTGTAGTCACACCGAATCGACCGGAAGCCACCTGCTTGGTCTTGCTTGAGAGGCTGATGCCATCCTGTGTAGAATGGAATCGCTCGTTATCCTCACCACCTTCACCGGTATTGCTTCGGGCACCGAGGGCGTTCATGGCGAGTGCCATTGCCTCGTGAGCCTCCTTAGAGAGGGCACCGAAACTCATCGCACCGGTAACGAAGTGCTTCACGATTTCCTCTACCGGCTCCACCTTATCGATAGAGATAGGGTTCTTGCGGAAGCTGAAGAAGTCGCGGATGAAGATAGGTTCCTGCTTATCGTCAACGAGATGTGTATATTTCTTGAAGAGATCATAATCGCCCTTGCGGGTTGCGAGCTGCAGGGTGGCGATGGTCTCTGGGTTCCAAGCGTGCTTGATACCGTCCTTGCGGTAGTGGAACTGTCCCATACTTGGCAGGAACTCGAGCTTCTTGGTCTCGAATGCCTTGTCGTGCAGGCGGATGGCATCACGGGCGATGGTCTCGAGTCCGATACCGCCGATGGTGCTCACCTCTGTTCCGAAGTAGCTCTTCAGAAGGCTCTCGCTCAAACCGATGCTCTCGAAGATCTTGGCACCACGATAGCTTCGGATGGTAGAGATACCCATCTTAGCCATAATCTTGAACAAGCCCTTCTTCACAGCCTTAATGTAGTTCTGCTCGGCTGTATGGTAATCCTCCTGAATCTTTCCCTTCTTTACAAGGTCGTCGAGGATGGCGTATGTCAAGTATGGACAGAGAGCTGATGCACCGTAACCCAACAGGAGGGCTGCATGCATTACCTCACGAATCTCACCGCTCTCTACGATGAGGGCAGTCTGCACACGCTTGCCGGCATCAATCAGATAATGATGTACGGCACTCACGGCGAGCAGAGATGGAATGGCGGCATGAGTTTCATCCACGCCACGGTCGCTCAAGATGATGTAGTTGTAGCCATCATCCACGCTCTGGGCAGCCTGCTTGCAGAGTTCATCCAAAGCCTCGTGCAATCCTTCTTCGCCCTTGGCGGTTTCGAAGAGCATGTGGAGTTTTACTGTATTGAATCCCTTGTAGCGGATATTCTGAAGGATATCTAGCTGGGTATTAGTCAGGATAGGATGTGGCAGACGGACCATCTTGCAGTTGCTTTCGTCTGGGTTCAGGATGCCGGAACCTACTCTACCGATATACTCGGTAAGACTCATCACAAGGTTCTCACGGATGGAGTCGATGGCAGGGTTGGTAACCTGAGCAAACTGCTGACGGAAGTAGTTGAAGAAAATCTGTGGCTGGTCGGAAAGCACAGCAAGCGGAGTATCATTACCCATAGAAGCAGTAGGTTCCTGACCCTTGGTAGCCATTGGGATGATAGTACCGTCGATATCTTCCTCGCCAAAACCGAATTCCAATTCCTTGCGAGTGAGGTTATCCACACCATTTTCCACCTTACGACCACTGCGAAGTTTCTCAAGTTCAATACGATTGGTGTTCAACCACTGGCGATATGGATGCTGGGCAGCCAGGCGCTCCTTGATTTCACCATCGTAGTAGATCTTACCCTCCTGTGTATCGATGAGGAGAATCTTACCAGGCTGCAGACGACCCTTCTCGGCAATCTCAGTAGGATCGAAATCCATCACACCTACCTCAGATGCGACTACCATCATATCGTTCTTGGTGATGGTGTAGCGGGCAGGACGCAGACCATTTCTATCGAGCATACCACCGGCGTAGCGGCCATCGCTGAAGAGCAAGGCAGCAGGACCATCCCATGGCTCCATCAGGATAGAGTGATACTCATAGAATGCCTTCAGATCCTCAGAGATAGGGTTCTTGTCATTGAAGCTCTCAGGCACCATGACAGCCATGGCATGAGGCAATGACAAACCGCTCATCACGAAGAACTCAAATACATTATCAAGGCTGGCAGAGTCACTCATATTAGGCTGAACGATAGGAGAAATCTCACGGATATCGCCCAGAGCCTCACTGCTCAACACACTCTCACGAGCCTTCATCCAGGCACGGTTGCCACGGATGGTGTTAATCTCACCATTATGGGCAAGGAGACGGAATGGCTGCGCCAGACTCCATGTTGGGAAGGTGTTGGTAGAGAAGCGGGAGTGAACCAGAGCCAGACCGCTTGTGAAATAATTATTGGTCAAGTCAGGATAATATTGGCGCAACTGGAGGCTGCTCAACATACCCTTATATACGATGTTCGAATTAGACAACGAACAAATATAGAAATCAGGATCACTGACACGTTTCTCAATACGTTTACGGATAAGATAGAGGGTGCGCTCAAAGACAGGCACCTTATCATCTGTAACACCTGTGATAAACACCTGTTTGATAGCTGGTTCGTTACTCAAAGCAGCCTCACCCAAACAATCAGGGTTAGTAGGCACATTGCGGAGATGCATCAGCTGCAATCCCTCGCGTTCAATTTCCTCAATCATGATAGAGAGAATATCCTGCTGTTTCTTCTCATCCTTAGGCAAGAAGACGAGACCCGTACCATATTTACCTTTTTCTGGCACTGGGATACCCTGAAGAAGAATAAACTCATGTGGAATCTGGAGCATGATACCGGCACCATCACCCGTCTTGTTATCGGCACCCTCTGCACCACGATGACGCATGTTCTCGAGTACCTTCAAGGCGTTATCAACCAGCTCATGACTCTTGTTACCGTGGATATTCACCACCATACCTACGCCACACGCATCGTGCTCATAGGCTGAACTGTACAATCCTTTTTCCATTTCTTGTTCGTTTTATATCGGTTATTTCTAACTATTTTTATTACTTAAATATGAAGTGCAAAGTGATTCTTCACTCTTCACTTATTTATACGCCTGTTCGTGAACTCCCGCCACGGCTCTGCCGCTAGGGTCGTTCTGGTTCTTGAATGAGGCATCCCAGGCAAGGGCTTCGGCTGTAGAACATGCTACGCTTGGCACACTAGGTACGCTCTTGGCAGCGCTGTCGCTTGGGAAATGCTCGGCGAAGATAGAACGATAATAATACTCCTCCTTATTCTGTGGAGGGTTAATAGGGAATCGCTCAGCAGCATGCGCCATCTGCTCATCGCTGACGGCAGATGCGGTAATCTGCTTCAGGGTATCAATCCATGAATAGCCCACACCATCTGAGAACTGTTCCTTCTGTCGCCATGCCACCTCTTCTGGAAGCAAATCGGCAAATGCCTCACGAACCACCTTTTTCTCGATGGTCTTATCCGGACACATCTTCAAAACCGGGTTCATACCCATCGCTACATCCAGGAACTCCTTGTCGAGGAAAGGCACACGGCCCTCGATGCCCCATGCTGCCAAACTTTTGTTAGCTCTCAGACAATCGTAGAGATAGAGTTTACCCAACTTTCGTACGGTTTCCTCATGGAATGCCTTGGCATCCGGTGCTTTATGGAAGTAGAGATAACCTCCGAATACCTCGTCAGCACCCTCGCCCGAAAGCACCATCTTGATACCCATGCTTCGGATGACTCTCGCCAGCAGATACATCGGGGTAGATGCACGCACAGTGGTAACATCATAGGTCTCGATAAAATAGATGACATCACGGATGGCATCCAGACCTTCCTGAATGGTGTAGTTGATTTCGTGATGCACGGTTCCGATGTGTTCGGCAACCAAACGTGCCTTTGCCAGATCAGGCGCACCCTTCAAACCAACAGCGAAGGAGTGCAGACGTGGCCAATATGCCTTGGTCTCTCCCCCATTCTCTACACGGGTAGAAGAATACTTCTCAGCTACAGCAGAGATGACAGAAGAATCAAGACCACCACTGAGAAGGACACCGTAAGGTACATCGCTCATCAACTGGCGTTTGACAGAAGCTTCGAGAGCATCATGGATTTCCTTTACCGCAGCTTTCTCCTGAGGTTCAGCATCCTTCAGCTGTTCTTCAGCCTTCTTGGCATCATCAATCTGATATTTTTTCTGCATGGCAGCATACTCAAACCAATCGCGTGTATAGTAACGCTTCATGCCAGGGTTCTTGCTATAATAATAATGGCCCGGGAGGAATGGCTCGTAGTGGTCGCACTGACCTTCCAGAGCCTTCAACTCGCTTGCCACCAGCACTTTTCCATCCTTATCATAACCAATATAAAGAGGAATAACACCGATAGGGTCGCGGGCGATGAGAAACTCATCACGTTCGGCATCGTAAAGGGCGAAGGCAAAGATACCGTTCAGCTCTTCAAGCATCTTGGAGATACGGGCGTGGAGCGCATCCTCACCTTTATATATTAAGGAATCAAAGTCGGAATCTGCTCGCATCTCACGATAGAGAGAAAGAATCACCTCACAGTCGGAACCGGTCTGATACTGGTATTTGCCAGCAAAACGAGCACGGATGTCCTGATGATTATAAATCTCACCGTTTACGGCAAGCACCTGTTTTTTGTCTGGTGCAAACAAAGGTTGGCGACCACTTTCAGGGTCTACAATACTCAGACGCTCATGTGCCAGGATAGCTGAACCACCACAGTAGATTCCACTCCAGTCTGGTCCGCGATGGCGAATCTTCTGGCTCATACGAAGCGCTTGCTGTCGCAATTCAGGAGTCTGCTCCTGAATATTGAAGATAGATACGATTCCACACATAAATCTTTTCCTTTCTTTTACGGTTATTTTTAACTATTATTCTCTCTTATTCACCTTGGCATGTCCAATCCATTCTTTTAGGAGCAAACCAAGCAAAAACAAAGCTTAAAATTACTTTTTGCTATGTTTCGGGTGCAAAATTACAACTTTTTGTTAGAATAAAGAAAAGATTAGTAGCATTTTGTCTTTACTTTATCACAGCAATAACATATTAACGCATATTAGATTAAAACATATAATAAACTGAAAAGAAAAATATACTATTTAATTACAATCTGTAAAATACAATCATTTTTAAGATAAACAAAGCGTATCCAGGGCATATTATACGCTCATAGATATGCAACAAAGCATCCAGGGCATTACACACAGTTTCTTACCCCCATATCATACAAAGAAATGCCGATAGCTCTTTGGTGGAACTATCGGCATTTAAAATAAAAAAATAAAAATTTAAACCTACCAACGTAAGATTATATCATAAAACCTAAGAGCCTATTATGGCTGCAAGGTAAAACCTACTACCAGGTAAGCTTTTTCGGTGCTAGGGTTAGCAGCTACCTGAGCAAAGACTGGAACAGAGAAAGAATCTGTAATCTTCAAATCCTTGGTAGCTTTCAGTGAAACATTGGTAACTGCAAAACCATTGGCATCACCATAGAAAGATGTTGCAAATGGAACTGCGCCTATACTTGCTGCCCAATCACAACCGCCCAACTTGAATGGGGCTGTAGCCTCAACATATGAAGAATAAGCACGGTCACCATCCTTATTTAATCCATCATGGCCTGCAAAGTTGGTGTACCAGTTCAAGGCAACTGGACCAAAGTCATAACCTACATTTGCCTCAAAAACATGAGAAGTTTCATGTGCCTTATAGGCGAAATACTTCTCGTTAGGAGAGTTGAACCAGTAATCGGTCACGCCGATATGGAAACCACCGGTTTCATAAGCCAAGGTAAGGTCAAACTCCTTAGTATCCTCTGGCTGAGAGATACCTACACTTCCCCAAGCTGTCAGAGACAAGCCCTTGTAACCAATACCGAGTGTTGGCTGCAAAGAGACTTCTCCCAGATCCTGACCACGCCAGATATACTGGTTTACAACATCTGCAGCGATTGTTGTTTCCACCTCATCCTGCGCAGAAGCAGCAGGAGCAAAAGCAACCAAACCAAGTGCAAGGGCACCCATTTTCTTTATATCAAAAATCTTCTTCATATTCTCTTATTTTTATGTGATACATTTTTGTTTTTAAAAGTTTCGGCAGCAAAGGTACTGCAAATCGAAGACAATACAAAATAAATTGCGATTTATTTATATTGTTGAGATGCAGCGTACATTATTCAATGGCATTAATAAAACTCTGCTCGCCAAGACTTCTGCTGAAAAATCTCTCGCGCTCGCTATATGAAAGTACCATTAGTTGTAGCAACTTTCACCATGCTCGTAGATATCGAGACCTTCTTCCTCGATTCGCTTATCAACACGGAGACCAGCAATCTTCTTGATACCCCAGAAGAGGATGATACCTGTTACGGCTGCCCAAAGGTCGATGCAGAGGATACCGAAGCACTGAGCACCGAAGAATCCGAAGCCACCACCATAGAAGGCGCCACCATCAAGGGCGAAGAGACCAGTCATCAAGGTACCGAAGATACCGCATACACCATGTACTGAACTTGCACCAACAGGATCATCAATATGAAGCTTGGTATCAATGAACTCAATAGAGAATACCAAGATGATACCTGCCAAGAGACCGATGATGGCAGAACCCAATGGACTAACCAAGTCGCAACCAGCGGTGATAGCTACCAAACCAGCCAGAATACCGTTCAATGTCAATGAGAACGAAGGTTTGCCATACTTAATCCAAGAGGTGAACATAGTACCCAAACCACCACAGACTGCAGCCAAGTTGGTTGTCAGGAATACGTGACTGATAGCAACACGGTTAACCTCACCAGAAGCAGCAAGCTGAGAACCAGGGTTGAAACCGAACCAGCCGAACCAGAGGATGAATACACCAAGAGCAGCAGCCATCAGGTTGTGACCTGGGATAGCAGTACTCTTACCATTGCGATACTTACCAAGACGAGGACCTAAGCAGATAGCACCAACCAAGGCAAGAACACCACCAACACTATGTACGATGGCAGAACCTGCGAAATCATGGAAGGCTGCACCGAAGGTGTTCATCATGAACGAACCTGCCTCGCTGTTGCAAAGCCAACCGCCACCCCATGTCCAGTGACCCTCTACAGGGTAGATAATCAATGAAATGAAGAATGAGTAAACGCAGTACATGGAGAACTTGGTACGTTCTGCCATAGCACCTGAAACGATGGTAGCACTAGTAGCGCAGAATACGGTTTCAAACATCAGGAAGCCTTCAGTAGGAAGACCGGCTGCATTTGTATAGAAAGACAAATCGCCGAAGTTAGGCATACCGATGAAACCGGCGCCATCGCTACCAAACATAAATCCGAAACCTACGAACCAGAAGAGAACGGAACCGATCATAAAATCGACAAAGTTCTTAAACAAGATGTTCGCGGTGTTTTTACTACGGGTAAAGCCCGCCTCGCAGAGGGCAAATCCCGGCTGCATGAAAAAGACCAACATGGCTGCCAAGAGCATCCATACGGTATCTACTGAAATTCCTAAATCCTGTACACTCATAACATAAAATCTTTAAAGTGTTCTTTAAACCTGAAAACTATTCTCTCTCCTCCAATTAGCATTTTATTTCTCCTGCTCAGCATTATAGAGAGCGATGTCGCCTCTTTCACCTGTACGGATTCTTACGGTATCCTCTACAGGAATTACAAAGATTCGACCATCACCAATCTCGCCTGTACGGGCAGCCTCCTGGATGGCATTAATCGTTTTCTCTACGTTCTTGTCGCGCACGACAACATTCAGCAACACTCGCTCGATACTGCTGGTATCATACATGACACCACGGTAGATTCGAGCCTGTCTCATCTTGCCCTCTCCTCTTACATCGTAGTAAGAGAACCACTCGATGTCGGCGGCAAGCAAAGCTTCCTTTACATCCTCAAACTTAGTCTTACGGATGATTGCTTCAATCTTTTTCATGTTAATCTCTCCTATTAATTAATTTACATTTTGTTTATTTTCTGGTGCAAAGGTACGACATTTTGCTTAACATTTCGCAATATTACTTACTTTTTGATATTCACATTTTCGTTTAGTTATTATTTTGCATAGTTCTTTTTAAAATACGAAACAAAATGAAAGCAAATTACACATTATTCGTTTCATTTTGAAACAAGCAATAAAAAAGCCGCTTGAAAGGCCCCAAAGACCCCTCAAGCGGCAAACCTAAAAACAAACTCTCAACCCTAAAACTAGGGTCACTTTATTATTTAAACTTAATCTTATACCCGTATTTCCGCATATATCTGAGTTTTATAACAGAAATTTTATTTTGCCTTTATTTTGAATGTAAATTCACGATCAGCATAATGGAGACGATACTTCTCCATAGGCTTGGTCATCCAACTGTCGATGCAGCCCAAAGGATACTGGCATTTCTGGATATGCAACTGCACGAGTCCCTTATCCACCAGATCACCACTGTGTTGTCCCCATGCATGCGTCTTCTCGATACCAGAATCCAAATCCTCTACCAGATAAGGGATGGCACTGCACTCCATAGGTTCATACCCCTCGAAGGTAATCCCCTTGCCGGTGGTTGGATTAAAGATAGAGAAATAGCGGATATCGGTATGGTTACCACTCTCCTGCGGACGGATATATGGATAATATTCATCCTTCACGTCAGACTCGTACTTGCCGATAAAAGCAGAAGAATGACGATCTACGTAGTTCTCTTCAGGACCTCTACCATAATACTCGAGCTTAGAGAAAGTAGCAGGCATCTGCAACTGCAGACCGAATCTGAACAGATCGGCAACCTGAACCTCCTTGTCGGTAGTCATCTTCTGGGTAACATTCACTTCGCCCGCAGCACTGATGTCATAGCGGAGCATCAGCTGAGCTTTCACTTCAGGCATATCGAAGAGAGCTGTCAGCACCACATTGTCCTTACTCACATTTTTGTCGAAAGACTTCAGAGTCATCTGCGGGTTCTTCCATACTCTCATCTCCTTCTGCAGAGATGCACCATAGTCATTATCGGTAGGAGCACGCCAGAATTCCGGAGTCATACTCTCACGGAACTTCAACATCGGTTCACCATCTACATCGAGATAATCTATCATACCCGTCTTCTTGCCTATGGTAACAGACATTCTCTGTGCGCTGACCTTCACATAAGAGTTGGTTTCCTCCACCTCCATACTGCTTGTCTCCTGCACCTTACCCTTCTTGGTTGGCGCAGCAGCAACAGCAGGAACCGCCGGTTTGGCAAACTGATAATCGCTGATGATAAACTGCTGGCGAGCCATCACCTGGCCCTTGTCTACCAGTGGCTGTGTGCCATCGCTTGCAAAAGCAAAGTTAAGAACAATCTCCTCCTTTGCATGCTTCGATTCAGCCTCAGCCACCGCATACTTCAGTTCATCACTCTTGATCAGTTTGGTAGCCTGAGGAGCAATACCCTTTGTTTCAGGAATCTCAACTGTAGCCAGTTTCACACCATTGGCATAAACCGTAGCGGTCAGGTTCAAGTCATCGATATTCTTGAAGAAGTTCTCGTTGTAAACCTTGAAAGCACCATTCACAGCATCCAGGTCCTTAATCCATACATTCTGATGATAGTACTGAATCTCGTAAGCATGAGGATTCAGACGGCGGTCTGGAGCAATGATACCATTACAGTTGAAGTTATAGTCACTTGCCGGATAGCGGCCGTAATCTCCACCATAAGTAAAGATTTCCTTACCGGTGACAGGACTCTTGTCACGAATGCCCTGATCTACGAAGTCCCAGATATAGCCACCCTGATACTTAGGATACTTACGGATGAGGTCCCAATATTCCTTGAAACCACCTTCCGAATTACCCATAGCATGAGCATATTCGCACTGGATGTATGGTTTAACACCATCACTCTTGCAATATTTCTCACTCTCCTCGTAGTCGATATACATCGGACAGTAAATATCAGTCTTGCTGTCATAACCGCCACGCTCATACTGAACAGGACGGGTCTTGTCGAGCGCTTTCACCCAGTCATAGGTCTTTTCGAAGTTGATGCCGTAACCACACTCATTACCCAAACTCCATACGATGATAGAAGGGTGATTGATAAAACTTTTCACATTACCTTCATTGCGCTCGATGTGAGTCTGGAGATACTCAGGGAACTTAGCGAGTGATTTTTCCTCATATCCCATACCATGAGATTCGAGGTTAGCCTCAGCAGTAAGATACAGTCCGTATTCATCACAGAGTTCATACCAGCGAGGATCGTCAGGATAATGGCAGGTACGAACCGCATTGATGTTCAACTGTTTCATGATTCTGATATCCTGAATCATGCGCTCTACACTTACCACATATCCACCATCCGGATCTATCTCATGCCGGTTGGCACCCTTAATCAGTACAGGCTTGCCGTTCACCAGCAACTGGGCGTTCTTGATTTCCACATTGCGGAAGCCCACCTTCTGCGGAATCACCTCCGCTACCCCCTGCTTATTCTTCAGAGAGATGTATACCTTATATAAATAAGGTGTCTCAGCAGTCCAAGCCTTCACCTTCGGTACTTTGATTACACCCTGAGCTCCGGTAGCCGATGCTATTTGCTTTCCATCCTTATCGCACAAGGCAACAGTCACATCAGTCTTGCCGCCCTTCAGCGCTATCTGATAGTTCAGGATACCATCCCGATAATTATTCATCAAACCGGCATCAAGACGGATATCAGCAGCATGAAGTTTCGGACGTGCATAGAGATAAACCTCACGGGCTATACCAGTAAAGCGCCAGAAGTCCTGATCCTCGAAATAAGAACCATCGCACCAGCGCATCACCTGCATAGCTATCAGGTTCTTGCCCGGCTTCAGATACTTGGAGATGTTAAACTCGGCAGCCACCTTGCTGTCTTCACTATATCCCACATACTTGCCGTTCACCCAAAGGGTCAGATTGCTGGTAGCCGAACCTACATGGAAATAGACATCCTTGCCCTTCCAGTCCTTAGGAAGTTCGAAGGTGCGGCGATAGGAACCCGTATAGTTGTTGAGTTCGCTGATATAAGGAGGATTTGGGTCAAACTGGGTAGCCCAGGCATAACCGACATTCTTATAAGTAGCATCTCCATAACCGTTCAGTTCGAATAGCCCCGGTACAGGGAAATCCTTCCACTCCGAATCGTCATAGTTGGCTGCAAAGAAGTTGGCAGGACGCTTGTTATGATCCTTCACGAAGTTAAACTTCCACATGCCTTCCATCGAAAGATAGTTGGCCGACTTCTTCTTATCAAACCCCTGTGCCTTGTCGAGGGTCTCGTATGCAAAGAAAGCAGCACGGCGAGGTTCGCGGTTCTGCTGGTTGATATCCACATTATGCCAGCGCGACTCATTCTGAGCCGCCACGCCATTGCTGACAGACAGCAAGGCGAGGCAAAGCGATACATTTGCTATATTTCTGATGCTCATATCTGTTTTATTATTTTCTGAAAAACATAGAGTTATCTACTGGTGTAAACTTCTGTTCGCTGTCCTTGCGCATTTCAATGCCGAGACTGCTCCACCATGAAGGCCAGCCGCCAACGATATTGCTGAGGAAAACCACCTTGAAAGGATGCAATCCCTTAGCCAATGCTACAGAAGTATCATGATTGGTACCAGCCTTCACATCCCCCTCGTTGCTGATCATGAGTTTGTTATCAATCCAAACCTGCTCCAGACGGGAAGAGAGATAATAGACATCATCCTCCGGAATATTGATGTAGCCCTCAGCGATGGCAGCATAATTATTGGCACCGCGCAAGGTAGCAGCATCATCCTTCTGCTGAATCTTCATCTGCTCCAAGCCCTCGATGTTTGCACACTCCCAGGCAGCATCAGCCCATTCCAGCTGGTCAACCTTCAGATAGTTGCCCTTAATGCGCTTCATCTGCAACCCAGGTTTTGCGTCCTCCACCTTAACAGCAGGAGCATAAGTCTGCTTCTCAACATCAACGGTTCTGATACGGCTCATCTTGCCTGAAGGCAATATGGTTGCTATCTTGATGATGGTGTTTCCACTCACCCTGATAGGCTCTGCATAAGCCGAAGAAGAAGGAGTTGGTGTACTTCCATCCAATGTATAAACCATCTTCATAGAACGCGAGGTGGTAAAGGTTACCGCAGTATCCCCAGTAATGACCACCTTATCGCAAGAACCGAAAGGCTGCTCAGGCAATGGGATATGATAATGGATATGGCGCTCGTCCAGACGGACACAGTTTGCATCCAGTCGGCGGCAGAAATCCTTGAAGTTTTTCCTGCTCACTGGCGACCATGCAATCTCAGAGAGAGCAATGGCACGAGGATACATCATATATTCCATCTTGGCATTGGAATACATATATTCCGACCAGTTGTTACACTGAACGCCCAGGATATGATGAGCCAGTCCCAACGCCTTGATGGTATCAGGTACCGGATTATAATTATAGGTAGAAGCCAGATATCTAGGAGGACTAGGAATGGTTACAGGCTCCACCTTGCTGTCGCCCTGATACCAGTCGAGATACATACCGTCGCTGCCCGGCGTCATGATGACATCATGCTTCTGCATGGCAGCCTCGATACCTCCTTCCGTTCCACGCCATGACATCACGGTAGCATTCTCACTCAATCCGCCTTCCAGAATCTCGTCCCATCCGATAATCTTTCTGCCACGCTTCTCCAGCATTTTCTCTATGCGCTTGATAACGTAGCTCTGCAGTCTTTCCTCAGCCGAATGCTTTCCTTCAGCCTGTAAGCCCTCTGTCTGAATACGCTTCTGACAGGTTGGACAGTTTTTCCAACTGGTCTTCGGACACTCGTCGCCACCGATATGGAAGTACTTACCTGGGAAGAGAGGAACAATCTCACTAAAGATGTCATCCAGGAAGCGGAACATATCTTCCTTGCCCGGACACATCACGATATCCTCTACACCCCAAACAGTTCTCAACGACCACTGCTCACCTTTGCATGAAAGATAAGGATAAGCAGAGATAGCTGCCATCATGTGACCAGGAAGGTCGATTTCCGGAATCACGGTAATATAGCGCTTGGCAGCATAATCCACTATTTCCTTAATCTGCTCCTGGGTATAGAAACCGCCATAAAGAGAGCCATCGCCCTCGGTACGGATACTGCCCACAGAAGTAAGTTTAGGATATTTCTTGATTTCGATACGCCAGCCCTGGTCTTCCGTCAGATGGAAGTGCATGGTGTTCACCTTGAACATAGACATCAGGTCCAGTTGCTTCTTCACATTCTCGACAGAAATGAAATGGCGGCATGGATCGAGATGGAATCCACGGTAGCCGAAGCGTGGAGCATCCTGGATATCACAGCATTGTGCTACCCATTTCACCCCATCCACCCGGGTTGCGCTCTCTATCTGGGCAGGGAGTAACTGCATGAAACTCTGCATACCGTAGAAGGCGCCCTTGGCGGTCTTCGCCTTGATAACAACCCTCTTGGCGGTTACGGTAAGGCGATAACCTTCCTCGGCAATTTTCAGCGTAGGAGAAATCTGTATAGAGATATTCCCCTTCTTTCCACCTACCGTTACCTCATAACCTGTAGAAGCCTTCAGTTTGTCTGCCATGTACTGGGCGATATTTCTGCCTTCAGCCGTCTGGTAAGCGATTACCACCTTCTGTGGCAATACGAACTCCCCTTTCTGTACCTGAGTCTTCACCGGTATCGGGATAATATTAATATCGGCAGCAGATGCCGGAGTAGAGATACCACCCAGCATCGCTGCACAGGCTACAAACGAGCCTAATAAACGATTGAACTTTGCCATAACATTAAATATATTAATAAGGTATTACAATGGTTTGTACTCCACGAAAGCCTCCATGGCCTCATAGCATGCCAGACCCAACTGGTCGTAGAGCGATGCAGTAGCACGGTTACGGTCCTCGGCTCTCTGCCAGAACAGGCGCTCATCATTACCCAAGAAAGGAGCACTCTCCATCTGCGACTGATGCTTGAGAATAGAGTTACGCTTTGCCCGCAACTCCTCAGGGCTCAATGGAACACACATTTCGATATTCTCAATCTCCCATTCTGCCCAGGCACCACGATACATCCAGATGCGACAGTCCTTCAACCATTCTGCACCCGCTTTCTTCTCTTCGTCGATAGCTGCCAGAACGGCATCAGTACACTTCTTGTGGGTTCCGTGAGGATCAGCAAGGTCGCCGGCAACATAAATCTGATGTGGCTGCACCTTCTGCAACAGAGCTCTCACTATCTCTACATCCTTCTCGGTCATTGGTAACTTTTCTATCTTGCCGCTCTCATAGAATGGCAGGTCGAGGAAGTGGACATGGTCAAGCGGAATATCATTATAGGTACAAGCGATACGAGCCTCACCACGGCGAATCAGTCCCTTGATGGTCAGGATATCTCTTGTATCGAAATCACTCTCCTTCTTCTTGGCAAAAAAGGTCTTGATTTCCTTATATTTATTAGAGATGATACTATCCTTTGAGTCAGCAAAGAGTTGGTTGAAACCATTGATAAAGTGCATGAATCTTGTTACTTCCTCATCACCCACAGCAATGTTTCCTGATGTTTCGTAAGCTACATGCACATCGTGGTTCTGCTGTACCAGTCGGCGGATGGTTCCTCCCATAGAGATAACATCATCGTCTGGGTGTGGAGAGAATACGATAACCTTCTTAGGGAATGGTGTTGCACGCTCCGGGCGATAGGTATCATCGGCATTCGGCTTACCACCTGGCCATCCGGTAATGGTATGCTGCAAATCATTGAAAATCTTGATATTGGCATTATAGGCTGAGCCATAGAGAGCCAGAAGTTCACTCAGTCCGTTCTCATTATAATCCTTATTAGTCAACTTCAGGATAGGCTTACCGAGTTTCTGGCAGAGCCATACCAGTGCCGAACGCACCAGTTTATCACTCCACTGGCATGAAGTTACGAGCCATGGATGCTCAATACGTGTCAGATGATGAGCAGCACCCAGGTCGATGACAACATGTGCATTCGGATGAGTCTGGAGGAATGATGCCGGTAGGGTATCTGTGATAGAGTTCTCCACCACCTTCTGCATAATCTCAGCCTTCTCTTCGCCCCAGGCTGTCAGATAGATGCTCTTGGCAGAGAGTAAGGTAGCGATACCCATGGTGAGCGAACATGGAGGAATGGTTTCCTTGGTCTGCTCGCTGTTCTCCATCTCTTCGCGAGAAGTATTGCCGATGAGGATAATACGGGTCATCGACTGGATGCCCGAACCTGGCTCATTGGCAGCAATATTACCCGAACGGCCTATACCTATAAGGGCTACATCGAGACCGCCAAAGGTCTTGAGACGCTGCTCATAAAGACGACAACTGTCCTGTACGGCATCCTGTGCCACAAAACCATCCAGTGTAAAGATGTTCTGCTCAGCCACATCCACATGATCAAGGAAACGCTCCTTCAACTGGTTGATGGTACGGAGAGAACTGTCCTTCTGGAGCGGATAATATTCGTATGCATTGAATACAACAACATTGCGGAAGCTCAGGGTCTTCTCGTTGTAACGGCGAACGAGTTCATCGTATACAGAATAGAGAGAAGAACCGGCACCCAGCGCCATCACATAGAATTTGCCTTCCTGCTGTGCTGCCTTGATGCCAGCTTCTATTTTATCAGCTACATGACTGGCACCTTCTGTCATAGAGGCAAAGATGTCTGTATGAATCTTCTCCATTCTGGAGATTTCAGAATATTCTACAGTCGTCTTTGGCCTGTAGAACTCCACAGGTACTTTATTGAGTACGATTTGTGAACTAAGATTGAGTCTCATATCTTTATCTGTATTTAAATAAATAGGTTATGTTATGTTTTCTTTTTTTAAAATGACGGATTAGAGTTCAGATGCCATTGCTGCAGCACCCAGGATGGCAGCCTTGGCACCATCCAGTCCGCTCATCAGGAACTTAGCCTTACCTTTATATAATGAGAGCACATGTTCGTTATATGCTTCTTCGATAGGACGGAAGAGCAGATCGCCAGCCTGTGCCAATCCTCCGAAGAAGATAAAAGCCTCCGGGCTCAGAAAGGTAGCTATCTCTGCACAGGCCTTGCCGATTCTTGTACCGGTTTGTCTGAACACTTCCTGTGCCAGTGTATCTCCTGCCATGGCTGCCTTATAAACTGCATAAGATGTAATTTCTTCCCTTGGAATATTTCTCAGCTCAGTTGCCACGGTTGATGCTTCGAGCATGGCCAAGGTAGTACGGACCACGCCTGTAGCCGAACAGTAGGTCTCCAGACAGCCCTTTCTGCCACAGCCGCATGGTCTACCGTCAGGATCCACTACCATGTGTCCCAACTCACCGGCAAAACCGTCGCAACCATAAATCAGCTGCCCGTTAGCCACGATACCCGATCCTACGCCTGTTCCGAGAGTGAGTTCTACGAAGTTTTTCATGCCAACCGCAGCACCATATTTCATTTCTCCCATAGCAGCCGCATTTGCATCATTGGTAATAGCAACCGGAATGCCCAGTTTCTCAGAGAACATGTCAGCCAGCGGTACAATACCCTTTGCCCATACCAGGTTTGCTGCATTTTCAATGGTCCCCTTGTAATAGTTACCACAAGGCGCACCGATGCCCATGGCACGAATTTTCCCCATACCACCTACCTGTTCTACTATCTGCATCACAGCTTTTACCGACTCCTCTACGTATTGTTCCACGCGTTGGAATGTCTGGGTCTTGATTGAGGTTGTAGCTATTATTTCTCCGTCCCCATCAACGATGCCGAAAACGGAATTGGTTCCACCCAAATCCAAGCCAATCACTAAAGACTTTACATCGTATTCCATACTTCTTTTAATTAATAGGTTAAAATCGAAAAATAACGATGAGCGATATAAACTTCCATTTATTAAATTCTTTATTAACGCTCAGTTCGTTACTAAAATATTTTATTTTGCAAAGTTACTAGTTTTATCAAACACAACAATGAAAATAGCGTTAATATTTCTAAAACAGAAACATTTTTTATACTTTAAGTCTCCTTACGGCTGAAATACCTGTACTTCGCTCGCTTCTGATGCCGATTAAGTGTAACCCCTTTTTGTGCACTTACGTATCCAACCTCTCTATATATAATAAGGTATAGAAGAAAACAGGATGTCCGAAAACGACGAAAAGTATACTATTTTTCGCCGTTTAAGTTTTATTAACAGCAAAAATGTTGCACAAATACAGAAAAACCTTATCTTTGTAACTAAAAAATATTAGTTATGAAAGCTGACTTAATAAAATATCTTAGAAAGATAAACAAAAAGCCCTCAGCTCAGGGCAAGCTCCTGGAGCAGTTTATCTCTCACGGAGCCTCCACCATCCCAGAGATGTCGAAGGCTATCGGAGTTAGCTTACCGACAACAACAAGTGCCCTCAACGAGTTGATAAAAGAAGGACTCGCCAGAGAGATTGGAAAGAAAGACAATTCTTCGGGACGCATCCCGATGGTTTACGACCTCGTTCCAACAGCAGGCTACTTCATCGGCGTCAATCCTGAGATGAACTGCCTGGCACTTGCAGCAAGCGACTTCGCAGGCAATCTGATTACCGAAAAAACAAGAGTGCCTTACGTATATGAGAACTCTCCTGAAAACCTGGAAGAGATAAGCAGAATCATCAATGAGTTTATCGAAAGCCTTCCTGTTTCAAGAGAAGAAATACTTCAAGTTTGCGTGAACGTGGCTGAACGCGTGAATCCTGTACAGGGAAATGCCTACAACATGTTCACCTTCCTGAAAGAATCATTGACCGACAAGTTGACCCAGCTCATACAGCTACCTGTATGTATCGAGAACGATACCCGGAGCATGGCTTTCGCTGAGTTGATTAAGGGACAGTGCAAAGGCCTGAAAGACGCCATCTTCGTGAACGTATGCTGGGGCATCGGAATCGGAATCATCATCGACGGCAAACTCTATTACGGCAAGTCGGGATATTCTGGCGAATTCGGTCACATGACTGCCTACAACAACAACATCATCTGCCACTGCGGCAAGATTGGTTGCATAGAAACAGAAGTTTCGGGCAGAGCACTCAAAAGGAAACTCATCGAGAAGATAAAGGAAGGAAAGACTTCCATCCTCTCTGAAAGAGTTCTGAAAAAGAATGAAGACCTATCACTCCAGGATATCCTGGACGCCATAGCAAAGGAAGATGTACTGAGCCTTGCCACACTGCAACGCATAGCAGATGAACTTGGCAAACAGCTGGCAGGAGTCATCAACATCTTCAACCCAGAAATGCTGGTCATCGGAGGAGAAATGTCGGTTACAGGCGACTACCTCACGCTACCGGTAAAGATGGGTATCAAGAAATTCTCTCTCAACATCATGAATGAGGATTCTAAAATCGTTACCTCAAGTCTGAAAGGTCTTGCAGGAATCACGGGAGCCTGTCTGATGGCAAGATACCGGCTTCTGAATGAGAACATCGACAAATAAGGAATTTAAACAACCAATACAAAACCTATTTTAAGAATGAAGAAGTCTCTTCTTGTTGCACTATGCCTGGGGCTGGCAGCCATAACAGCTGCCGCCCAGCGCAACTACAGCCAGGTAGACCCCATCCAACCTGTGCCAACCGCCAAGCAGACGGCATGGCAGAAACTGGAAACCTATGCTTTTATCCATTTCGGCCTCAACACCTTCAATGATAAGGAATGGGGATACGGAAATTCGGATGTAAAGACCTTCAATCCTAAGAAACTGGATTGCGAACAATGGGCAAGAACCCTGGTTGCTGCGGGCATGAAAGGAGTCATCATTACAGCCAAACATCACGACGGCTTCTGCCTCTGGCCTACACGCACCACAGATTACTGCATCCGCAACACACCTTATAAGAATGGTGAAGGTGATGTGGTAGGAGAACTCTCCCAAGCATGCAAGAAATACGGTTTGAAATTCGGAGTTTACCTCTCGCCTTGGGACAGACACCAGGCAAGCTACGGTTCTCCCTACTACCTGAAGCTCTACCAGCGCCAGCTCAAGGAACTTTTGAGCAACTACGGCGAACTTTTCGAAGTATGGTTTGACGGAGCCAACGGAGGAGACGGCTGGTACGGAGGTGCCGAAGAAAGCAGAACCATCGACAGAAGGAACTACTACAATTTTCCTAGGATTTTCGAAATTGTTGACAGCTTACAACCCAATGCCACTATTTTCGGTGATGGCGGACCGGGATGCCGATGGGTAGGAAATGAAAATGGATTTGCAGGCGAGACCTGCTGGTCTACAATACCATCCAACACCGTCTATCCAGGCTTCAAAGACTACAAACAGTTGCAGTTTGGATGGGAAGACGGCGACCAGTGGACACCAGCTGAGTGCGATGTTTCTATCCGCCCGGGATGGTTCTACCATGAGAAAGAAGACAGTAAGGTAAAAACCGTTGAAGACCTGTGCAATCTCTACTACAAGAGTGTAGGACACAACGCTACCATGTTACTCAACTTCCCGGTAGACAAGGATGGACTCATCCACCCTATCGACTCTGCAAATGCAGTAAACTTCCACAGGAAAATCCGACAAGAATTATCTGTCAATCTACTGAAAGGCATCACACCTAAAGTAGACAGTCAGCAAGGCAAGCACATTGGCAAGAATATCACAGACGGCCAGTATGACACCTTCTGGGCTTCTAAAAAGAAAAAAGATGCCTATATCGAGTTTCAACTCGGAAAGCCAAAATCTATCACACGCCTCATGCTCCAGGAATACATACCTCTGGGGCAGCGCGTAAAAGCCTTCTCAATCTATTACCAACAAGGCAAAAACTGGGTAAGGCTCGACCCTAAGGAAGAGACTACCACTATCGGCTACAAGCGAATACTTCGCTTCGATAAGATTACAACAAGTGGCATCCGCATCGTAATCGACGATGCAAAGGGATGCCCTTGTATAAACTCTGTTTCAGCATTCTAATAACTAGAAAGAAGTACGAAAAATTTTATAACTAACAATAAATAATAGCCCTATGAACAAAAGAGCAAATTTGTATTTTGCAGCGCTTTTAGGTGCGATGTCACCTCTTTGCACTGTTTCTGCATTGGCTGCTCAAAGCAATTCTACCATTGCTACAGCTACCCAGCAGCAAAACTCATGTACAGGTACTGTTAAAGACGCTACCGGAGAACCTATCATCGGCGCTACCATCAGAATCGAAGGTAAGACCGGTGGAACCGTAACTGACCTGGATGGTAACTTCACCCTCAGCAACATCGAAAAGGGTGCCAAACTTACCATCACTTATGTGGGTTACAAATCACAGACCCTCACATGGAGCGGTAGTCCGCTCAACATCACTTTGCAGGATGATGCCAACATGCTTGAAGAGACCGTAGTCATCGGTTACGGTACAGTAAAGAAGGCAGACTTGGCTGGTTCTGTAGCAGTTTTAGACAGCAAGAGTTTCAAGGACCAGCCTGTTGCACGTGTTGAGGATGCCCTCAACGGACGTATGTCTGGTGTGCAGGTAATGTCGAGTGGTGTTCCTGGTGGAGCCATGAAGATCCGTGTACGTGGTACCAGTTCCGTAAACAAGAGCAACGACCCTCTCTACGTAGTAGACGGTATCGTTCGCGAGACAGGTCTTGAAGGTATCAGCCCTGAAGATATCCAAAGCATCCAGGTATTGAAGGACGCATCTTCTACCGCCATCTATGGTGCTCGTGGTGCCAATGGTGTTGTGATGGTACAGACCAAGAGCGGTTCTGCCGGTGCTACCCAGGTAACATTCGATGCAAGTTTCGGTATCTCTAACGCTTACCACATTCCTGAGGTAATGGGAACCAAAGAATATGCACAGGCTTTGATTGACTACAAAGGTGTAGCCAAGAGTGCCATGCAAGGTTATCTTGACGGAACCAAGCCAGGTATCGACTGGATGGACGAGTTGCTCCAGACTGGAATCACCCAGAACTATAAGGTAGCAGTTTCTCAGGGCAATGAGAAGACTCAGACCTACTTCTCTGCCAACTATATGGACCAGAAGGGTGTTATCACAGATACAAAATCAAGACGTTACGCCATCAAGGCTAACATGCACAATAAGATTTTCGACTGGTTAGAGATGACCACCGATATCAACCTTGCTCAGACCGACAACTCTGGTGCAGGTTTTGCGCAGAACCAGTCTAACCCTATCTGGGTTGGCTTGAACTACTCTCCAACGATGGAAATGATGGCACCTAACGGCAACTACAATGTGGACCCTTACAACAATATTCAGAACAACCCTTACGGTATTCTCCATGATGGCGACAACGACCGCAAGCGTACCATGGTAACAGGTCACATTGACTTGAAGTTCAACCTTCTCAAAGGCTTGACATTCACTACCACCAACGGTATCGACTATAATGATTATAAGTGGTACAACTTCACTTCAACCAGAGTAAATGTTTCAGGTAACTCCATGACAAATGGCGATGCTACAGTAACCGCTTTGCAGTCTACCAACAATTTGACTTACATGGGCAAGTGGGGCGAGCACGCATTGACAGCTACCGGTGTATGGGAAGTTTCTTCTAACGAGGTTCGCAAAATGCAAATGACCGGTACCGGTATTGCCCACGAGCAGTTAGGTTACTGGAATATCCAGGATGCAGCTTCCAAGAATCCGACTAATGGTTACAGCAAGTGGACCATGCTCTCTGGCGTTGCCCGCGTCATGTACAACTATGCCGACCGCTACATGCTGACCGGTACATTCCGTGCCGATGGTTCCAGCCGTTTCACCAACAAGAAGTGGGGTTACTTCCCATCTATCGCAGGTGCTTGGACTGTTTCTAACGAAAAGTTCTGGGAGCCTATCAGAAATGCAGTAGAATACATGAAGATCCGTGCCAGCTATGGTATCATCGGTAATCAGGACATCGCTCCTTATTCTACTCTTGGAACTTTGGAATCAACAGGTTTCTCATACGGAACAAACCAGTCTTATACAGGTTACTGGGCAAACAGTTTTGCTACACCAGACCTGACCTGGGAGAAGGTTCACCAGTTTGACCTCGGTGTTGACCTCGGTTTCTTCGGTAACCGTTTGAGCATCAGTTTCGACTACTTCAACAAGACCACCAAGGATGCCCTTTTGCAGACTGCAGCTCCAGGCTACTTGGGTGCAACCCAATATTGGGTAAATGCCGGCGAGGTAAACAACAAGGGTGTTGACGTAACCATCAATGGTCAGATTATCCAGACCAAGGATTGGTCATGGTCATCTACCTTGAATGCCAGCTACATCAAGAACAAGGTAACCAAGATGACTGCCGATGAGCCTATCATTTATGGTGAGAAGCCAGCTCCTGGTACTGTTGAACCATGTACTATCATCAAGGAAGGTGAAGCTATCGGTACATTCTACGGATTCAAGTGGGCTGGAGTAGAAAAGAACGACAAGGGACAGTATGTAGACATGTATTATGCAGCAGACGGAACCAAGACTGCTTCTCCAAATGCAGGTACAGACCGTTTCGTATTGGGTCGCTCAAATCCTGATGTCACATTAGGTTGGAACAACACCATTATATATAAGAACTGGGACTTCAACATGTTCTGCAATGCAGCCTTCGGTGCAAAACGTTTGAATATCGTACGTTTCGCAATGAATGCAGAGGTTGGTGCTTCAAGATTCGTTACAGACAAGGATCACTTCAGTAATATAGGTGTAACAATGCCTACCATCGGTGCAGAGAACAAGAACTATGGTAATTCAGACAAGTGGCTCGAGAATGCCGACTACTTCCGTTGTGAGAATATCAGCGTAGCTTATACATTCCCACGCAGCGTAACCAAGTTGGCAGACATCCGTCTTTCACTCTCAGCTCAGAACCTCTTCACCATCACAGGTTATAAGGGTATTGACCCAGCAGGTGCTTCTTTCAGTGATGCCAACGTAGACCGTGATAATGGTTTGGATATGGGTGCTTATCCTAATCCTCGTACCATCACAATGGGTGTTCGTGTAACCTTCTAAATTCAACAATCTAAAAACTGTAAGAATTATGAAAACTAAGAAATTATTATATACAGGTTGCTTCATGGCAGCTTCCCTGTTGTCACTCACATCATGTGGCGATTTCCTGGATGAGGATCCAAAGGGTCAGTTGAATCCAGAAACATTCTATACCATCGAAGACGATTACACCGCAGGCGTTAATACGCTGTACGATAAAGTGAATCAGACACAAAGTTGGACTAACCCTATGTATCCACAGTGGCAGGGAGACGATATCACTGCTAACCCTGGTTCCAACAAGCAGGCTTGTGCTGCGCTCGATGCATTTGATTCTGATGGTGCCAACAAGGGTGTTACAGAAGCCTGGACTCAGCATTATACTGTTATCAAGACAGCCAATCTGATTATCGAGGGCTCAGAGAAATTCCCTGGTGATAAGGCTAAGATTGCTACCGCATTGGGAAACGCTCACTTCTGGCGTGCTTACTCGTACTACTATTTGGTACGTGTATTCGGCAAATTGCCTATTATCACTAAGACCAACATTGAACAGTTTGATGCTCAGCCATCTGAGATTGAGAAAGTATACGAATTGATCGTTCAAGACTTGAAGGATGCCATCAACGAACTTCCTACAGGTTATGACAAGGAGCCTGCCCGCTTGTTCGGAGTTGACGTTTGGGCTACCAAACAGGCTGCGCAGTCTACCTTGGCAGCAGTTTATATGTCAATGGCAGGTTATCCGCTCAATAAGGGAACAGAATACTATAAGCTCGCTGCTGAGTTGGCTAAGGATGTCATCACCAACAATGGCACTTATGGCTTCATCTTGAACCCAGACTGGAAGGACGTTTACTCTATGGGTAACAATTACAACATGGAGACCGTGCTCGGTATCAACAACGATGCCAAGGGTTGGTGGGATCATGACTCACAGCTTTCTTCCTGCTGTCGCTTCGAAGGTCTCGGCGATGGTGGCTGGGGTGACGCCTGGGGCGAAATTGCTTTCTGGAAGAGATATCCAGAGGGACCTCGCAAGAATGCTATTTATGCTCCTAAAGTTACATTCCAGGAGACTATCACTGAGAAAATCGGCGATAAGGAAGTTAAAAAGGATAAGATCAGCAAGGCCGTTTACTGGTGGGAACTTGACAACAATGGCAAACCTGTCGTAGATGCTTATCACCCTATGTTCACTATCTTCACTGTCAATGCTGACGAAAAGGGTAATATGCTCAAACAGCCATACGATTACATGGGAATCAACTATAAGGGTATGGTTAATGACCGCCGTCATAACCTCATCCGCTATTCTGAGGTTCTCCTCTGGTATGCTGAGAGTGCAGCCCGTGCAGGCCTCTCTGACTTGACAGAAGCTAAGAAATGCTTGAAGCAGGTTCGCAGCCGTGCCGTAGCAGATGTTGAAAATGTGACACTTGGCGACGGAACTACCGTAAAGATCGACAACATGAGCGCTGCCCAGCTTGCTGAGGCTTGCTACATCGAACACGGATGGGAAGTTGCAGGTAACTGGGTATCTATGGTTACCCGCCGTTCAGATGAGCTCC
>OJOQ01000172.1_pt1 | contig 26381 bp, 20 predicted proteins | sample 1598241 | NCBI WGS metagenome assembly OJOQ01 (sample SAMN03922466, study PRJEB24848) | human gut metagenome | isolation source: stool sample | host: Homo sapiens | place: Germany | collected 2010-11
AGTTTTGGGCAATATTCATTAAAAAAGCATTTATCGCAGAGCGGCTTCGTACTCTTGCAAATATATCTGCCATGCAGCAGAATCCAATGATGCGCATTCGGAATATCCTCAGCCGGAATGTGTTTCATCAGATAATCTTCTACTTTTCGGGGCGTATCTGCCGTTTTCGGCACCAACCCCATACGATGACTCACACGGTAAACATGCGTATCCACCGCCATCGTAGCATGACCGAACCATACGGCACGAATCACATTCGCCGTCTTGCGCCCCACTCCTGCCAACTTCTCCAAATCATCCGCAGCCTCAGGCACCTCACCTCCGAACATCTCAACCAGCTGGCGAGACATTTCAGCAAGATGCTTCGCTTTGGCATTCGGATAACTCACCGAACTGATCAACTCATAGATATCTTCCTCACTCGCCTGTGCCATGTGCTGCGCATCAGGATAACGGGCAAAGAGAGCAGGCGTAACCATGTTGATGCGTTTGTCGGTGCATTGCGCAGAAAGCAAGGTAGCCACCAGAAGCTGAAATGCGCTACCGAACTGCAACTCGGTAGTTACATTCGGCAGCGCACTTCTGAAATGATTCAATATAAAATCGTATCTTTCCTTACGAAGCATTTCTCTTACTTTTTAGCAGGAGCAGCCTCCTCTTTCTTCAGCTTACCCTTGTAAGCCTTGTTCAAGCCGGAAATCACCTCTTTTGTAATATCGTAAGCCTTGTCAGCATAGAGCAGATTATCGCCGCTCTTAGAGAAGATGATGCTGTACTTCTTGTCCTTGTTGTAGCGGGCAAGATAGTTGGCAATGCTGTCGTGGAGCGCCTTGTTGTACTTCTCCTGCTCAGCAGCAAACTCGTTGCTCAAGCGCTGCTGCAAGCCCTGCAGGTCGTTGTTCTGCTTCTGCAGTCCAGCCTGGATAGCCTCAGCCTGCTCGCGGGTGTAAGCATTCTGCTGAATCTTCTGCTGGAAGTTGGCTGCTGCAGCCTGGAGCTGCTGGCCCTTCTGCGCAATAGTAGCCTGAATGTTCTGACCCTTCTTCTCCAAGATAGAAGAATACTCCTTAGCAAAGGTATACTGAGTCATGATAGAGTCTACCTCTACATAAGCAATCTTCAATTCAGCAGGAGCCTTGCTCTCTGACTTAGCCTCTACCTGAGGCTGAGATTTGTTGCATGATGCCAATGACAGGGCAGCAACAGCTGCAATTGCCACTGAACTCAAAATGTTCTTTCTCATTTTTTCTATCATATTATATTATTACTATTTTCTAATAAGCCTTGTTGGCTTCCCTTGCCTCGCGGTCCTGATCCACCACACAATGAATGCCCTGCTTGCGCAAGCCCGGATTGTCGTGCACATGCTGGGAAGAGAACTTGCCATTCTTCTTAAAAATCAACTTTACGCAAAATAATGCCATGCAGATAGCAATTATTAACACGCTTAATAACATTAATTTTATCATTTTTATTACCTTTGCAGTGCCTTAGTGCACTTTTGGGTGCAAAGGTACTATTTTTTTGGGAATAACCAAAACAAAATAGCAGAAATAAATGTTTTATCAAAACAAAATAATAGAAAATAAATGAATAAAAGTGAATTGAAGCCTGCTCTCGTGTTCGAGCAGTTCGCAAAAATCAACGAAATACCTCGTCCTTCCAAGCACGAGGAGAACATGATTGAGTTTTTGAAATCTTTCGGTGAGGCTCATCAGCTCGAAACGCTGGTAGATGAAACCGGTAATGTGCTCATCCGTAAAGCTGCCACTCCAGGCTACGAGCATGCTGAAACCATCATCCTGCAGAGCCATATGGACATGGTTTGCGATAAACTGGTAGATGTTGATTTCGATTTTCACAAAGACGCCATCCAGACTTACGTAGACGGAGAATGGCTTAAGGCAAAAGGCACTACATTGGGTGCTGACGACGGTATAGGCTGCGCCATCGAGCTGGCTATCCTGGCAAGCAACGATATTGAGCATGGTCCTATCGAGTGCGTCTTTACACGTGATGAAGAAACCGGACTGACCGGTGCTCACGGCATGAAGGCGGGCTTTATGACCGGAAAGATGCTCATCAATCTTGACTCAGAGGATGAGGGCGAAATCTTCGTATCCTGCGCCGGTGGTCAGACGACCCATGCCACTTTCCACTTCTCACGCGAAGAGGCTCCTGCGGGTTATTTCTTCATGGAAGCTTCGCTGAAGGGTCTCAACGGTGGTCACTCGGGCGATGACATCAACAAGAAGCGCGCCAATGCCATCAAGATTCTTGCCCGCTTCCTCTTCCTCGAAAATGAAAAACTGGATGGAAGTCTGCGCCTCGTAAGCTTCAACAGCGGCAAAATGCACAATGCGATTCCTCGCGACGGAAAGATTGTTTTCGCCGTCAAGAATGCTGATAAGGAACAGGTTCGTGCTGACTGGAACATCTTTGCATCAGAAGTAGAAGATGAATTCCACGTAACCGAACAGGCTATGCAGTTCAATATGAGCAGCACCGATGCTGCACCTGTCATTGAGAAAGCTGTAGCTGACAAGTTCGTAATGGCTCTCCAGGCAGTAGACAACGGTCCGCTTACTACCTGTCAGGATGAGGCGATTGCCTGGATGGTAGAAACCTCAAGCAATGTGGCAAGCGTGATGACCGATGAAAACAGGATCTACATCGTAGCTTCTCAGCGAAGTAACGTGATGAGCAATCTGGAGAACATGACCAACACCGTAAAGGCAGCCTTCCTTCTGGCTGGCGCCGAGGTAACTGTAGGCGACAAGTATCCTGCTTGGAAGATGCGCGCCAACAGCGAGCTTACCGACCTGGCTGTGAAGGCTTACGAAAAGCTCTTCGGCAAAAAGCCATTGGTAAAGGGTATTCATGCCGGTTTGGAGTGTGGTCTTTTCTCAGAGCGTTATCCTGAGCTCGATATGGTAAGTTTCGGTCCTACTCTTCGCAATGTTCACACCCCAGACGAGGCTCTTCTCATTCCTACAGTAGAGATGGTTTGGGATCACTTGCTGGAGATTCTCCGCAGCGTGGCTAAATAAAAAAGAAGATGTCTATGATAAAGAAAATGATGTTTGTCATGGTTTCAGGACTTGTGCTGATGTTCACCTCGTGTGGCGATCAGCACAAGGCTCAATCTCTGGTCAAGAATTTTCTTGATGAAAACCTTGTTGATCAGGACTGCAGCTATGAGCGGTTCTCCCGCCTCACTCCTACCGCCATGATCAGTTTCGGCCAGATGAAGGTGATGCGACAAAATGTCAGCAAACTGCCTTACGTCAAGAAGAATATTGATTATAAAGATGCAGCTTATCCCGACACCTTATTATATTTAAGGGCTACATACAAGCTGACCAACCATCAGGGCGAGAAGCAGGAAGTAACCCAAACCTTTTATCTTGATAAAGGTTTGACAAGAGTTATCGGGTTTAAGGAAAACTAAAAAAAACAGTTAAGGATTGCCTTTCAGCAAGGCAGTAAGAATAAACAGAAAGAGTTGACTAGCATTTTAACTAGCCAACTCTTTTTTCATATAATCTCTTATTTCTTTTCTAGCCAGAGTCAGACGGTTCTCAGCCGCTTTATATCCGAGGTTCAGACTTTGGGCAATTTCGCTCACCTGCATTCCTTCGAAGAGATTCAGGCGGTAAACCTTGCTTCTCTTCTCCGTGAGCCGGGCAATGCCACGCTCCAGAATCTCGTTGGTCTGCTGGGCAGAGAAAACAGATTCGCCATCAACATCATATCTTCCCATCCAGTCGGTAGCTCCCAGGAAGTGTTCATACTCCTCAATCTTATGCTTGCGACGGTAATAATCGATAATCAGATTCTTGGCAATGGTGTATACAAAACAAGGTAAAGTAACAGGCGTAATCATCTTATCGCCTCGAAGTAATCGCACAAAAGTATTCTGCACGATGTCTTCAGCCTCGTCTGCCGGAAGCGAACGGGACATGACATACAACTTCAGCTCGTTGTAGTGTTCAGAGTAATAATCAGCAATAATGCTGTAATTTGAATTTGTTTGTTCCATGATGGCGATTTTTTTAATCATGTTTTTCGTTTATCGATATTGCAAAGGTAATAAAAAAAAGGAAAGCCACCAAAGGAAAGCGAAAAAAAATGTGCTAAATGTTCGTTTTGAAACATTTAGCACATATGATAGAAACAATTTGTAACATGAAATGTTACGCATCGCAAAGTTTTATTTCTTAATTCAAACCTTTTTACAGGTTGGATTACTTAATCATGTCAACGCTTCTCTTGAGGAATGCGTCGAGCGAAGCACCCTTCAACATACCGTTCTGAAGCAGGGCAAGGTCGATGAGCTGGTGAACAATGTTGTTGTTCTTAGCATAGCCCGAGATGATTTCGTTGCGCTTAGCCTTCTCATCGCTGATGGCCTTCTCTGTATTGTGAACATCATCCTTCTCCTGCTGGGTAATCTCTTCTGGCTTCTTCTTGTTCTGCTCCTGATGGAGTACGGCAAGGCGAGCTTCCTGACCCTTGATTTCTGCAAGGATTGGCTTCAATGTTTCAGCAGTGTTGGCCTCAGCATCTTCCAATACCTTCTTTACCAGAGCATGGTCTGAGTTCAGTACGATGTTGTAGCTGTCTGGCATCTGACCGTAGAAGTTCATGCCTGCCTGGAACTGGCTCATCGCCTTCATACGGCGCATGTACTCGTTCTGAGTGATGAGCACTGGCTGGTTCTGTTCGCCCAAAGCCTGAATCTCAACAAAGAATTCTGTCTTGTCAAGCTGAGGCATCTGAGAGCGGAATACTTCTGTCAAGTTGTCAGACTGTTCTTTGCTCAAATCGGTCTTCTTAGCATCTTCCTTCACGATGAGGCGGTCGATGATGTCGGCGTCAACACGTGTAAAGCGGCTCTTCTCCAGCTTCTGCTCCAGCATGTTTACCATCGGCGTATCGAGCTGACCTTCCATCAGGAGTACAGAATAACCCTTCTGCTTGGCAGCTTCGATGTAAGAATACTGCTCTTCCTTATTGTTGGCATAGAGATAAACCAGGTTGCCGTCCTTATCGGTCTGGTTGTCCTTAATCAGCGTCTTGTACTCCTCGAAAGTAAAGTACTTGCCCTCAACATCTTTCAGAAGTGCGAAGTCCTTTGCGCGCTCGTAGAAATCTTCCTGAGAGAGCATTCCGTAGTTGATGAAGATCTTGAGATCATCCCATTTCTCTTCAAACTCCTTGCGGTTCTCCTTGAAGATAGAGTTCAAACGATCGGCTACCTTCTTGGTGATATAGGTAGAAATTTTCTTCACGTTACTGTCGCTCTGAAGGTAGCTTCGGCTTACGTTCAGCGGAATGTCCGGTGAATCAATTACACCATGAAGCAATGTGAGGAATTCTGGTACAATGCCTTCTACCTGGTCGGTTACGAACACCTGGTTGCAATAGAGCTGAATCTTGTTGCGCTGCATGTCGATGCTGCTCTTGATGCGTGGGAAGTAGAGAATACCCGTGAGATTGAATGGGAAGTCTACATTCAGATGAATCCAGAACAACGGGTCGTCCTGCATTGGATAAAGGGTGTGATAGAACTTCTTGTAGTCCTCATCCTTCAAGGTGCTAGGAGTCTTTGTCCAGAGAGGCTCCACATTATTAATAATGTTATCCTCATCAGTCTCCACATTCTTGCCGTCCTTCCACTCGGTCTTCTTGCCGAAAGCAACAGGCACTGCCATAAACTTGCAGTACTTGTTCAGAAGTTCCTCAATCTTGCTCTTCTGCAGGAATTCCTTGCAATCATCAGCAATATGGAGGATGATGTCTGAACCACGCTCAGCCTTGTCTGCATCTTCGATTTCGAAAGCAGGTGAACCATCGCAGCTCCACTTTACTGCCTTGCTTCCCTCTTTGTAGCTCTTAGTGATGATTTCTACCTTGCTGGCTACCATGAAAGAAGAATAGAAGCCGAGACCGAAGTGGCCGATGATGGCGTTGGCATTCTCCTTATACTTGTCGAGGAAGTCAGTTACGCCAGAGAATGCAATCTGGTTAATATATTTATCGATTTCCTCCTCAGTCATACCTATACCATGGTCGCTGATAGTCAAGGTTCCAGCCTTCTCATCGAGAGAGACACGAACGGTTGTGTCGCCTATCTCGCCCTTGAAATCGCCCTGAGCTGCAAGAGTCTTCAACTTCTGTGTAGCATCTACGGCGTTTGAAACCATCTCGCGGAGGAAGATGTCGTGATCTGAATATAAGAATTTCTTGATGACAGGGAAAATGTTCTCTGTCGTTACACCAATATTACCTTTCTGTGCCATAATATAAAATGTTTTTATTCGTATTTACTATTTAATATTTGGCAAGGGGGCTTACAAATAGCGTGCCAAAATATAAGAAAGGTCTGAAAGCCCCAAATACATCACGCCCTGCAAGGGCAAAAGCTTCATTGCATCAAGGTATAATCAAAGCTTTTTGCTCTTACAGGGCGTGTAGAGTTCACTATCGGAAACTGAATCTTATGGTTAAATGTCTCTTGGAAATCCCTTTGCCAAACCGCCTTCGCTTGTTTCCTTGTAAAGCGAAGGTAGGTCATGCCCCGTCTGTCGCATCACTTCAACTACACGGTCGAAAGATACGGTATGATGGCCATCTGAGAAGGAAGCGTAGAGGTCTGCATCCAAAGCTCGGGCGGCAGCAAAGGCATTTCGCTCGATGCAAGGAATCTGAACCAGTCCGCAAACCGGGTCGCAGGTCATTCCGAGATGATGCTCCAATCCCATTTCGGCAGCATATTCTACCTGAGCCGGACTGCCTCCGAAAAGCTGACAGGCTGCAGCCGAAGCCATGGCGCAGGCAACACCTACCTCGCCCTGGCAACCAACATCAGCACCACTGATAGAAGCATTCTGCTTTACGATGTTGCCCACCAATCCGGCTGTAGCCAAGGCTCTCAAGATGCGCTGTTCACTCATATCATGAGAAGTAAACATGTGGTAGAGTACTGCTGGCAACACACCACAGGCGCCACAGGTAGGAGCTGTAACGATGGTGCCACCCGAAGCATTCTCTTCGCTCACAGCCAGCGCATAAGCATAAACCAAGCCGCGGCTCTGCAGGGAAGCACGGTAACCCTTCGCCTTTATATAATAGGTGGCAGCCTTACGCTGTAGCTTCAGCGGACCCGGCAAAACACCTTCATGGTTCAAACCATTTCTGATGCTCTGCTTCATCGTTTGCCAAACCATGTCGAGATAATCCCAGATATCTTCCGATTCGCATTTCTCAACATACTCCCAGAATGAGCGTCCGTTATCATAGCACCATTGCTTGATGTCAGCGAGCTTGTTCAGATCATAAACATCCTTGGCGCCCAGCTCTTCGTTGCCGGCAGTACCATCTGATATGGCTCCACCACCAATACTGTAAACGGTCCATTCATCAATAATATCGCCGTTCAGATCCTTGCCCACAAATTTCATTCCATTGGGATGATAAGGCAGGAAAGTCTGTGGCTGCCAGATAATATTCACTGTTTTATGAGGTCTGAGCACTTCTTCTATTGCCACATCAGTCATGTGTCCCTTACCTGTAGCAGCCAGACTTCCATAGAGGGTTACTTCATAATAAGAAGCGTTAGGGCAACGCTCCAGAAAAAGTTTGGCTGCACGCTGAGGTCCCATCGTATGACTGCTCGATGGTCCCTTACCTACTCTATATAATTCCTTTAATGATTTCATACTTTTCTCTCGTATTTAATAATTTTACTTATCGATTTTACCTTTTAAATGGACTCAGTTACTTATTTCTTCAGTTTACCATCCGAAAGTTACTTCATCTGCTTGGCTTTCAGGATGATGACATCTGTGAGAGGTCTGTCGTTGTTCGCCTTATCGGTAGCTACATTCTGAATCTTATCAACCACATCCATGCCTTCAAGCACCTCTCCGAATACAGTGTAGCCGTTGTCAAGGTGAGGAACACCACCATGCTTGATGTAGCCCCTCTGCAACTGTTCTGAAGGAATGGCGTAATACTTGCCGTCCCGTTTCAGTTTTTCTACATAATATTCCATCTGTCGGGGTGAAAAATTTCTGCCCCAGGCGATGTAGAAATCAGTAGACGCCGAAGCTTTGGTCGGATTTTCATCATCTCCTTCGCGAGCAGCACAGAGCTGTCCGCGCTTATGATAATATTTAGGATAGATGATTTCTGCCGGAACCGTATAGTTTACATCAAACTTCTGCGGCTTTTCCATGTTCACCTTTCTGCATGAATAATCGCCACCCTGAATCATGAAATTCTTGATGACACGCTGAAAGATGCAACCGTCATAATAGCCCGAATTGACAAGTTTCAGGAAATTATCCCGATGCTTGGGAGTATCGTTGTAGAGTGCCACGAGAATGTTGCCCATCGTAGTTTCCAGCAACACCTGAGGGCAGGTTGGATCGTGCGGTGTTTCCCAGTCGAGCAGAGAATCGGGCTTAGACGCCACAACTTTTCCGGCTGGTTCTGATGTGTTCTGATTGCCTTCACTCTGAGCGAATGTCGTAACAGGCACCGTAAGAAGAGCGAGTGTCAATAATCTGATGATCTTCTTCATATTTTTGTATAATTTTACATCAATTTATGTTATCGGATGCAAAGATAATGATTTTATTCTAAAAAATTGATTTTTTATGCGGGAAAAGTTACTTTGTTTCATACATTCTTCATATCTTTGCAGCAGAAGACAGAAAATGCAATCAATTATGAAGAAAAAAATATATATTATCATCGCTTTTTGCACTTTCCTTACAACAGAAGCAAGTGCACAGCAACAGGTAAGCTTCGGACCATTGCACAGTCCGGACAGTCCGCGCGAAGAATGGTTGCTGCCTGGCGATACGGTTTACCAGGCAGGAAAACCTATGATTTATCAGGGAAAACCGGTTAAGAATGCATATATGACTCCTGCCCGACTATCAGATAAGAAAGAAACTCTCGGCAAAAACGGATTACTGGGTGATGCTTCGCTAGACAGCACCTATTATAATAATCCCATCTCCAACCTTAACAACAGCTTGAGTTATCCGTTGGGCTATGGCTGGGGGCTGCACAAGGGATTGAATCTCTCGGTAGATCTTTCTGCCTTTGCCACATTCGGCAAGAATGTGCCTCACAGAGGCGGTTTCACTCAGACCATCGATGCAACCTACCTAACGCCACTCACCAAAGACAACAAACTCTGGCTGGCTCTGGGCACTTATATCAACAACGTAAACTATGGTGGAGACAGTTATCATGACGGTGGAGTCTACGGCATTCTGGGCTACCAGTTTAATGAGCATTGGGAGGCTTACGTTTACGGTCAACTTAGTGTAGCCAACAATTACAATTCTCTCTACGGCCGTTATGGCGGTTATGGCTATGGTCCATACGGCTATTCGCCTTGGGGCTACGGAATGTTTCCTTGGGGAATGGGCAGAGGAATCATGCCGGGTGGCTACGGAATGGGAGTACCTGGCGCCAACGTTTTAGGAGCCGGTGTAAGATACACTAATTCCAAAAAGACTTTCTCTATCGGCTTAAACGTAGAAGGAGTATGGTATGATAATAAGACGCCGTCCTATTTCAAGCAATACGACTATCCTGTGCCAAAGGCGCCTGAAAAAGATTAAAGAAAAGGATGGTTTTAAGTTAAGAAAAAGATAAAGCATAAAAAGAAAGAGGTTCACTTTTCAATATAATCATATTGAAGTGAACCTCTAAGTTTATTCTGAAAAGAATCAGTTTACATAGCATCATCTCTCTCCATGAGATTATACCTATGAGTTTAGATTCTATTCAGCGAGAATCTGGACTATTCTTTCTGCTGAGCGACCATCCCATCTGTCAGGAATGCCCGCTTTCTTCCATTCACCCTTCAGAAGTTTCTGCATAGATTGCTTCAGTAACTCCGGATCTTCAGCAACCAATTCGTTTGTACCCACCTTTACAGTTTCAATATGCTCAGTATAGCTGTTGAGCGTAATGCAAGGGACCCCATTGAAGGTAGCTTCTTCAGCCACATTACCCGAATCGGTAATCACACCTTTGGCGTGAGCTGTAAGATAAGCAAACGACAGATAATCGAGCGGCTGAACCACCTGGATTCCACTCTGATGATTACTCTCTTCCTGATAAGCCTTGAATGCGAGCACGAAGCCCAAGGCTTTGCCTCGAAGCGGAGCAATCACCTTCACACCAGCCTGGCGCGCCTCTTCATCTATGACAGAAATGAGCGATTTCATCTCATCAATGTTATTGACGATGGCCTTGCGGTTCAAGGTCAGAACCATATATTCGCCTTCTTTCAGATGAAACTCGTCCATGACTTCAGGCCGCTGCATTTTAGACTGAAGGAAGCGGATGTTGTCGATAAGCACATTTCCTACCATGTAAACCTTAGACAATTCTGCACCTTCCTTGTTGGCGATGCTGTTGTTTGAAATGCCTGCGGTAAAGAGAATATCTGACAAGCCATCAATCACCAGACGGTTGATTTCCTTTGGCATGGTAATGTCAAAACTGCGGGTTCCGGCTGCAATATGAGCAAGCTGCACCCCCTGCTTCTTGGTAACAATAGCCACAGCCATGGTTGAAGCCAGATCATCAACCACAATGACAACATCTGTAGCATTCTGCTGCAGATAGCGCTCAAACTGACCCATCACCTGTCCGGTAAGTTCGTTCATGTTTGGACAGTCTACGCCGAGATAAGCATCCGGTTTCTGAATGCCTAAGTCATCGAAAAGAGAAGATTCCAAAGTCGGGTCATCCTCTTTTCCTGTGTAAACCAACTGATAGCTGATTTCGTTACCAGCTTCCTGAGCATTACGAATTGCTCTAATTACGGGCGCAACCTTGATAAAGTTAGGTCTTGCACCTGCAACGATACAGATTTTCTTCATTTTTATCCTGTTTAATATTTTTACTTACTGAACTTGCAGTTTACTGATATTCAGAGTGCTTTATTTTTTGAGCCAATCTTGAGCCTAAGGGCATTATCCATTGACTCAGAGGTTTTTATCCCTTGAAAAGGTCTTTGATTCCTCCTATAGAACCCAAGAGATTGGTTGCCTCGTATGGCAGATAAACCACCTTATTATCCTTACCCTGTGCTACTTCCTGCATCATGCTGATGTATTTCTGAGCCAGGAGATAGTTGGCTGGATTCGTACTCTGTCCTACAGCTTCCGTAATCTTCTGAATGGCAATAGCCTCGGCCTCAGCCTTACGGATGCGGGCAGTAGCCTCACCTTCTGCATTCAAGATAGCCTGCTGTTTGGCAGCCTCAGCCTTGTTCACGATGGCAGCCTTCTCACCTTCTGAGAGCAGACGTTGCTTTTCCTTCTCACCTTCAGAAGTCAGGATGGTAGCACGCTTGTTGCGTTCAGCCTGCATCTGCTTTTCCATGGCCTGGAGCACACTCTCAGGAGGTGTAATATCCTGCAACTCTACTCGGTTTACCTTGATTCCCCACTTATTGGTTGCATCATCCAAAACTGCACGGAGTTTGGTGTTAATCGTATCGCGGGAGGTAAGAGTCTGGTCAAGTTCCATCTCACCTATTATATTACGCAAGGTAGTTTGGGTCAGTTTCTCTATGGCGTTTGGCAGATTGTTGATTTCATACACACTCTTGAATGGGTCCACAATCTGGAAATAGAGCAACGCATTTATCTGCATCTGGATATTATCCTTAGTGATTACGTTCTGACGGTCGAAATCGTAGACCTGTTCACGAAGGTCGATGCTGTTTGTATAAAGGTATCTTCCGTTTCTCATCGCCACAATATCCTTGGCATGGTCAATGAAAGGAATGATGATATTAATACCCGGCTTGAGCGTAGCAAAATATCGTCCGAGACGCTCTATGATTTTCGTCTCACTCTGAGGGATGATGACGATGGTTTTCTTAACTACTACGAGTGCAAGTGCTACTAGAGCCACCAGCACATAAATTCCTATGTTCATGATGTTTATACGATTAAGTGAATAATGTTGAATCTAAACTTTTCCTACCTAAACTTTTTCTACCTTGAGGATGATAGATTCGTGACCTAAGATTCGAACCTTATCGCCTACAGCAAGCGGTTCGGCAAGATGCGGAGCTTCCGCTTTCCAATCATCTCCATCCAGCTTCACTCTACCATATCCTCCGGCAGGAATCATCTCGGTTACTTCCCCTATCTGTCCTGCCAGCGCATCGGCGTTACTGCGGCGGTCTTCCCCACCCTTGTGCAGCGATTTCAGCAGATGCGGACGAACCAACCAGATGCTAAGCATAGAGCAGATAGCCCAAACCACTACCTGCACCCAGAAAGGTGCTCCTACTAATGCCACAGGAATGCTGATGAGCGCACCAATGGCAAAACAAGTAACATAGAAATCGCCCGAAGACAACTCTAAGATGAGGCAGATGAACATCACCGACGTCCATACCAGCCAAAGGTTATGAGATAAATACTCCATACTTAACTATTTAAATTTGATTCTTCAGATTCGAGAGATACGAAAGAGAAGATGAATTCATTTCTTCAGATTCGAGAGATTCGGAAAATTCCTTATTTTCTGCGGGTTGTAGTCTTCTTTTTTCTACTGGTCTTCTTGGTTGTAAAAGTCTTGCTCGTAGAACCTACCTTATAAGTTGTCTGAGGTTTATAATACTTCAGCGCAGTAGGCATTTCCTTCTGCAAGTCAGCAATACGCTTGGTGTCTGAAGGGTGATCACTGAAAATATCACTCTGATTGCTGCTAGAGCCCTGCGACATTCGCTGCCAGAAAGGAATGGCCTGCTGAGGATCGTAACCAGCCATGGCAGCGAAGATAAGTCCCATGTAATCTGCCTCGGTTTCATTATCACGGGAATACTTCAGATTGCGGAATGAGAAATACTGTCCGGCAACTGCACTTGCCACATTACCTACACCATTACCTACTGTCTGGTTCAACACAGTTCCCAGGATGCTTGTACCGGTTTGCTGATTCTGCTGTTTGGTGAGCTGCTCAGCACTATGTTTAGCCACAGCATGAGCTATTTCGTGACCCAAAACGATTGCCAAACCGGTTTCATTCTGAGTGTAAGGCAAAAGTCCTTCATAAACCACGATTTTACCGCCAGGCATACAGAATGCATTGGCTGACTTATCTTGTACCAGGTTGAATTCCCATGAATAATTCTTCACATCGGCTTCAAATCCGTTCTGCTTCAAATAGAGTTCAACAGCATTGGCAAGTCTTTTTCCTACTCGCTGAACCATCGCCGTATTGGCTGCATTGGTCGACTTCTTGGCAGAAGCCATGTACTTTGTGTATTCCTGATTAGACAGACTGAGTACCTGCTCATCGGATACAGAGATGCGATGAGTGCGACCGGTCAGAGGCACCGTCTGAGTAGTGCCGCATGATGCCAGCGCAAGGACTGCCACAACCGTCAAAACTAAAACCTTAAACTTTTTCATCTTAACTTACTTATGTATATTAAATATGTTTATTCATTAAGTTTATGTGCTGTTTGAAACAGATTTTCTCTGCAAATATACTATTTCTAATTGAAACCACCAAAGAAAAATGAGAAAAACATGAAATATAACCTAAAAATAACACAAGATAACTGACAAAAAAGGGGTGTAGGAAAAAAAGATGGCAAAAAATAAGGTGTGGCACAATCTTTGCAGTTTCGCAAAACCGTCAGGCTGCCAGATGACAGCTGCCCGAGAAAGCAGCATTATCAGCAGACTGGGTCTAAGAAGTATAACATTAAAATATTTTAATATGAACGCAAAGAAGGAAGTGCCTGTATTGCTCTTGACAGGCTACCTGGGTAGTGGAAAGACAACCCTTCTCAACAAGATTTTAGCTAACGAAAAAGGTATTAAGTTTGCCGTCATCGTCAACGATATTGGTGAAGTCAATATTGATGCAGCCCTGATAGAAAAAGGTGGCGTAGTAGGTCAGAAAGATGATTCGCTCGTTTCTCTCCAGAATGGTTGCATCTGCTGCACATTGAAGATGGACCTGGTAGAACAGCTCAAGGAAATTGTAGACATGAAGCGTTTCGATTACATTGTCATCGAGGCTTCCGGAATCTGCGAGCCTGCTCCTATTGCACAGACCATCTGCTCTATCCCATCCCTCGGTCCTCAGTACATCGAGAATGGCATTCTGCGCCTTGACAGCATCGTTACCGTAGTAGATGCTTTGCGCATGAAGGATGAATTCTCCAACGGCAGCGACCTGATGAAGAAGAATATGGATGAGGAAGATCTAGCTTCGCTCGTCATCCAGCAGATTGAGTTCTGTAACATCATTCTTCTGAATAAGGCTGCAGAGGTTGAGCCTAAGGAGCTGGAGCACCTGAAGCAGATTATCCGTGCCATCCAGCCTAAGGCAGAAATCTTTGAATGCAACTATGGTGACGTTGACTTGAATCTGATTGTCAACACCAAGAAGTTTGATTGGGAAACCGTATCCACTTCAGCCGGTTGGATTCAGGAGATTGAATCAGAAAGAAACGAAGAGCATGAAGAAGAAGATGATGATGACGAACATGAGCATCATCATCATGACCACGATGACCATGACCACGAGCATGACGAGCATGAACATCATCATCATCACCATCATCACGACCATGACCATGATCATGAAGGCGGAGAAGTTGAGGAATACGGAATCGGTACCTTCGTTTACTATCGTCGCAAACCTTTCGACCTGGGTCTCTTCGATGATTTCGTAGCAAGAAAATGGCCTAGAGACGTGGTTCGCGCCAAGGGAATCTGCTATTTCGATGATGAGCGCGACATGTGCTACGTGTTCGAACAGGCTGGCAAGCAGAAGACTGTAAAGCAGGCTGGTCAATGGTTGGCTACCATGCCGAAAGACGAACTCGCCCAGGTCTTGATGAATAACCCACAGCTGCAGAAGGAATGGGATCAGGAATTGGGCGACCGCATGATAAAAATCGTATTCATCGGTCAGCATATCAAGGAACAGAAAGATGCTATCATTGCTGAGCTCGACAAATGTCTGGCATAAAACAGATTAAAGAAGTAGACAATCAGAACAGAAGTCTATCTTCAGAACAAATATTGCAGAATCTTATTCTGCCCAGTTCTTAGCAAAAAGCAAAGGAAAAATAGCTCAAAATGAGCAGGAAACAAGAAAAACGGAGGAAAACGAACAAAAAAGTGAAGTTTTTCCTCCGTTTTTTAGTTTAATTCGTTTTTTTTTGTTAATTTTGCACCCGAATAATAAAAGCGTAATAAATATGAAGACAAACTTCAGACCGGCGTATATAAAGGACTTTGCTGCTTGCTGGAAAGTCATCGACCAGGCTCGCCAAAGTATGATAGAATCGGGACGTCACCAATGGACTGAGGAATATCCATCAGAAAAAGACATCAGAAAAGACATAGAAAATGGCAACGCCTTCGTTCTGACAGTAAACGAAGAGGTGGTTGTCTATGGAGCAGTCATATTGAATGGTGAACCCAAATATAAGAAATTAGTAGGCAACTGGATTACTGAGGGCGATTATTATGTAATACATCGCTTTGCTACGTTGCCTAGTTTCCAGCGTGAAGGTTTGGCGCGTATTTTCATCAGTAAGGTGAACAGCATGTGCGAGGTAGAAAAAATACCTAGCATCAAGGTTGACACCAACTTTGACAATACGCCGATGATTAACCTTCTGTCTTCGATGGGTTTCTGCATCTGCGGACGTGTAAACTATGGAGGAAACAGAGGTCAGCGTTTCGCCTTTGAAAAACTCTCCATAGCCATGGAACCTGCAGAATAATTTCTGGCCATCGAAAAACACAACATTTGATTAACATCCTCAAACATTCATTATGGAAGAGAAACTATTGCAGATGAAGAGCTTGGTTGAAAGACTCAACCAAGCTTCGGATAGTTATTATAACGGAAAAGGTGAACTCATGACCGACTATGAGTGGGATGCCCTTTTCGACCAGCTCAAGAGATTGGAAGAGGAAACAGGCGAAATTCTGCCTGACTCCCCTACTAATCGCGTGTCAGAAGATTCTATCGTAGGAAAGAAAGAGGAGCATGAATTTGCCGCCCTCTCTCTAGCAAAGACCAAACAGGTAAGTGATCTTGTAAAATGGGCAGAAGACCGCCCTATCTGGATTTCATGGAAACTGGACGGACTGACCCTCGTAGTAACCTATGACGGCGGAATACTCACCAAAATCGTTACCCGCGGTAACGGACACATCGGCACCAACATTACCCACTTGGCTCCAGCCATTTCAGGCATTCCTGCTACCATTTCAGAGAAAGGACATCTTGTAGTAAGAGGAGAAGCCGTCATTTCGTATACTGATTTCGAACAGTTCATCATCGAAAGCGAAGGTGATTACGCCAATCCACGTAACCTCGCTTCAGGCTCACTCACCCTGAAGGATATTGAAGAGGTGAAGCAGCGCCACATCCAATGGATTCCGTTCACCCTGGTTTATACTGAGCAGGAACTTACCTCATGGGGCGAACGTATGCAGATGCTGAAAGACCTGGGAATGAATCCTGTAGAACGTGAGCGTATTGACCACCCTACCACAGAAAACATCCAGCTGGAAATAGACAAGTTTACGGAGAAGGTGACAAGCAAGAAGAATCCTTTCCCGGTAGACGGATTGGTGATTTGCTACGATAATACGGCTTATGCAGCTACGGGTTCGGTTACAGGCCACCACGCTACGAGGGCAGGATTTGCCTTTAAATGGCAAGATGAACATGCTGACACCGTACTCGACCACATCGAATGGTCGTGCGCAGCCAGCACCATCACGCCTGTAGCTGTTTTCAAACCGGTAGAACTTGAAGGAACCACCGTGCAGCGTGCCTCGCTCTGCAATGTAAGCGAATGCGAGCGTCTGGGCATTGGCGACAAGGGAACCAGACTGCAGGTCATCAAGGCCAATAAGATTATCCCGAAGGTAATCAATATTACAGAGGTTGTGGGGAGTTTTGTCATTCCCGCCGAATGTCCGGTTTGCCATGCGACTGCCGTAGTGCGCGAGAGCGAGAGCGGCACCAAGACTCTCCATTGCACCAATGCAGCCTGCCCAGCCAAACAACTTAAGAAATTTGCCCGCTTCGTCAGCAAGGAAGGAATCAATATTGACGGAATCTCAGAACAGACTGTCTGGAAATTCATCAATCATGGTTTTATCAGGGAATATGCTGATTTCTACAAACTGAAGAATTATGCGTTCGAGATTTCCTGTTTCGAAGGATTTGGCAAGAAGAGCGTAAGCAATCTTCTGGAGAGTGTTGAGAAGAGCCGCCATACTGACGGCCGTCATTTGCTCTACGCCTTGAATATTCCGCTCTGCGGCGGCGATGTGGCTAAAAAACTGCTCAGCCGTTACAAGGTGAAGGAACTGATAGAAACGGCGCGCCTGAGCATGTTCGATGATGAGTTTGCAAGCATTGATGGTATTGGACCTGAAAAGAGTGCCAAGTTTATCGCCTGGTTCAAGGATGATGTTCATTTCCAGCATGTGCAGCATCTGTTGCCCGAGCTGATTATCGAGGAGCATGAGCCTGTAGAAACGGGAAACAAATGTCAGGGGCTGACTTTCGTCGTAACGGGAGATGTGCATCATTACAAGAACCGCAACGAGCTGAAAGCTTATATTGAAAGCCAGGGCGGCAAGGTTACGGGAAGTGTGAGCAAGAGTACTAACTTCCTGATTAACAACGATGCAGCTTCGCAGAGTTCGAAGAACAAGAAAGCACATGAACTCAATATTCCAATCATTACTGAGGATGAGTTCATTGAAAAATTTCAGGAGTAAACAAGTTTATTAAGCGAAATAAAAAGCGAAAGCCAGATTCCGGATTACGGACTTGGCTTTCGCTTTTCTAGTTTTAAGAACCTGCAAATTCTCTGTTATTATTCTCCCAGGAACTGACCCATGAAGAGAATGGCGCCACTATTACGTTCAGTAATGAAATAAACGAATGGACGGTTGGCATGAAATTCTACACGCTTCATCTCGTGAGGACCCAGTGAGGTCAGCATCACAGCTGCTGTTACGGCAGCAGCCTTTGTTCCACGCTCGCTTACCTCAATCTTTGCCTTCTGCAACATCTTCGATACGTAGAAGCTACCATTGGCAAAACGGCTGAAATCTGCCGTGCCTGGCTGGAAGATGCTTGGAGCTCCCAATTTACTGATAATCTGGTTGAGCGACAAATCCATCTCTGTGGTAAACTTAGGGAATTTTAAATCTACCTGGCAACGGTCCATGTCATTACTCAACTTCTGAAGTTTATCTGCATCCATCTCCTTCATCACCTCGCTGATGCTCTTGCCAGCCTTAGGAAGAAGAACGGTCATCTGATAACTTCCATTTCCGTATGGCAGCTCTACAGCCTGCAACATATCATTTTCAGTATAGGCAAACTTCTTGTTCTGGTGCATCATGTTCACCTTCTTAATATCGCGGGTGTAACCGCTGAAGTTCTCGAGACGGGTGTTCTTCGCATCAAACTTCTCCTGCCAGGTTCCATTAAAATAAATAGCATTCAGGAGGTAAGAAACGGCTGCAGGGTCTACCTGGTCGATGATGCTAGGAATCATTCCTTTAGTCTGCTTCTTGCACCAGTCATTAATGCGAGTGGCAGATTTAGAATTGGTAAAGTCCATGCTCTCAACACCAGCCTGATAAGAATCGGCTACGGTACGAGCGAAATCGCTGTTCAATGTGAAATTCTTATTGATGGCGATAAAGTTGGCAATGTTTACGGTTGTCTGCTTGTCAAGTTTGCCAGCCGAAAGCATCAGCGCCTTATAACAGTCGTTGAGTTCCTTCACGCTCACGCCCTCGCAACCGATTGCCTTCAGAATCTCCTGCTGAGTCTTGCCGTCGGCACCATTCGCAAGCATTCCCATCAGATAGGCGATGCTCATTGGCGAAACCACCTCAGAATCCATGCCGCTAATCTGCTGATAGAGTTTGAAAGCGAAATCATTATTCTTCTTCACGAGGTTCTGCTGAGCCTCTGAGAGGACAAGATAACTCTCGTCCATTTCCTCATCTGCCGACGGACGGGCAGCTTCTGCCTCCGTTATCTTCTCAGCCTTTGTTGCGTTCTCATTTTGTGCATTCTTGCTTGAGCTGCAAGAAGTCATTGCCATTGCAGCTGAAGCTAAAATAGCTGCACTAAATACTTTCTTGTTCATATTTCTCTAATTTATTGGTTCATTTTAATGACTCAACGCTCCTGACCCAAAGGGACTGTTCCTCTTTAAAAAGGCAGTTCCCGAATCAGAATCTGAATCGTGAGTTCTGAAGATAAAATGAAAAACCGGCTAATCCTTGCACAGGAAAAGCCGATTTTACTATTTCTTAACAAAAAACAACTATGTTCTTTACAAAAAATCAATGCAGCGGTGCCTCTTCCGAAGGTCTGCCAGGCTTTATTCTGAGATGATATCTGTTTCCATCATATTCCACGCGCATGATGTTCGTCCTGTTGGTCTTCATCTCATCGCTCGAATTAGCTACAAGATGTTCGTAGAGATCGATTGCCACATGACCCATCGTTCTGCGCAGATTGATTTCGATGCAAGGAACTACGCCCAGACCGGTTCTGTTTACGTCCTCACCTTCCTGATTCAGCACAGCCTCGCAGAATTCATCCTTCTCCCCTTTCGTGCAGATCATCATGTCAACGCCGAACGGACCACTGTAAATATCCTTCAGCGCCGGCTCCATTACCTCGATGATACGCTGTCTGATTCCGGCAAGCTGAGCCTCGCTAATGAGCGGTTTCATCATTTCCACCTTCTCAGCTTCAGAGCAGAGCACATTGCCCGAATAGGCATTCTTGATCGTATCGAATAGCGAAAGACCGCGATAGAGCGCCTTGCCATCTTTCATTTCAAACTCCATGGCGAAATCTCTCACCTTATTATATAAGGGTTCTATGGTTACGCCGCCCTGATGATAAATCATGTTTGCCACCCATCTTTCGAAGGTAGGATAATCTCCGGCTGTTCTGAAGTCCTCAGCACTCACATATTTCACTCCCCTCCCGCTACTGCTCCAGGGAGCCTTGACAACGGCTTTGCCGTGCTGGAGAATGAGTTCTTTGACGCGGGCCGTCTCAGTAACATATTCCACGCCACGCTGCAGATGAAGGGCAGCCCATTGCCTGCTGCTTACCTCGCGTACCTTATTTAATACAGCATCAGTCGGCAACATAATCTCAGGCATTCCCAAACGCTCCAACTCACCTTTCAGCGACAGGTTCCATCCCCAGGGATGAACACTGTCCAGAAATTCAGTCTTGAGCAGATGCTTCAGCTGAGGCTTGGTGATGAACTCAACCTTGCTGTTCAGTTGAGCTCCAAAATGGCGCACCCTGTTCTTCGCAAAATCAATATCATCCACAAGTACGAGGTCGCCCTCTTCCGCCCAAAGAGCCGGAATGAGAGCAAGATCACTTCTAAGTTGTCTACCCGCATGAGGCGCGGTGAACTGTTTCAGATTTGCAGCCAAAGCCAAATCATGTTCTGGATTGAAAATATGTAACTTCATGGTGCAAAGATATAAAGAAAAGTGCGAAAAAGGGCAGAAAATCCCCATTTTTACTTAGACAAGTGCTAAATAATGAAAAAAAAGTTACTTTTTGCTATCTAGAGTTTGCAAATTAGAAATATTTAATTACCTTTGCATCGTAAAAACAATTAGAAACGATATAAACTCATGGAAGAAGCATTCTTCAGAACACATACATACCTCGTAGAGCATACGGACGCACCAGTAAGACGCACTCTGATGGACGAAATCGACTGGAGCGACCGTTTGATTGGCATAAAGGGAACACGCGGTGTAGGAAAGTCTACATTCCTCCTTCAATATGCCAAGGAGCACTTTGGCCCTACTGACCGCAAGTGCCTGTATGTGAATATGAACAATTTCTATTTTCAAAGCAGAGGAATCGCAGATTTTGCAGGTGACTTTGTTCGCCACGGCGGCAGAACCCTTCTCATCGACCAGGTCTTCAAGCAGTCGGACTGGAGCAAGGAACTGCGCAAATGCTACGACCTCTATCCAGAGTTAAGAATCGTGTTCACAGGTTCCAGCGTGATGAGACTGAAGGAAGAGAATCCAGAGCTCAATGGAATCGTGAAAAGCTATAATTTGCGAGGCTTCTCTTTCAGAGAGTTTATCAACCTGCAGACTGGCAACAGTTTCAAGCCATATACACTCGATGAAATCTTGCGCAATCACGAGCACATCATCAAGCAGATACTGCCTAAGGTGAGCCCGATGAAATACTTCCAGGACTACTTGCACCATGGATTCTATCCATTCTTCCTGGAGAACCGCAACTTCACAGAGAATCTACTAAAGACAATGAACATGACGACCGAGGTAGACATCCTCCTCATCAAGCAAATCGAACTGAAATATCTCACCAAGATCAAGCGGCTCTTCTATCAGCTAGCTGTAGAAGGTGCCAAGGCTCCCAACGTGAGCCAGCTTGCCGAAGAGATCAACACCAGCAGAGCTACGGTAATGAACTACATCAAGTATCTTGCTGATGCGCGACTCATCAACATGATTTACCCTACCGGGCAGGAGTTCCCAAAGAAACCATCCAAGGTGATGATGCACAACTCCAACCTGATGTACGCCATCTATCCTATCAAGATAGACAAGCAGGAGGTGATGGAAACATTCTTCGTCAACTCGGTCTGGAAAGACCATAAGGTAAGCCAGACCGGCAAGGACCACTACTTCATTGTAGATGGTGAGAAGAAGTTCAGAATCTGCGATGCGCAATCTCCAAACAAGGTGCGCAACAATCCCGACATCATCTACGCCCGATACAATACCGAGGTAGGCAAGGACAACAGGATTCCGTTATGGCTTCTGGGTTTCCTATATTAGGGAATGTTGAATGTGGAGTGTTGAATGTTGAATTGCCTAACGGCATCAGCATGAAGACACATAAGGGCGCAAGCCTAACTCAACACTCAACATTTATTAGGGAATGTTGAATGTGGAGTGTTGAATGTTGAATTGCCTAACGGCATCAGCATGAAGACACATAAGGGCGCAAGCCTAACTCAACACTCAACATTTATTAGGGAATGTTGAATGTGGAGTGTTGAATGTTGAATTGCCTAACGGCATCAGCATGAAGACACATAAGGGCGCAAGCCTAACTCAACAATCAACATTCAACACTCAACATTAGAATAAGAACATTAGAATAAGAATGAATTAAATACAAAACATTTTTAATATTTTATCTAAAAGTAAAATGGCTAAAGAGAAAAAATTTATCACTTGTGATGGTAACACAGCTGCCGCACACGTAAGCTACATGTTTACTGAGGTTGCTGCTATCTACCCTATTACTCCATCATCACCAATGGCGGAGCATGTAGATGAATGGGCTGCCAAAGGTCGTAAGAACCTTTTCGGTCAGCGAGTTTCTATCCAGGAAATGGAATCAGAGGCTGGTGCTGCCGGTGCAGTTCACGGTTCTCTCCAGGCTGGTGCCTTGACTTCAACTTACACTGCTTCTCAGGGTTTGTTGCTGATGATTCCTAACATGTACAAGATTGCTGGTGAGTTGCTCCCTTGCGTGTTCAACGTATCAGCTCGTACATTGGCTTCTCACTCACTTTGTATCTTCGGTGACCACCAGGACGTAATGGCTTGCCGCCAGACAGGTTTCGCTATGTTCTGCTCAGGTTCTGTTCAGGAGGTTATGGACCTCTCTGCAGTTCCTCACTTGGCTACATTGGAGACAAAGGTTCCTTTCATTAACTTCTTCGACGGTTTCCGTACTTCTCACGAGTACCACAAGATCGAGGAGATGGATATGGAAGACATCCGTCCATTGGTTAAGGAAGAGTTCATCGAGGACTTCCGTAACCGTGCTTTGACTCCTGAGCGTCCTGTTACTCGCGGTACTGCTGAGAACCCAGAGACATTCTTCACTCACCGTGAGGCTTGCAACACTTACTACGATGCAATCCCTGAGGTAGTAGAGAAGTACTGCCAGGAGATGACTAAGATTACTGGCCGTGAGTATCACCTCTTCAATTACTATGGTGCTGAGGATGCTGAGAACATCATCATCCTGATGGGTTCTGCTACAGAGCCAGCTCGCGAGGCTATCGACTACTTGAACAAGCAGGGCAAGAAGGTTGGTATGGTTGCAGTTCACCTCTTCCGTCCATTCTCTGTTGACTTCTTGAAGAAGACTATCCCAGCTACAGTTAAGCGCATCGCTGTTCTCGACCGTACTAAGGAGCCAGGTGCAGAGGGTGAGCCATTGTACCTCGACGTTAAGTCAGCTCTCTACGATGACGAGCGCAAGCCATTGATCGTTGGCGGTCGCTACGGTCTCGGTTCTTCTGATACAACTCCAGCTAAGATTGTTGCTGTATTCAAGAACCTCGAGTTGCCACAGCCTAAGAACCACTTCACTGTAGGTATCGTTGATGACGTTACATTCACTTCTCTCCCAGAAGAGGAGGAAATCCCAATGGGTGGCGACGACTTGTTCGAGGCTAAGTTCTACGGTTTGGGTGCTGACGGTACTGTTGGTGCAAACAAGAACTCAGTTCAGATTATCGGTAACAATACCAACAAGTATTGCCAGGCATACTTCTCTTACGACTCTAAGAAGTCTGGTGGTTTCACCTGCTCTCACTTGCGTTTCGGCGACAGCCCTATCCACAGTGCTTATCAGGTAAATACTCCTAACTTCGTAGCTTGCCACGTACAGGCTTACCTCCACATGTACGATGTAACTCGTGGTTTGCGTAAGAACGGTTTCTTCCTGTTGAACACTATCTTTGATGGTGAGGAGTTGGTTAACTTCATCCCTAACAAGGTAAAGCGTTACTTCGCTCAGAACAACATCACTGTTTACTATATCAACGCAACTAAGATTGCTCAGGAGATTGGTCTCGGTAACCGTACCAACACCATTCTCCAGTCTGCATTCTTCCGTATTACAGAGGTTATTCCTTTGGATCTCGCTGTAGAGCAGATGAAGGCATTCATCGTTAAGTCTTACTCTAAGAAGGGTCAGGACGTTGTTGACAAGAACTTCGGCGCTGTTGACCGCGGTGGTGAGTACAAGCAGTTGACAGTAGATCCAGCTTGGGCTAACCTCGCTGACGATGAGGCTAAGGAGGATAACGCTCCAGCATTCGTTAAGGAGCTCGTTCGTCCTATCAACGGCCAGGCAGGTGACCTCTTGAAGGTTTCTGACTTCGTTAAGCACAACACAGTTGACGGTACATGGCAGAATGGTACAGCAGCATTCGAGAAGCGTGGTGTTGAGGCATTCGTACCAGTATGGAACGTTGAGAACTGTATCCAGTGTAACAAGTGTTCATTCGTTTGTCCTCACGCAGCTATCCGTCCATTCGTATTGACCGATGAGGAGCTCGAAGGCATCGAGGGTCTCCAGACTCAGGATGTTAAGGCACCTAAGGCTTTGGCTGGAATGCACTTCCGCATCGAGACATCAGTACTCGACTGTCTTGGTTGTGGTAACTGTGCTGACGTCTGCCCAGGTAAGAAGGGTGAGAAGGCGTTGACAATGGTTCCATTCAACGTAGACGCAGAGGATATGGTCAAGGAAGCAGCTAACTGGGAGTACCTCGTACACAAGGTAGCTTCTAAGCAGGATCTCGTAGACATCAAGCAGAGCCCTAAGAACTCTCAGTTCGCTCAGCCATTGTTCGAGTTCTCTGGTGCTTGCTCTGGTTGTGGTGAGACTCCATACGTTAAGTTGATTTCTCAGCTCTTCGGTGACCGTCAGATGATTGCTAACGCTACTGGTTGTTCTTCTATCTACTCAGCTTCTATCCCATCTACTCCATATACAAAGAACGCTAAGGGTCAGGGTCCTGCATTCGACAACTCATTGTTCGAGGACTTCTGCGAGTTCGGTCTCGGTATGGTAATGGGTAACAAGAAGATGAAGGAGCGCATCGCTCACTTGCTCGAGGAAGCTAAGGCTAGCGAGAAGGTTTCTGCTGAGTTCGTAGCTGCTGCTGACAAGTGGATGGCTAACATGAACGATTCAGAGGGTTCTAAGGAGGCTGCTGCAGAGTTGAAGCCTCTCATCGCTGCCTGCGCTGAGAAGGGCTGCCCTATCTGCAAGGAGCTCAAGACTTTGGATCACTACCTCGTTAAGCGTTCACAGTGGATCATCGGTGGTGATGGTGCTTCTTATGATATCGGTTATGGTGGTCTCGACCACGTATTGGCTTCTGGTGAGGATGTTAACATCTTGGTACTCGATACTGAGGTTTACTCTAACACTGGTGGTCAGTCTTCTAAGTCTACTCCACTCGGTGCTATCGCACAGTTCGCTGCTCAGGGTAAGCGTATCCGTAAGAAGGATCTCGGTTTGATGCAGACTACATACGGTTACATCTACGTAGCTCAGGTAGCTATGGGTGCTGACAATGCTCAGACATTGAAGGCTATCCGCGAGGCTGAGGCTTATCCAGGTCCATCACTCATCATCGCTTACGCACCATGTATCAACCACGGTTTGAAGCGTAAGGGCGGTATGGGTCGTTCACAGCACGAGGAAGAGTTGGCTGTTGAGTGCGGTTACTGGCACTTGTGGCGTTACAACCCACTGTTGGCTGATGAGGGTAAGAACCCATTCACACTCGACTCTAAGGCTCCTAACTGGGAGAACTTCCGCGACTTCCTGCTCGGTGAGGTTCGTTACCTCTCTGTACAGAAGGCATTCCCTAAGGAGGCTGATGAGCTCTTCTCTCAGGCAGAGAAGATGGCTAAGCTCCGTTACCAGACTTACGTTCGTAAGAGCCAGGAGGACTGGAGCGAGCAGATCTAATCTAGCGATATTTCAATAGGTTAAATATATAATCTCCGAAGACCTTGGTTGCGTTTTGCAATCAAGGTCTTTTTTGTTTTAAAATGCTCCATATTCATGTAAAAATTGGAAATAAGTGATGAAACATAGGGAAAAAACGTGATTTTAAGATTGAGTTCATTAGGGGCAATTCTAATTGTTTTGTAAAGAAAACAGAATATTCACATGTGGTATAAGACGGGCTGAAAGCCCAAAAGCTCTTAGCCCAGGGCTATGAGCTTCTGCCCTTTCAGGGCGTATTGGGTAATTTCAACCGTACAGATCGAACCATTATGGATTTTTAATCCGCTAAAAGAAACGAAGCTAGAAGCGAAATCAGACTGAGCAATGTAAATAATCCTTACCCACTCAAAACAGAAACCCCAAAAGGCAAAAATCAGTGCTTTTTAGTGAAATTTCGAAGAAAAAAATGCAAAATAAGAGGGTTAGAAAGGTGTTTTACC
>OJOQ01000176.1_pt1 | contig 25710 bp, 20 predicted proteins | sample 1598241 | NCBI WGS metagenome assembly OJOQ01 (sample SAMN03922466, study PRJEB24848) | human gut metagenome | isolation source: stool sample | host: Homo sapiens | place: Germany | collected 2010-11
ATAAGAGACAGCGCCTGTGGAGCGCGAGGACTATATGCGCGCGGCGCTCGCGCTCGCGCACGCCGCGGCGGCCGACGGCGAAGTGCCGGTCGGCTGCGTGATCGCCGACGGCGCGGGCCGCATCATCGGCCGCGGCCGCAACCGCCGGGAGCGGACGCACCGGGCCGACGCCCACGCCGAGATGGAGGCCATCGCCGAGGCATGCCGCGCGCGCGGCACGTGGCGGCTTGACGCATGCACGCTCTATGTCACGCTCGAGCCGTGCCCCATGTGCGCCGGGGCGATCATCAACGCCCGCGTGCCGGTCGTCGTCTACGGCGCGAGGGAGCCAAACTTCGGCTCGTGCGGCAGCGTGCTCAACCTCTTTGAGGAGCGCTACGGCCACCATCCCGCCATCTACGGCGGCGTGCTGGCAGATGACTGCGCGGATGTCCTGCGCGCGTTCTTCAGCGGCCTGCGCGAAACATAAAAAGAGCGTCCCGAATGATCGGGACGCATATTTTTTATTTCTGAATCTCTTCCATCAGCTCGTGGTAAAACACGTCGAGCACGCCGACATAGTGCGGTTTCCACGGCTTGAGCCGGCCGCAGTAGTGGATGATGACCGTGTGCGCGCGCACCCAGTCGAGGTCGACTGGGGCGTTTCGCAGCTCCGCGTTGTGCAGCGCGAGGATGCGGTCGCTGAGATTATAGACCATGCTGTCGAGCAGGTGCACCCGGTCGCCGTAGAGCGCGGTGAGTATGTCCTGATCCGGCAGCAGGAACACATCCTGCTTCTCGTCGGCGAAGGCGCGCACACGCTCCATGTCCAGATCGGCCCGCAGGGCGGGGAGGTTATACAGCAGCACGCCGGTGTTGATGTACGGCGCAGCCTCGTCCATGCCCAGACGCGCGGCGTTGAGCTTTTCGAGCAGCTTGCGTGTGTGCGTGCAGGCCATGAAGTACGCATCGCCGAACGGCGTGGCATACAGCGTCGTCAGCGGGTTGATGATGACCGTGTCCGCGTCGAGATAGAGGATGCGCTCGAGCGTGTCCGGCAGCAGCAGGGGCGCCGCGATGCGGTAATAGATCTGGCGCGGGTAGCGCTTCGATTCCGGAAAGCCATCGAACATCGCGGGGTCGACGAACACAAAGTGGAAATCCACGTCCGGCAGCGCTGTGCGGATGTCTGCCTCGTCGCCGTCCGTGAGGTCGGAGTGCAGGATGAACACCTCGTAGTGGCTCGCGCCGCCGTGCAGCAGCACGCTGCGCATGCAGCCCAGAAACGTGGGGATGTAGCCCCCATTGATCGCAAAGAGCAGGTTCATGATGATCCCTCCTGAAAAAAACAGACGCGGGCGCTGCCAACGCAGTGCCCGCGTGTCCTGTGCGTCCGGATTACGCTTTCGGCGTGCCGTCGGGGTTGAACAGCGGCAGCTTGCCGAGCACGGTGATGTCGGGGCGGTCATTGGCGTCGCCTTCGGCGAGCACGGCCATCTTGCCGACGATGATGCCGCCGGCCTCGTTGACGAGCTCCTCCATCGCGCGCAGCGACTCGCCGGTCGAGATCACATCATCGACGATGACGATGCGCTTGCCGTGGATCAGCTCCGCGTCCGTCTGGTCGAGCACGAGCGTCTGCACGCCCTGCGTCGTGATGGACTTGACGTGTACCTGGAACACGCTGCTCATGTAGGCTTTGGCCTTTTTGCGGGCGACGAAATATTTGTCCGCGCCGCTCTGGCGGGCCATTTCGTACACCAGCGGGATGGCTTTCGCTTCGGGTGCGATCAGGTAGTCATATTCGGGCGTCAGCTTGAGAAGCTCGGCTGCGCAGTGCACGGTCAGCTCCACGTCGCCGAACATGACGAACGCGCCGATGTACAGGTCGTCCGTGACCTTGCACAGGGGCAGATCGCGCTTTAGCCCGGCGATATCCATCTCATATGTCATTTGAAATTCCTCCTAAGTAAAATAAACAGAGTAACAAAAGTATTATACATGATTGCCGGAAAAATGCAAGGCTTCCGGCGGTAGAAAATACCGGGGCGCTCGTGTCATATCGGCGGGAGCGTTTCGCATATGTTTCAGTAATAGCATCCATTCGGAAACAAAATAGCAAAATAATGGGAGCTGCCATTTTGCTAACGCCGTCAGATTATCTAAAAAGCGGTTCCCTTTTTGTGCCCTTATCCATTGCATTGGCTAAAATTGAACAGTTTGTGAACAAAATCGACGAAAAACAGTTGCGAATTTTGCGATTTTAGTGTAAATTAGCAATAACTTGATCGTGAATTTCCCGCTTGCGGTTATGGACAGCGGACGAAGCGGTTATCGTCCGGCGTCATTTGGGGGGGAGTTCCGGGAAAAGCGAATTTGAAATTGGAGGAAAAACAATGGACGAAAACAAACGTGGTTCATTTGGCAGCACAATCGGCTTTCTGCTCTCTGCCATCGGTTCTGCCGTCGGCCTCGGCAACATCTGGGGCTTCCCGTACAAGATGGGCAGATGCGGCGGCTTTACTTTCCTGATCGTTTACCTGGCTCTGGCGGCATTTGTCGGCTTTGCCATCATGCTCTCTGAGCTGGCGATCGGCCGCAGCACCGGCTTCGGCCCGGTCAACGCCTACAAGAAGGTCTCGAAGAAGTTCAAGTGGATCGGCTGGCTGGCCATCATCGCCCCGTTCCTGATCATGACCTTCTACTCGGTCCTCGGCGGCTACTGCATCTATTACATGGTCATCAACGTCGTCGGCATGTTCAGCGGCATGCCGGACAGCAGCTCCTTCGCGGCTCTGCTCACCAACCCGTGGGCCAGCATCGGCTGCATGGTTCTGTTCATGGTCATCTGCTATCTCATCAACCGCGGCGGTGTCGGCGGCGGCATTGAGAAGTTCAACACGATCGGCATGCCCGCACTGTTCGTCATGCTCGTCATCGTCATCATCCGTGCCTGGACGCTTCCGAATGCGGACGTCGGCCTCAAGTATATGTTCGTCCCCGGCTACGCTCTGAAGGCGGGCTTCTTTGACAAGGCACCCGGCTTTATGGAAGTTCTCGCAACGGCCGGCGGCCAGATGTTCTTCTCCCTGTCTCTTGCCATGGGCGCCATGATCACCTACGGCTCCTACCTCGGCAAGAATGAGAACCTCCCGAAAAACTCCGTCATCATCGTTATCTCCGATACCCTCGTTGCCATCATGGCCGGTCTCGCCGTTATCCCGGCGGCCGTCGCCAACGGCATCGCCAAGGGCATGGCCGTCTCCGAGATCAAGCTCGGCGGCCCGAACCTCCTGTTCGCCACGCTGCAGGACGTGTTCCATGACATGGGCACCATCGGCGGTATCTTCGGCCTGATCTTCTACGCCCTCGTTCTGATCGCGGCCATCTCCTCCGCCATCTCCCTGATCGAGGCGGTCTCCGTCACCTTCATCGACCACGCCAGCGCCAAGGGTCACGAGCGTGACCGCAACAAGGTGCTCGCCGTCGTCTGCCTCGCCATCACCCTGCTGGCCTGCCTCGTCGCGGTTGACGGTCTCGGCTCCAACGGCATCGCGCCGAAGGATCTGTTCCACATCAACTCCAAGGCTGACTGGTGCGCTGACTGGCTCGACTTCATGGATATGATTTCCGAAGGCATTGCCATGCCGCTCGGCGCCATGCTCATGTCCATCATGGTCGGCTGGGAGATCAAGCCGAAATCCCTGTACGGCGAGATCGACAGCGGCTACAACGGCCACATCCACGGCTTCTACACCTTCTGCATCAAGTATCTCTGCCCCGTGATCATGTTCTTCATCCTGCTTGTGCAGATCAGCACGTTCTTCGGTCTGGGCTGGTTCAACTGATCGCAGCATCGGAAACCTTTCGTACAACGAAACAAAACAACCGCAACCGGCAGCCTTTTTGGCTGCCGGTTTTTGTTGCGCTGTCCGCCGTGTGGCAGGGATGGCTACGTTGTTTCTCCGGGCGGGGAAGAGGAACCGCCGCTTCCGGCCGTTTGTTCTGACCGCCGCAGCGGAAGAACGGAAAAAGCGCCGTGCAGATGGCTCTGCGCGGCGCTCTTCCGCTGGGGAAAATAAAGATGGGAGAAAGAAAAAAGAGGATTGGTAAGTTTGCGGCGGCGGGGCGGTTACCCGCCGCCGATGGACGATAGAGAGGGGATGCGCTTACTTCGTGCTGTCGCTGGCGCGGTCGAATGTGACGGTCAGCGTCAGCGTCTCGCCGTTGCGCGAGACGGTCAGCGTGGCGCTCTCGCCGGCAGAGTAGCCGCGCAGGGCACTGCGCAGCGCGTCGCCGGAGGAGACGGTCGTGTCGTCGATGGCGGTGATGATATCGCCCGCCTTCAGGCCGGCCTTCTCGGCGCAGCTGCCGCTGTTGACGGAATTGACATACGCGCCGTCCGGCATGTTGTAGTACTGCGCGGCGCTCGACGGGATGGCCTGCAGCGTGATGCCAAGCTGAGCGCGGTCAGTCACGGTGCCGTTTTTCATCAGGTCGTTTGCGATGGCCACGGCGTCATTGACCGGGATGGCGAAGCCCAGACCCTCCACGCCGGAGGAGCTGTATTTCGCGGTCACGATGCCGATGACCTGACCGGAGGTGTTGTACACCGGGCCGCCGGAGTTGCCGGCGTTGACGGCGGCGTCGATCTGAAACATGTTGATGCCGCTGTCGGTGCCGTCGGAGGTGGTAATGGTGCGGTCGAGCGCACTGATCATGCCGCTCGTCATGGTGAACTCCAGCTCACCGAGCGGGTTGCCCACGGCGTACACCGTGTCGCCGACGGCCATGCTGTCGCTGTCGCCGAAGGTGACGGGCGTCACGCCGCTGGCGTCGATCTTGAGCAGGGCAATGTCGTTGTCCTCGTCCACGCCGACGATGGTCGCCTGATAGGTCGTGCCGTCGTAGGTGAGCACGGACACGCTGTAGCCGTACTGGTGCGCGGTGGAGATGACGTGGTAGTTTGTGAGCACATAGCCGTCATCCGTGATGAAAAAGCCGCTGCCGCAGCTCGCCTGGGAGCTGGTCTGGCCGAAGTAGTTGGTGTAGGTCACTTCCGTCGTGATGGCGACGACCTGCTTGCATGCCAGATCATAGATCGACGAGGCGGAGCTCGGGTCGGAGCTGACCGGCTGCGTCACGAGCGTGCCGTTGGAGCTCGAGGCGGTGCTGCCGCCGGTCCTGCCGGAGCGGGTGATGAGCCCCGCGATCGCGCCGCCGCCAAGGCCGCCGAGCAGCGCGCACACGAGACACAGGCACGCGATGCGCGTGATGAGCCGCTTTTGCTCCGGCGTGCGCACGGTCTTGGGCTTTCTCGGGTGGTGCTTGTGCTTGGGCTTCTCGGCCCAGGCGTCGTCGTTCGGCGTGTAGTAGCGCGGCGGGGTGCTGCCCGCGTCGTCGCTGGGGTGGAAGTTCGCGTCCTCGTAGCTGTGCTCGGCCTCGGGGCGGACGATGTGGTACGTCATGTCCTCGCTGTCGTCGATCTTTGCGCCGCAGCTCGTGCAGAAGCTCGCGCCCGGCTCGAGCGCCGCGCCGCACTGCGGGCACACGCGGCCCGGTGCGGTGGTGTTCTCGGCATCCGCCTGCGCGGAGCCCGCTGCCGTATGTTCGGCTTCCGGCTGTTCGTTTTCGGGGAAATTGGAAGCGTCGTTCATGTTATCTGCCTCCCGGCTGATTGGTTTTTTGAAGTGTCTATATCGTAGCCGATATTTGTAACAGAGACATGAACAAAGGGCGAAGATTTTTCGAATATTCCCAAAAGCATTTGTGAACACTGCGTCCGATTTGTGAACGCGCGGCAAAAAACCGTCCGCACATCGTCGGATGTGCGGACGGTAGGGCTTTGCGGGTGTTACCGGCCGAAGCTGCTGTCGGTCGTTTCATAGGTGTTGATGGCCGGCTGCGTGTCGGCATCGCCGCCGTACTTGATCGAGTCACCCTCGAGCAGCGGCTCGATGCCGTGCGCGCGCAGCCACGCGAGCGTGCGCGTGGAATCGGTCAGCGGGATGTAGTCGACGTCGGCGTAGGTCGTTTCGCCTGTTGCCGGGTCGTACTGGCTGAGCTGATAACTGATGGTCACGGCATAGGCCGTGCTTATGCGCGTGCCGCTGTCGGTCAGCCAGGCGCGGCCCATGGTGCCGTCCGCGCAGTCGGGCACGATGGCGTTTTCGTACAGGTCGAGCGCCTGCTCGGCCGTGAGCTCCACGTAGAGGTAGTCGCCGCTTTCGGTCTCATAGCCGATGTTTGTGTAGGTGAGGTGCTCGAGCGTCACGGCCAGCTCCGGCGTGTTGCGCGTGGCGCGCGCTTCGTCGCAGTTGAGTACCTGCTCGATCTGCGCAAGGCGTGCGCTCGTGTTGGGGAGCGTGTATTCGCGCATCAGCACCTTGCCGTTTGAGAGCTTGTAGGTCAGCTGCAGACTGGTGATGCTGGTGTCGTCCGTGATCTTTTCGCGCTCCGCCACGACGGCGCGGTGGATGTCCTCCACGGCCTGAATGTTCTCCGCCTCGGTGAGCGTGGCGTTGTAACCGTTGCAGATGATGCGCACGCTTTCGACCTGCGCGGTATCCGGGATGCGGCGGGCGTAGCCCGTGAGGTCGCACTTCGCGCCGACCACGACGAGGCAGCACACGGCCGCTGTGACCGCGCAGCCGCGCCAGACCGTGCGCGGGATGCGCAGGGACTTGCGGATGACCATCTCGCTGATGACAAAGCCGAGCGCTGCGCCGAGGACTGCCAGCAGCAGGAACGGCGCCAGATGTGCCCGGTAGGCCGGCACGTTGAGCAGCATGCCGTACACGCCGACCGGCATTGCCAGACCGGCGAAGAGCGCCACGATATACTTCAGCACCAGCTTGAGCACCGGGATGGCGACGGTGTCGCCCGCGCTCTCCATACGGCGGCGCCGGTAGAGCTGACCCGCGCACACGAGCAGCAGCAGCGCGAACGCCGCCCAGACGAGCGGATAGGTCCAGCCGGAGAAGTTGGCAATGGCGACCTCCGCCTCCGTGCCGCTGATCGGGCGCACCAGATCGGCGTGACCGACACTTGTGCGCCGCATGAACAGCACCAGCGGGGAGAGCCAGTCGACCGGCAGATCCACCATGCCCGACATGCCGTACACGAACGTGTAGAGCACGGATTCGATGAGCAGCTGGAAGCCCACGGCGATGAAGTTCACGAGCAGGTACAGGCACGGCAGCATGACCACGTGGCCGGTGAACATGGCGCACAGCACGGCGATGCCGTAGAATACGACCGTCTCGAGCGCGAGTATGCCCAGCCAGATGAGCAGCGGCTCGATGACGAGTTCAAAACGCGTCGCCTCAATGAGCACGGCGAGACCGAAAATCACGGCCTCGGCCGAAAGCAGCATCAAAAGGCCCGCCAGCAGATGCGTGCGGAACATGCACCCGCGCCGGATCGGCAGGGAGGCGGCCAGCCCCGCGCCGCGCGGCGTGTACAGATAGCCGAACATGGCGGCGGCTGCGAGCAGGCCCGCGCAAAACGCTGTCAGCGGCAGCAGCATCTGCGTCTCGGAGAGAATGACGTTCGAGAGGTAGCTGATCTGCTCGGTCGACACATACGGTGTCGTCGTGCGCGCGTTGAGCAGCACACCCGGCAGCATGATAAACAGGATCACGCCGTAGATGACCCACAGCGGCCACCAGCGCGACAGGCACTTGCGAAACTCCGTTCCGTTACAGAAGGATGTCTTTGACGGCATAGTCCGCACCTCCCAGTTCATAAATAAAGATCTCCTCGAGCGTCAGCGGCACCACGTCGAGGTACTGCGGCTGCGCGGTGGACAAGCGGTTCGTGACCTCGGCGGCGTCGCCGTGCACGATCAGCGTGTACAGGTGGCCCTGACTGCTCTGGTGCAGGATATCGAGCCCCGCGGGCAGCTCTGTGCCGTCCGGCAGGGCCACGAGCACCTTGACGATGTTGGCCTGCAGCTCCGCGAGTGGGTGCTCGAGCAGGACCTTGCCGCCGTTCATGATGCCCACGTGGTCGCACACATCCTCAAGCTCGCGCAGGTTGTGCGACGAGATGAGCACGGTCGTGCCGTTTTCGGCCACGTCGGCCAGCACGAGGTTCCAGACCTGACGGCGCATGACGGGGTCGAGCCCGTCGACCGGCTCGTCGAGGATGAGCACGTCCGGCCGCAGGCTCATCGCCAGCCAGAACGCGGCCTGCTTCTGCATGCCCTTGGACAGGCGGCGGATCTGCCGCTTCGGGTCGAGCTGAAACACCTCGCCGAGCTTCTGATAGCGCTCGGCGTCGAACTTCGGGTAGATGCCGCGGTAGTAGCGCATCATGTCCGGGATCGTCGCCTGCGGGAAATAGAACACGTCGTCCGGGATGTAGGCGATGCGCGCCTTGACGGCCGGGTTTTCGTACACGGGTTGGCCGTCGATGTCGATCGCGCCGCTGTCCGGGCGGTAGATGCCCGTCAGATGGCGGATGAGCGTGGACTTGCCCGCGCCGTTCGGCCCGACGAGGCCGTACACCGCGCCGCGCGGCACGGTCATGGTCACGCCGTCGAGCGCGCGGAAGCCGTCAAACGTTTTGACGACGTCTTTGACTTCAATCATGGTTCGTTCCTCCTTCGGGAATGCGGCGGCGCAGCTCCTCACTGCGCATGCCGAGGTACAGCAGCTCCTGCACGGCCGCGTCGAACTGCTGCAGCAGGGCGACCTGCCGCGCGGGATCGTCCGGGATCTGGGCGCAGACGTAGCTGCCGCGTCCGGCGACGGAGCAGATGTAGCCCTCCGTCTCCAGCTCGTGGTAGGCGCGCTGGATCGTGTTCGGGTTGATGGTCAGCTGCGTGGACAGCTCGCGCACCGAGGGCAGCTTTTCGCCCAGCGGCAGCGTGCCGGACACGATCAGCCGGCGCAGCCCGTCGCGCACCTGTTCGTAGATCGGCCGGGAATCGCGGTAATTGATCGAGATCGTAGTGCAACACCAACTTTCTGTAGCGTATTAACTGTATTAACCGTGTTGGTACAGTTAAGTTACCACATGCCGGCGCATCTGTCAAGGGGTAAGATGGATTTCGGCAGAAAAAGTTCCCGGACACAATGAGCGTCCGGGAACGGCACTTATCTTATTTCTGCCCTTCGCGGCTCTCGAGATAGACCATGAGCGTCGCAATGTCGGCGGGGGAGACGCCGGAGATGCGGCTGGCCTGGCCGAGGCTCGCGGGGCGGATGTCGCTGAGCTTCTGCCGCGCCTCGAGCCGCAGGCAGGACACCTGCCGGTAGTCGAGATCCGGCGGCAGCAGCCGCTCCTCGAGCCGGGTGAACTCCGCCACCTGCCGCAGCTGGCGCTGGATGTAGCCCGCGTACTTGAGCCGGATCTCCGCCTGCTCGGTCACGACGCGCGGCAGCTCCGGCCGCGCGGGGTCAAACGGCGCGAGGTCGGCATACGTGATCTGCGGCCGGCGCAGGAGGTCGGCCAGGCTCACGCCCGAGCTCGTCGGTGCGGTGCCGCGCGCGGTGAGCATCGCGGCGAGGGCATCCGACGGGGCGAGGTGCGTTTTCTCCAGCCGGGCGCACTCGGCGTCCACCAGCCGGTATTTTTGCTGCACGGCGGCAAAGCGCTCGTCCGATACCAGCCCGATCCGGTGGCCGATGGCGCTCAGGCGCTCGTCGGCGTTGTCCTGCCGGTGCAGCAGGCGGTACTCTGAGCGGGAGGTCATGATGCGGTACGGTTCGTTCGTGCCCTTGGTCACGAGGTCGTCCACGAGCGTGCCGATGTACCCGTCCGAGCGGCGGAGGATCATGGGCTCGCGGCCCAGCAGCTTCAGCGCCGCGTTCACGCCCGCGACGAAGCCCTGCACGGCCGCCTCCTCGTAGCCGGACGAACCGTTGAACTGCCCCGCGCCGTAGAGGCCGGGCACTTTCTTGGCCTCGAGCGTCGGCAGCAGCTCCGTCGGGTCTACGCAGTCATATTCGATCGCGTAGGCGCAGCGGGTCATCTCCGCGTGCTCGAGTCCCGGCAGCGTGTGCAGCATTGCGACCTGCACGTCCTCCGGCAGGGAGGAGGAGAAGCCCTGGATGTAGAGCTCTTCCGTGTCCAGCCCCATCGGCTCGATGAACAGCTGGTGCCGCGGCTTGTCGGGAAAGGTCATGATCTTCGTCTCGATGGACGGGCAGTAGCGCGGGCCGACGCCCTCGATCACGCCGGAGTAGATGGGGCTGCGGTCGAGGTTCGCGCGGATGATGGCGTGCGTGCGCTCGTTGGTATAGGTCAGGTAGCACACGGCCTTGTTCTCGACCGGGTGCGTGGTGGAAAACGAGAACGGCTCGATCTCCGCGTCGCCCGGCTGCAGCTCCATGCGCGAGAAGTCCACCGTGCGCGCGTTCACGCGCGGCGGCGTGCCGGTCTTGAACCGGCGCATGCGCAGCCCCAGCGCCTTGCAGCACTCGGCCAGCGGCCCGGCGGCCGCCAGCCCGTCCGGCCCGGAGTCGCGCAGCACATCGCCCACGATCGTGCGCCCGTGCAGATACGTGCCCGTGGCGAGCACGGCGGCGCGGCAGCGGTACACGGCGCCGTTTGCCGTCACGACGGTGCTGACGCGGCCGCCCTCCGTCTCGACGGCCACGACCTCTGCCTGCTTGACGCGCAGGTTCGGCTGCAGCTCGAGCGTGTGCTTCATCACGGCCTGATACTTCCGCCGGTCGGCCTGCGCGCGCAGCGAGTGCACGGCCGGCCCTTTGCCGCGGTTGAGCATCCGGTACTGGATGCAGGCCCGATCGGCTGCACGCGCCATCTCGCCGCCGAGCGCATCGAGCTCGCGCACGAGGTGGCCCTTGCCCGTGCCGCCGATGGCGGGGTTGCAGGGCATATTGCCGATGGCGTCCATATTGATGGTAAAGCAGACGGTGTCCAGTCCCAGCCGCGCGGCGGCCAGCGCGGCCTCAATGCCTGCGTGGCCAGCGCCGACGACGGCGACGTCACAGCTTCCGGCGTCATAACGCATGACGAGATCCCTCCGGATTCTTATTAGAATAACAACAAAACTTTATTTTACCCGTTTCGCGCCCCGAATGCAAGAGCGGCGGGGCATGCGCGGGGGCAAAAACGGTTGTGCAGCATCCGCACAACAAAATTTGAAAAAGGTCTTGCTTTATCGTGCTAATGTGGTAATATAACAGCGTGCTAACAAGCAAAACAAAATTTTGAGAATATGACGAAGGAGAACCGACATGAAAAAGATGACGAAAGTGATCTCGCTGGCGCTCGCGCTGGTGATGTGCCTGGCGCTGTGCGCCTGCGGCAGCAAGACGGACGACGGCAACACCGCTGCCGACGGAAAGAGAACCTTTATTATGGGCGTCGATCCGGAATACCCGCCGTTCAGCTATCTGGGCGACGACGGCAAGTTCACCGGCTTTGACGTGGAGATCGCTCAGGCCGCCTGCGATCTGCTCGGCTGGGACCTGCAGGTCTTTGGTGTGAACTGGGATCAGAAGCTGGTGCAGCTCGATGCCAAAGAGTGCGACTGTGTCTGGTCCGGCATGACCATCCTCGACAGCATGAAGGATGCCGGCTATGTGCTCTCCAAGCCCTACTACGATAACACGCAGGTCATCATGGTCAAGGAAGGCAGCGACATCAAGTCCTCCGCGGATCTGGCCGGCAAGAACGTGGCCGTGCAGCTGGGCACCTCCGGCGAGTCCCTCCTGTCCGATGGCGGCGACCTTGAGAGCCTGGCCAAGACCTTCGGCAAGCTCACGACCTGTGACAGCTTCCTCAAGTGCTTCACCGAGCTGGGCGGCGGCGCCGTGGACGCCGTGATCGTCGACAAGCCCGTGGCGACTTCTTATGCGCAGGAAAACGCCGGCTTCACCATCCTCGACGAGGAGCTGGGCGCCGAGCAGTACGGCATTGCCTTCCGCTCCGGCGATCAGGAGCTGTGCGACACCATCGAGGGTGCGGTGCAGCAGCTGGTTGACAACGGCACTTACGCGAAGATCGCTGCGAAGTATCCCGACATCGTCAACAACCTGACCTACCTGAACAAGTAAGCACGACAGAAATTCCATCACGTCTCCCGGAGGCTTTTGCGGCCGCCGGGAGCGTGTGCGTAACAGTGAGGATCCTTTATGACTTTACTTACGATGATCATGAAAATGAGCGAGGGCCTCGGCAAGACCTGCGCCATTTTCTTTCTGACGATCCTGTTCTCGCTCCCGCTGGGCATGCTCATCACGCTGCTGCGCATGAGCAAGAACAAGGTCGTTTCCAGCGTGACCCGTTTTGTGATCGCGGTTTTGCGCGGCACGCCGCTGATGCTGCAGCTGCTCGCCGTGACCTATGGCCCGTACTACCTCTTTGGTACGGCCGTCGCCAAGAATAAGCTCATCCCCGTCGTCATCGCCTTCGCCATCAACTACGCCGCCTATTTTGCCGAGATCTACCGCGGCGGCATCGAGTCCATCCCCGTGGGGCAGTATGAGGCGGCGAACGTCCTGGGCTACACCAGGGCGCAGACCTTCCTGCGCATCATCCTGCCGCAGGTCGTCAAGCGCATCATGCCCAGCATCACCAACGAGGTCGTCACGCTCGTCAAGGACACCTCCATGGCCTTCACCGTCTCCTATCAGGAGATGTTCACCATCGGCAAGCAGATCGCAAACTCCCAGACCAGCTTCATGCCGTTCCTTGTGGCGGGCGTGTTCTACTTCGTGTTCAATGCCATCGTTGATTTTGTCATGGGCAAGATCGAAAAGCGCATGGACTACTACAAATAAGGAGGTGCCGTCATGAGCGTATTGGAACTCAATCACGTCAAAAAGTCGTTTAATAACGGGACGCTGCACGTCCTTAAGGACATCAGCCTGAGCGTCGAAAAGGGCGAGGTCGTGGCCATCATCGGCCCGAGCGGCAGCGGCAAATCCACGCTGCTGCGCTGCGCCACGCTGCTCGAGCGCATCGACTCCGGCGAGGTCTGCTTTGACGGGCACTACGCCGCACGCACGGGCGACGACGGCGCCGCCGTCTACGCCGACAAGGCGGAGCTCAAGCAGATCCGCAACTATTTCGGCCTCGTTTTTCAGCAGTTCAATCTCTTCCCGCACTACTCTGTACTCAAAAACGTTATGGACGCGCCCATCTGCGTGCAGAAGCGCGACCGCGCGGAGGTCGAGGCGTCCGCGCGCAAGACGCTCGAGAAGATGGGCCTCGGCGACAAGGCCGACGCCTATCCGTGCCAGCTCTCCGGCGGCCAGCAGCAGCGCGTGGCCATCGCCCGCGCGCTGGAGATGAACCCCGAGATCCTGTTTTTCGACGAGCCGACCTCCGCGCTCGACCCCGAGCTCACGGGCGAGGTGCTCAAGGTCATCCGCGCGCTCGCCGAGGAGCACATGACCATGGTCATCGTCACGCACGAGATGGCCTTTGCCCGCGCCGTGGCTGATAAGGTCATTTTCATGGACGGCGGCGTCATCGTCGAGCAGGGCGCGCCCGAGGCGGTCTTCGGCGATACGCAGCAGGAGCGCACGAAGCAGTTCCTCGCGCGCTACAATGAGCGGCCGTGACAAAAATGTAAGAGAAAATTCAGCTTTTCCCTCTTGCACCGCCGTGCAAGATTCGGTATGATAAAAAGCGCATCGGGTTCCGGTGCGCTTTTTTGATTTTTCATTTGGGGGGGCTTCCCTTGAAGCATACAAAACGGATCGCGGCGCTGCTGCTTGCGCTCGCGCTGTGTTTTTCCTGCGCAGCGTGCAGCAAGACGGTCGGCAGCTACCGCGTGGTCAAGACGCTCAGCACGGAGCAGTTTCGCATCGGATTTCGGGACGGGGATCAGGCGGCGGTGTATGTCAATGCCGCGCTCAAGGTCCTCGCGGCCGACGGGACGATCCACAGCCTCGCGCTCAAGTGGTTCGGCACGGACAACACGACCTTTGACAGCGATGCCAATGCGCTCGACGCGCTCGGCGACATTCCGCAGCGCACGTTCATCATGGGCCTGAACGAGGAGCGCTTTCCCATGAGCTACGCCGACGGCGACGGTTACAGCGGCTTTGACGTCGAGCTCGCGCAGGCGGTCTGCGCCCGCCTCGGCTGGACGCTGCAGTATCAGCCGATCTCGAACCAGAACGCCTATGTCGAGCTCTCAAGCGGCAATGTCGACTGTGCCTGGGGCGGCATGGTGCTCGACCAGACCGACAGCAAGGACAGCAAGAACAAGAAAAAGCAGAAGATGACGCTCACCGCGCCGTATCTCGAAAATGAGCTGCAGCTCATCGTGCGCGGCGACTCGAAATACCGCACGGCCGGCAGCCTCAAGGGCACGACCGTCCTGCTCGGCACGGACGAGACGTACATGACCGCCCTCTCGGCCGACGAGAAGCTCATGAAAGCCTTCGGCGCGGCTCAGCGCGTCACCGGCGGGTCGAAGGCCTGCTTCGAGGCGCTCTCGGCCGGAGACTGCGCCGCCATCGTGGCCGACAGTACGGCGCTCGCTTATTATACGCACTGACCGTCTGGCCGCCCGCGCGGGGCTCTGCGCGGGCGGCTTTTTGTGCGGCGGGGTGCGCTTTTTCGCCGCGATCCGCAAAAAGAGCTCCCGCTTTCGCGTCAACTGTGCTATACTGGTTATGTCCGCGCCTGCCAGACCGGCGGAATTTTTTTACTCGCGCGGGCAGAAACACAGGTACGCCTATGTCGAACAGCAACAATAAATATAAAACCCTCGTGTCCAACACCATGCTCATCAGCCTCGGCACCTTCGGCAGCAAGCTGCTGGTGTTTTTCATGGTGCGCTTTTACACGAGCTATCTCACCCCCGCGGACTACGGCACCGCCGACCTCATCACGCAGACGGCCAATCTGCTCTTCCCGCTCATCAGCCTCGGCATCACGGACGGCGTGTTCCGCTTCGCCGTGGATCACACCGAGCAGCGGCGCAACATTTTCTCCGTCGGCGTGTATACGATCCTGGCGGGCGCTGTGCTACTCGTGGCCATTTTGCCGCTGCTGGGGCTCTTCCCACAGTTTGACGGGTTCCTCTGGCTGATCGCGCTCTATACGATGTGCTCGTGCTTCCACTCGCTGTGCGCGCAGTTTGTGCGCGCCGAGGGACACACGGCGCTCTACGCCGTGCAGGGCATGATCAATACCGTGCTCGTCATCGGACTGAATGTGCTCTTCCTCGTCGGCCTGCGCATGGGCATCACGGGCTATGTGCTCTCCGTCGCGCTGGCGGATCTGGCGTGCACGCTGCTTTTGTTCGTGCGCGAGCGGCTCTGGCGTCAGCTCATGCTCTGCCCGGGCTGGGCGGCCGCGCGCGAGATGCTGGCCTACAGCATCCCCATGATCCCGACGACGGTGTTCTGGTGGATCACGAGCGTGTCCGACCGCTACATGGTCACGGCCTACCTCGGCGTGGACGCCAACGGTATTTACGCCGTGTCGTACAAGATGCCGACGATCCTGTCGCTCGTGTCGAGCATTTTCATGGAGGCGTGGCAGTTTTCCGCCGTGTCCGAGGCGCAGGGCAGCCGGCGCGAGCACATCCGCTTCTTCTCGAAGGTCTGGTGCTCGTTCCAGTCGGTGATGTTCCTCGCCGGCGCGTGCATCATCGCCTTCGCCGTTCCGGAGATCCACGTGCTCACGACCGAGCAGTATTACGGCGCGTGGCTGTATGTGCCGGTGCTCGGCATGGCCATGGTCTTTTCCGCGTTCGTGAGCTATCTCGGCAGCGTCTACATGGTCGAAAAGTGCAGCAAGCGCACGTTCGTCACGTCCATGATCGGCGCGCTGCTCAATATCGCGCTCAACTTCCTGCTCATCCCGTCGAAGCTCGGTGTGCAGGGCGCGGCCATTGCCACGTGCGTGAGCTATTTTGTCGTGTTTGTCATCCGGGCGGTGGATGCGCGCAAGTTCATCCCGTTCCGGTTTTACGTTGTCGGCGTCACGGAAAACTGCATCCTGCTGACGGTGCAGACGCTCTTCATCGTCCTGCAGCTTCCGGGCTGGAAGATCGCGCAGGCAGTGTGCATTTTGCTGCTGCTCCTGCTCAACCGCAAGCCGCTTCTGGACGGCGCGGGCAAGATCGTCCGCTTCCGCCGTTGACGCAACTTTTTGGAGGATTTGTGATTTGAAGATTTGGAACAGCCTGTTTGGAAAGATCATCCTGACCTTCCTCATCTCCATGGTGCCGGTGCTCGAGCTGCGCGGCGCGATCCCGATCGGCGTGGCGCACGGCCTGGATTACCGCATCGCCATCGCGGTGTCCATCCTCGGCAACCTCGTGCCGGTGCCGTTCATCGTGCTCTTCATCCGCAAGATTTTTGCCTGGCTGCGCACGAAGAGCGAGCGGCTCAACGGCTTTGTCACGCGCATGGAGCAGCGCGCGCTCAAAAAGTCGGACACCGTGCGCCGCGCGCGCTTCTGGGGCCTGTTCATTTTTGTGGCCATTCCGCTGCCGGGCACCGGCGCGTGGACGGGCTCGCTCATCGCGGCCATGTTGGAGATGCGCGTCAAGGAGGCCTTCCCGCCGATTGCGCTCGGCGTCGTCACGGCCGGCATCATCGTCGCCGTCGTGACGTATGGCGCGGCGTCGCTGCTGTTTTAATTCCAACGAGGACCGCTTCGCCGGGCTTTTTGGCGCACGCAAAAAAATCCCGCTGTCCGATGGGACAGCGGGATTTTTCTGTTTTTCTGTACGGCTTACTCGGCAAACGCTTTTTCCAGCGCCTCGAGCTCCTCGCGCAGCTCGTGCGGCAGCTTGTCGCCGAACTGCTCGAAGTATTCGCGGATGCCCGCGCAGTTTTCGCGCCAGCTCTTCGCGTCGAGCGTCAGCAGCTCCTTGAGCGTCTCGACCGTCACGCCGCTGCCGTCGAGGTCAATGTCCTCGGGCTTCGGCTCGTAGCCGATGACCGTCTCGTCCGCGCCCACCTCGTCGAAGCAGCGCTTGAGGATCCACTCGAGTACGCGCAGGTTGTCGCCGAAGCCCGGCCACAGGAAGCGGCCGTTGTCATCCGTGCGGAACCAGTTGACGTTGAAGATCTTCGGTGCGTTCGGCAGCTTCTCGCCCATGTCGAGCCAGTGCTGCCAGTAGTCGGCCATGTTGTAGCCGCAGAACGGGCGCATGGCCATCGGGTCGCGGCGCACGACGCCGACAGCGCCGGTCGCGGCGGCCGTCGTCTCGGACGCCATCGTTGCGCCGACGAACACACCGTGCGCCCAGTCGCGGGACTGGTAGACCAGCGGGGCGGTCTTTGCGCGGCGGCCGCCGAAGATGATCGCGCTGATCGGCACGCCTGTGCCCTTGAAAAACTCCTCGCTGATGCACGGGCAGTTCTCCGCCGGAGCGGTGAAGCGGCTGTTCGGGTGCGCGCCGCGCGTGCCGTCGCTGCCGTCCCACACTTCGCCCTTCCAGTTGCGCAGGTGGCCCTTGGGCGGCCGCTTGGTCATGCCCTCCCACCAGACGGTCATGTCGTCCTCGTTGAGCACGACGTTCGTGAAGATGGTGTTTTTGCTCGTGGATGCGAGCGCGTTCGGGTTAGATCTCTCGCTCGTGCCGGGGGCAACGCCGAAGAAGCCGTTTTCGGGGTTCACGGCCCAGAGACGGCCGTCCGGGCCGACGCGCAGCCAGGCGATGTCGTCGCCGACGGTCCAGCACTTCCAGCCGTTTTTGCGGTAGCCCTCGGGCGGGATGAGCATGGCGAGGTTCGTCTTGCCGCACGCAGACGGGAACGCGCCCGTCACATAGCGCACTTCGCCTTTGGGGTTCTGGATGCCGAGGATGAGCATGTGCTCTGCCAGCCACCCCTCGCGGCGGCCGAGCACGGAGGCGATGCGCAGCGAGAAGCACTTTTTGCCCTGCAGCACATTGCCGCCGTAGTTGGAGTTGACGGAGATGATCTTGTTCTCCTCCGGGAAGTGGACGATGTAGCGGTTCTCGGGATCGAGCGTGACCTTGGAGTGCACGCCGAGGATGACGTCGCTGCTGTCGCCGAGCGCGTCGAGCACCTTCGTGCCGATGCGCGTCATGATGGCCATGTTCAGCACGACGTAGATCGAGTCCGTGACCTCGATGCCGTACTTGGCAAACGGGGAGCCGATCACGCCCATCGAGTAGGGGATGACGTACATCGTGCGGCCAGCCATGGCGCGGCGCAAAATCTCGTGCAGCTTGGCCTTCATCTCGTCCGGATCCATCCAGTTGTTCGTGGGGCCGGCCTCTTCGCGGGTTCTGGAGCAGATAAATGTCCGGCCCTCGACACGCGCCACGTCGTTGACGTCGCTGCGGTTGAGATAGCAGCCGGGCAGCTTTTCTTCATTGAGTTTGATGAGCTCGCCGGTTTCCACGGCGATCTTGCGCAGGGATTCGAGCTGGGCCTCCGAGCCGTCGATCCAGACGATCTCTTTCGGGGTCGTGAGTTCGGCAGTTTTTCGCACCAGCTCCAGTACGGACGGGTTTTGCGTCAGTTCCATGTTGTGAGGTTCTCCTTTTTGACTAAAATTTCTCGACCTTGATCCGTATCTATACTACATTTCTCTGAAAACACCTTACACCATCCCGCCGCGCCTGTAAACCCCAAAACGGTAACTTTTCCTGTGAACCTTTTCACACAGGCGCATTTGTGCTACAATGCGCGCAGACATCTCTGACCCGAGGAGGGGAGCGCCATGTGGAAAACCATTGTGCCGGCGGCAGCGGTGCTGGCAGCCGAGGCGGTCATCCGCCGGAAGATCAACGCCCTGCCGGCCGAGACCTTCCCGCTGCGCATCGGGCAGCGCGTGCAGCTGCGCCGGGCGCATAACCGCGGCCTGCTGTGCAGCAAGTTTGCACGAAAGCCGCGAGCGGCCGCCGCGCTGCAGACTGCGTCCGCCGCAGCGCTCGCGGCGGTGGCGGCCGTGTGCGCCTGCCGCCGGGGCGGCACGGCGCTGCAGATCGGCATGGGCCTGATGCTCGGCGGCGCGCTGGCCAATCTCATCGAGCGCTGGGCGCGCGGGTCGGTCACGGACTATGTGTACCTGCCGCGGGCGGTCATCCCGTTTTTCCGGCGCATCATCTGGAACGCGGCCGACCTGAGCATCCTGACCGGCTGCACCACAGCAGTGATCGCACTGCTGTGCGAAGAATTGTGATTATGTGAACCGAATTATGTAAACTGTTTGGATACAAAAGCAAATCATTTTTTACAGAAAACGCTTTGTAGTGCACAGTGACAGGATAGGTAAGTTGTTGTTTCGCAAAGGCATTTCTAATATTATGTAAATTAGAATTATGTAAACTATTAAGCATGAAGACAAGGACGCCTGATCGAAAATGAGGCTATCTATTATTCTGCGCTTTGCGCAGAATAATAGATAGCCCCTTGCTCCAACCTCGGAACAAGGGGCTATCCTGCCGTGTTCGGTTCCATCACCCGAACCTCCTTTTTGTTTCGTTTTCCCGCCGTGTGCAGAGGCCTTTGTGCTGCACGCGGACTCCGACCGCTGTGAAGGGAAATGCGTATGCAAGATTCCGCACCACTGCGTGCCGACTCCGGAGTCACAGAACCCTGTCTGCTTCCGGACGATTCAGTACATCGGACTCACCTCCGTCGATTCCGCTGAACCTGTATTCTAAAGGCGCTGCCCCTCGTGAGGGGCTGCTGCTCTCCTCTGATTCTGGCTACAGTATAGCAGTTCGTTTTCTTTTTGTCAATGATTTAATAAACAAAAATCAGGCAGAATGTTCGGCAAAAACGCCGAATTTTCCTGCCTCGCGCCAACGCCCCCTGCAACGCGGGGCGCTGGCAGATCCTCTGCGGCGGCGCGCAAAAGGAAAACCGCCGTGCGTGTCCGTCGGCGCACAGCGGCAGCAGCTTCGGTTCAGCGGTCGCTCGGAGCGGCGCTCTGACCGCCGAAGATCCAGTCGTCCAGATCCTGGCCCATGTGTTTTCACCTCCCGTTGAATTCGCATATGGCCATTCTATGCGCTGCGGTGCGAAAAAATGCACGAACCCGCGCCGTGGAAATAGAAAGAACTTGAAACCATTGGCCGATTGCGCTATAATCTATGCATATTTTCCGTAATCGGAGCCTGTCTCCGCGGGCAACACTATTTTTAAAGGATAAGGTGAATCACGAATGAGTGCATCCCAGGACAAAAAGCGCCGCACAGACGAGCGTGCGCTGGGTACGGAGCGCCGCCAGGTCGCCTCGCAGAAGGAAGCCAAAGAGCGCAAGCAAAGCAAGATCAAGTGGACGGTCGGTTCGATCATCGTCGTGCTGCTCGTTGCCGCCATCCTGATCGGCAACTCCAGTCTCTTTTACACCGCGCGCCCCGCGCTGCAGGTCGGCGATGTGAAGTATTCTTCGGCGGAGGTCAATTATGCCTACCGCTCCGCCTACCTCACGTTCTGCAACCAGTACGGCAGCTATCTGAGCTACGTTGGCCTCGACACCAGCAAGGCGCTCGATGAGCAGGAGTGCCGCATCAGCGATGATTTCGACACCTGGGACGATTATTTCAAGGATGCTGCCGAAAAGAATCTGGTGCAGGTCACGGCGCTGTGCGATGCCGCGCAGAAGGCCGGCGTCACGCTCGACGAGGACGATCAGCATGAGATCGACGAGCAGTTTTCCTACCTCGAGCTCACTGCCAAGCAGTATAAGTACAACTCCGTCAGCAAGTATCTGCAGGCGGCCTATGGCAACGGCGTGACCAAAAAGGTCGTGCGCCATATGCTCGAGCGCAGCGAGCTCGCCACGAAGTACTCGCAGCAGCAGTATGACAGCTACACCTATACGCCCGAGGAGATCGCGGCCAGCTACGCCGAGAATAAGAACAGCTGCGATACATTCAACTATCAGTACTATTTCGTCCAGGCGGATACCGAGGACAGCACGGACGACGACGGCAACGCGACCTCCAAGACCACGGACGCCACGATGGCGGCCGCCAAGGCCACGGCCGACAAGATCGCCGCCGCCACGCATGACGCGGAGAGCTTCACTGCCGCCGTCACGGCCAATGTTCCCGCCAAGACGTCCGAGGACGGCACGAGCACCGCGCCGAGCGTCACGGACAACGCCGATACCAAGGGCTCGAACTTCAGCTCCGCCGTGTACGCCGACTGGCTCTACAGCGCCGACCGCACTGCCAACGACGTGACCGTCGTGGAGCAGGAAAACAGCGGCTACTACGTCGTGCTCTTCGAGAGCCGCGATGATAATACCTACAACACCGTCAACGTCCGCCACATCCTCATCAAGGCGGAGGACAGCGACGGCGACGGCACGTATTCCGACGAGGAAAAGCAGAAAGCCAAGGCCGCGATCGACGATGTTTACGCCCGCTGGGAGCAGAGCGACCAGACCGAGGACGACTTCGCGCAGCTGGCCAACTCCTTCAGCCAGGACAGCGGCTCGAACACGAAGGGCGGCCTGTACGAGAACGTCTACAAGGGCCAGATGGTGCAGGAGTTCAACGATTTCTGCTTCGATCCCGCGCGCAAGCCGGGCGATGTGGGCATCGTCTTTAACGAGAGCGATTCCTACTGCGGCTATCACCTTGTGTATTACGTCGGCCAGGGCGAGCGCTACTGCGACTACCTTGGCGATCAGGCGCTGCGCACGGATGATTTCAACGCCTGGGAGGGCACGTTCTTTGACGGCTGGACCAGCACCGAGCTCAAGGGCATGAAGTACGTCGGATAAATCAGACACGCGAAAGATATGCGACAGAGCCGCCCGACGGGCGGCTCTGCGTCTATCTGAAAGCGCGGCTGCTCCATGTCAACAGAGCAGCAGGGGAGCTCGAGGGGGCGAAGTGCCCGCCTCGAATGAGATTTCATGCATCCGGCATTTTTGCCGTGCAAAATGCCGGATGGCGACGGCTTGCGCTCTGAGCAAGCCGGGCGGCTCTGCGTCTATCTGAAAGCAGGGCTTCAACGTTTCCATGTTTCCACGGAGGGATCACCATGACCAAGACAAAAACGCAGCGCTATGACACGACTGTGCTCGACGCGCGCGCCCTTGCCGACGCGCTCGAGATCGAGGAGAAGGCCGGCTGGGAGGTCGCGGAGGCAGGCTATGACGGCACGGACTTCGTCGTGACCTTCGAGCGGGAGGACGCGCGATGACCGAGCAGGCCATCCGCACGCAGATGCTCCTCGGCGAGGCCGCGCTCGCGCGCCTGCGCAGCAGCCGCGTCGCCGTGCTCGGCCTCGGCGGCGTGGGCAGCTGGTGCGCCGAGGCGCTGGCCCGCGCCGGCGTCGGCGCGCTCACGCTCGTGGACGAGGACACCGTCAGCGAGAGTAACCTCAACCGCCAGTGCTGCGCGCTGCACTCCACGATCGGCCAGCCGAAGGCGGCCGTCATGGCCGCGCGCGTGCATGATATTGACCCCAGCATCGCCGTCGCCGCGCGCGCCGAGCGCTACGAGGCGGCGACGCGGGAGCGGTTTTTCGACACGGAGTATGATTATATTGCCGACTGCATCGACCTCGTGTCGTGCAAGGTGGATCTGATCCGCACCGCGCACGCGCGCGGCATCCCGATCGTGTCGGCGCTCGGCACCGGCAACAAGATGGACGCGAGCCGGTTTGAACTCTGCGACATCAGTCAGACGAGCGGCTGCCCGTTCGCGCGCGTCATGCGCCGCGAGCTGCGCAGCGCCGGCATCACGCACCACGCGGTCGTGTTCAGCCCCGAGCCCGCCATGACGCCCGAGGCGCTGTGCGCCCCGCCGCCGGGCCGCCGGAGCGTGCCCGGCTCGCTGCCGTGGGTGCCGGCCAGCGCGGGACTGCTGCTGGCGCAGAAGATCGTGCTCGATCTGTGCGCCGCGCCGGAGGAGCGGGCATGAAGCCCGTCTGGATCGTGCTGCTGTGCCTGCTGGGCGCGGCGGTGCTGGCGGCGCTGGTATGGCTGCTCGTGTGGTACATTGAGCAGCGCGTGCTGGCAAAGTCGCTCGGCCGTGCGTCGGAGGGCGCGGACGCGCAGGCCGCGTGGGAGCAGCACATCCTGCGCAAGCAGGACTGGACGGCCGACTCCGAGCCGGGCAGGGCGGCGCTCGCGCGCGTGCGCGCCGGCGTCGCTGCCATGCAGGAGCAGCCGCACGAGGATGTGTTTCTCCCCGCGCTCGATGGCGCGCGCCTGCACGCGCGGCTCTACCGCGTGCCCCACGCCCACGCCACGGTCATCCTCTGCCACGGCTACCACAGCCACGCCGAGCATGATTTTTCCGCCCAGTTCCCGGCGCTGTATGCCTCCGGCGGCTGCAACCTGCTGCTCATCGACGAGCGCGCGCACGGCCTGAGCGAGGGCAAGTGCCTCACGTTCGGCCAGCTCGAGCGCTACGACATCGCCCAGTGGGTGCACTGGGTGCGCGAGCACTCGCGCGTGCAGCGGCCCATCGCGCTCTACGGTGTATCGATGGGCGCGGCGTCGGTGCTGCTGGCGGCGCAGCTACCGGAGCTGAGGGGCGAGATCGCCTGCGTCATAGCCGACTGCGGCTATTCCAGCTTCGAGCTGGAGGTCACGGACGCCGTGTGCCACGGTACAAATGCGCCGCGCTGGCTGCAAAAGCCGCTCGCGCGCGCCTGCGTGCGCATCCTGCGCCGCAGCGGGCTGGACTTCGCCGCCGTCGATACCACGCCCGGTATGGCGGCGCTCGATCTGCCCATCCTGTTTTTCCACGGCGACGCGGACACTTTCGTCCCCCTGCACCACAGCGAGCGCAACCTCGCCGCCTGCAGGCGGCCGCAGCGGCTCGTCGTCATCCCCGGCGCGGAGCACGCCATGTCCGCGCAGGTCGACCCCGAGCGCTACCGGCATGAGCTGCTGACCTTCCTGTGGCGCAACACGAACTATCTCTGGGACGAGCGCAACAAGCCGCTGAAATGAGCCGGCCGGCCGAGCCGGAGCCCCCAAGCATCCAAAAGCAGAGTCTGGAAAAGAGCACCGTCCGGTGCTCTTTTTTACGCCGCGAAATCTTGAATATTTGACGATTAGTAAAATATACCTGACATTATGAATGGCAAACGATACACTTCGCTTGCATGAAAAAGGAGGCTTGGCTATGCACAACATGACTGGACTTTTGGGAGCTGCCGTCGGTGTGGCCATTGCGGCCGTCATTTGGGCCGTAGTGGTCTCCCTGCGCAAGAAGCGGAGCGGCGACGCGCCGCAGTTTGACGAGCGGCAGCTCGCCGCGCGTGCCAAGGCATACAGCAGCGCGTTTTTCACGCTGCTCGGGTATCTCGCCGTCGTGGCGCTGCTCGATTCGGTCGCCGAGGTGCGCTGGGCTGCACGCTCGACGCGCTCTTCTGGCCGGAGGCGGATTCGTGAGCAGCCCCCACTTTCGCTGAAATCTGCGTGTAAATTCGCAAAAATTTCACCACTTAGGTGCAAAAAAGCCGGATGTCTCGGACATCCGGCTTTTTGCCTTGTTTCAGTCCCGCAGCAGGGATGCGGCGGCCGTGCCGATGGCGGAAGCGTTCGGTACGGGCTTGCACACGCAGTAGCGCTGGTGCTTCTGCACGAGAAATGCCTCGAGCTCTTCGCTGACGGCCGGGCGCAGGAGCGTCGAGTAGCGAAACAGCGACCCGTCCACGGCCACGACCATCGGGCGGTAGCGGTTTTTCGCGCCGTCGGTCAGAAAGACGATGGCCGCGATGTTTGCGACGATCGCTTTCGCCGCGCGGCCGAACACGCTCTGAATGACCATGGCGGCGGTCTTGCGGTCGGCATCCGCCGCATCGCTCAGCGCTACGATGGCGCCGCAGTCCGGGTCTGCGCCGAAGGCGTCCGCGTCGGCGGCGGTCAGCACGTCGAGCGCGCGGAGCTTGTCCGCCGTCTCGGGCGCGAACAGCCCGTCGTTCGCTGCGGCGATGAGGGCCAGGCGGCTGAGCTTGCCGAGGTAGCGGCCGCTCGTCATCTTCTCGAACCGGTACGCGCCCGGTGCGGCCGAGGCCGCGTCGAGCGCCTTGTCAAACGCGCTCTGCGGCACGTCGGTGAACGAGCCGGACTCGAGGTTGACGAGCATCTCGCCGTCAGCGTCGCGGCCGAGCTTTTCGATCGCGCGCACCGGCAGCAGGCAGCACGTGTTCGTGCCCGTGCCGTTGACGAGCCCGGCAAAACCGTTGGCGTAGTTGTTGGCGATGGTGGTTGAGCCGCTCAGGTACGTGGCGGGGGTGTCGTTGATGACCGTGATGGGCAGCTTCGTGCAGCCGCGGCGTTCGAGCTCCTCGGCCAGGTCCGCGCCCACGAGGTGATCCTCCCACCCGGTCAGCTGCACCTCTTTGGTCATGCCGAGCACCTTTGCATCCAGCTCCGGCGTGTTCTCCGCCGGGTAGCTGAAGCAGATGCCGATCTGCGTGACCCGGTCGAGCAGCGGCTCGAGCGCGTCGGCTGCCAGCCGGATGAAGTCCATCCAGTCGGCATCGCGCTCCGAGCCGGGCATGGGCAGCGTGCGCTCGTCCTCGAGGATCGGCTGGCCGAACTCGTAGTGCACGGTGGCGACGCGGAAGTTCGTGCCGCCGGCGTCGATGACGGCGACGCGCTTGCCCTCCGGGGCGGCGACGTGGCCGTGCGGCGCGAGGTAGGCCGGCAGCATCGGCAGGCCGCCCGCCTCGCCGCGCAGGCCGCGCTGCATCGCGGCGAGCAGGGCATCGGTGAGCTCCTGCGTGTCGAGCTGGTCGGGCGCGGCGCCATACTTGCGCAGGAAGGTGAGCACGCGCGCGTCGATGTGGATCGCGGGCACGGGCTCGTCCTGCTCCGGCG
>OJOQ01000180.1_pt1 | contig 25394 bp, 29 predicted proteins | sample 1598241 | NCBI WGS metagenome assembly OJOQ01 (sample SAMN03922466, study PRJEB24848) | human gut metagenome | isolation source: stool sample | host: Homo sapiens | place: Germany | collected 2010-11
CCTAAGCCTTCGTCGGCAGCGTCAGATGTGTATAAGAGACAGGTACCATGCGGCGCTTCGGCTCGTAGACGGCAAAGACCTCAAACTTACTTGGCACATAGCGTATCTGCTGCCGAATGCTCCCGTCTGGCTGCCGCACATTGCAGACAGCCAGCTTACGGGAGAGCTTTTCCGTGCAGGCCAGCGCCTGCGCCTCGTACTCGATTGTTTTGCTTTTACTGCGCTTTCCCTTCCGGGCTTCAAGGTAGGCTTTGTAAAGTACCTCAAAGCTGCACAGTTCTTCGTATGTCAAAATGACCCTCCGCTGGTTCGCGTTACGGTAGTGGGCTGCATCCGGCAGGGATGGCCCACCTCAGCGGGATGTATTTATCACTTGCCTGCATCGGCAAGCGACAGGATGCGGTTTCCTTTGATGGGCGCACTGCTTTCAGCTTATGCCTACTCGTCACACGGTTCCATCAGAGCGGGGCGAACACCATAGGAGTTGTAGTACCAGTTGTTGTTGTTGGAGCCATCGGTGTTGACGTTCCAGACGTTGTTGTTATTGTTGGTGTTCGGAGAGCGCAGCCACCAAATGGCAGCGTCAGACAAACAAACCGCACCCTTTATGCAAAGCGGTTGCCCGCTGTGCGTTTACGGTTCCGGGTAAAGGACGGCTTTCAGGGCGGCAGCCTGTTCGGTCAGCCGTTTCCGTTCCGCTTCTGCCCGGAGTTTTTCGGCACGTCCGCGTTCCGACGTGAGCCACTTCATCGCCGGGTATTTTACGTCCGTGACCTTCTTTGTCCAGATACCGGCTTTCTTCGCACTGATGATACCTTCCTCCGTGCAGATGGTCAGGTATTCCAGCAGCAGAGAGCAGCCGTCCACGACCGCGCCGATCTTCTCAACGCGCTTGTCGTAGTCGGTCTGGAAATTGACGTTGTTCGCCGCATGTGCATCCAGCAGGATTTGCCGGGCAGTCAGCCGGATGCCCTCACCGTACAGACGGAAAGTGCTTTTGGAAAAGCCCTCCCTGTCCCGTGTGTCGAGTGCATGGACGGCAGTGCCGCACACCTTCTGGATGTCGCGCACATCTTCGAGCGCCGCGACTTTCTGGATGATCTTCCGGGCATCGCTCCGGCTGATGTCGTCGGTGACAATGCGGGTTGCCCTCTGGGTGTACCGCAGCAGCTCCCGCGCATTCGCGCCGACCTTGAATGTTTCAGCCATCAGAACTCCACCCTCGCCTGTTCTGCGTTCCACACGCCGGTGACGGTCAGGCCGTCAAGGCTGCTGAACGTGGCGGAAAAAGGATTTTTCGTCACGTTTGTGCCGAACTTCAGCTCAATGGCCTTGATGCTGGCGTTCATAGCTGCCACACTGGCACGGATGTCGCTGTGGGTGTTCTCCGCACCGTTGTGGTTGTCAACGGCCGCGCTGATGCGCTGGTCGGTTTCAGCCTTGGTGTATGCGTCCACCGCCGGACGCTGCGATTCGGTCAAATGGCCGTCAGCATCCAGCGTGGCAATGCCGCCCGGCACGCCGATCTGGTTAGTGCGGACAACATCTTCATCCGGCGCCTTGCCGGGGCCTGCGTTAAAAGAACCGTATGCCATTTAGGTTCCCCCCTTCCTGTGCAGCCGTGTATTTCACGGTGCTTGTAATGTGATACTGTGCAGAAATTTTCTCGGTCGGAGCTTTGGCGGCCCTCAGCCGCAGCTTTCCTTCGAGGCTTTCGGTCGCAATAAAGCCCACCGCACCCGCCACATCGTAAAATTCCGGCAGTACCGTAACATCCACAATGTCGGTAGCCAACAGGCCCGCAATGGGGATGTCACAATAAAAATAGCCGGGGGAGGAATCATCCTCGCCCCAGCCATCGACCGGAATCGTAAAAGACACCGCAGCCGTGACGTCCTGCTTTTCGTGCAGGATGTCATCGGTTTCCTCGAATCCGTTTGCCGTTGCTTCGGAAAGGTCTCCGAGTGCGGTGTTGCACTGCTTGATGTGGCTGCAAAGCGCGGCAAGCCCTGTGCCCAAAAGCGTTTTGACCTTCGCTTTTGCCATAGAGCTTACCTCCTCATGTCTTAGTCAGCGTCAGCCAGCAGAGCGGCGATCTCCTCTGCGGAGAAGTCCTCCACGTCCTCGTCGTGCAGAACATTCTCCGGCTCGGTGTACACGACGACTTCCTTGCCGTCGATGTTCACATTGCCGTTGGTGGAGCTGGCGGCAGTCTTGGTTGCGCCCTCAGAGACACCGGCCAGCTTTTCGCCCTCGGCATCGCTCATCAGGCGCTTGCCAGCCTCGGCGCCCACGAAGTCCGCAGGCTTCTTGCCGCTGTCGGTCAGATTGCCCTCGCCATCCAGCGCAGCAAAGTTGCCGGTGGTGGCACCGGTGACCTTATCGGCCTTGCCGGAGATGTCCACTTCCTTAGGGGTGGGAACATACAGACCATCATCCTTCAGAATCAGGGCGTTGCCGACAGCAGCGGAAACATTGACCTTGACATCCACCTCATAACCAGCGATGGTAACGGTGGTGGATGCATCCTTGCCGGTGGTCTTTGCGGCGTAGGTATCGACCAGAGCAGCCATGTTCAGGAAAGAGTAGGTGCAGCTGTCGGGGTTCTCACCCTTGACGGCCAGAACCATGACCGGCTTGCCGTCCAGCTTGGGGTCGGTGGCGCCGGGATAGGTGGTGTCGGAGAACTTGAACTTGCCGACGAACGCGGTCTTGGTCTGGTCGAGGAACATCTCGGTCGGGAAGTCCATGGAGAAAGCAGCTGCGCCGGTCATGCCGGTGTTGGTGTAGAAGTTGACGGTGTTACCGGTCACCTTCACGGCCTTAATGGCGGCGTTGGCAGCGGTCTCGACCGGGGTGAAAGCGTCCTTCTTGACGAAGGTCTTCTTGATCTCGGCGGTCAGGTTGCGGATGGTGGTCTTGGTAGAAATCCGCTTAGACATAGTAGTGTCCTCCTAAAATTATTTCAGCATATCAACGATTTCCTGCTGCGTTTCTTCCTCGTCGAGCAGGCCTTCACTCGTCATAACGGTTTCTTTGCGGACAGTCAGCGCGTTTGCGCTGTCGAAGTCAAGGCCTTCGCCGATGCGGACGGCAATAGCGCCGCTTGCGTCGCGCTTCAAGCCCCGACCGATGCTTACGCTACCGTTTTCACCCGAACCACCTCCTTTCCCGAACAGGGTTACGGTCGCCTGAATATCTGCTTCCGGGATGCGCTGAGCGAAAAATCTGATGAAACCATCATGCGTTTCGCACCCGTTCAGGACGCCCGCTTTGGTCGTAGTATAGAAGCTGCCAGGAGATACAACGCCAACTGGTACAAGCTCGCTGGTGCTGTCCGACAGTTCTGCGTCATAAATGCACTGGTAGTAATCCATACCGCCAGCGTTTTTGTAATCATCCTCGCTGCGGGCGGGCTTCCACCCGTCAGCCGCAAGGGTGAGTTCGTAGGAGCCATAGTAGCCGCCTGTTCCGCCGTCCACCTGTTCCTTGATAAGAGCCTTTACCTGTTCTTCGTTCAGGATTTCCCCGGATTCAGACAGGTTCTTCACGGCTGCGCTGACCGCTGCCGTGATGGTAGTCGCATGGGCACTGGCGTCGGCGTTGTGCTTCTCGATCTCGGCCTTGACCATCTTTGCGAGAGCCTGCATCTGCGGGTCAACGGTAATGCTGATATTGGCCTTGTTCGACACAGCAAGCAGCGCCGACAGCTCAATCTCAAAATCGCCGTTCACTTTCGTGGACGGGACCTCCACTCCGCGTGCATCCTGCATAATAAACAGGAGTGTTTCGGCATCGTCGTTCAGCCTGCCGTAAACGCCCACCTGATGCATGATGTACGTTTCATCCGCACCGGTGATCTGGATTTTTACCCGCCGAGCCGTCTCACCGCCGCTTTCAACGGTTTCGATGTCCAGCAATTTCAGGTCATGTGTTTCGCCGCTTACCCCGGTTTCCCCCGAAAGGTCTGCGTCAGCCGTACCGGTGCCGCTCACAGCGCGGGTGATTACCAGCGCACCACCGGAGAGAGATTCCGACAGCAGGGCGGCACCGGCGGCGGTGTAGCTAGATTTTTCCCAACTCACGTTGTCTGTCCTCCAATAACAATGTTTATCGCCGTGTGCGACCGTTCAACGGTGCCCGCCGTAAAGGCTCGTGCTTTCACTGCCTTTGCTTCAACGGCACCGGGCAGCGCCACGGCAACCTGCATTTTCGATCTTCCGACCGCACCGGCAACATACGCCTTTGCGCCGATTTCCCGCGGCTTGATCCTACCGGGGACCTTTACGGTGCAGGATGTCGCCATGCCGCAGGGTGCGGCGGCGATATAAGCGGGCGACCGTTCATGCGGTTCGACGATGTAGATGATGTGCTCAAGGTGAGCGGTACAGCGCCGGGCATAACCAAGGCGCTTTTCAATTTCTTCCGGTGTGTAGTAAATGACACCATCATCGGTAATGTCTACGTTCATTCGCCAGTAGCCCGGCCTTCCTCCGTAGTCATACCATTCACTTATCTTCACATTCGGATAAATCGAGGACAGCGCCTTTTGGACTGCCCACTCCGTTCCGCAGTACCGACGGACTTCCAGCGCAGTTTTGATGATCCTGCGCTTTGTTTCAATCGGATAGCTGGTGTCGTACCAGTCAACGCGGAACTGAACCGCAAGAATATCCAGAACCGCCTCATCTGCACGGTCAATATCCGTGTAGATTTTCAAGCGTTCGGCAGCTTCCAGTTCCTTCTTGCGCCGCTCCCTGAAAACTGCATCAAGGATCTGTACCCATGGCTCTTTGGCAACATCAGGCGGTAGCCCTTCGACTAGGCCGACTTCGTGGAGTTCAATCATCTTCGATTCCTCCGTATGTCACCTTGCAGCTTCGGAGCTTTGCCACCTGAATTTCGGAGACGGTTGTTTCGACCGGTGTCAACAGACGTGGGCGTTTCGCACCAGCTTCCCGTACACGCATAATCAGCTCCGCCGGTTCGATGTCCCGGCCGATTTTTCTCTGCCAGGTTTCATACTCCTTCACAGCTGCTTCCACATTTTCCTGAATCGTCGATGCATTCTTGACATTGCTCAAGGCAATATGGTAAGTAAGCTCGATGTCATACGGGATTTCTTCCGGCGCATGGCAAAGAACCAGATCACCCATCGGGCGCTTTACCGTGTCGAAATATTCCTGCATTCCGGTACATTCTTCCCTTGTCGGAACTCTGCCTCCGGCCATCAGAAAGTAAACGTGGATCGTGTATCCTTCCTTGCAAACGATCTTCGTATCTGCCACATCGGACCGCCAGCTCGATGCAAAGTATTCATAGGCATCCACCGGACCGGCCACGGAGAAAATCGAAGGTGCATAGTTGATACGTCTGGTAAATGAATCGTCACCTTCCGTATCCGTACCGCCCGTGCTTGCCGAAACACTTTTTGCCCCGGACACATACGGGATAGGATCCACCAGCACATTGATTTCGCCTTCGGCAATCCCATCGCTGTTGCTTCCTGCCTCATCCGCCACGGCAACTACGTCCACGGTCAGTTCGCCGGGTAAGATCTCCGCATACTTTTCGGTTTTGAAATACCGTTTGTCTGCCGTTCTCACCTGTGTTCCTTCCGGGATTCCGGTTGCACTCGTTCTCGGCGCAGACAGTGTGAATCGAATAACCGCCGTGGCTTTTCCGGCTTCCAGGCGTTCCACTCCAACAAGCGGAGCAAGGTTGTCCAAATTTGGCCCCGTGCTCGTAGGCAGCAGTTCCGCTTTCAGACACGCCGTGCTGTACTCCATGTTGTGATGCGAACGATGTGCCAGTGTCAAAAGGACAAGCCGTGCTTCAGAACACCGTTCCAACGATACCTCACCGTTGAAAAGTTCTTTGTTGTACTTGCCAAACAGTGCCTTGCAATCGGCCACAGCTTCTTCCAGCGTTTCTTCGCCTTCAATGTCGATGTCCGGGATGTTCTCAAACTCTTTTATTTTAGACAAGCTCGTACACCACCTTTGGAATTACAACGCCATGCAGCACATCACTGTCCAGCCAGTCCACCCGCACCACTCTTGCCCGCGGCTCAAACGATGCGGTTTTCTCTGTTACCTCAGCCACATATAATCCCTTTGCCACCGGAAGTGGCTTATCGACAAATATGTTTGGATTGATTCCGAGTTCTCTGTCGCCCTCTTGGCTCCCGATTGGTGTGGAATACAGTGTGCGAAGGCACTTTGCAATGTCCTGCACTTCTTTTTGTTTTTCGCTGTCACCGGACAGCTCAACCACCGTGCTGCTGAAGTCGATCATATGTACTCCTTTATGGTCAGGCTCACCTTGCACTGCATCAAAAGCCCGTGTTTTATCACCGAATCCCAGCTGTCGCTTATTTCAGTGACCCGAAACTTGTTTTGCGATACCGGTGCAAACCCGATAATCAGGTAATGAATCTCTCCATTCTCTGACATTTCTGTCAGACGGTTCAGCATCTTGCGAGGATTCACGCCGAGTGCTGCATCCAGAAGAATATCAAAGGTGTACTCTCTCAGTTTCGGTGATAAATACTCTGCCCGTGCTTTCCCTCCCAGAACTTCATGTTCCGCCCAGTTTGCGCCGGTCGTTCCCTTGAAGTTTGACGGGGTGAGCACACGCAGGTGTCCCACGGAGAAAATCACATCGCCGAAAATTCCAACATACATTCCAAAACCTCCTTACAGGGGTGCGGATGTTTTCTTGCCAAGGTTTCCGGTGTGCGTATGCGATACCAGCGATTTTCCGGACACAACAACATCGCCACCTCCGCCCTGGATGTTCACTGTTCCAGCGGTCGCATTGATGGTCGATGCCGTCATTTTCAATTCGCCGGATGCTGCAAGCGTGATCCCCGCCGGGGATGTCACCTTGATTTCTCCGCCCTCGCTGATGGTCACGGTTGCACCGCCCACCTGGATCTCAAGACTTTTCGCCTTCAGGATTTTCTTTCCGTCCACATAGTCGGTCAGTTCTTTTGCATTTGCATCAAACTTCCGATATGCCTTTCCTCGTGAGTTGGCATAATCCTTTCGGTAGACTTTTTCTTTTCCTTCAGGCGGTTTGTTCTTTTCATTCCAGACGGTGCCCACCACAACAGCATCCTCCGGGCTTTCTCCTGGATGCAGGACAAGCACAAGATCATCAACTTCCGGTGTCTGGTACTCGCCATTGGACAGAAACGGCACCATTTCCGTAACGGTGTCGTCCCTGTCTGGGTAAGTAACTTCGCACTTTCCAGCCTCATAGTCGATAGAACTCACATTGCCGAATCTCACTTCACTGCTCATGCGAAATCCTCCTTTTCCACTTTGCTGGCCTTGACCTGTGTTTTGTAGCCGCTGGATGGAGATATGCTGTGTTCCATCTGATCAACGAAATACTTTCCGTCCATCTTTCCATAGCCAACTAGGTTAAAGCACTGCGCTGAAGCGCCGGCCGGATAGCCCAACATCGTAAAACTGATCTGGGTTGCTCCGTGGTTGGCATTCTTGATGGCCGCTATCAGGCGGGCTTTTGCGTCTGCCTCGCTGCTTACCTTTCCAGTAAGTTTAAGCTGGCGTTCGTCCGTGCCCACCTTGACGTTGATATTGATTTTTTTCTGTTTGTTGGTGTAGGTATAAAGGCCGCCCGTGTATGTTCCAGTCAGCTTTGTGTTCCACTTGAAACTTCCCGGCTCTACGCACAGGGCCGTCGGATTTCCAACGGGCCGGCTCTCATATACCGTCCATACAGGATCTTTCGCCTTGTACTTTTCCCGGTCGTACACCCAGAGCTTTGAAGTGTAGACTTTGATAACCAGTGCATAGGTGCTGCACAGATCTTGCAGAAAGGCACTATCTGTTCCGTCCTGTTCCTTTGCATCAATGCCGTGGTCGTCTCCCTCAAACTTCAGCTCCAATTTGTAACGGCCTGCAATGGTTTCAGCGATTTTCTTTACGCTGGTGTTCTTCCATGTAAAGGTCCGGTTTCTCTCGCTGAAGCTGGTGTCGTTCGGCTTTGCCACGCCGCCCATCGTCAGCGAATCAGGTGCACCGGCAAAACTAAGATCATCCAGCACGAATGCCCCGCACTCGGCGCTGTAATCTCTGTAGCCGCTCTCAATGCCCCCGATATTCCAGTCCTTTACAACAATAGCCGGGTAGAGCTTCACGCCCTTTTCCGGCATCCAGTCATTTTTCCATTTGGCAGCTTTGGCATTGACTGTAATGCTCACACTGTCGCTTTTGGATTCAGCCACATCCGTGTACTTGAAACTTTCCAGATCAGGTGCGATTTCTTCCGAAATATCGGTTTTCTCGTAGGTCAGAAGAACCGCAGCCTGCCTTCCTTTGGGTCTCGCTGCTGTCAGTACCATCATGCACCTGCCTTCCAGGGCGGAAGGTCTCCGCTCTTTTCAGCCGGCAGAGCTGGTGTTGACAGCACCGTGCCGGAATCGAACCGGACGATATGGATATATCTGGGGTTGTTCTGCATCAGCCAATCGGCTTTCAGCTCGCTTCCGTACACGTTCAGGGCAATCAGATCCCAGGTGTCACCGGACTTTGTGGTGTAATCAAGTGCCATACTGCGTGCGCCTCTTTTCGCGTTCGTACCGTTCCACATACTCGCAGAACTTCTCGTAACCTTCGTCCATAATGGAACGTAGATCTTCGGCATTCATGCTGCCGTAGATGGTGAAGTTTGGTGCATAAACATATGTGTTTCCGCTGGAACTCGTATAGGTACGCTGGTAGCTGTTGCTCAATCCACCGCGCTGGTTCCCGGTGCTGCCACCAGAAGCATCTTCGCTCCCGCCGATGGGCTTCAGCTCTACTTCCTGCTGGTAGTTCTGAAGGTCTGCCAGCATCGACAGATTTTGCCTTGTCAGTTCACTGTTTCCAGCCGTCGGGAAGAAGTTTACATTGCTCAGGTCGTAGTTGTCCGGGTTTGCAGCGTATTCCAGCTTTGCCTTTTCCGCATCTGCTCCCCGGATAAACCGGATTGCCTTCTGAGTATTTTCGTTTGCAAGAACAGACTTGGCACCAGCAATCACTTTCCCGATTCCGGTGTTCAGCAGCTGTTGGGCTTTGCCCTGGTCATCCGACACGGTAGGTGTCGGCATTGCCGCCAGAGTTTCCAGCCCATCTACTGCATAGTTGGCGATCTCCGTGATACGGCTGAACGCCACACCAGCGTCGGACCCCAGTACCAATGCCGCTGCAACAGGCTGAACCATAGTGTCAAAACTTTGAGCCACCTGGTTGTAATACTGCTGGCGACGTGCTCTGTTGAAGTCGATCAGGTTAGAATCTTCTTCTGTAAAACCACCGTCCGCGAACATCTTCGGCTTTCTGCCGGGCAACCCCAGCAGATCACCCAGACCAACGCCCAGCAGCTTACCAGCGGTCAGCCAGGTATCAATGTTCTTTTCACGAACGCCGCGCCGGAAGCTGATAACGGCTTCCGGGCCAGCCTCACCAGCAATAGACGGTCCCTGCGTCATGCCGCCGTTGGCAAATGCCGGGACGGACACGGGTGACAGGTTGAATCCGAACGACTTACCGCCGATCACCGGAACCGGAATGCCGAACAGCGTTTCCGGTATTGTGAGCTGAATTTTGTTCAGCGCCCCAATGATGAAGTTGACCGCTTTCACGCCGATGGTTGCAACCTGCTTCAGGAAGCCGATGATGCCCAGAATCACAGGCTCTACCACAGGAAGCACCTTACCCACCAGATCCACCGCCACCTTGATGGCGTTGACCAGTGTGGTGCCTACCAGGCTTACCACCGTAGACAGCAGCGGCATGACCGCCGGAATGCCTTCATTCACGATAAAGCCGAAGATCTCAGTCAGCACCGGCTTGATGTGGTTTACTCCCAGATCTACAATCTGAGAGAACACACCGGCGAACGATTCAATCAACGGCATAACCGTCTGGATGGCAGGGGTCATAGCTCCGAACACGTCACCCAGATTTAGCCCTCCGATACTGAAGCCGGATAGCTTTTCCTGGATGCTCTGCAAGCCCTCCGGGGTGGTGAGTTGCCCGAACACCTGCTTCACGGTGTCGCCGATACCCGCTATCTTTCCGGTGAATTTGTCAAAGACGGCAAGCCCGCCTTCGCCAAATACTGTTCCGACGATGTTGCGGATGTCCTCGAAGTGATCTCCCAGCAGTGAAACCGCCGCAATGATCGTACCGATACCGGTAATAACGGGGCCGAATGTGCCAAGCAGCGACATAAAACCGCCGCCCAGTTTTGCGGCCACTGGGCCTACCGTCGTACCCAGTACGTTCAGCCCTGCGCCGCCGACATTCAAAGCTCCCTTCACCGTGCTCAAAGCGCCGCCGCCGATTTTGGATGCTGCACCCGCCACCTTGCTGCCGACACCGAGGACGGTAGAACCCACTTTGGACTGGCTGACGGTCTGCCATGCATTGGACAGCCCATTTCCAATGACCGTCTTTCCTGCACCGAGGAAATTTTTCACTCCACCGGCCATACCTCCAAGGTCAAGACCGTTCGGTCCTGCAATGCCGGAAAGAATCTGTCCCGCAACACCGCCGGTCTTGGCGATAAATCGTCCAACCGGATTGCCGCTTCCGAACCCCACCAGAGCATTTTTCAGGCCGCCCAGCGATTGCCCGACATTGGAAACATACCTACCGGAGCCGGAGTTTTTCAGCACGCCCAGCAGGCCACCGTTCGTGCTAGCTTCCAGCACATCATTTACAAAACCGGTGTTTCCTTTCTTGGTTCCGCTTCGCAGGCCCTTGAAATTTTTCAGTGTTGCCCAGATGCCGACACCAGCGCCGTCCAACGTCTGCCCAATTTTTCCAAGGCGCGTTGTGGGCTGCTGCGCTCCGGCACCGGCCATCTGAACGCCGTACTTTGCATTTTCAGCAAACATTCCGGCATTCGATTTTACAAAGGATGCGCCACCAACTGCCCGTTGGATCAGGTTTGTGGGTGTCAGTGCGCCCATCAGATTTCGGACAGTGATGCCTCCGAATGTTCCGCCTGGGGCACCGCTCGGTTTTCCGCCGATTGCAATGTTCCCGATGGTGTTCAGCAGCGAGGATCCTGTGCTATAAGCCGTCGGTGCAAAGCTCATAGCTCCGAACGCCGCGACTATGGCAGCAATGGCCCCTGCCACTTCCGGCCCATGCTCTGCAGTGTAGTCGATGCCCTTCTGGATCCACGGCAATGCCGCCTGCGCCGCATTGCCAATTCCAAGCAGCGCGGAGCGCAACATCGGCAGAATGCCATTGACGATGTTGGACAGATCTGGCAAGCTCTCGGTGATACCGTTTGCTATGTCGATCCACATGGATGTCAGTTCTTTCTTTGCCGGAAGGAACTGATTGCCCATCTTGATAAGCAGGCGGTCTGTCGCATTACTTGCCATCTGGCTTACCGCTTCGCTGGTGTCCAGACGAACAAGCAATTCTTTCTCCATGCTGCCGCTGTATGCGCTGGTATCACCAGCCATAAGCAAGGCATTCTGGAACGCAGGCAAGTTGCCCACAATTTTTGAAACGCCCTCAATGGCCCACTGTCCAAACAGTGTCTTGATGGTCGCAGTCTGCTGGTACTTGTCCTGTTTCGAGATCGCCTCAAAGACTTTGTACAGAGTGCTTGCCGCACCATCTTCTCCGTTCGGCCCGGTGGACTGCATATCCTTTGCAATCTGCACAGGATCAAAACCGAGTTTGTTCCATGCGCCCACCTGCGCATCCGTTGCACTGTTGCCAAGGGTGATGTTTGTAAACACACGGTTCAGGCTTGTTCCAGCCTTTCCCTCATTAACGCCCATAGCCAGCATGGTGGCTGCCAGCGCAGAGGTCGTGTGCAGGTCAACGCCGGCTGTCTGGCCGACACCGCCGGACGTATTCACCACGCTGGCGATTTCCGCCGCCGTGGTAGCCATGTGGCCGCCCAGATAGTTGATGGAATCTGCAATGTCGATAATCTGGTTGTGGGTCTTACCAAAAGCGGTTTCCCACTTTGCCATATAATCGGCCGCAGACTTTGCATCAATGTCCCACGCGGCAGCTAGCCGGGCCGTATCGTACAGGTAGCTTTTTTCTCCGGTTTGCTGGTTATCCAGAAAGATTTGCTCATAGCTCTTACCGGACTGTCCCAGCGATGCGGCGATCTGCGCCATCTCGTCCCGTTTGATTGGGACCTGCGTGGTCATCTTGAGGATCGCGTCCTCCATGGTGGCACGCTTTTCCGGGTCAATGCTGCCGTCATCGTTCATGATGCCGCCAACATACTTGACTGCATCTGCCGCCTGGGCTTGGTATTCCTCTGCCATGGAGGTTGTCTTTTTAATCATGACAGCGGACACAGTTGTCAGCGTCGCCATGATTCCAAGCCCAGTCTTTCCGATTACGCCCAGAGTGTTTGCTACCGTGCTGCCCAGTGACTTGGTTCCCGTCAATGCGTTTGCCAGATCACCGGTCAGCCCCTTCGTCTGCTTTATTGCAGTTACAAGGGACGGGTCCACCTTGCCCATGATGCGGATGCTGAGGTCTAGTGCTCCATTTCCCGCCATACGTCTGCCACCTCGTTACACAGATCCACCAGCTCCCGCCGGGGCAGGTGCAGCAGATCTGTCATGTTGGAATGCGTGGCAATGGATAGCTGGATAGCCGCTTTCCGAAGTCCTTTTGCCCCGCCTTTTACTCGAAAAAATCAGAGTTTACAGCATCACGCAACTTAACCGCCTCGCACAGCGGCAGACCAGCAAAGAAGTCCACCGGGTAGCCGGTGCCCATGCTGGCGATGATGCAGCAGTACAGGTAGTTGCGATGCGTATTCACCGGTGCAAATCCGCCCGCAGCCATACGGTTTTCTGCCATGGATTCGCTCATAGTGTTCAGTTCGCCCACGCCGGACAGGTCGATGCCGTCAAAGGTCTTGCCCTTCAGTTCCGCCTTTTCGCTGCCCTCGTAGGTGTAGGGCGCTGCAAACTTCAGGGTGTGAGATTCCAGCTGCTTTTTCACTTCATCGGCGTTCTCGCTGTTATCCATGCCCTTGATAACCGCCGCCTGCACTTTCTTGATCTTGCCGCGGGGCATGAGCTTGAAGAACTCCACCGGCTTTCCAGTAGCCTTAACAGCCATTTCCTGTGCAAAGGAAGTGGTCATTTCCATCGCGTACATGGCCGCCGTCTCGTTGCCGATGCTTTTCTGAATGTCGATCAAGTCCTGCACGGTCATCTTCTCCATACCGGACAGATCCAGGCTGTCGTACTCCTTGCCCTCGAACTTATAGGGCTTGTCGAACTTCACGATATTGTCCATTGCTGTTTCCTTTCCAAAAGACAATCAGCCGCCCCACGCCGGGACGGCTGACTTCTTCATGTATCGGGTTTAGATAAGAGCGTTGATCTCGGCACGCATATCCTCGCCATCGACATAGTAGCGGCCCGCAAACTTGTCGATGTCGATAACAGTAGTGCCGTCAACCTCCATCAGGTAACGGGTGACTTCCAGCGTGGTGGTGCTGCCCATGGTGTCGGCACGCTTCAGCTTGCCGGGATCCAGTTCCTTGGGACGACCACCCAGGACGACGCGCAGGCCCTTGTAGGTGTAGCCGCCGTTCTTGTTGTCGTTCTGCATGGCAGCACGCAGGGTAATCTGGATGTTCTTGTTGGGGTTCATCATCTTGGTGGCGTAGCTGTACATGGTGTTCCAGTTCAGCGTTGCCTCCATGGATTCAAACTGACCGGGCACGGGAGAATCGACTTCGCCTGCAATGCCCATGCCGGACACGGAGGTGGTCTTGTTCTTGATCTTGGGCAGGGTGACTTCATCTGCCAGACCAATGAGCAGGTCATCTTCCGTGTACGCATTGTAGTCATTGATGACCTGGGGAACCAGGTCACTGGAAATATTCAGAGCCATAGGTCATTCCTCCTGCTTACAGAGACAGAGCCGAGGTCAGTGCGCCGGCCTCATACTCCATGGTGTTGTTGATCTGCTTAAAAGGCGGGAACGGCGTGCAGAACTGATAGAAGGAGTAGTGTCCTGCAACCAGTTCAGCGGTCGTGTTGCGGTCGGGGTCTGCCTTCATGCTGTAGCTGGCGCATACCTCGGTAGAGACATAGACGCTGCCCTTCATGTTCTCGCTGTCGATGATGGACTGAAGGCGCTTCTTGTTCATGGGCTTATCCAGCTTGCTCATGTTGTCCAGAACAAAGCTGGTCCAGGAGTGGTTGAAGAAGCGGCGGACACAAAGGAAAGCGTCCTTCGGGTCGGTGTTTTTCGGGTAGCAGCAGGTCTCATTGCCCCACACAACAAAGTCGCCGGAGCGGATGAAGGTCGCCACGCCCTGCTCATTCAGCACATTGCCCTGCTCCTGATCCATCAGGACTTCGGTGCCATCTTCCAGGCAGGCGGAGGAAATGGGTACGCTGACATTGGACGGGCTGGCATTAGGCGTGTCGTTGTACAGGCTGTCGTTGTAGACTGCCGCAGCAGCGGCCAGAGAGCTACCGCTGTAGATGGTGCTGCCGATCTTGCCGTACAGCCACAGGCCATATGCTTCACGAGAAGTTGCGCCCTGCTTGACCTTCTGGTTTGCCACGTCGGTGTACTTGCGTGCACCGGAAGCGGAACTGTCGATGTCAACAAAGCACACTGCATCGAAAACGCCATTGATCTTGCGGCACTTTGCCTGGAGCGCTGCGCACACCATGGGATCCTTGGAGAAGCGGGGTGCCAGCAGAATGCCGGGAACCATGCCCAGCTTGGGGAACACCTGTCTTACCACTTCCAGTCCGGTCTCTGCGCCGGTGGCCGCATTCACGCCGCCCACGATGTCGGCAGCGGTGATTTTGGTCGGGTCAAGAATGGAACCGGAAACGGTCAGGGCCGTTGCGCCGTCGCCTTTGCCGCCGTTGACCAGGGCGATGCTCACAGTGCCATCATCATTGAAGCTGGCCGAATAGTCCTCGTCCGCCGTGAGCACGGTCTGCTCCTTCTTCACGACCAGCTTTTTCAGCAGGATGCCGGTCTCGTCGATCTCTGCAATGCCGTCATTCACCTGAACGGTCTTGTTGGACAGTTCAGTGATGTGCTTTGCATTCGCAGGATCCAGGACGTTGACCACGACGATGGGGGAAATGCCCATCACCTGAAAACTGGCGCTCACTGCCTCACACAGGGTATACTTTGCAAAATCGTCGGAATAGCCCACTGCGGCGGCGGCTTCTTTGAAGGTATTCACCAGCAGCGGCGTGTTCACCGCTGCTTCCGGGTCATCCAGCATATTAACGGGGGCCGTACCCACAACGATCTGCAGGCCGGAGTTGACCGTTACCGGAGCGGTGACGCTGGTCGCTGCTTCGGTCTTGTTAAAGCCATGAGAAATAGCCATCTGTCATATCCTCCTTACTTCATCAGGGCAGCAGCCTTGTTGCAGAGAATATTTTCTCTGGTGCCGTCCTGTTCCAGTTTCACCCGCATTTCAGCGAGCTTGTCCAGCGGAACGATCAGTGCTTTCAGAAGCGGCACCTGTTCCACTTTTTCTTTCAGCTTGTCGGGCAGGCCGTCCACGAAAACCGTGTACTGCGGTGCGATGCCCTTGATGGTCGGGCCGCAGTACGCCGCAGCGCCGGTGGTTTCCGTCACAGGCTGTGCTTCTTTCACAGCCTCGGTTTTCTTTTCGGTCTTTTCGATGCTCATATCAAAGCCTCCACTTCTTCGTTTTTCAGGGTGTTGGGCGTTTCGCAGATCAGGTTGACAATGCCCCAGTAGTAGAAGTCCATGTCATCATCCGAAAGATCCCATTTGCGTGGATATCCCACTTTGAAAGCCTCGCCAAACACAGGCTTCCGCTTGAAGTGCTGCATGATGGCTTCGATGATGTTTCCGGTGTCCTCATATCCCTGCCGGTCTGTTTTCGGGTCATAACAGCAGATGATAAGCTGCAAAAGGACCAATTGCGGATCCTTTTCGTTCACCACCTCGCCACTCGTTCTTGATACGATGATGCACGGGAAGTTGGATCTATTGGTATCCACATCGTCGTCATCATCGGTCGGGGACGGGATAAACTGCTTGAAGATCTTCAGCTGTTTTTCGCCTTCCTGCCCCGTGAACTTCATATCCCGGAACAGTTCCTTCAACTCGTCAATCATGGCCTGCTGGCACATTTCGCTGGTATAGCCGGTGATTTTTTCAGCCATATCAGATCACACCCTTTCGTTTTGCATTGGCGATCAGTTGCCGGACGCGCCGTTCCGTGTTCTGCTGCAGCATCTGCTCCACCGTCTGCTCCTGCATCTCCCACACGGTATGGTGCATCGCAGAGCCGGAAGGGCTGGACAGTGTTGCCAGCTTCTCGTTCGGTTTCCAACGTTTCTTTCCGCTCTCCGTGTAGTCCTTATCCGCAGGTATTCCGAGCTGACGCTGTACCATGCCGATATGCTTCGACTTGAACTGTACCAAGAAGCCCTTGCTCTTATCGCTTGTTCCGCCCAGAGCGATCATTGGACTGTCTTTCAGGACACGCGCCCGAAAAACGGGCGGCGCATTGCGAACAGACGGACCCATGAAGGGCTTTGTGGGGCTGGTTCTGAAATAGCCCAGGTCTGCCCGGAATGCACCGGGGTCGTTCTTCATAATAGCAAGGATAGCGGTAGGCCGCCGGTTGGTGGCCTTCTGGCGCTGGCGCAGATCTTCGATCATGCGTCTGCCTGCCGCGTTCAGGTCGTAACGTTTCTTCACTTCGGTCAGCATCAGCTTGCGCGTCTGCCGGGCCGTTGTGTTTACGGCCACCTTCAACGCCGCCGGGGTTTTGTTTCCCAGTACGCCAAGAGCGCGGGTCACTTCCGCGTCATCAACGGAGACCATCAGGTTGGAAGCGTCATAGTTGGTATGGAAGTATGCCAACTTACCTCACCCTTTCCAGTTCCATGCGATACATACCCGCTTTCAGGGAGCATGATTTGATGTTGTAGATCCGTTTCTTGTCCAAGGTGATCTGCTTGCCACTCTTCGGCATAGGGCCGTAGTCCTTCTGCTTCACAAAAAGCAGCAGGTCGGCCTTGTACATTCCCTGGTCAAAGGACTGTTTTGCTCCGCCCTCCCAGTGCGCCGGACGTTCAAGTACGCCGGGGTGCTGCGTGATACAGAGCATCAGCTTATCATCTATGTACCGTTCTTCCGCAAACTCGTTTGAGTTGAAGATCACGTTCTGCACATCCTGCGCAACGCATTCTTTGAACGTAGGGAACGGTTTCGGAGTTTCCGGTGTGCCGTAGTTCTGGTCAACATCCAGCATATCCGCGCTCCTTCCCGTATCAGCAGACGGTAGCAACCAGCCAGCTATCCACCTTGTCGGGGATCAGCAGCGGGTGGGTCTGCAGTTCCAGGAAGCGGCGGTCAGGACGGTGTTCCACATAAGAACGCAGCAGGCGGGTGGTCTCTGCAGTGTGCCACACCTTGTCATCGTCCAGATAGGTGCACAGACCGTATGCGCGCATGAAGTTTGCGTTGCTGGGGATCATCAGCACCATATTATCCGGGATCAGAGGCTTTGTCTCTCCGGTTTCCTCATCCAGATACACTTCGTCATAGCCGTAGATGTCCACGCCGGGCAGATTCAGGTGGCCGTAGTAGTTCAGACCGCCTTCCAGCTCCTTGGGTGCCATAGCACCAATGTCGAACCGGCGCTTGTCCATCAGATCCAGAACATTGCTGTCGCTCATAAAGTGGTTTGCGGCCAGCTTGCCCATAATCACCATGTTTGCATTTGCAAAGCCGTTGCGGCTCACCTGCCGCTTCCATTCGCGCAGGTTGCCCATGGTATCGGCAGCAGACTTACCCCACTGCTCCGTGTCCTTCAGATTGATCTTGTTGGTGAAGCCAAAGTCGATGACTTCATCCACGCCCTTGCCCTTCACCTTCAGCTGACCGGTGGTAAGTACCTGGGCTGCCATCCACTCTTCGCGTCGAGTGGTCATGTCGTTCAGCTTGTTGTATTCCTCGGTCAGCTTTTCTGCTGCACGGTCAGCAGGGGTGCGGCCGGAGTAGATATCCTCACCGGGCAGGCGCTGCAGGAACATATCTGCGGTGGTGACAGTTGCCGGGTTGATAAGCGGCGGTGCATAGGACTTGGTCTCGTAGCCCTCGTTCTGCACGATCTCGCCACCGACCATGGGATGGACGAAAGCTGCCATCTTGCGGTTGCCCTTGACGATATCAATGTCAACGTTCTTAGTGGGGAACGTCTTAACCTTGGAGAAGAAACGATCGCGCAGGAAAGTGCAGATCGGGGGTGCGGTGCGCACAGCCTCGGCCAGATACCGCGGCTCATAAATGTTGATTTCGTTTGCCATTTTTGTTTCCTCCTATCACTTCAGGAAAATGCCCAGATTGCGCAGAGGAACTTCAACGTCGTCTACGCTCACGTTCTTCGGCAGCACAAGTCCAGCAGCGAAAAACTCACCGGTCAGATAGACCGGCACTTCCTTGTTTGCGTCTGCGCTGTCAGCAGTAATGCCGTACAGGCCGGTCAGGACTGCCGTGCCTGCGCTTGCCGGTGCCGCAATAGGCTTCACCTTGCCGTCTGCAATCAGCACGGGGGCGTGTGCCTCCACAGCTTCGCTTGCGGTCTTGGTTGCCTTTGCGATACCAATGTCCACGCCAGCAATGAAATACTTCGGCGCGGTGCTGAAATCTTTTCTTGCAAGATCCATGCTCATGGTTCTTTCCTCCTTACTTCACACCGTTTGCCTTGCGGATCGCGGCCAGGAAAACGTTTGCTTCCGCGTCCTTCGGATCCGGGTCAGCGGGCGGCGGATTGGTGATGTTGTTCGCGCCGGAAGTCTGGGCGTTGGCCTTTGCCTTGTCCAGATAATCCTTGCTCTGCTTCTGCTGCTTTGCCTTCATGCTGGCAATGACGGCCTTCGCAAAGGATGCGGAATCAATGGGCTTCACAAACTTCGCCTCATTCGCTTCATCCTCCGCGCCGGGCAGAGTGGCGTTTTCGATCTCCTGAATGCGGGTGCGCTCGGCATTGATAGCCTCGGTCTCGATCTTGGCTACCATATCCGGGCACGCCTTGCGGAGATCGTCCACGGTCTTGATGTCCTTAATGTCCATGTCTGTTACCTCCCCATGGGTTTTGTTCCCCGGCTGATCCGCCTGGGGTGTATTTTCAGGCTGGGCCGTGGTCTTATCCACCACCCGGCTTCTGACAAAGTTCGGTGCTTTGTTGAACGGGGTGTTCATACTGATGCTGTTGACGAACAGGATGCCGTTGCGGTTCTCCACAACAGAATCGTCCGCTTCGTCGTCCACCTCGTCCACAAAGCCCTTCTCCTTGGCTTCCGTTGCCGTCCACCAGTTCGTTTCATCCATCCACTTGGCGCATTCGTCCTCGGTCTTGCCGGACTTCTTGGCGTACAGGGTGACGATGCTGCTGCGGATGGTTTCCAGTGCTTTCAGGCAGTTGTTGAGATCCTCTGCTGTCAGGTAATCGCAGACACCCATACTGACCGGATGCACCATGTAGCTGCTGTCTGCCGCCGCCACCACCTTGTCTGCATGGCAGGCAACAATGGTTGCTGCACTGGCACACAGGCCGTCGATGTGGGCGGTCACGGTGGCCGCGTTGCGTTCCAGCATATTGCCAATGGCCTGTGCTGCAAACACATCACCTCCACCGGAGTTGATGTACACGGTGATTTCTTTCACATCGCCCAGGGCGGCAAGGTCATCCGCAAACCGTTTCGGGGTCGCGGCATCTTCCCACCAGCTGCGCTCGGAAATATCGCCGTAAAGCAGAAGTTCCGCCTTCTGGTCATCACCGGCCAGATTGCGGAACTGCCAAAACTTATCATTTGTCATCTTCTGGTTCGTCCGGGAATTGGGTTTGCTCATTTAGCCCTACCTCCTTCATTTTTTCCATTTCGCTCTTGCGCTGCCTCATGTTTGCCCGCCAGTTTCCACCGGTCATCTGTGCAGTTTCCTGCTCATTTGTGCTGATGCCCTGCTGAACACGCAGAATCGCCGCCTCGATTTCTTTCTTGGCATCCAGATTGGTGCGTGCAGGACCGTTCCATGTGCAGCCCATGTAGGCTTTCGCCACAGCCTGGTCGTCAAAGAAGCCGGGCGCATTGATGCGCCCACGGGCTACTGCCTCGGCAAACCATTTTTCGTAGGCCGGCTGGCAGAAGTCCGCTGCAAAGCTATCCCGCAGCACACCGCAGGTTCGCCAAAACTCGTTCAGTGCGCCGCGGCTTGCGGAATAGTTGGAACTGAATTTCTTGTAAAGCACCTCACTTGGGATCTCTACGCCGGTCGCTACCTGATTGGACATGGCCGACATGAAGCCGTCAAAGGTCGTGGTCGGATGCTTCGGGTCGAACGTATCCGTGCTCTCTCCCGGTGCAAGGTCGAACACCGCGCTCGGTGCAAGGTCGATGCCCAGTTCATCGGGCGGGGTGTTCGGGTCCTCCGCCTTATCCGCCGGTTCCTCGCCGAACGGTGCCTGACTGGTCGGGTTTTCATGCTTGATAAACAGCGTGATGGACGATGCCACGATAGCCGCCGCCAGCTCTGCTTCTGTGTATCTGCCCATCTGTTTCAGCGTGGGCAGCACCGGAGCCAGCAAGGGCACGCCGCGCCGCTGCCCGGCACGCTCCCTCTGTGTGACGCACAGAATGTTCGGCTCTCCCGTTTCGGGGTCGCGGGCTTCTACCCGCGTCCATGTCAGCGGCACCGTGCTGTCGTAAGCCAGCGGATGCCGACTTGCTATCCAGTACGCCACCACCGCGCCGTCCCGGTTCGTTTCCACGCCCTGCACGATCTGGAACACGTCATGCTTGTCTATCGTGCAGGGTGCCATTATGTCCGTGCGGTCAGGGCTGCAAATCAGATCAGCCTCGATCAGGCGCAGCCGCAGAGCATACGGCCAGTGCGGATGTTCGTCGAACTGCACCACCGCAAACACATCGCCGTTCATCAGGAAACTGGTGAACGCCAGCGTCTGCAACCGCCAGAAGTTATCCATGCCAGCAGCATCGCAAAGGGTGCTGTCCGCCCAAAGTTCAAATTCGCGGGAGATCTGCGCCTGCAATCTGTCTGCCTGTTCCTCGTTCAAGTGCAGATAGTCCGCATCCACCTGCGGGGTCGGCACAAGGCCGCTGCCCACCACGTTGGTGCGCAGGGTCTTGATGGCACCCGTTGCCAGAGGGATGCCCATATAAGCATCCCGGCTCCGTTTGCGCAGAATATCAAGATTATCTTCGATATCCTCTTTTGCGCTGCCGCCGCCAACGTGCCAGCTTCGCATAGCGCGGGAAATGCGGCTTGCTCCGTAGTTTCCGTAGCCGGTGCCGTTGTTCATGACGGACAGTGCGGCGCGTGCCACAGCGCGGCGATACCCTTTTTCAGGGCTGATTGCCGCAATGGCTTTATCCAGAATATTTGCCATGTAGTCCACCGTCCTTACACATCATGCGGCGAGAAGTGGTAGATTCGGTTTCTGCCCCGGCCTTTTTCTTCTGCTTCCGCTTCGGCTACTTTCTTTTCCCAGAAGATAATGCTCTCCCGAATCTGTTTCAAACTGGCACGGGTCAGCATCATCTGTTCGATCTGGTAGCTTTGCCCTGTCGAAACAGCAGCTTCTGCTTCCATCCACATATCAAGATGCCGCTGCGCGGCTTCTTTTGAGATGATCGGCATTGTTTAGATACCTCCTGATCTTCTTCTGCGGTACTGGCGCGGTGCGGTCTGGCGTGGTGCTTCCTCTCCGGGGATCTCCAAACCGGGGGGATTGCTGATTTCCAGCGCCGCCGTTGCGTAGTTCCGAACGTCAAACGCTTCGTTACGTTTCTGTGCCGGGTCTTTCAGCTCCCACCGCTCCACCTTGCGGCCAGACTTCCAGCGTGTGACCTTGTGCTCCGCAGTAAGCATCTTGAAATAGTTTTCGTCATACCCGGCATCCTCTGCCGCCGGGAAGTGGCAGTAGTTCGGGCCTTTGATAAGCACCTTCAACCGGGCAAGGACATGGTTCTTGCCGGTATCAACGCCCAGCGTAAACAGCTCGCCGCCTACGCGGTTGTTCTTTGTTGGGTTGCGCAGGTATGGTACGTCCATACCGCCACGGCCTTTGATGGGCCAGATGTGCCGTTCCTCGCGCTCTTTGCAGAACCGTATGACCTGATCCGGGAAGTGGCCGCCGCTGTCCATGCAGACACACCGCAGGGACAGTTCCGTGCCGTCCTTCTTTTTCCAAGTCTTTGATAGGAAATCGTCCAGATCTGCCCAGACCTGCCCACGTTTCAGGTCGCCGTAGATGCGCTGATACCGGATGCCCCAGCTTTCCTTGCCGATGCCCCAGCCCACGACTTCCGCCTCAAAGCGGTTGTCCTGCGTATCGACACCGGCTGTCAGGTACACCACGCCGTCCGGTACTTCCGCCTCGTAGAACTCGCGGCGGTCCAGCAGGTTGTTTGCCTCCACCGCTTCGCCCGGTTCTTCCCACGGCAAGCCCAGGTCAGTGTTCACAAAGACCTGCATCTTCTCGTAGTCTCCGCGCTGTGCATCCAAATCAGCAGCAATGAAGTCCTCCACGATCTTGTCCCACCCGCAGAGGGTGGAGCCGATCTTGTTCATGTGGAAGCCCCGCACAGACCGTTCCGGGTGTTCTGCGTGCCACTTTCCTTGCAGGCTGTTTTTCTTCCAGCGGTATTCGTTGTCAAGGCAGCCACACTCGGCGCAGCGGTATTGCACGCCGCCTTCCGGCCACTTTTCCTTGTCGAACACCATGTTGTCCCAAACAAAGGGCTGATAAAAGCCGCAGTTCGGGCAAGGCACCGTCCATTCCTCTTGGGTGGATGTGTTGAACTCGTCCAAAATGCGGCTGTTGTTTTTGTCAGTGGGGGTAGACACCAGCACCGTCTTGTAATCCCAGTAGGTCGTTTGACGCTGTTCGGCCAACATGACCGGGTCGCCTTCTTTGCCGGCGCTGGCTTTGTAAGCGTCCACCTCGTCCGCCAGCAGTACCTTGATGGGGCGGCCGCGCAGATCGGTCGGGGCGTTTGCGCCAACGATGGTCAGTTGACCACCGGCGAAGTTCTTTTTCATGATCGTGTTGCCGGAGTAGCGGCTCTTGTTATCCACAAGGCCCCGAAGCACCGGAGTGTCCCGGATCATGGTAGCCAGACGGTCTTTGCTGAAGCTCTCGCCCAGGTTCACCGTAGGCTGCACGATCATGATAGGGGCCGGGTAGTAACTCATGTAGTACCCGATGGTGTTCAGGATCAGGCCGTCCGTCTTGCCGGACTGGGCGCACATCATGGCTACCACCTTGCGGATATGGACATCCCCGATGGCATCCATGATCTCCCGCTGGAAAGGTGCGTTGTCCGTATTCCAACGGCCTTGTGCTGCGGATGCTTCCGCCGACAAGCGGCGGTAGTTATCTGCCCACTGACTAAGGGTCAGGTTCGGGGGCGGCTTCAGCGCACCCAGTGCCCGGCTGAACATCTGTGCAGTCTGCGGTTCCAGGTGGATCATTGCCATTGTTGCCGCCGCCTTTCATGACACAGCTGCCGAACGGGCAGAACTGCTGGATCTCATTCAGCCGGGTTCCCCAGACACAACCCCGGCATTTATTCTTCCTGCTCATCTTCGGGTTCCTCCCCCGCTGGTGCTGCCAGCGCAATTTCGGGGTCACTCAATTCCACAAGTGCTTCCTGCACTGCTTTTTGCAGAATATCGTGGGCTTCCGCCGGGTCGGTCAGCTGGGCCATGGTACTTGCGTACTTAGTCGGGATGGTTTCCAGCCGGTTCTTGAAATTTGCAAAGATGGTTTTCAGGGCGCGTTCTACGTCCTCGGTGCGGTGCAGGTCGCCTTGGGCTTCCTCCATCCGCATTTTCTCGATCTTGCCGCGGGTTTCCTCCCGCTCGGCACGGGCAGCAACAAGACGGGCTTGATCGTCTTTGTTGCCGATCTTGAAGTTCAGGTATTGCCGGACGCAGACCTTCATGTCAAAGACACCGGGCCGGACTTCGGACAGCACGCCCTGATCCCGCAGGTTCCGCACCTGACGGTCAGTGATGCCCAGCCATTCGCCAACGGCCTTACTCGTGTACAGCATCTTTGTCACCGTCCCCCGGTTCTCCGATCTCGCCGGTCGCCCGGATGCGCAGCAGTTCAAGCCGCTGCTGTTCGGTTTCCAGGTGCAGCTTGTCCATTTCGTTTTTCTGCATCTGGGCCGCCGCAGACAGGATGCGGCCATGAATTTTGTTCAAGGCTTCCTGCAGCTGCAAGATACGCTGTGCCGGGGTCTCCTTCTGATACATACCGATCTGCTGGTTTGCGCCGTCCCGCTTCCGCTTGCCACGTCCGCCGGGTACTCGCATATCCATGACGCTGGATGTAATCATCTGGTCAGGCGGTAAAGCCTGATACTCTTTGATCTTGTCCAGAATGTACTTTTCCCGGAGCAGCAGTACACCGATTTCGTGGGAAGTCAGCTCGGTGCTGTTCCGGGGCGCATTCTCTACGATCTGTTTTTCTTCCGGGGTGAGCTTGTCAAAGAAGATGGTTGCATAGGCTCCATCCTTCATTGCATTCTCATTCCCGACAGGTGCCCCGCCGCCGGGGTTGCCCGCGGCGTTTTTGTTTCCCGGCTGTCCGCCGGGCTTCCTGGGTGCGGGCGGGCCCCACCCGTCCTTTGCCTTCCAGCGGCGGACCGTATCATATTTAAGATGGAGATCGTCCGCCAGCTGTCGAAGATTCACTTCTCCGTCCTTCTCCATCCGGGCAATGTACTCAGCGCGGGCGGCATCGCGCTCATCGCTTCGCCTTGCCATTTGGTTTTCCTCCAATAAAAAACGCCCCGTCTGGCAAATCATCCAGGCAGAGCATTCAGTTTCGCCGCCGGTCCTGCGGCATTTCTTCGGGTCGCTTACAACTTGTAAGCAACAGTGTATGAAAAAGGCCCCTCGGTTCGCCGCCGTGGGGCCTCTCTCCATAATTCCACTGTACTAAGTATAGCACCAAAACCGTCTTATAACGTCTTATCTTTTGCCGGTTGGGGCTTTCAAATGTAAACACTTTATGACATAGCCACCATTTTGCCAGCCCCGGCAAGATGGTCTATCCCGATTTTGTTGACCTCAACAAGATCACACCGGGATGATTTGTTGGCACCGGCAAAACGTGAGTTGCTTACAAATTGTAAGCGTCCACCATCCCGGTGACATTACCGCCATGTTCGCCCCAGACTTACATTTTTTGACCCGTACCCCCTTTTCGTGGGTCAAAAACGCGGAAGTCCTTCAAAAAATTATGCACCTAGAAATATTTTGGGGCTTCGGAACCCGCACCGCGCCCGCCGGCGGGGGGCAGTACCTTTC